>Ga0207683_10002222_pt1 | contig 17079 bp, 14 predicted proteins | sample KBSM73metaG_FD_184333 | JGI IMG/M metagenome (GOLD analysis project Ga0207683, IMG submission 184333) | Miscanthus rhizosphere microbial communities from Kellogg Biological Station, Michigan, USA - KBS M7-3 metaG (SPAdes) (version 2) | ecosystem: Host-associated > Plants > Roots > Rhizosphere >... | reverse complement strand
GATGCAGGGCGCGTTCTTCTTCGCCTGCTCGAACATGTCGCGCACGCGGCTGGCGCCGACGCCGACGAACATCTCGACGAAGTCGGAGCCCGAAATGGTGAAGAACGGCACATTGGCTTCGCCCGCGACCGCGCGCGCGATCAGCGTCTTGCCGGTGCCGGGTGGGCCGACGAGCAGCACGCCGCGCGGAATCTTGCCGCCGAGCCGCTGGAATTTTCCCGGATCGCGCAGGAATTCAACGATCTCCTGCAGGTCCTGCTTGGCCTCGTCGACGCCGGCGACGTCCTCGAACGTCACGCGGCCATGTGCCTCGGTCAAAAGCTTTGCGCGCGATTTGCCGAAGCCCATCGCCTTGCCGGCGCCGCCCTGCATCTGGCGCGACAGGAATATCCACACGCCGATCAGCGCGATGAAGGGCAGCCATGAAACCAGCAGCGACACGAACCACGGAACGTTGTCGCCTTGCGCGCGCGCCGTGATCTGCACGCCCTTGCCGTAAAGGCGCTGCACCAGCGTCGGGTCGTTCGGCGCGTAGGTGTTGAAGGCGCCGCCATTGGTGTAGGTGCCATGGATCTCGGGACCCTGGATGGTCACGTCGCGAACGCGCCCGTTATCCACCTCGGTGAGGAGCTGCGAGAACGAGATATCCGTCGCGGACGAGCGCGTGCCCGGATTCTGGAACAACGTGAAGAGGGCAAGCAACAGAAGGACGATGATCACCCAGAGGGCGAAATTGCGCAGGTTCGGGTTCATCCCAAGTCCTTAGGGGACCTTCTGGATGCCGGATCGGCATCCTGCGGCCTGTTGACGGAGTTGCCGTGACCCGCGGACGGTCCGCGTCCCACCGTGACACAAGATAGGTTCGCACGCCGCTTATGCCAAGGGAATTGGCCGAATCTGCGTCATTCTAACTAGGCGTGGTGAATGGGGTTTTCAGCCTGAACGGCGCTTTTTCATCCCCGTGCGACGAGGTGGCGCGCGCTCGACCGTGAGTTTGGTGCCCGAAAGGGTGATCATGGCCCCCGCAAGGGTGCGCCGGAACGAGCCCCGCTTCGGCTCCATCAGGGCGTCGATCAGCGGCCCTTCGAGGGCGGAGCACAGGGCCTCCAGCTTACCCAGTTCCACCGGGCCTTCGTTGCCGGTCCACCCAATCAGGCGGTCGAGCATCCGAAGCTGGATTTCCTCTGCGAGGTCTCCGAACGCGACCGCATCGACGGTAACCGGCCCCTCCTCCGGCCACGGTCCCGGTGCGAGACGCATCAGCGCCTCGTTCAGCACGTCATAGAGTACGATCTCGGCGCGGGTGACCCGCTCGGCGAGCAGCGCGAGCCGCTCGGCGGTCAGCCCCTCGGCGGCAACTTGCGGCATCAGTTCGCGCAGGCGCGGGCGGGTGAAGCGCGGGTCGCGATTCGAGGGATCGTCGACGAACGGGACCTTGGCGGCCGCAAGCGTCGCGAGCAGGCGGGATTTCGGAATATGCAGGAAAGGCCGCTTTACGAAGCGGCGGTCCTGAGGTGTCCGTCGCACATAGCCTGGCAACGGGCTGCCCGCCCGCATCCCGCGCAGTCCAGCAAGGCCGCTCCCGCGCAGCAGCCGAAACAGGACCGTCTCGGCCTGATCGTCCAGCGTATGCGCGGTCAGAATGTATTCGGCGCCGGCCTCGCGGGCCGCATCGCCGAGCAGTTGATAACGGGCATGCCGCGCGGCCTTTTGGATGCCGGTCTTCGGCTTTTTCCCCCTCCAGCGCAGCGTGCGGTGTTCGACATTGAGCCGTTTGGCGAGCTTCTTGACGGCGAGCGCCTCGCGCGCCGATTCCTTGCGCAGACCATGGTCGACCGTGACGGCGAGCAGCTTTGGCCGGCGCTTGAGGCGTTTACGCCAGCGCGCCGCGAGCCACAGCAGGGCCGTCGAGTCAGGACCGCCCGATACGGCGAGGACGAGCGCGGGCTCAGGCGCGACGTCACTCAACAGCGCCGCCGCTTCATCCTCCGAAATGGGATCGCCGTCGCGCACGACACCATCCAGCCTCATCGTCCGCACGCGGACGAGCCCCTAATCACGGAATTGGACGAGTGGTACAGACTTACAGACAGCCGACACGCTTCTGCTCGCGTTCCGCAGACTGCTTCACGTTCGCGCCCGCGCGCGGATATTTGCGCGGTATTTCGGCGAAGGTGGCGCAGGCGGCCTCCCGCTCCTTCAAGGCAGCGAGCGACTGGCCGAGCCGCAACAGCGAGTCCGGAGCACGGGCGGACTTGTCGTGCCTGGTCGACGCCTCAAGGAAAATCTCCGCCGCGTCGCGATAGCGCTGGCGCTGGAACAGCGTTTCGCCCAGCCAGTAATTCGCGTCCGCCGACAGCCGGTCGCCGGGATATTTCTTCATGAAGGCGCGCAGCGAGTCCTCGGCGAGCGCGTAATCTTTCCGCAGCACGTAGCCATAGGCGAGGTCGTACTCGTCCTTCGGCGTGGCGGCCGGGGCCATCACCATCTGCTGGCCCGTGCCGCTCGGATTGCGCTGTGGCGGCGGCGGTAGCGCGCCGGGAATCTGGCGCACCTCGCGGCGCATCGGCGGCGCGTTCGCGGCTTCCTCGGCCATGATGCCAAGATCGAGCGGCGCGCCGGCCTGACGTCTGCCGGGCGCGCCGACATACGGCTCCTCGTCGCTCGCCTGATTGTCGAGCGGCGGCGCGGCCGCGACGGCTCCGCCGAGCGCGCGCGGCACGCCGGGCGCGGTCGGGTTCTGGTTCGGGTCGAATGCATCGCCGCGCCGGCCTCCCGCGGGCGGCGGGCCGGGCGGATAGGCGTCCTGCGGCGGATAGGCCTGCTGTGGGTAGCCTTGCTGCTGCGGCGGCGGATAATCCTGCGGGGGCGGCGCGTATTGCCGTTGCGGAGGGGGCGCAGCGGTCCGCTGCTGCGGCGGCGGCCCGCCTTGCGGCGCGCGCGCGAGTTGCTGCTCAAGCTGCTGGTTGCGGTACTGCAACTGCTCGATCTGGCCGGTGAGCTGCCGCACCTGGTTCTCCAGGCGATTGAGCCGCATCACCAGTTCGGATTCGGTCAGCTGCGCGCGCGCAGGCGCGACGGCGCTGAGGCCGGCGGAGGCCAGCACGAGCGCCAAAACGAAGATTCGTGTCATGGGTGAGATCGCCGCTTTTGCGACCCGCAACAATACGAATCGCTGCGTCCAAATTGTGACTTGGACGTTTATGAAGGATTAACCGAGGTCTCCGCCCCGATGCCGAGGTGCGCCCCGGCTAGTCGAGCCGGGGACCCTCGACGCATTGCTGCGAACGCTGAGGCTGCCTGCAAAAAAAATTCGCAAAACAACCCCATGCAAAGACCTCCACCATAAGGTCGGAGGAAGGCCGCTCGTGTCAGGCCGCCGCCTTCTTCACCACCTCGTCGCGCAACGCGCGGCGCAGGATCTTGCCGACTGGCGTCTTCGGCAGTTCGTCGCGGAATTCGACGATTTTCGGCCGCTTGTAGTTGGTGAGCTGCTCGGCGACGAACTTCATCAGCTCCTGCTCAGTCAGCGCCGGGTCGCGCCGCACCACGAAGGCCTTCACCGCCTCACCCGACGCCGTATCCGGCACGCCGATCACCGCGCATTCGAGCACGCCCGGATGCATCGCGATCACATCCTCGACCTCGTTCGGATACACGTTGAAGCCCGAGACCAGCACCATGTCCTTCTTGCGGTCGACGATCTTCACCATCCCCTTGTCGTCCATCACGCCGATATCGCCGGTGCGGAAGAAGCCGTCCTTGGTCATCACCTGCGCGGTCTCTTCCGGCCGCTGCCAGTAGCCCGCCATCACCTGCGGCCCGCGCGCGCAAATTTCGCCCGCCTGGCCGAGCGGCAATTCGTTGCCGTCATCATCGCGGATCGAAATCTCGGTCGACGGCACCGGCAGACCGATCGTGCCGGTGAATTCGTTGTTGTCGCCACGGTTGCAGGTCAGCACCGGTGAGGTCTCCGACAGGCCGTAGCCTTCGATGATCGGGCACCCGGTCGCCTTGAGCCAGCGTTCCGCCACCGCGCGCTGCACCGCCATGCCACCGCCGTTCGAGGCCTTCAACATCGAGAAGTCGATCTTGCCGAAATCCGGATGATTGAGCAGCGCGTTGTAGAGCGTGTTCACCGCCGGGAATTTGTTGACCTTGTACTTCGACAATTCCTTCACGAGGTTTGGAATGTCGCGCGGGTTCGGGATCAGCAGGCACACGCCGCCGGAGCGCATCGCGAGCAGGAAGCACGCGGTGAGGGCGAAGATGTGATAGAGCGGCAGCGCCGTGACGATGAACAGCTGATCGACCTTCGGCTCTTTCGAGAGCGCGGGTTGCAGCCAGAGATCGTTCTGCAGCACGTTCGCCACGATGTTGCGATGGAGAAGCGTCGCGCCCTTCGACACGCCCGTCGTGCCGCCGGTGTACTGCAGGAACGCCACATCGTCGGAGGAGATCGCGCGCGTGTTGAGCGGCTTGCCTTTGCCGGCCGCGACCGCGGCCTTGAACTGCACCGCCTGCGGCAACGAATAGGCCGGCACCATCTTCTTCACCTTGCGCACGACCAAATTGACGATCGCCCCCTTCGGGAAGCCGAGCATGTCGCCCATGTTGGCGAGGATGATGTGCTTGACGCGCGTGTTCCTGACGACCTTCTCCAGCGTGGTGGCGAAGTTTTCGAGGATGACGATCGCCTCCGCGCCCGAGTCGTTGAGCTGATGCTCGAGCTCGCGCGGCGTATAGAGCGGGTTGACGTTGACCACCGTCATGCCGGCGCGCAGAACGCCCGCGGTCGCGACCGGATATTGCAGCACGTTCGGCATCATGATCGCGACGCGGTCGCCGAACTTGAGGCCGGTGCCCTGCAGGTAGGCGGCGAAGTCGCGCGACATCGTGTCGAGCTCGCCGTAGGTAATCGCCTTGTCCATGCAGATGAAGGCTTTGCGGTCGCTGTACTTCGCGAAACTCTCTTCGAGCAGCGTGACCAGCGAGGGATATTGCGAGGCATCGATCTCGGTCGGCATGCCCGGCGGATACTGCTTGAGCCAGATGCGTTCCATGCGTCTCCCCCAAATCCTGGACCTTATCGCGGCCCGTGTCGGCCGCTTTGGCGCCATTGTGACCGTACCGGACGGTTTGTCACCATCGGTGACGGCACAAAAGCCGCGTCACTCCGCCGCCACGGTTTCCGCAGTGCGGTCGTTCGGGCGATCCTTGCGGCTCTTCGTCCATTCCTCGAAGCGCTGGATCACGACGAACAGCGACGGCACGAACAGCACCGCCAGGCACGTCGAGGCGATCATGCCGGTGAACACCGTGATGCCGATCGACTTGCGTGCGCTGGCGCCGGCGCCGGTCGCAATCACCAGCGGCACGACCGAAAGGATAAAGGCGATCGAGGTCATCAGGATCGGCCGCAGCCGCGACTGCGCCGCCTCGATCGCCGACTGCACGATCGAATGCCCTTCCTTGATGCGCCGTTCGCGCGCGACCTCGACGATCAGGATCGCGTTCTTCGCCGACAGCGCGATCAGCAGGATCAGGCCGATCTGCACGTAAAGATTGGCGTCGACCTTGAGGCCCAGCAGGACCGATGCCGGACCGATCAGCGCGAGCGGCACCGAGAGCACGATCGCGAGCGGCGCATACCAGCTCTCGTATTGTCCGGCGAGCACCAGATAGACGAGCAGGATGCCGAGCCCGAACACCAGATACATCTGATTGCCGACGAGCTTCTCCTGATAGGAGAGCGCGGTCCATTCGTAGCCGGTGCCCGGCGGCATCCGCGATGCGATCTGCTCCATCAGCGCCATCGCCTGGCCCGATGACACGCCCTGCACCGGAATGCCGATGACGGTCGCGGTCGGATAGAGATTGTACAGGCTGATCAGCGGCGGGCCGGTGGCCGGCTCGACCGAGGCCAGCGTTCCGATCGGCACGGTCTGGCCCTGGCTGTTGCGCACCGTCAGCTGGGTGATGTCCTCGGGGCGCAGGCGGAATTGCGCGTCGGCCTGGACGTAGGCCTGGAAGGTGCGGCCGAACTTGTTGAACTGCACCACGTAAGTCGACCCCATGAAGGTCTGGATCGTCGAGAACACCTGGTCGACGTTGACGTGCAGCGTCTGCGCTTTCACGCGGTCGACATCGATGCGGAACTGCGGCGCGTCGGAGCGGAACGTGCCCATCACCCGCTGGAAGCTCGACTGGCTCGAGGCGGCCTCGACCATCGCGTTCGAGAGCGTCTGCAGCTTGGTGAAATCGAAGCTGCCGTCGCGCAGCTCGAGCTGCATGGTCGCGCCCGACGCATTGCCGACGCCCTGGATCGGCGGGGGCGGCACGACCAGCACGCGCGCGTCCATCACCCCTTCCATCGCCTTGTTCAGGCCGACGAACAGCGACAGCAGATCCTGCCCCTTGCCGCGCTCGCTCCACGGCTTGAGCGTGAGGTAGGCGACGCCGGCATTCGCCAGCGAGGCGGAATTGTCGAGCGGCGAGATGCCCGCGATGGTGACGAACTGGTCGACGCCCGGCGTTTTGCGGGCAATGGCGGCAACCTCATCCATCGCTTTTTGCGTGCGCTCGAGCGAGGCGCCGTCCGGCAACTGCACGGCGACCACCAGATAGCCCTGGTCCTCGATCGGGATGAAGCCGGAGGCAACGCGCGAGAGGCCGTAAAGCCCGCCCGCAACGATCAGCAGCGCGATCACCACCGAGATCACGCTCGCGCGCGCCATCCGTCCGATCAGGCGGACATAACCGCGCTCTAGCGCATCGTAGCCGCGGTTGAACCAGCGATAGACTATATTGCGCTTCTCCGGCGGCGTCGGGGCGCGCATCCACAGTGCGGCCTGCGTCGGTTTGAGCGTTGCGGCATTGATCGCACTCAGAATCGCGGTCGCGGCGATCACCAGCGCGAACTGCGCGTACATCTTGCCGGTGAGCCCCGGCATGAATGCCGCCGGGATGAACACCGACATCAGCACCAGCGTGATGCCGATGATCGGCCCGAACAGCTCGTCCATCGCCTTGATCGAGGCGTCGTGCGGGGTCAGCCCACGCTCGATATTGTGCGCGACGCCCTCGACGATGACGATCGCGTCGTCGACCACGATGCCGATCGCGAGCACGATCGCAAACAACGTCGAGAGATTGACCGAGAACCCGAGCGCCGCCATCGCGGCGAACGCGCCGATGATCGTCACCGGCACGGTGGTCGCCGGGATCAGCATCGCACGCCAATCCTGCAGGAAGATCAGGATCACGATTAGCACCAGGACCGCAGCTTCGATCAGCGTCTTGTAGACTTCCTTGATCGCCTCATCGACGAACTTGGTCGTGTCGAACGGCACCTCGAACACGAGTCCGGCGGGGAATTCCCGCGAGAGCTCGGTCATGCGCTTGGTCACGGCGGTCTGCACGTTGAGCGCATTCGCGCCCGGCGACTGGAACACCGCGATGCCCGCCGCGGGCCGGTCGTTGGCCTTGAAGATCTGCCCGTAGGTCTGCGCGCCGAGCTCGACGCGGCCGACGTCCTGCACGCGCGTGACCGCACCCCCATCGCCGGTCTTGACGATGACGTTCTCGAACTGCTCCACGTCGGCGAGGCGTCCCGCCACCGTTATGGTGTACTGGAACGGCTGGCCGGTCTCGGTCGGCGGCCCGCCGATCTGGCCGGCCGCGACCTGCTGGCTCTGCTGCTGCAGCGCCTGCGTCACGTCCGAGGCGGTGAGCCCGCGGGCTTTCAGCTTTTCCGGATCGAGCCAGACGCGGATCGAGTACTGGCCGGCGCCGAAGATCAGCACATTGCCGACGCCGGGCAGCCGCGCCAGTTCGTCCTTGAGGCGGATCGTGGCGTAGTTCGCGAGATAGAGGCTGTCGAACTTTTTGTCCGGCGATGTCAGCGTCACGAACGACAGGATCGCGGTCGACTGCTTCTGGACGTTGACGCCTTGCTTCTGCACCGCATCGGGCAGCGACGAGAGCGCGGCCGACACGCGGTTCTGCACCAGCACCTGCGCGAAGTTGAGGTCGGTACCGATCTTGAACGTGACGACGAGCGTGTAGGCCCCGTCGGACGTGCTCGTCGACTGCATGTAGATCATGTTCTCGACGCCGTTGACCTGCTGCTCGATCGGCAGCGCCACGGTGTCGACGAGGGTGCGCGCGCCCGCGCCCGGATAGCGCGTCTGCACCTGCACGGTCGGCGGGGTCACGTCGGGATATTGCGCGACCGGCAGCGACCACAGCGAGACCGCGCCGATCACGATCATCAGGATCGCCAGAACGTTGGCGAGGACCGGCCGATCGATGAAATATCTGGAGATCATCGGGGCTAGTTCGCCGCGGTCTTGGTCTGCGGATCGACCTTCTGCCCGGGAACGGCGCGCAGGATGCCGGCGGTGACGACGCGGTCATCGGCCTTGAGACCGCTCTCGATCACGGTCATCTCGCCGACTGTCGGGCCGACCTCGACCTTGCGCTGCTCGACGACGTTCTCGCCGTTGACGACCAGGACATAGCGCCCGGCCTGATCGCTGCCGAGTGCGACCGAAGGGACCAGCATCGCGGAGGTCTCCGCGAGCGGCACGCGCACGCGCACGAAGAAGCCGGGCAACATCAACCGGTTCGGGTTCACCAATTCGGCGCGCGCTGCGAGCGTGCCGGTGCCCGGGTTCACGGTCGGCGCGATGTAGTCGAGCTTGCCCTTGTGCGGATAGCCTTGATCGGTCTGCAGCCCGACTTCGACCTCCGTGCCGAGCAGGTCGACGGCCTTCTGTCCGCGCTTGTAGAGCATGTCACGCACATGCAGCACGTCGCGCTCGCTCGCGTTGAAATTCACGTAGATCGGATCGAGTTGCACGATCGTGGCAAGCACCTGCGTGCCGCTGCCGCCGACCAGTTCGCCGACCGAGACCTGGCGCGCGGTCACGATGCCGTCGAACGGCGCCATCACTCTGGTGTAGTCCAGATTGATCTGCGCCGTCCTGCTGTCCGCCTGCGCCTGCAGCACCTTCGCCTTGTCGGTGTCGCGCTTGGCGGTCGCAGCGTCGAATGCGGCCCTCGAGGCAGCCTGGCGCTGCACCAGTTCCTGCTGCCGCTCGAAATCGGCTTCGCTCTGTTTCTGCGAGGCCTGCGAGGCGGCCTCGGCCGCCTGCGCCTGTTGCAGCTTGACCTGATACGGCTCCGGCTCGATGGTGAAGAGGTGCTCGCCCTTCTTCACCGGCATGCCGTCGGTGTATTTGATTTCGGTCAGGAAGCCCTGCACCCGCGCGACCAGATTGGCCGAATTGACCGCCGCGGTGTTGCCGGTCGCCTCGAAATAGCGCGTGACCTGCTGCTCGACCGGCTTCGCCACGGTCACCTTGGGAGGTGGCGGCGCCTGATAAGTGTTGTTCTGCCCGCAAGCCGCAAGGCCTGCCGCGACGAGCGTCGCGTTCCACCACGAAAGCCGCATCGAGCCTCTCCCGTCGTTGGGATGAGGCACCATTCCAGAGTTCGCGGCCCGCTGACAAGCGGACCTGCTGTCACAAGACCGCTAGTGTCCCGATTCCGAAGTTCGCATCAGCGTCGCGCTCCAGCGCAAAATCTTCGTCGCGCCAGCCGGTGATGCCGCCGATCATCTCCTTCACGCGGTAGCCGAGGCGGGCAAGCCGGATTGCGGCCTTGTTGGCGCCGTTACAATGCGGACCGGCGCAATAAACGACGAACGCGGTGTCCTTGGGAAATGCCGCCATCCGCTCCGCCGTCATGTCGCGGTGAGGGATGTTGATCGCACGCGGCACATGGCCGCGCGCGAACCGGTTCGGGCCGCGCACATCGACCAGCACGAAGTCGAGGTCGCTCTTGAGCGACTCATGCACGTCGCTGCAGTCGGTCTCGACGCCAAGGCGTCGTTCGAAATGAGCCAGGGCGGTCGCGGCGTCGGCGAAGCCCGGTTCGGTCACGAGGCTGGGCATCGATGTGCTCCTTGGGTCTGAGTGTCGCAGGCACTCTGGTCCGGCGCGTTGACTTTTTGAATTGGCCGGAATGCCAAAGTCCGGTAATATCCGGCCATGTTGAAAGCCCCTCCCCTTGTGGTCACGCTCGCCTCCGACCGGCTCGCGATGTTCGAGTTCGGGATTGCGGCCGAGTTTTTCGCGCTGGCGCGGCCGGAGCTCGATTTCGTGCCCTACCGGTTCGCCGTAGCGGCGGCCGATCCGCTGCCGCTGCGCGGTCTCGGGGGCATTCGGGTCGACGTCGACGGCGGGCTCGACTTGCTGCGCGACGCCAACCTGATTGTCGTGCCGGGCTGGCGCGATCTCGACGAAACGCCGCGTCCCGAAATCACGACCGCGCTGCGCGACGCCGTCGAACACGGCGCGCGTGTCGCATCGATCTGCTCGGGCGCGTTTCTGCTTGCGCATGCCGGCCTGCTCGACGGGCGCCGCGCGACCACGCACTGGCGCCACACCGAACGGCTCGCGCGGTTGTTCCCGAAGATCCGCGTCGAGCCGGACGTGCTGTATATCGACGAGGGCAACGTCATGACCTCGGCCGGCTCTGCGGCGGGAATCGATCTGCTGCTGCATCTGGTGCGCAAGGACTACGGCCCGCATATCGCGAACACGTTCGCGCGCCGCATGGTGGTGCCGCCGCATCGCGACGGCGGGCAGTCGCAATTCGTCGTGCAGCCGATCGCGGTGCGCACCAACGACCGCATCGCGAGCGTCGCCGACTGGATGGCAAGCAATTTGGACGAGGCGATCACGATCGAGGCGCTGGCCGACCGCGCCGCAATGAGCGTGCGTACTTTCACACGCCGCTTCCGCGCCGCGACCGGCACCGCGCCGATCGAGTGGCTGATCCGGCTGCGCGTGCGCCGCGCACAGGATCTGCTCGAGACCACCGATCTGCCGATCGATCGCGTCGCGCACGATGCGGGCTTCGGCGCGCCCGAAACCCTGCGCCATCATTTCCGCTGCGTGGTCGGGACGACGCCGTCGGCGTGGCGCAATTCATTCCGCGGCAGACTGACGGCCCAAAACAAAACCGGCGCCGCAAGGGCGCCGGTTCAAATCAGCATGGCCTGAGCCGATCAGGAACTCGCGTTCAGCACCGTCACCGAGCGGCGGTTCTGCGACCAGCACGAGATGTCGTTACACACCGCGACCGGACGTTCCTTGCCGTAGGAGATCGTGCGCATGCGGTTCGCCTCGACGCCGCGCGAGGTGAGATAGTCGCGCACCGCCTGCGCGCGCCGGGCACCGAGCGCGATGTTGTATTCGCGGGTGCCGCGTTCGTCGGCATGACCTTCGACCGTGAAGGCATAGCGATTGTATCGGCCAAGCCACTGGGCCTGCTTGTCCAGCGTCGCGATCGACTGCGGGGTGAGTTCCGAGGAATCCGACTCGAAGAACACGCGGTCGCCGACATTGACCACGAAGTCCTGCGCGCTGCCGGGAGCGGCGCTGCCCGCAAGGCCCGCGTTCGCGCCCTGCATCTGATTGGGGTTGGTGGAGCAGGCGCCGAGAGCAAGGCCCGCGACAATCATCGCGGCGAACTTCACAGCGCGCGTGAGACTCATGTTGATCATTCCCGTGCCTCCTTAACTACACTGCCGGGTACGTGCTTATGGTCTACCGCCCGTTCGTTAAACGAACGTTCCATCAACCTTGATGAGCCCTTGCGGCGACCCAGAAACGTACCCGTCCGGCGTAAACCCGATGGAATGGTTAATGCGGTATGAACGCGGCGGGAAAGCGGCGGCCCAAGTTCCAGCTCTGCCATCGCTTTTGTCCGTCCTTCGATCAGTTCAACAGCGGCGACCAGGCCGGATCCGACGCGAAGCTCGGCGTCAGAATCTTCTGCTCGTTGCGGCCGGTGACGTCGATCGTATAGAGCGACGGCCCGCCCCCTTGCTCGCGGAAGAACATCAGCACGCGCCCGTTCGGCGCGAAGGTCGGGCCTTCGTTGTGGTAGCCGGAGGTCAGCAGCCTTTCGCCAGAACCGTCCGGCTTCATGATGCCGATGGCGAACTGTCCGCCCCCCTGCTTGGTGAACGCGATGAAGTCGCCGCGCGGCGACCACACCGGCGTCGAGTATGAGCCCTCGCCGAAGCTGATGCGCTGCGCGGCGCCGCCGCCCGCGCCCATCACGTAAATCTGCGGCCGTCCACCACGGTCGGACTCGAAGCAGATGCGCGCGCCATCGGGCGAATAGGACGGCGCGGTGTCGATCGCCGCGGTATCGGTCAGCCGCGTCGTGCGCTTTGACTGCAGGTCCATCACGAAGATGTTCGCGTTCGCGCCCTGCTGCAGGCTCATGATCACCTGCTGGCCGGTCGGGGAAAAACGCGGGCTGAATGTCATGCCGGGAAAATTCCCGACGATCTCGCGCTGCCCGCTCTCGATGTTGAGCAGGAAGACGCGCGGGTCGCCCTGGCCGTAGGACATGTAGGTGATGTCCTGCGTCGAGGGCGAGAAGCGCGGTGTCAGCACGAGGTCTTCGCCGCGCGTCAGATAGCGTACGTTCGCGCCATCCTGGTCCATGATCGACAGCCGCTTGACGCGCCGCTCCTTCGGGCCGGTCTCGTCGATGAACACGATGCGCGTGTCGAAGTAACCCTTCTCGCCGGTGAGCCGTTCGTAGACCTGATCCGACACGATGTGCGCGATACGGCGCCAGTTGTCCGGCGCGGTGAAATATTGCTGGCCGTTGAGCTGCTGCCCCGAACTCACGTCCCACAGCCGGAACTCGACCTTCAGGCGCCCGTCGCCCTGCCGCGTGACACGGCCGGTGATCAGTGCCTGCGCGTTGATCGCCTTCCAGTCGGGGAAGCGCGGCGGCGCATCGAAGCTCACGATCTTTTCGATGAAGGCGGCCGGGTCGATCGGCGCGAACAGACCGGAGCGCCTCAGGTTGGCGGTAATGATCTGCGTGATCGCGCGCGCAGCTTCGGTGTCGCCCGGCGCACCGCCGACGAAATCCGGGATCGCGATCGGCATTGGGGCGACATTGCCCTGGGTCACGTCGAGGCGAGTCTGCGCGAGCGCAGCCGTCCCGGTCACCGCAAGCGCCGAGGCAGCGGCGCCGAGCGCGAGCGTACGCCGGCGAGTAAGAGCGAAGGAAGCGCGCGTCGTTGTCATGATTGAGTGTCGTCCTGAAGACCGGAGCGGCGCGTGTCAGCCGCGGAACATGTCACGCGGATCGAAATCGATGATCACGTCCTTCCACGCTTCGTATTTGGCGACCGGAAGGAAGCTGTAGGGCGCGCAGCTGCGCACCGCACGCAACGCGCTTTCGGATGCCGCCGTGAACGCAGGGTGGCTCACCTGGTTCATCAGCCGCGGCTCGGCCGACAGCGACCCGTCCTTGTTGAACTGGATCCTGACCGTGACGATCAGATCGCGCGCCTCGGCGAGCCCGACCGGAACGTTCCAGCACTGGCGCAGCCGGTTGCGCAAAGCGTCAAGCTCGTTCTGCGACAGGGTCGCGGCCTGGCCCGTCGGCGCGCCGAGTGACGGCGTGTTGTTCAACGTACTGCCGGTCGCAGCGCGGCGTTGTGCGTCGCGCTTGTCGAGCAGCGCCGCGATGCGGCTCGAATCGAACTTGGGCTGTTGCTTCGGTTCCTGCTTCTTCGGCGGCGGCGTCTCGGCCTTCTTTTCCGGCTTCTTCGGCTTGGTGTCGTCTTTCTTCAAAGCCTCGGCGATCGGATCGGGCTTAGGTTCTTCCTTGGCGAAGGCCTGCTTCGGCTCCGGCTTGGGCTCCGGCGGTTTCGGCTCGGCCTTCTTCGGCTCCGGTTTTTTCTCGGGCTCGGGCTTCGGCTGAAGCTGCTCGGCGGTCGGCACGATCTCGGGCTTGTCCACGATCTTGGCGTTCGGATTTTCGGTGGGGGTCGCGTCGGCGATTTTCTCGACCAGCGGCTTCGGCGCCTCGGCCGGTTTCGCGTTGCGGATGCCTTGCGTGATCTGCGAGAGCTCAGCGTCCGAGATGACGTCGGCGAAGAACTCGGGCGGCGGCGGCGTGTGCGCCGGCCGGCCCACGAAGGCGACGAGCCCCCACGCGAGCACCACCGTGTGCCCGACCGCCGATATGGTCCAACCGGCTTTCATCGGTCAGGAGCCCTGCTCGACCTCCGTCACCAGCGCGACGCGGCGGAATCCGGCCGAGGACAGCCGGCCCATCACGCGCATGACTGTACCGTAATCGACCTTCTTGTCGCCACGCACATAGATGCGTTCATCGCTGCCGCCGCGCGCCTGTGTCACGGCCTGCAGCTTTGCCACCAGCTCCTCGATCTTGATCTCGGAGTTCTGCAAGTAGATCTCGCCTTTGGTATTGACCGAGATCGTCAGCGGTTCCTTGTCCTGGTCGAGCGATTTCGCCTTGGTCTGCGGCAGGTCGATCGGAACCCCCACCGTCAGAAGCGGCGCCGACACCATGAAGATGATCAGCAGCACCAGCATCACGTCGACCATCGGGGTGACGTTGATCTCCGCCATCACCGGCTTGCGGGTATGCCGCCGCCTGCCGACCACGCCCCCGCTCGAACCCGATGCCCCCACGGCTCACCTGCTCTCGTCGATTTGCCGCGACAGGATCGCGGCGAACTCGTCGGCGAAGCCTTCCAGCCGCTGCGCCTGCTTGTTCACCTCGGAAACGAACTTGTTATAGAAAATCGTCGCCGGGATGGCGGCAAGAAGGCCGACCGCGGTCGCGAACAGGGCCTCGGCGATGCCCGGCGCCACAACCGCTAACGAGGTGGATTGCTGGCCGGCGATCGCGCGGAAGCTGGTCATGATGCCCCAGACGGTGCCGAGCAGGCCGATAAACGGCCCGGCCGAGCCCACCGTCGCCAGCACCAGAAGATGGCGCTCGAGCCGCTCGATCTCGCGCGCGATGGTCACGTCCATCACCTTCTCGATGCGCATCTGCAGGCCGCCGATCGCACGGCTCGTGCCCTCGAAGGAGCGCTTCCACTCGCGCATCGCGGCGACGAACAGCGCGCCCATCGAATGCGCCGGACGCGCCGACTGCGTGCGGTAGAGTTCTTCGAGTGAATGGCCGGACCAGAAGGTCTGCTCGAACTGATCCATCGCGCGCTTGGTGCGGCGGTAGAGCAGGAACTTGTCGACCACGATCGCCCACACCCAGATCGATGCGAGCAGAAGCCCGACCATGACGGCCTGCACGACGAGGTCCGCCGACATGAACAGGCTGAGCAACGACAATTTGGCCGATGCGCCGGGGATTGCCTCCTGCGCCACGCCGGTCTGCGCCGCCGCCTGCATCACGTACATGAAATACCCTTTCGCTAACTGCCGTTAGCCAGTCGGTGCCTGCGCGGATGCGACGAATGGCGCGCAGTTTCGGCGTTGCACGCCGAACATTCCAAACCTGCTGAAATCCCCGGCCGTCCACCACCGGCGGCTCACGGATTCCGCGCCAAATCTGTCCAAACTAGGGCACCTGACCGGTCTTATCCCGTCGTAACAGGCCCCATTATGGTTAAGGCTTCGTTACCTGCGGCGAAACGCCTGCGCGGTCCGGCGGTTGCCCGCCGGTGCATCGCACGCGATTTGAACGCCTGAGTTCGTGCTCGGCCAAGATTTTGCGCTTCCGGAGGCGTCCTTGCTCAAGCCGCTGACCGATCGGGCGAGCCGCGCATTTCGGTAGAAAAATTAGAAACACATCGGGCCGCCCACCTTGCGGCGAACGGCCCGGCACGCAGACATAGCTGCGGGGGGTCAGCTTTGCGGCTGCGGAGCGTCCGGCTGCGGGCGGTTGCGCCGCTCGGCCATGAACTGGTCGAACTCGGACTTGTCCTTGGCGAAGCGCAGCCGGTCGAGGAAGTCGCGGAATTCGCGCTGCTCCTCTTCGAGCCGCCGCAGCGTTTCGGTGCGATATTCGTCGAAAGCATGATTGCCGCTCGACGGACGCCAGCCGCCGCCCCCGCCAAAGCGTTCGCGCATGCGATTCATCTTGTCTTCCATGCGGTGCATCTTGCGCTCCCAGCGCTCGCCGCCATGACAGCCCATACTCTTGCTCCAGATGATGTAGCCGAGGATCGCCAGGCCCACCGGCCACCAGAACATGAACCCGAGGATCATCACGATGATCCAGCCGGGATGCATGAACTGCCAACGGGCGTAGCTGTGCCCTTGCCAGCGGTCTTGCGGGTGGTCGTACGCGCGTTCAGCGGTGGACATGGATCTGCCTCGTCCGTGAATGTTAATAACATTTACATAATTAGAGAGAGACCCGAGGGTTGTCAAGAAGCCCTGCTCGGGAGCCGTTCACGAAGACGTGGGCGCGCCGGCCGGGTCTTCAAGACCCAAGCCCCGCAGATACACCAGCACGCCGGCCTCGAGCAGTTCGTCGCTCGACATCGGGAGCGGCCGCCGCGCGGCGTCGCCGCGCCCGAACAGGGACGCGATGCCGTGCGAGAGCGACCACACATGCAGCGCGACCATCAGCACGGGAGGACGCTTGGCCGAAGGCAAGCGGGCGACGATCCGTTCGCAGGCCATGCGCATCGTTGCGAAGGCGCGGTCGCCTGCGGCGGCGAGTTCCGCGCTGGTATTCGGTGCGATACCGGCCTCGAACATCGCCGAGTAATAGGCGGGCTCGGTGCGCGCGAAGGAGAGATACGCCCTGCCCATGCGCTCGAATGCCGTCATCGGATCCGGCCGTCCGTCGTCCCAGGCTTTCGTCAGCGCATCGGCGAATTGCTCGAAGCCGCGCCGCGCCACATCGGCAAGCAGATCGTCGCGATCGCGGAAATGTCGGTAGGGCGCGGCGGGGCTGACGCCCGCGAACCGAGCGGCTTCGGCGAAGGTGAAGCCGGCCGGGCCCTTCTCGGCGATCAATTGCAGCGCGGCGCGGATAAGCGCCTCTTTCAGATTGCCGTGGTGGTAGCCGCGCGGGCCCCGGGACCAACTCATGTGAAGGGCCTTTACATGAGTTGCCGGTGCGCGTCACGCACGCGCACGCCCGCAAATGACCCCGATCGCCGCGTCCGCCAGCGCATCCAGTTCCTTGCGCGGCAGTCCGGCGCGCGCACGCACCGCGAGCGTGTGCAGGGTCCCGCTCGCGAGA
>Ga0207683_10002219_pt1 | contig 17083 bp, 17 predicted proteins | sample KBSM73metaG_FD_184333 | JGI IMG/M metagenome (GOLD analysis project Ga0207683, IMG submission 184333) | Miscanthus rhizosphere microbial communities from Kellogg Biological Station, Michigan, USA - KBS M7-3 metaG (SPAdes) (version 2) | ecosystem: Host-associated > Plants > Roots > Rhizosphere >... | reverse complement strand
CAAGACAATGAGTTCACGCAACATGCAGACGGCAATAGTGGCGGTCGCGGTATTTGGCGTGGCGGGTTTGGCAATCTATACCGCCGACTTCAAGCCCGACGTCCTCAAGAACACGTTCGGCACGCAGGCGATGTCCGCGTCCAACGCATCCAATGCCTCGAATGCCTCGAATGCGTCGAATGCGTCGAATGCCTCGAACGCATCGAACGCATCGAACGCGTCGAACGCGTCGAACGCGTCGAATGCGTCGAATGCGTCGAATGCGTCGAATGCGTCGAATGCGTCGAATGCGTCGAACGCGTCGAACGCGTCGAACGCGTCGAACGCGTCGAACGCGTCGAATGCGTCGAACGCGTCGAATGCGTCGAACGCCTCGAATGCGTCGAATGCGTCCAACGCCTCGAATGCGTCGAACGCCTCGAACGCCTCGAACGCCTCGAACGCCTCGAACGCCTCGAACGCCTCGAATGCGTCGAACGCCTCGAACGCTTCGAACGCCTCGAATGCTTCCAACGCTTCGAACGCCTCGAATGCTTCCAACGCCTCGAACGCCTCGAACGCCTCGAACGCCTCGAATGCGTCGAATGCATCGAATGCATCGAATGCGTCGAATGCTTCGAATGCGTCGAATGCGTCGAATGCGTCGAATGCGTCCAACGCCTCGAACGCCTCGAACGCGTCCAACGCCTCGACCGCGCACTGAGCTGTTGCAATGACCGATCGCCGACGCTCTTGATCGGCGGTCGCAGGGGCTGCAAAAGCGGTAGTCAGTCGACTACCGCTTTTGGCTTTTTGTGTTCCGCCGTGCTGCGTTCCGCCACGCCGACCTGATCACCGATGAACGTCTACTCGATTCTCACCGCCAGCCTGATCCCGCTGGCGTTTCTGTACGTGGTCAAGTGGCTGAACTTCTTCGAGACGCATCGATTCCGGCTGATCCTGGTGGCGCTGGTGTGGGGCGCGCTCGCAGTCGAGCTCTCCTATCTCGTCGATCATCCGATCCGGCTGGTGCTGGGTGTCCAGTTCGTCGGGACGAGAACGGCGCCGACGGTCGAAGAGATCTTCAAGTCGCTCGTCCTGCTCTACCTGGTGCGGCGCGCCGACACCACGTTCTTCGTCGACGGCGCGGTCTACGGTTTCGCGGCCGGCATCGGCTTCGCTATCGCGGAGAACATGCTGTACCTGAGCCGCGTCGACGTCGACACGGGCGTTGTGGTGGCGACGACACGGGCGTTCTGCTCGTCGGTGATGCACGGAAGCTGCACGGCGATCGTGGGCATGGCGCTCGCCGGCTTCCCGCTCGGCAAGCTCAATCACCCGCTGTTGCGCTGGCTCGCGGGGCTTATCGTGGCGATCACGATCCATACCGCCTACAACACCACGGCGTTCCACCGCTTCGTCTTCGGCCAGACCGGGCTCCTGGTGCTTTCGGCAATCGCGTTCGCGTCGCTCGTCGCGGTCGCGCTGGCGATCGCCTGGGGTCTGCGCCGCGAGCGCTTCCGGCTGCGCAAGTCGCTTGGAATGAAGGCGAGCGGCGGAGGCGGTGAAGCGCGCCTGCTGCGCAACGCGGAAGACCTGGACGAGCTGCTGGCGCCGATCGAGGCGCGCTTCGGCTCGATCAAGCGCGAGCAGGCGGCAACCGCGCTGCTGCTCGCTGCGCAGCTCTCGATGAAGCAGGACCAGATCCGCAAGACCCGCGACCCCGAGCTTCGCGCCGAGCTGGCGCCGCAGATCACGCAGCTGAAGCACGATCTCAAGGCCGCGCGGCACGAGGTCGGCATCTACATCATGTCGTGCGTCCGCTCGATCATGCCGAAGACGACGTGGTCGCTGTGGGCGCGACTCGGCCAGATCCTCGCGAAACTGGAGCCCGCCAAGGACGATCTGTGGCAGCGACTCGACAGCCGGCTCGTCGGGCATAATTCGGCGGCCGACGGCATCTATGCTAGGGTTCGCGCCGAGATGGACGCGAGGGCCCGGCCAGGAACCGGCGGCGCCTGAAAGGTCGAACAGCGTCGGCGTCGCGGGGGGCTCGAACGGCTTTCGCGGCGCCGCTTCAGCGTGGGGAAGATCGCATCGTGAAATGTTTCTTCGACGAGAACGAGGCGCGCGGCGTGTGCCGCTTCTGCGGCCGCGCCACCTGCAACGCGCATGCGGAGAAGCGGCTTCCGTACATCGCGACGATCTACGTGGGCGCCAGCAACACGCCGAAAGCCATCGTCGTCCCGGACGCGATCTGGTGCGGGCACTGCAAGCCCGAAGCGCAACCGGTGGCGATGCCCGAGATCTACTGAGCGGGCGCGTCCTGCTTTGCGCCGCCTGGCGCGCCGCCCGCCTCGCGCAACCGCCGCAGCGCCTGCCGGTCGATCTTTCCGGTGCCGGTCTTCGGCAAATCTGCGAAGTAGCGGACGCTCCGCGGATATTTGTACGGCGTGAGCCGCGCCTTCACGTAGCGCTGCAGCGCCGCCGTGACCGCCGCTTCGTCGTCCGGCATCTGGTCCAGCACCACGAAGGCTGCCAGTGTCGTGAGCCGGTTGGCATCCTCCACGGCCAGCACCGCGCATTCCCGCACGCCCGGATGATCGGCGATGCAGCGCTCGACCTCGAGCGGATGGACCCATTGGCCGCTGACCTTCACGAGCTCGTCGCCGCGGCCTTCGAAGAAATGAAAGCCGTCCGCATCGCGGCGAAACCGGTCGCCGGTGCAGATCCAGCCGTCCCGCATCGTCTCGGCGGTCTTGTCCGGACGATTCCAGTAGCACGGCGCCTGCGAATGCCCGCGCACCCACAGGACCCCGGACGCGCCCTCGGGGACGTCGCGCCCGTCGCCGTCGAGGAGCCGTAGCTCGTAGCCCGGCACGCGCCGCCCGCTCGAGCCGGGCTTCTGCCAGCCGGGCTCGTTCGACAGGTAGATGTGCAGCATTTCCGTCGAGCCCAGGCCTTCGACGATGGCGTGTCCGTGCCGCGCGCGCCACGTCGCGAACAACTCCGGCGCGAGCGTTTCCGCGGCGGACACGCAAAGCCGCAGGCTCGACAGGTCGCGGGACTCGCTGCCCGGATGCGCGGCGAGCGCCACGTAGAGGGTCGGCAGGCCGAACAGCACCGTCGGCCGATGGCGCTCGATCGTCGCGAGCACGGGCTCTGGCTCCGGCCGGCCCGGCATCAGCACCGTCGTGGCGCCGGCGGCGAACGGGAACGTCAGCGAATTGCCGAAGCCGTACGCGAAGAAGATCTTCGGCGGCGAGAACACCACGTCGCGCTCGGTCAGCCGGAGCACGCCGCGGTTGTAGGCGAGGTGCGTGTAGAGCGCGTCGTGCTGCAGGTGGACCACGCCCTTCGGACGTCCGGTCGATCCGGAGCTGTACATCCAGAACGCCATGTCATCGCGACGAGTGTCCGCGGGCTCGAGCGCGGCGCTCTCGCGGGCGATCCAGTGCGACCAATCGTGGTGCTGCGCGAGCGCCGGCAGGGGCGTGTCACCGACACCGCCGACGTGCACGACCTGGCGCAGGCGCGAGCACGCGACGTCGCCGTGGCCGAGGAGCGGCGCCAGGCGCGCGTCGACGATGGCGGCTTCGGCGCCGCTGTCCTGCAGAAACCAGGCGACCAACTCCGGCGGGGACAGCGTGTTGACGAGCACCGGCACGAAGCCCGCGCGAATCGCGCCGAAGATCACGGCGGCGTACTCGGGTCCGTCGTCAAGCAGCAGGAGGACGCGGCCTTCGCGCGCGAGCCCCATCCGGCGGAGGCCGTTGCCCGCGCGGTCGGCGAGCGCACAGAGGGCGGCGTACGTCACGCTGCGCCCCTCGCACAGCACTGCCGCCTTGTCCGCGCGCACCGCGAGGTTGTCGTAGAGCAGCGCCGACGCGTTGTAGCGCTCCGGCACGGCGAAGCTGATTTCCTGCGCGCCCGCCGCGTCGTCCGGCACCGGATCGACGATGGCGGCCGTGCGGACGAGCGCCGCGGACGTGGCGGCGCCCCGGGCCTGCGCCACCGCCGCCATGAACTTCGGCGCGGCGTCGGCGAGACGCGCGTCGCTCATGCGGCCGCTGCGTGTCATGTAGTCGTAGGCGAGCGCGATGGGAGACAGCGAGATCTTGTCCGCCATACGCTCGTACCAGTAGGAGCTCGAGTTCGCGGCGGCCACGAGCTTGTCGACCACGGGTCGGCGCTCCCGCTCGAATGCCGAGACGAGGCGGGCGACGTCGTCGCCGGCCTCGCCGAGCGCGCGGTCGAGCGCGATCGCGTCGTCGAAGGCGAGCCGCGTGCCCGAGCCGATCGAGAAGTGGCCCGTGCGAAGCGCGTCGCCGATGAGAACGACGTTGCCCGCGCTCCAGCGCGCGTTCGCGAGCAGCGGAAAGTTGCGCCACTGCGAGCGGTTGGATACCAGCGGATGACCGTCGAGATCCGGCGCGAACAGGCGCTCGCAGTACGCGCGCGACGCGGCGTCGTCCGCGCCCGCGAGCCCGGCGCGGTGCCACGTCGCGGCATCGCACTCGACAATGAACGTGCTGCGATCGGGCGCGTACCGGTAGTGATGGGCCACGAACGCGCCGTGCTCGTTGGCGCGAAACGTCAGCGTGAGGCAATCGAAGCGCCGGGTCGTGCCGTACCAGACGAACTTGTTGGTCAGCCACTCGACCCGCGGACGAAACGCCTCGGCGTGCGCGCGACGCACGAGCGAGTGGACGCCGTCCGCGCCGACGACGAGGTCGCAATCGGCGAAGCCATCGGGTGACGGCAGCGCCGTGTCGAAATCGATGCGCACGCCGGCGCGCTCGCACTCGTCGACCAGCAGGCGCAGCAGGTCGAGCCGGCCGATCGCGCAGAACCCGTTGCCGTCGATGTCGACGACGGTGTCGCGGTGGACGATCCGCTGCATCGGCCACGATTCCATGGCCGCGGTCAGCGCCGTGTGCATCCCGGGAACGTCGCGGGCCAGGAATTCGAGCGCGCCGTGCGAGAACACGACGCCGAATCCGAACGTCGCGTCGCGCGCGTTCTGCTCGGCGATGCGCACGTCCGCGTCCGGCCGGCGCCGCTTGGCGAGCAGTCCGAAGAGCAGTCCGGCAGGGCCGGCGCCGGTGATGCCGATGCGCATGGGGAGGCGGTAAGTGGCGGGGCTTGCGTCCGGGATGCGATTGCCGGTAGCGTTGCCACCCGCAGGCGCGTTGTCAACCTGCTTCGTACGGACCGGCGCCATGAACGATCGAGCAGACCTCCCCCACGCCGTCGCGGAACGCCAGGACTACTACCGGCGCATCGCGCTGCACAACCTCGCGCCGCTGTGGGAAGTCCTGCGGTCGCTGGTGCCGCCGTCGCCCACCCCGGCCGCCGTGCCCGCGCTGTGGCGCTACGCCGACGTCCGCGAGGAAGTGCTGGAGGCGGGGCGGCTCATCTCGGCCCGCGAGGCCGAGCGCCGGGTGCTGATCCTCGAGAATCCCGCGCTGCCGGGCCAATCGCGCATCACGTCGACGCTCTACGCGGGGTTGCAGCTGATCCTGCCCGGCGAGATCGCACCCGCCCACCGCCACTCGCAGTCCGCGCTGCGGCTCGTGCTGGACGGCGAGGGTGCATACACGGCCGTCGACGGCGAGCGCACGACGATGCACCGCGGCGATTTCATCGTCACCCCCGCGCGCACCTGGCACGACCATGGCAATCCAGGCGGGAGCCCGGTCGTATGGCTCGACGGCCTCGACATTCCGCTGGTGCAGTTCTTCGACGCCGGGTTCATGGAGCGAAGCCCGGAGGAGTTCCAGTCGGAGCTGCGGCCCGAAGGCGACGCGCTCGCGCGCTACGGCCGCAACATGGTGCCGGTCGACTACGTGCCGGCCGCCACCGACCCTACGCGGATGTTCGTCTATCCGTTCGGCGAGACGCGGGCGGCGCTCCAGGCGCTGGCGCGGGGTGCGCCCGATCCGCACTTCGGTCACAAGCTGCGCTTCGTGAACCCCGCCACCGGGGCCTCGCCGATGCCAACGATCGGCGCGTTCGCGCAGTGGCTGCCGGGAGGCTTCTCGACGCGGCGCTACAGGAGCACCGACGGCACGATCTACGTGTGCCTCGAGGGCGCCGGCGAAGCCCGCATCCGCGACAAGACCTTCGCGTTCGGCGAGAGCGACGTCTTCGTCGTGCCGTCATGGCACGAGCTCGAGCTCGCCGCCGCGCGCGGCACGCTGCTGTTCAGCTTTTCCGACCGGCCGGCCCAGCAGGCGCTGGGACTCTGGCGCGACGACAAGACCGGCTGAGCGTGCGCTCGCGCCGGGGCCTGCAGCGGCAAGCCCCGGAGCACGCGACGCGCAGGCGGTCAGCTCACCGTCTGCGGGGACTTCTGCGCGACGCCTTCTGGGTTCGACGCCCGGGCAGGGGCAGGCGCGGCGTTGGGATCGAGGCGCTGGACGTCGCCTGAAAGCTCGCCGCCCTCCGCCACGATCAGCTTGCCGTAGCGGATCTTGCCGGACACACGGCCGGTTCCGTGGACGATGAGCTTGGTCCGCGCGGTCAGCTCGCCGGAGAACTCGCCGAAGATCTCGGCGATGTCGATGGAGACGTGCCCCTTCAGCATGCCGGGCTTGGCGATCTGCATCGCCTTGCTGTTCACGGTGGCCTCGACCTCGCCCTCGACGACCAGCACGTCGCAGTCGGTGATCTCCACGCCTTTCAGCTTGATCTTCGGGCCGACGCAAAGCTTGCTGCCGGGCGTGTCGGGTCCGATCGAGGTCAGCGGGGCCTCGGGCGTAGCGGGAGCGGGCGTCCGGGCAGTGATCTCCGGGGCGGGCGGCGGCGCGGGCGCCACCATCGGCGCGGCGGCGGCCGCGGCGGTCGCGGCGTCGCGTGTCAGCGGGCCCGGTGCGGCGACCGTCGGCCGGGGAACGGGCGCCGGAGTGCTCGCGCTGTTGCCGGCACTGGTGCCGGCGGGGAACTGGGCGGGCTTCGCGCCCCCCTTGTCGGAGTCCTTCGGGTCGAAAAGACGGTCACGGCGGCCCATGTTCAGCATGTCGTCTCCTTCCGGGAGTGCAGAGTTCACTTCAAGTGTGGCGGGGAAAGGCGTGTATGACATCGTCATTATGGCCAACCCAGCGCGATTCCACAACCGGTAAACACGCAGAAATCGCGCGTGCGGATAATGGGGTCCGCACATTGTCGGGGGCCACGATGAAAAATCCGCTGGATACGCTCTGGGGCACGGTGATCGCAGGGCTGGTGTTGACGGCCGTGCTGTACGCGATCGTGAAGACCGCGATGGGAGGCTGAGATGGAGTTCATCCAGCTGGGGCTCGGCCGCTGGGTTCACGTCACGGCCGGCGTGATGTGGGTCGGACTTCTCTACTACTTCAACTTCGTCAACGCTGCCGCGGCGAAGGCCGCCGCCGAGGACGGCACCGCGGCGGGCATCGCGCGCCACGTGATGCCGCGAGCGCTCTTCTTCTTTCGCTGGGCGTCGGTGGTCACGTGGGTGGCGGGCGCGATGCTGCTGGGCAGCCATTTCCTGGACGCCTTCCTGTTCCGCCAGCACGCGTACATCCCCATCGGCGTCGGGGCGTGGATCGGAACGTTCATGCTGCTCAACGTGTGGGGCATCATCTGGCCCAAGCAGAAGCGCATCCTCGGCATGGTGCCCGCCAGCGACGACGAGAAGGCGCGCGCACGCCGGATCGCGTTCCTCGCCTCCCGCGTGAACACCGCGTTGTCGCTGCCGCTGCTGTTCTTCATGGCGGCGAGCGGTGGGCAGTTCCGGACCGCGATGTTCTGAGCGTGCGAAAATGCGGCTAGAGGGGCCACCCGGCCCCGGACACGCCACCCTTTCCCACGACCGCAGGCCGCCATGACCGACCAATCGTCCCGCAAGATCGGCTCCTTCCATCCTCCGCAGCGCACGCTGATGGGACCGGGTCCGTCCGAGATCAACCCGCGCGTGCTCGCGGCGATGAGCCTTCCCGCCATCGGCTATCTCGATCCGAAGTTCGTCGAGATGATGGAAGAGCTGAAGATTCTTCTCCGCTACGCGTACCAGACCGAGAACCCGCTGACGTTCCCCATCTCCGGCCCGGGCTCGGTGGGCATGGAGAGCTGCTTCGTCAACATGGTGTCGCCGGGCGACAAGGTGATCGTCGGCCGCAACGGCGTGTTCGGCGGCCGGATGATCGAGAACGTCGAGCGCGCCGGCGGCGTCGCGGTGGTCGTCGAGGACGCGTGGGGCGAGCCCGTCGATCCCAACAAGATCGAAGCCGCGCTGAAAGCCAACCCCGATGTGCGCCTCGTCGCATTCGTGCAGGCGGAAACGTCGACCGGTTGCCTCTCCGACGCCAGGACGCTGACCGATCTCGCGCACAGGCACGACGCGCTCGTGATCGTGGACGCCGTCACGTCGCTCGGCGGCAGTCCCATCCTGGTCGACGAATGGGGCATCGACGCCGTCTACTCGGCCAGCCAGAAATGCCTGTCGTGCACGCCGGGACTCTCGCCGGTGTCGTATTCGGAGCGCGTCGTCGATTACGTGAAGCAGCGCAAGCACAAGGTCCACAGCTGGTTCATGGATCTCGGCCTCATCCTCAACTACTGGGGCAGCACCACGCGCACTTACCACCACACGGCGCCGATCAACGGACTCTTCGCGCTGCACGAGGCGCTGCTGCTGCTGCGCGAGGAAGGCATCGAGCGCGCCTGGGAGCGCCACACGCGCCACTACCTCGCGTTCAAGGCGGGGATCGAGGCGATGGGGTTGAAGTACCTGGTGCGCGAGGACGCGCGGCTGCCGCAGATGAGCGCCGTGCACGTGCCGAAGGGCGTGAACGAGGCCGACGTTCGCCGCACGCTGCTGAACGAGTTCAACCTCGAGATCGGCGCGGGGCTCGGCCCGCTCGCCGGCAAGGTGTGGCGCTTCGGGCTGATGGGCTATTCGTGCAAGCCGGAGAACGTGATGCTGTGCCTCTCCGCGCTGGGCTCCGTGCTGTCCGACATGGGCCTGCCGATCGAGGTGGGCGCCGCCGAAGCGGCCGCGCACCATTCGTACGCGCTCCAGCACGCAAAGGCCGCGCAGCAGGCGCGCGAGCGCGTGGCCGCGGCGTAACCGAGACGTTTGCCGCGACCGGCATGCGGCGGTACACTTCGCCGCGCAGTGGCAGTCAGCAGTTCGCAGCAGAAACAGCAGTAGCAGTCGAGCTTCGTTCGAGGTGTTCCCGGGGGCAGCCGCCGCCGGGAATGAAACGGGAAGCCGGTGCGCGTGCGTCGTTTCGCACGCAATGCCGGCGCTGCCCTCGCAACGGTAAGCGAGCGTCGTCAGGGACCGGCACCCCGCCACTGTGCGTCTTCGCACGGGAAGGCGCCGGCCCTCGGATTCGCCAGATGGCGCGTCCGGCTCGCCAGCCCGTAGACCGGCCTCACGAACGATTACCGATCCAGTGTCGCGAAGGGCGGCGAGAGATGCGGTGCAGTCGGGCACACGCCGGTTTCCGGGATATCCGCAACGCGGCTCCGCGACGATCCGGTCGCCGGCACGCGAGCGGGCGCGCATCGCGCGCGCCGGCGCGGCATGCCTTGCATCGAGTCTTCCTGCATTCCTTCGCGACGAACGTGCGGCGCGGGCACTTATCGAGTGGCCGCCGCGTGCAGGCAACGGAGGCAGCGATGAAGACGTCGGGGATGGTCCGCAGCGTGGCGCTTTGCGCATTGATCGTGGCGGGACGCGATGGAGCGCGCGCCGCCGACACGCCGGTGTACGCCGGCTCCGAGACGGTGGTTACCGCGGCCCGCGTGCCGCAGCAGCTCGGCGCATCGCTGCAATCGGTGACCGTGATCACCGCGCAGGACATCCTCGACGCCGGCCAGTCGACGCTCCTCGGCGTGCTGCAGCGTCTGGGTGGCGTCGAGATCGCCAGCAACGGCGGCGCCGGCCAGACGAGCGCGGTGTTCATCCGCGGCGCGAACAGCGCGCATACGCTCGTGCTGGTCGACGGGCTGCGCATCGGCTCGGCCACGTCCGGCACCACGGCGTTCGAGAACATCCCGCTCGACCAGATCGACCGCATCGAGATCGTCGCCGGGCCCTTGAGCGCGCTGTACGGTTCCGACGCCATCGGCGGCGTGATCCAGATCTTCACCAAGAGCTCGCGGGGCGGCCCGGGCTATTCGGTGACGGCGGGCTACGGCACGTACAACACCTCCACGGTGAACGGCAGCTATCGGCAGCGGAACGGCGATTTCGACGTCGGCCTCACCGCCGGCTACGCCTCATCCGACCAGTTCAGCGCGACGTCGCCGTCGATTCCCTTCAACCAGTTCAACCCCGACCGCGATCCGTATCGGAACGCGAACGTGTCGGGCCGCCTGGCCTGGCGGTTCGCGCCGGATGCCGAGGTCGGGGTCAACGCCTTCTACAGCGACGGCACGACGCATTTCGACGCGGGCCCCGACACCGACGATGTCAACCGGCAGAAGGTCTCGGCCTATTCCGCGTTCCTGCAGAACAAGTTCACGCCGGCGTGGCAGAGCCTCCTCCGCGTGGGTCGCGGCACCGACGACATCGTCACCAGGGGCCTCTTTCCCGGCACGTTTCGCACCGAGCAGGACCAGGCGACGTGGCAGAACACGTTCAGCGTCGATGGCGGCGCGCTCATCGCCGGCGCCGAATACCTGCGGCAGAAGGTGACGAGCGACGTCCAATACTCGACGACGTCGCGGACGATCGGCTCGGCCTTCGCCGGCTTCACCGGCGATTACGGGCCGCACGGCGTGCAGGCGAACGTCCGCTACGACGACAACAGCCAGTTCGGCGCGCACACGACGGGATCCCTCGGCTACGGGTATCGTGTGAACGAGGGCCTGCGCCTGCGCGCCTCCGGCGGCACGGCGTTCCATGCGCCGACGTTCAACGACCTCTACTTCCCGGACTTCGGCAACCCGGATCTCGAGGCCGAGCGTTCCCGGAGCTTCGACGTCGGCGTCGACTGGCAGTCGGCCGCGCAGAAGCTGTCGGCCACCTATTTCGAGAATCGCATCTCCAACCTCATCGTGTTCGACCTCACGACGTTCCTGCCCGAGAATCTCGACAAGGCGCGCATCCGGGGCGGCGAAGTCACGTACCAGGCGACGCTGCTCGAGACGCTCGTGCGGGCCAAGATGACGCTGCAGCAACCGGAGAACGAGACGAACGGCCAGCAGCTGCCGCGGCGCGCGAAGTCGTTCGGCAGCCTCGACATATCGCGCGCCTACGGCGCCTGGAAATTCGGCGTCGAGATGGTGGCGAGCGGCGCGCGCTTCGATTCCGCGGACGAGGATCCCGCGACGCGCATGGGCGGCTACGCACTGGTGAACCTGCTTGCGACGTACACGCTCGCGCCCGGCTGGACGGCGGAGCTCCGCTGGAACAACGTCCTCGACAAGCAGTACGAGCTCGCGAAGGGCTACAACACGCCGGGGAGCAACGCCTTCGCGTGGCTGCGATGGTCGCCGGCACCCTGACCTCGCCACGCTACGCGCTGGCGGCCGCGCTGGCCGTGTCGGTGGCGGTGCACGCGGCCGCGCTCGGCTGGTGGGCGCCGGCCGTGTGGTGGACGTCCGCGCCGGGCGCGCCGTCGCAACAGCCATTGCGGGCGACGCTGGTGGAGCAGGAGGTCGTGGCGCAAGCGCCGGCGGCCACCGAGCGCGCGTCACCGGTGGCGCGCCCATCCGCCGCAGCAGCGCCGACCGCGAGCGCGCGGCGGCCCGGCGCGCCGCCGGCAATCGTGTCGCCCGCGGCCCCTCCGGATGCGCGCGCCGTCGCGCCTTCGGCGCTCGTCGCCGCGGCGCCGCCTGAGGCGGACCGTCCCCTCGTTCCCACGCTGCCCGCTGATCCGGGTGCGCCCGCCAGTGCCGCCAGCGGCGGCGCCGCCGCGACGCCCGTGGTGACGGACGGCGCCGGCGTGGGCGCCGCCGCCTCGTCGACCGCGAGCGAGACGACGCCGATCGCCTATCGCGACAATCCGTCGCCGCCGTATCCGGACGCCGCCCGCCGCGATGGCCAGCAGGGCCTCACCGTGCTCGAAGTGCTCGTCTCGCGCGAGGGCGTTCCGCTCGACGTCGCGATCGTCGCGACCTCCGGCTTCAGCGAGCTCGACGCCGCGGCGGCCGCGGGGGTGAGGCGCTGGCGCTTCGTCCCCGCCGTGCGCGATCGCGAGCCGATCGACGCGCGCATCCGCATTCCGGTGCGCTTTCGCCTCACGGCCGACGGCCGCTGATGGCGCGCACGCTGGCGGTCTGGCTGGCGCTGGGCGCGGTGGCGGCGGCGGCGCTGATGATCGCGCTGCTGACCGGCAGCACGCGCATCGCGCCGGGCGACGTCATCGCCGCGCTGTTCCAGCCGGACGCTTCGACGACGGCCGAGGTGGTCCAGCGCCTGCGGCTGCCGCGCGCGCTGGCGGCGTTCGCCACGGGCGGGTTGCTGGCGCTCGCCGGCGCGCTGATGCAGGTCCTGTTGCGCAATCCGCTTGCCGATCCCTATGTGCTCGGCCTGTCCGGCGGCGCCGCGGTGGGCGCGCTCGTCGTCATGCTGGCCGGCCTCGGCGGCGCGATGATCGGCGCCGGCGCGTTCGGCGGCGCGTTGACCTCGATGGCGATCGTGTTCGTCCTCGCGAGCCGCGACCTTGCCGGACGGCAGGCGAGCGGCGACGCCGACGTCTCGCCGCGCCTGCTGCTGACGGGCGTCGTGCTCGCCGCCGGCTGGTCCGCGCTCGTCACGCTGCTCCTCACGATCGCGCCCGAGCGCGAGCTGCGCGGGATCCTGTTCTGGCTCATGGGCGATTTCGGCGGCGTCGTGTCGTACGCGCCGGCCCTCGTCGCGCTGGTGGCGGCGGTCGCCGTGCTGATGCCGTGGGGTCGCGCCCTCAACGCGATGGCGCGCGGGCCGATCGTCGCGCAGTCGCTCGGCGTGCCGGTCACCGCCGTGCGCCGCCTGATCTTCGTGGTCGCGTCGCTCGCGACCGCGCTGGCCGTGACGACGGCCGGCACCGTGGGCTTCATCGGCCTCATCGTGCCGCACGCGCTGCGGCTCGCATTCGGCAACGACCAGCGGATGCTGCTGCCGGCGTGCGCGCTGGCGGGCGGCGCGCTGCTGGTGCTGGCCGACACGCTCGCCCGCACGGTGATCGCCCCGCAGCAGTTGCCCGTGGGCGCGGTGACGGCGTTGCTGGGCGTTCCCGCGTTCATCTACCTGCTGTTGCGCGCTGGACGGCGGCGATGACGGCGCCGCTGCTCGAGGTCGACGCGCTGACGCTGACGGTCGGCGAGCGCACGCTGATCGATGCGGTGTCCTTCGCCGTGCGCGGCGGCGAGCTTTGGTGCGTGCTCGGCGCGAACGGCGCCGGCAAGACGCTGCTGCTGCACACGCTCGCGGGGCTGCGACCGGTGCAGCGCGGGCGCGTGGCGCTCGCCGGCAAGCCGTGGGCGCAATGGCGGCTCGCCGACGCCGCGCGCGTGCGATCGTTCCTGCCGCAGTTCGCGTCCGAGGCGTTCGCGCTGCGGGTCGAGGACGCGGTGATGCTGGGCCGGCATCCGCACCTGTCGCGCTGGGCGTGGGAGGGCGACGAAGAGCGCCGGCGCGCCTGGGCCGCGCTCGTCGAGGTGGGCCTCGCGGGCTTCGCGGCGCGCGACGTCGACACGCTGTCGGGCGGCGAGCGGCAGCGCGTGGCGATCGCGACGCAGTTCGTCCAGGAGGCGCGGCTGATGCTGCTCGACGAGCCTGTCGCGCATCTCGACCTGCGTCACCAGGCGCTGGTGCTGGAGCGACTGGCGGAGCGCGCCCATGGCGGCGGCGCCGTCGTGCTGTCGCTGCACGACCTCAATCTCGCCGCCCGCTACGCGACGCACGCGCTGCTCTTCGACGGCGACGGTCACGCCGTCGCGGGCCCCGTCGACGCGGTCATGACCGACGCCGCGCTGTCCGCCGCCTTCGCGTGTCCCGTGGCGCGGGTGCCGGTGGACGGGCGCGTGCTGTTCGTCGCGGGCTGATGCGGCACGCGCTGAGCGTGGTGGTGCGCGTCGCGTCGCTATGCGTCGCGGCGACCTCCGCGTGCGCGAGCGTGCAGGTGATCGACGACACCGGCGCGGCGGTCGTGCTCGCGGCGCCCGCGCGGCGCATCGTGAGCCTCGCCCCGCACACCACGGAGCTGCTGTTCGCGGCCGGCGCCGGCGGCTACGTCGTCGGCGCAGTCGACTACAGCGACTATCCGGCCGCGGCGAAGAAGATTCCGCGCGTCGGCAGCAGCTCGCTCCTCGACATGGAGGCGATCGCCGCGCTGAAGCCCGACCTCGTGGTGGTGTGGCGCAACGGCACGTCGGCCGCACGGATCGACGCGCTGCGCGCCCTCGGCATCCCGGTCTACCTCAACGAGCCGCGCACGCTGGCGGGGATCGCGAGCACGCTCGAGCGGCTCGGCGAGCTCGCGGGCACCGGCCCCGACGCCCGCGCCGCGGCGCAGACGTTCGCCGCCCGCCTCGCGGCGCTCCGCGAGCGCTACGCCGGGCGGCGTCCGGTGCCGGTCTTCTGGCAGATCTGGGCGACGCCGCTTCTCACCATAAACGGCCACCACGTCATCAGCGACGCCGTCCGCCTGTGCGGCGGCGTGAACGTCTTCGCGGAGCTGGGCCCGCTCGTGCCCGCGATCACGCCCGAAGCCGTCGTCGCGGCGGACCCCGAGGCGATCGTGACGACGGGCAGCGACGCGACGGCCACGCACGACGACGGGCTTGCGCTGTGGCGCGCGCTGCCGCGGCTCCGCGCGACGGCGCGCGGCAACCTGATCGTGCTCGACGCGGACGCCATCCACCGCCAGTCCGCCCGCGTGCTCGACGGCGTCGACGCGCTGTGCGCGCGGCTCGACGGCGTGCGGTCGCGCGCAGCGGCGTCGCGGTAGCGCTCGCGTTGTATAGTCCCGGGCCGGAGGCGGGTGATGCGCCGCAGCCGCGACCCCTGCGACGATGCGATCCCTGCTGAAGCTCCTCACCCGCGTGCCGCTCACGCTGCTGTATCCGTGGGCGTGGCTCATGTATTTCGTCGCGTTCCGGGTCATGCGCTGGCGTCGTGACCAGGCGGAGCGCGATGTCGCCAACGCATTTCCGGACAAGCCCGCAGCCGAGCGCGCGGAAATCGTCCGGCGCTCGTATCGCAACCTCGCGGACACGCTGGTGGAAGCGTTCTGGGGCTTCGGCGCGAGCGCGGCGGCGTTCAAGCGCCGCGTCGCCTTCGAGAATCCCGAGCTCGTCGACGAGTGCACGCGCAGCGGCCAGCCGGTGGTGCTCCTCACCGCGCACTACGGCAACTGGGAATGGCTGCTGCTCGCCGCCGGCGTGCACTTCGGCATCCCGATCAACGTGGTCTACCAGCCGCAGCGCGTGTCCGCCTTCGACGAGTTCCTGCGGGAAGCGCGCTCGCGCTTCGGCAGCCGGCTCATTCCGCGCAGCGAGTTCGTCTATGACCTTCTGAGTCGCGCCGAATCGATCCGTGCCTACGCGCTGCTCGCCGACCAGACGCCGAAGCATCGCAACGATCCGCGGCACTGGACGCAGTTCCTGCACCAGGACACGGCGTTCTTCGTCGGCGCCGGGAAGATCGCCAGGTTCCTCGAGGCGAAGGTGCTGTACGTGCGCATGGGCCGGATCGGCCGCGGCAGATACTCGGTGCGGCTGGAGGAGATCGCGGCGCCGCCGTACGACGACATCGGCGACGTCGAGATCGTCGAAGCGTATGCGAGAAAGCTGGAGCGGGACGTGCGCGAGAGCCCGGCTGACTGGCTCTGGCTGCAGAAGAAATGGAAGATCAAGCGCGAGGCCGGCGCCGCGCCCGCGCCCGCCGCGCCGCAGTGACCGGGCTCAGGCCCGCGGCCGACTAGGCGGCGGCCTTCACGGCGATGGCGGCGTAGGGCAGGTTCTGCGAGCGGAAGCCGATCGGGATGCAGCCGGCCAGCGCCAGCACGAGCAGCGCGCAAATCCATCGTTTCACTTGGCCTCCGGGCGGAAATCGCGTCCGGCCACTGTACCCCGTTTCGCCGCGGCACAGGCGCGGCGGACGTCCGTCAGGCGCCGGACGGCGGCTCGCGGTCGCATGCATGCCACACCGCGACGGTCGCGAAGTGCTCCGGGTCGGGGTCGACCGCATGGAGCGTCCAGTCGCGCGGCGCGTAGGGCGGCGGACCTTCGGCCACTCGCGGCGCGGGATCGAGCGCGACGGCGATGCGGCCGAACGGGGCCGAGAGCGCGTCGCCGGTGGCCTTCGACATCGCTTCCTTGCACGTCCACAGGCGCAGCAGGTCGCGCCGCGCTGCGTCGGCGTCGGCCGGCAGCGCCGCGCGCTCGCCGACGCTCATGAACTTCCGCGCGACGCCCGCAGCGTTGAGCGCGCGGTCGCGTCGCTCGACGTCGACGCCCAGCCGCACGCCCTCGCCGATGCCGATCAGCGCGCGGTCGCCGGTATGGGTGACGTTGAAGTCCAGCGTGGGGTGATCGGCGAGGCGGGGGCGGCCCCGGCGGCCGCGCTCGATGCGCAAGTCACCGGGAGCGGCGTCGAGCGCCTGCGCGAGCAGCCAGCGCAGCGTTCCGCGTCCGGCGGCGTAGCGGAAGCGCAGCAACTCCGTGCCGAAGCGGGACATCCGCGCGCGTTCGGCGTCGGAGAGCCAGGCCGCCACCGCCGCGTGCGTGGCCGGCGGCGGCGCCAGCGTGCACCACCACAGCGAAATCGCAAGCACGGGCGCCGGCACGCGCACGGGCGCGGCGCTCTCAACGAATGGCAGCGCGACGCTGCTCACGCGTGACGCCGCAACGTGCGCCGGGCGCGGCCGTCGCGCAGCAAAGTTGCGCGCCTGGGGTTGTAAAAAGTCATCGAAGGCCCTATAATCTCACTTCTCTGCTGCACCGTAATTTCGCTTCGCCCCCTCAGGTTTCAAGCTCGACAAGGGGCACGGTCGTTTCTGCGTTTCCAAGCGCGGTCGACCCGAGATTCGGCGCGGCGCGCTCTTTAAAAATTCGCAATCGATAGGTGTGGGTGCTGTTGCGTGGGTCTTGGCTGGCGGGTAACTGCTGGCTGGGAAGATCCAAGGTAACGAGTACTCAC
>Ga0207683_10002216_pt1 | contig 17089 bp, 15 predicted proteins | sample KBSM73metaG_FD_184333 | JGI IMG/M metagenome (GOLD analysis project Ga0207683, IMG submission 184333) | Miscanthus rhizosphere microbial communities from Kellogg Biological Station, Michigan, USA - KBS M7-3 metaG (SPAdes) (version 2) | ecosystem: Host-associated > Plants > Roots > Rhizosphere >... | reverse complement strand
GTAATAGGTCGAGTAGACCTCGACCGTGCGCGCGAGCGTGAAGCTCTGAGAGCGGTACTGGCGGCCGAAGCGCCGGATGTCCATGTGCCAGAGGTCCCACTCCGGCTGCCCCTCGGCGATCCACTCCGCCATGACCTTGCCGATGCCGCCGGCGCCGGCGAGCCCATGGGCACAGAAACCGGCGGCGACCCAGAAGCCGGGCACCTCGGACTCGCCCAGGATGAACTCGCCGTCGGGCGTGAACGCCTCGGGGCCGTTGAAGAACTTCTTGACCTGGGCTTCCTCCATCGCGGGCACGCGGCGGATCGAGCCCTCCATCAGCTCCTCGAAGCGCTCGTAGTCCCACGTCAGGAGCTGCGCCTCGAAACCGGGCGGGATGCCGTCCAGCCCGAACGGTGCCGGGTTGCGCTCGTACCCGCCCATCACGAGCCCGCCCACCTCGGTGCGCCAGTAGACGAGGTTGTCGGGATCGCGCAGCGTCGGCAGCGGATCGAGTGCCGGCTCGAACGGCTCGGTGATGAGGTACTGGTGGGCCATCGGGATGATGGGCACCGTCACGCCGACCAGCCTGGCGACGTCGGGCGCCGCCATGCCGGCGGCGTTGACGACGACCTCGGTCTCGATCTCGCCCGCATCGGTGAGCACGCGGCACACTCGTCCACGCGCGTCGCGCTCGATCGCGGTCACGTGCGTGCGCGTGTTGATCTCGGCCCCGTAGTGCCGCGCACCGTCGGCCAGTGCGAAGGTCAGCTGGCTGGGGTCGAGGTACCCGTCGCGCGGCAGGAACGCCGCGCCCTGCACGCCGTCCGTGGAGATCAGCGGGAAGCGCTCCTTGGCCTCGGCCGCGCTGATGATCTCGAGCGGGAGCCCGAACGTCTTGGCCCAGCCGGCCTGGCGCTGGATCTCCTCCATGCGCGCCTGCGACGAGGCCAGGCGGATGCCGCCGAGCTCGTGCCAGCCGGGGTCCTTGCCGGTCTCGCGGCGCAGCGCGGCGTACAGCTCGACGGAGTACATCATCATCCGCGTCAGCGACACCGACGAGCGCAGCTGGCCGACGAGGCCGGCGGAGTGCCAGGTGGAGCCGTAGGTCAGATCGAACTGCTCGACGAGCACGACGTCCTGCACGCCGAGCTTGGCGAGGTGGTAGGCGATGCTGCAGCCCCCCACGCCGCCGCCGATGACGACAGCTCCGGCCCGGCTCTTCACGCGGCGAAGCGTACCGTTGCGCGTATCCTTGGCCGCCGGCACACCCTGGAGGCCCCGTGAGCGACGAGCACGTGACGATCGACGACATCCTGCCCCGCGTCGAGCAACTGGCCGGCGGCGACCGCATCGTCACCGAGCTGCCAGGCGGTCTCACGAACACGAACTACAAGGTCGTCGTCGGCGGGCGGAGCTACGTGGTCCGCGTGTCGTCGAAGGACGCAGGGCTGCTCGCGATCGACCGCGAGAACGAGTACGTCAACTCCGTGGCCGCCGCGGAGGCGGGCGTCGGGGCAGGCGTGGTCGCGTACCTCCCCGAGCTCGGAGCGCTCGTGCTCGACTTCATCGAGGGCTCGACGATGAGCGCTGAGGATCTTCGCCGCGGCGACCGCCTGGGCGAAGTCGCCGATGCGATCCGCAGACTGCACTCCTGCCGCCGCTTCCGCGACGACTTCAACATGTTCCGCGTGCAGGAGCGCTATGTCCGAATCGTGCAGGAGCGGGGCCTGCGCCTGCCCGAGCGCTATCTGGAGTTCGCCCCCCAGGTGACCGAGATCGAGCGCGCGATGGCCGTGCGCGACGAGGGTACCGTCCCCTGCAACAACGACCTCCTGGCCGAGAACTTCATCTGGACGGGCGACCGCTTCCAGTTGATCGACTACGAGTACTCCGGCAACAACGACCCCATGTTCGAGCTCGGCAACGTGTGGAGCGAGTCGAACCTCTCGCTCGAGCAACTCGACGAGCTGATCGCCCACTACTACGGGCGCCCCCTCGTCAACAAGGTCGCCCGCGCCCGCCTGTGGGGCCTCATGTCGAAGTACGGCTGGACGCTGTGGGCCTCGATCCAGGACGGCGTCTCGACGATCGACTTCGACTTCTGGGGCTGGGGCATGGAGAAGTACGAGCGTGCGCTCGAGGAGTTCGACGGTCCCGACTTCGCGCGCCTGTGCGAGGACGTCCGGCGTGACGACTGATCGGCCCGCACAAGCGCTGATCCTCGATTTCAACGGCACCGTCTCGCACGACGAGCACATCGTGCTGGAGCTCTTCCAGGAGCTGTTCGCAGAGCACGGGCGACCGCTCGATGCAGCGACGTACGAGCGGGACCTGGCCGGGATGTCCGACCCCGAGATCGTGTGGGCCTGGCTCGGCCGCGACCACCCGGCGGTCGACGACGTGATCGCCGAGCGCGACCGGCGCTACCGAGCGCGCACGGCCGACGGGTCGACGATCCCGCCGCAGGTACGGGAGGCGGTGCGCCTGGCCGCGGCCCACGTACCTGTGGCCATCTGCTCGGGAGCGGCGCGCAGCGAGATCGAGGCCACGCTCGCGGCTGCGGAGATCGCCGACTGGATCGAGCTGATCGTGGCCGCCGAGGACGTCCCGCGCGGGAAGCCCGCCCCCGACGGCTATCGCGAGGCGCACCGTCAACTCGCGCCGGAGATCCCGCCGGGCGACGTGCTCGTCTTCGAGGACACCGAGGTGGGCGTGATCTCGGCGCTCGCCGCCGGGCTTCGCTGCATCGCGGTGCTCGGCACCATGCGGGCCGATCGCCTGCGCGGCGCCGAGCGCGTCGTGCCGGAGCTCGAGCCGAAGATCGTGCGCGAGGTGCTCGGCGTGCCGTTGTAACCGCATCTCGGTCGCGGGTTATCCGCATGCCGGACGAGGGCCCTGCCCGATGAGCGAGCGGCGGCGCCTCCGGAGAATGCGGTTACGACAACGACACGAGGAGCGAATCATGAAGACCAAGTCGGCAGTCCCGATGCTCGCAGCGCTCGTTTCTGCGGGTGCCATCATCGCGACAGGCGCATCCGCCTCCGGCGGGTCGACGCTCGTGATCCGCCATCAGCTCAAGGGTTGCCATTCCTGGTCGGCCAACGGCGACAGCTACAAGCCGACCCAGGCGATCAAGCTTCAGCACGGGGCGTCGCTGAGCGTCATCAACAACGACGTGATGTCGCACAAGCTCGTCGAGACGAGTGGCCCCGCCGTCAAGATCACGCGCCTTGCCGTCGGCATGGGCATGGGCATGAAGGGCACCTTCCCGCCGGCGATGCTCGCTCGCATGGGCTCGAGCTCGAAGGTGACGTTCACCAAGCCCGGCGTCTACAAGTTCACCACGAAGGTCGGCGAGGACTACATGTCCGGCGTCAAGACCGTCGGCGAGGACAACGTCCTGCGGTTGACCGTCACCGTCAGCTGACCGAAGAGTCATCGTCGCCCGCGCCGGCCAGCTGCTCGGCGCGGGCAAGGTCGGCCGGGGTCGTCACCTTGAAGGCGCGTTCGTCGCCGTCCACGCAGACGACGGTGCGGCCGAGCGCCTCGACCATCGAGGCGCAGTCGGTGGCGTCGGCCGTGTGGCCGGCGAGCGCCTCGCGCAGCACGGCCGCCGGAAAGCCCTGCGGCGTCTGCACGGCTCGCAGGGCACCGCGTTCGAGCGTCTCGGCGACGTTGCCGTCGGGGCCGACCCTCTTGACCGTGTCGGCCATCGCAAGGGCCGGGACGACGCCTTGGGCGCCGTCGCGCAGTGCGGCGACCACGCGGTCGACGACCTCGGGCGGGGTGAGCGGCCGTGCGGCATCGTGCACGAGCACGAACTCGGCGCCGTCGGGCACGCAGGCGACGCCCGCCGCGACCGACGCAGGCCGCGTGCCGCCGCCGGGGACCGCGGCGGCGATCTTCGTCGCGCAGAGGTCGTCGGCGAGCAGCGACGCGCGCTCCTCGTACTCCTCCGGGATGACCATGATGATGCCGTCGATCAGGTCGTGATCGTCGAGCATCGCGAGCGACCAGGCCAGCATCGTGCGACCCCCGAGCCGCACGAAGGCCTTGGGGCGATCCGCCGCGAGTCGATCACCTGCTCCCGCCGCCACCACCACCGCCCAGGTTTCACCGGGCATCGGCGTCAGGAAGCCAGCCGCGTGAAGATCATCTTGCCGCTCGGCGACTGCAGCACGCTCGTGACCTCCGTCTCGACGAGCTCGCCGATGCGCTCGCGCCCGCCCTCGACCACGATCATCGTGCCGTCGTCGAGGTAGCCGACGCCCTGCTCCGCCTCCTTGCCCTCGCGGATGACCTTCACGCGCAGCGCCTCGCCGGGCAGGACCGCGGGCTTGAGTGCGTTCGCCAGGTCGTTGACGTTGAGCACGCGCACGCCCTGGATCTGGGCGACCTTGTTGAGGTTGTAGTCGGTCGTGAGGATCGGCATGTCCTGCTCGTGCGCGACGCGCACGAGCTTGGCGTCGACGTCGGTGATGTCGGGGACGGACACCTCGGGCGTCGCGACCGGGTGCGAGCTGAGGCGCAGATCGTGCACGACCTCGAGCCCTCGCCGGCCGCGCGCGCGACGCTGCGGATCCGTCGAGTCGGCCACGCGCTGCAGCTCCTGCAGCACGAACACCGGAATCACCAGCTCACGGTCGACGAAGCCCGTCGAGATCAGGTCGCCGATGCGGCCGTCGATGATGGCCGAGGTGTCGACCAGCATGGCCAGCGGTTGCGTCTGGCGCTGAGGCCGCTCGCGTTCCCGCAGCCGCGGCCGGCGGCTCTCGCGCGCCTCGTTACGGGCCTCATCGGTGCCGAGGCCGCCGAGACGCAGGATCGAGCCGTGGCTGCGAGCGCCGACGACGGCGAACAGGTAGCCCAGCACGAGGGCCAGCGGCAGCAGCAGATAGCGCCCGACATACGGCAGCGGACGCACGGCGAAGGTCGCCAGTGCCGCCGCCCCGAGGCCGAGCACGAGCCCTACTCCGCCGACGACCAACTCGCCGGCGGGACGCGCCTGTGCTGCTCGTTCGACCCTCCCGATTGCCCGAACCAGAGGCCCGCCGACGATCCAGCCGACGAGCAGTCCGGCAAGAGCGCCTAACGCGATCGCGATCGCCCAGCGAGCCCATGGAGAAGAAGACGGAAGATGGAAGGGAAGGGCCCCTGGACTGGCCGCGACCTGGCTGCCTGCGAGTGCTCCCAGGAGGGCGAAGACCAGCCTCACGATCAGCTTCACGGTCTACGCTCCTTTTGTCCGCGGCGCGGGTGGGCCGATACGAGATCGGCCTCCGCGTCCGCGGTCAGCTTACCGATTGGGCGAGCACGAGGCTAGCCCTCCAAGGGTGAGATCAGGCTGCTCAGGCCGCCTTCGCGTCGGGCGAGAGCACGTCGTCGATCCAGGCGAGCGCCTCTTCCTCGTCGGTCTTGCGCGCGTACTGCAACTCCGAGGCAAGCAGGCGCTTCGCACGCAGCAGCAACTGGCGCTCCCCGCCCGACAGGCCCTTCTCGTCCTGGCGGCGGGCGAGGTTGCGGATCACGCCGGCAAGCTCGCGCGGATCGCTCGACTTGAGCTGCTCCTGATGCGCGCGGAAGCGACGGTTCCAGTTCGCGTCCTGCTCGCTCACATCACCGGTGAGGACGTCGATGATCTCCTGCAGCGCCTGCTTGGCGACGACCGGGCGGATGCCCGCAGCCTCGACACCGTCACAGCGCACGAGCATCGTCAGCTCGGACTGGAAGATCTTGATCGTCAGGTACTCGTGGTCCTCGCCCAGGATGTGCTTGTTCTCCCGCGCAACCACCTTGCCGGCTCCCTGACGCGGGTAGACGACGATCTCTCCGACCTTGAACATTGAGTGCTCCCTCGGTACGGGCAGCGGCGTTCCCTCGCGCAGCCTCGCCTCTCACCTTAGTTCCGAAAAGGGGGATATGGGGATCCGCCGCTACGATCGCCGGCATGCCGCCGCTGCTGGTCATCGACGGGGATTCGCTCGGGCACCGCGCATATCACGCCATGCCGCACGTCGAGGGCGCGGGCGGCAGGCCGGTGGGCCTGCTCGTCGGGTTCGCGAATTTCCTGCTCGCGACGTGGCGCTCGACGCAGCCGCGAGCCGTGATCGTCTGCCTCGACACCCGCGTGCCGTCCTACCGACACGAGCTGCTTCCGGGCTACCAGGGGCAGCGGGATCCGTTCGCCGACGACCTCTGTGAGCAGCTCGACCGCATGCCCGAGATGACCGAGGCGTTCGGCTTCGCCGCCGCCAAGGTCGTCCCGTACGAGGCCGACGACCTGCTCGCCACTGCGGTGACCCAGGAGGAGGCGCGCGGCGGCGGTGCTCTCGTCGTCTCGAGCGACCGCGACACCTACCAGCTCGTCTCGGCCGTGACCGCGACGCTCCATCCACGCCCGCGCGGCGAGCTCGAGCGTGTCGACCGCGCCGGGGTGCGTGACCGCTACGGCATCGAGCCGGAGCAGGTGCCCGACCTCATCGCGCTGCGCGGAGACCCTTCCGACAACATCCCGGGCGCCCGCGGCATCGGCCAGAAGACCGCGGCCGAGCTCCTGCGTCGCTACGGCGACCTCGAAGGCGTGATCGCGCACGCCGCCGAGCTCACCCCGCGCCAGCGGCTCGCAGTCGAGGGCAGCGCAGACGAGCTGCGCCTCTACCTCGATGTCGCCACGATGCGCCGCGACGTCGCCATGACGATCCCCGAAGACGCATCGCTGGACGCGGGCTCTGCGGCGGAGTGGTGCCGCACGGCCGGCATGCTCGGCCTGGCGAGACGGCTCGCCGCCTGACCCGGCCTGGAATGCTTCGGGCCATGGAGCCCGACTCCCTGCTGGTCCGCGGTCTCGTCGACAACCCCTCGGGTGGGCTCTCGCCCGCGCTCGATCGCTCGACCACGTTCGAGCGCGAGCCCGGAGGAGGCTCGCCCTACGGACGCGGGCACGCGCCCGTGGCCGCCGAGGCCGAGGCGCTGCTCGGCGCGCTCGAAGATGCCGAGGCGACAGTCTTCGCGAGCGGCATGACGGCCTGGACGTGCATCTGCCTCGGCCTCCTCGAGGAGGGCAGCGCGCTGGCACTCGCCACCAGCGGCTACTACAGCCTCGAGGGCTTCGCGTCCGGGATCCTCGAGCGCTTCGGTGTCGAGCTGCGGCGCTTCGACGCCCGCGATCGCGACGCCTTCCGCCGCGCCTGCGACGGCGCGGCGCTCGCGATCATCGAGACGCCGTCCAATCCACTGGTCACGCTCACGGACATCGCCGGGGCAGCCGGCGACGCGCATGCCGGCGGCGCGCTCCTGTGCTGCGACAGCACGTTCGCGACGCCGCTCCTGCAGCGGCCGCTCGACCTCGGCGCCGATCTCGCCTGGCAGAGCGCCACGAAGTACCTCGCCGGGCACTCCGACGTGCTCGCCGGCGTCGTCACGACACGCGACCCCGCCCTGCGCGAGCGCCTCGTGTGGACGCGCCGCACCATCGGCGGCGTGCTTGCGCCCGACGCGGCCTGGCTGCTGCTCCGCGGCCTGCGCACGCTGCACGTGCGGCTGCCTCGCCAGGTCGCGACGGCCTGCGAGCTCGCCCGCCGGCTGGCGATCCATCCCTCCGTCGCGGCCGTGCATTACCCGGGCCTCCCGGAGCACCCCGATCACGGGCTCGCGCTGCGCCAGATGCCCGGCGGCGCGGGAGGTGTGCTGGCCTTCGAGCTGGCCGACGGTGCAAGCGCGCGGCACTGTGAGGAGGCTGTACGGCTCGTGCGCCGGGCGACCAGCCTGGGCGGTGTCGAGTCGCTGATCGAATGCCGCGCGCGAGTCGAGCCCGAGGGCCGGGTGCCCGCAGGCCTGTTGCGCCTGTCCGTGGGCCTCGAGGACGTCGACGACCTCTGGGCCGACCTCACGCAGGCGATGCCGCGCGGCGCGTAACCGAGCGCGGCGTGGAATGCTTCGGCTCATGGAGCCCGACTCTCTGCTCGTCCGGGGTCTCGTCGACAACCCGTCCGGCGGCCTCTCCCCCGCGCTCGATCGCTCGACGACCTTCGAGCGCGCGCCGGGCGGCGGCTCGCCCTACGGCCGCGGGAACGCACCGGTCACGGCAGAGGCCGAGGCGCTGCTGAGCGCACTCGAGGACGCCGAAGCCACGCTGTTTGCGAGCGGCATGACGGCCTGGACGTGCCTCTGTCTCACGGTGCTCGGCCACGGCAAGGCGCTCGTGATCCCCACCAGCGGCTATTACGAGGTCGAGTTGCTCGGCTCGGACGTGCTCGGGCGCTTCGGGGTCGAGGTGCGCCGCTACGACCTGCGCGACCCCGAGGGCTTCCGGCGCGCCTGCGAAGGCGCCACCCTGGCGATCATCGAAACGCCCTCCAACCCGACGCTCGCGGTCACCGACATCGCCGCCTCGGCGGAAGCCGCCCACGCCGGCGGGGCACTGCTCTGCTGCGACAACACGTTCGGGACGCCGCTCCTGCAGCGACCGCTCGACCTCGGCGCCGATCTCGCCTGGCAGAGCGCCACGAAGTACCTCGCGGGCCACTCCGACGTGCTCGCAGGGCTGATCACGACGCGCGACGCCGCACTGCGCGAGCGCCTCGTCTGGGTGCGCCGGACGATCGGCGGCGTGCTCGCGCCGGATCCCGCGTGGCTGCTGCTGCGCGGCCTGCGCACGCTGCACGTGCGCCTGCCTCGCTCGGTCGCGACGGCTTCCGAGCTCGCACGCAGGCTGGCGGCGCATCCCGCCGTCGAGGCCGTGCACTACCCGGGGCTCCCGGATCATCCGGAGTACGAGCTCGCGCAGCGCCAGATGCCGGGCGGTGCCGGCGGCGTGCTCGCCTTCGAGCTCGCCGACGGGGCGACTGCGGGGCGCTGCGAGGAGGCCGTGCGGCTGGTGCGCAACGCGACCAGCCTCGGCGGCGTCGAGTCGCTGATCGAGCGGCGTGCGCGCATCGAGCCCGACGGGCGCGTGCCCGAGGGCCTGCTGCGGCTCGCGGTCGGGCTGGAAGACGCCGACGACCTCTGGGCCGACCTCGCCCAGGCGATCGAGTCGTCTCAGACGAGTGCCGCGGCGAGCGCGACCACCTCCGCCGCGTCGTCGCCGATCTCGTAGCGCCAGAGCGCGTCCTCGACGGCTCGCGCGAGCGTCCAGAGCCGGACCCGCTCGGGATCCAGCGAGAGCTCGGCGGTGAGCCGCTCGAGCAGGTCGTCGAGCTCGAGCGGGCTGCGCGGTTCCTGGTGGAGCAGATCGTTGAGCAGCCAGCGCGCGTCGAAGGCCGGCTCGCCGGCGAGGGGCTTGGGGTCGATCGCGAGCCACGGTTCTCGCCGCGCGCGCAGGACGTTGCCGCGGTGGAAGTCCTGGTGCAGGATCACGGACTCGCCGTCATACGCCGCGAGCAGCTCGAACGTCTCGACTGCCGCACGTAGCAGGGCCGCATCGAACGGCCGGCCGAGGGCGCGGTACTGCCGCTGGATCTCGCCGGCCCAGTCGGCTGCGCAGGCCTGCGTCGTCGCGAACGGGTGCCCGGCCTCCACCGGCTGCCAGAGCCGGCGGAGGACGCCGCAGGCCAGCGCCATGGCCTCGTCGATGTCGGCCACGTCACGCAACGACGTTCCGGGCCGGACGTGCTCGAGCAGCAGCGCGCCGGTCATTTCGTCGCGCTCGAGCAGGCGCACCGCGCCATTTCCCGCCCACCGCTCGAGAGCCTCGGGCTCATGCAGTGACTCGTCGTCCGGATAGCGCAGCTTGAGGACGCACGAGCTGCCGTCTGCGCGCTGGGCGGGCGCGACCAGCGCCGTGCAGCCGCCCTCGAAGGGCTCACCGATCTCCAGCTGCCAGAGCTCCCGGCAATGCCCGACCAGCACCGGCAGCGAGTCCGCCCAGTCCTGTCCGTCCGGCTTCCAGGCGATCACGCCCTCGCGCAGGCTCTGGGGCAGGATCACTCGGGAGCCCTAGAAGGGCACGAGCTCTTCGTCCGGGACGCCGAGCGCGAGCTCGCAGGCTGCGCGCAACGTCGCCGCGTGGCGGACGCGCAGCGGCCCGTCGGGCGCGCCCTCGGGCACGATCGCGATCTCGAGTCCCAGGCGCGCTGCCTCCCCCAGCCTGCGCTCCGGCTGGGTCACGGGCCGCAGGCGACCGGTCAGTGCGATCTCGCCGAACGCGCACACGGGCCCGAGTGCGACACCGCGCGCCGCCGAGACCAGTGCCAGTGCGACTGCGAGGTCGGCTGCCGGCTCGTCGACCCTCACACCGCCGGCGACGTTGACGAACACGTCGTGCTGGCCGAGCCCCAGGCCACCGTGGCGTGCGAGCACGGCCAGCAGGAGCGAGAGGCGGTTGCGGTCGAAGCCGCTGGCGAGGCGCCGCGGCATGGCGAGCTCACTGGGCGCCACCAGAGCCTGCACGTCGATCGTCAGCGGGCGCGTCCCCTCCATGGCGACGAACGTGCAGGATCCCGGCCGGTCGAGATCGGCGCGGTCGTGCAGGCGGCTCGCGTCGGTGACGGACACGAGCCCGCGGTCGCTCATCTCGAAGAGCCCGATCTCGTCGGTCGCGCCGAAGCGGTTCTTCTGCGCCCGCAGCACGCGCAGCGAGCGCAATGCGTCGCCCTCGAACATCAGCACGACGTCGACGAGGTGCTCGAGCACTCGCGGGCCGGCGACGGCCCCCTCCTTGGTCACATGCCCGATCAGGACGATGCAGACGCCGCGTGCCTTGGCCAGGCGCTGCAGGCGCGCGGCGGACTCACGCACCTGAGCCACCGATCCCGGAGCGGCAGCGAGCTGCTCGTCCCAGAGCGTCTGGATGGAGTCGACGACGCAGACCTCGGGAGCCGTTGCTTCGATCGTGGCGCACACGGTCTCGAGCTCGGTCTCGGCCAGCACGCCGACGCCGGCCGTCGCGCCCAGGCGCTCGGCGCGCAGGCGCACCTGCTCCGGCGACTCCTCGCCGGCCACGAGCAGCACCGGTCGCCGAGCCCCGATGGCGCCGAGCATCGCCGCCGTCAGGCTCGACTTGCCGACGCCCGGCTCGCCGCCCAGCAGGACGAGCGATCCGGGCACGAGCCCTCCCCCGAGCACACGATCGAGCTCGGGGATGCCGGTGCCGATGCGAGTCGCGGCGCTCGTCTCGACCGACGCGAGGGGCACCACGACGCCGGGCTTGGCACCCTGCCGGCGAGCGCCGCTGCGCGCGTCGTCGGACGCGGGCGCCTGCTCGACCAGCGTCGCGAAGGAGCCGCAGTCGGGGCAGCGGCCGTGCCAGCGGGATTGCTCGCCGCCGCACTCGCTGCAGACATAGGTGGAGCGGGGGCGGGCCATCGGATCAGCCAGGCTAGCGCCGCGGGCGGACGCTAGGCTTGCACCGGCAGGCGTGCAGCAGACGGAGGGCGTGGTATGCAGAGCGGCGAGGCCGGAACCCCTGTCAGCGCGATCTGCCAGGCGTATCCCGACAGGGTCGAGGTGAGGGGTCGCGATCTCAGTGGCGAGCTCATGGGGAACGTGAGCTTCACCGGCTACTTCCATCTGCTGGTCACGGGGCGTGAGGCGACCGACGAGCAGCGCTACTTCCTCGATCTCCTCCTGGTCGCGATCGCCGAGCACGGGATGATGCCCACCAACGTCGCCGCCCGTATGACGCTGGCCGCCGACCCGGGCTCGTTGCAGGGCGCGGTTGCGGCGGGGCTCCTCGGCGCCGGCCCGGTCATCCTCGGCACCTCCGAGCTGTGCGCGAGGCTGCTCGAGGAGGCACAGGCGCGGGTCGTGACGGGCGAGGCTCCCGCCGAGGTCGCGCGGGAGATGGCGGGGGCGATCCGCTCCACCGGCGGCCGGGCGCCGGGCTTCGGTCATCCGGTGCACCGCCCTCTCGACCCGCGCGCGGAGCGCATCCTCGAGGTCGCGGATGCACGCGGAGCCAGCGGCGCGCACGTGGCGCTGGCGCGCGAGTTTCGCGGCGCGGTGGCCGAGGCCTGGGGCAGGCCGCTGACCATGAACGTCTCGATGCCCATCGCCGCCGTGACGCTCGACCTGGGCTTTCCGCCCTCGATGGCGAAGGCGATACCCTTGCTCGCGCGCACGGCCGGGCTGCTCGCGCACCTCATGGAGGAGCAGCAGCACCCAACCGGGTTCGCCATGGCCGCGGCAGCCGAGCACGCGGTCACCTACGAGCCAGCGGCAGAATGACGCTCGAGCCCGAGATCGAGCTGCGTCCATGGGCCGAGCAGGAGGCGATCGACGACGCCTCCTACCGTGACCAGATCGCCTACCTCTACGAGCGCTCGCCCTTCTATCGCGCCAAGCTGGCCGCTGCGGGGTTCGCCTCGGCGGCAGCGGCGGGCGGCCTCGAGGGGCTCGCCCGGTTGCCGCTGACCGAGAAGGCGGAGCTCAAGGCCACGACGACGCCGGACAATCCCGTCGGCGCGCACCTCTGCGCCGAGCGGCCCGAGATCGTGCGCATCTACTCCACGAGCGGCACGACCGGCACCCCCAGCTACATCCCGCTGACTGCAAGCGATCTCGACAACTGGGTGACCGGCTCGGCGCGCAGCTATGCGGCCTCCGGCGTCGCTGCCGGCGAGCGCATCGTCTCGACCTACAACGCCGGCCCGTTCGTCGCGGGCGCGGCATTGGCCTCCTTCGATCGCATCGGTCTGTGCCACATCCCGGTCGGCACGGGCAACAGCGAGCGGCTGATGCTGGCGATCGAGAAACTGCAGCCGGAGGCCGCAGTGCTCACGCCGTCCTACGCCGCGTACCTGATCGAGTGGGCGGCCGAACGGGGCTTCGACCTGCAGGGCTCGAGCGTCCGGCGTGTGCTCGTCGCGGGCGAGCCGGGCGGCGGCGAGCCGGCCTTCCGCGCCCAGCTGGAGGAAGGCTGGGGCGCCCGCGTCACCGAGGCCATGGGCATCGGCGACATCGGCCCGTCGCTGTGGGGCGAATGCGAGCACCAGGACGGCATGCACCTGGGCGCTCGCGGCTTCGTGCACGCGGAGCTCATCGAGCCCGAGTCCGCCGTCTCCGTGCCACTCGAGGACGGCGCCACCGGAGAGCTCGTCCTGACGCACCTGCGGCATCGCGCTGCGCCGCTCCTGCGCTTCCGTACGCGCGATCACGTGCTCCTGAGCACCGCTCCCTGCCCGTGCGGTCGCACGGGCCCGCGCGTGCGCTGCATCGGGCGCACCGACGACATGCTCATCGTGCGCGGTGTCAACGTCTTCCCGTCGGCCGTCCGGGAGGTCGTGAGCGCGTTCGTGCCGCGCGTCAGCGGCAACATCCTCGTGCGACCCGTGCGACCCGGGGCCAAACAGGATCCACCGCTCCCTGTGGCAGTCGAGCTCGCCCCGGACAGCGAGGCGGACCCAGGGCTGGCCGAGGAGATCGGCGCGCGCGTACGCGCGGCGCTGGTCGTGCAGGCTCGCGTCGAGCTCGTGCCGTGGGGCAGTCTGCAGCGCAGCGAATACAAGTCGAAGCTCGTCGAGCACGACAACACGTCAACGGAATCGAGGTGATTGGCTCGATGCGGAAGCTCCAGACCCAAGGCGTCCACCACATCACGATCACGGGTGCCGACAGGCAGACGTCGATCGACTTCTGGGAGGGCGTGCTCGGGATGCCCTTCGTGTTCGAGCAGCCGAATCTCGACCGCGAGGCGGAGAGCCACCTCTACTTCGATCCGGGCGACGGCCGGCTCATCACCGTCTTCACGAACGAGGAGCGGGCGCCCGATCCGACCCGCACTCCGACAGAGGCCGGCTGCGTGCACCACTTGGCGTTCTCGCTCTCGCAAGCGACGTTCAAACAGGCCGTCGAGCGGCTCGACGAGCGCGGCATCAAGCACGGCGGTGCGATCGATCGCGGCTTCATGGACTCGGTCTACTTCACCGACCCGCTCGGCCTGCTGATCGAGCTTGCGTCCTACCGTTTCGAGCCGCCCTTCGGCTACACGCATTCCGACGTGCTGCTCGAGGCGCATAAGCTCCGCCTCGCGCGCGGCGACTACAACATCGCCGAGATCCACCTCGCCGATGCCATCGAGTCGATGATCGCGCGTTCGCGACCGTCGCTCTCGGACGACCGCTCGCCGAAGAACCCGTACTGACCTGCAAGGACGGAGAATCCCGTGACTGCGATGAAGCTCCACGTACTGAAGCCCAGCGTCAACAACCTGACGGTGCGCATCTTCACGCGCGCCGCCGGTCTCGAGGTCGAGGAGATCGACGCCTGGGGAAACACGGACACGCCCGAGTTCCTCGCGAAGAACCCCTCGCGACTGACGCCGCTGATCGAGGAGGAGGGCCTGCCGCGCAGCGCGCTCTGGGAGAGCTGCGCGATCATGCAGTACCTCTGCAACAAGCACGGCCTCGAGGCCTTCTACCCCTCGGCGCCCGAGCAGCGCGCCATGGTCGACAGCGCCATGTTCTACCTGATCGGCACGCTCTACCCGCTGATCGCGCGTGCCACGTATCCGGCGCTGAGCTTCCCGCAGTACGCCGGCGAGGTGGGCTCCTCGGACGCCGACGACGACGCCAAGGCGGCTGCGCAGCAGGCGGCCGAGGCCGCGCTCGCCGGCCCGCTCGACGTCTACCGCGCATTCTTCCTCGACGGCCGGCGCTTCATCGGCGGGGATTCGCCGTCCATCGCCGACATCCGCCTCGCAGCCAGCCTCGAGTTCCTCGCGGCCATCGACTACGAGCTGCCTGCCTGGGCACGTGACTTCATGGCGGACATGGAGGCCACGCTCGGCGCTGCCTACGCCGAGCCCGCCGCCGACGTTCGCGGCTACATCGCCTACGTGCGCTCGCAGTGAAACCCGGCCGGCACGGATTTCTGTCCGTGCCGGCCGGTCTCACAGCGTGAGCTACTCGCCGGGCTGGTCGCCCGAGTCGCCGCCGCCGGACTCTCCCGAGTCGCCCGTGACCCCGGCCGGGGGCTCCGGCGCGGTGTCGGGCACCGGTGCGACGACGGTCATCTCGACCTCGTCCGTGCCGTCCTTGCGGTCGATCACGATCGTCGAGCCGGGCGCGAGCTGGCGGCCGAGCACGAAGTCCGCGAGCGGATCCTCGATCAGCTGCTGGATGGCCCTGCGCAACGGCCGGGCGCCCATCGCCGGGTCGTAGCCGCGATCTGCGAGCAGATCCGTGGCACTGGCCGACAGCTCGATCGCGACCTCGTGCTCGACCATGCGCTCGCGCAGGCGGCGCATCATCATGTGCACGACGCTCGTGATCTCCTCGCGCGTCAGCTTGTGGAAGACGATGACCTCGTCGATGCGGTTGAGCAGCTCGGGCCGGAACACCTTCTTGAGCTCGCCCATGATGCGGTTCTTCATCTCGTCGTACGAGAGACCGCCCTCGGGATCGCCGGGCACGAAGCCGAGCGACTGGTTCTTGGTGATCTGGGCGGCGCCGATGTTCGACGTCATGATCACGATGGTGTTGCGGAAGTCGACCTTGCGGCCCTGCGCATCGGTGAGCTTGCCGTCCTCGAGCACCTGCAACAGGATGTTGAAGACGTCGGGGTGGGCCTTCTCGATCTCGTCCAGCAGGACGACGGAGTACGGCTTGCGGCGCACGGCCTCGGTGAGCTGGCCGCCCTCGTCGTAGCCGATGTAGCCCGGGGGCGAGCCCACCAGCCGCGAGACCGCGTGCTTCTCCATGTACTCGGACATGTCGACCTGGATCAGCGCGTCCTCGTCGCCGAACAGGAACTCGGCGAGCGTGCGCGCCAGCTCCGTCTTGCCGACGCCCGAGGGGCCGAGGAAGATGAACGAGCCGCTGGGGCGCTTGGGATCCTTGATGCCGGCGCGTGCGCGGCGGATGGCCTTCGACACGGCCACGATCGCCTGGTGCTGGCCGATGACCCGCTTGTGCAGCTCATCTTCCATGCGCACGAGCTTCTGCGACTCGGCCTCGGTGAGCTTGAAGACCGGGATGCCCGTCCACATCGAGACGATGTCGGCGATCTCCTCCTCACCGATCTCGGCCTGCTCGCCGTCGTCGGTGGCCTTCCAGTTCTCCTCGGCCTCGCGCTTCTTCAGCGTCAGCTTGCGCTCGGCGTCGCGCAGCGCAGCTGCACGCTCGAAGTCCTGCTGCTCGATCGCGAGCTCCTTGTCGCGCCGCGTCGTCTCGATCTCTTCCTCGAGCTCCTTGTAGCGCGGCGGCGAGCCCATGGTGCGGATGCGCATGCGCGATGCGGCCTCGTCGATCAGGTCGATGGCCTTGTCGGGCAGGTGACGATCCTGGATGTAGCGGCTGGAGAGCTGAGCCGCGGCCACCAGCGCCTCGTCCGTGATGCGGACGCGGTGATGGGCCTCGTAGCGATCGCGCAGCCCGCGCAGGATCTGCACGGTGTCGTCGATCGACGGCTCCTCGACGCGGATCTGCTGGAAGCGCCGCTCGAGCGCGGAGTCGCGCTCCAGGTACTTGCGGTACTCGTCCAGCGTCGTCGCGCCGATCGTCTGCAGCTCGCCGCGTGCCAGCGCCGGCTTGAGGATCGAGGCCGCGTCGATCGCGCCCTCGGCCGCGCCCGCGCCGACGAGGTTGTGCAGCTCGTCGATGAACAGGATGATGTCGCCCCGCTGGGCGATCTCCTTCATGACCTTCTTGAGCCGCTCCTCGAACTCACCGCGGTACTTCGAGCCCGCGACGAGGGCGGCCAGGTCGAGCGTGTAGATCTGCTTGTTGCGCAGCAGCTCGGGCACCTGGTTGGCGCTGATGCGCTGCGCGAGGCCCTCGACGACGGCGGTCTTGCCGACGCCGGGCTCGCCGATCAGCACCGGGTTGTTCTTGGTGCGGCGCGAGAGGATCTGCATCACGCGCTCGATCTCGTTCTGGCGCCCGACCACCGGGTCGAGCTTGCCCTCGGCGGCCAGCTTCGTCAGGTTGCGCCCGAACTGATCGAGCAGCTTCGACGACTTCTTGGCCTCGCCGGCGGTACCCGCGGCTGCAGGTGCGCTGCCGCCGCCACCGCTCGAGCCGGAGCGACGACCGGGGCCGGAGAGCATGCGGATGATCTCGTTGCGGATCTTCTCGGCGTCGGCGTCGAAGTCGAGCAGGATGCGCGCCGCGACGCCCTCGTTCTCGCGCACGAGGCCGAGCAGGATGTGCTCGGTGCCGATGTAGTTGTGGCC
>Ga0207683_10002215_pt1 | contig 17089 bp, 17 predicted proteins | sample KBSM73metaG_FD_184333 | JGI IMG/M metagenome (GOLD analysis project Ga0207683, IMG submission 184333) | Miscanthus rhizosphere microbial communities from Kellogg Biological Station, Michigan, USA - KBS M7-3 metaG (SPAdes) (version 2) | ecosystem: Host-associated > Plants > Roots > Rhizosphere >... | reverse complement strand
TCGAACGCCTCGCCGCCGTGCGCCATCTGCGCGGCGGCCGATCCTCCGGCCGTGTCGTCGCCCGCGGCGAGACAGGCGAGCGCAAGCGCGTAGGCGGCAGTCGGCGACTCGGTCCCGAACGCGAGCTCCGACAGCGCATAGGCCGCCGCCTCGGTCGCATTCTCCCGCACGATCGCGGCCTTGAGCATTCCGACGAGGCGCCCGTAGCCTCCCGGCGGAGCCGCCTCCCAGGACTCGCGATAGCGCTGCTCCGCGACGCGCAGGTACGTGTCTGCTCCGGCGCGGTCGCCCGCCAGCAGACAGCGCTGCGCCGTCGCCTCGGCGGCGACGGCCGCGGCCTGCAGCTGCCGGTGCGCTTCCTCGTCGGCCATCGCGCGCAGCTACCAGGCGCCGCCGCCACCGCCGCCGAACGAGCCGCCGCCGCCACCGCCGCCGCCCGAGCTGCCGCTCGACGGCGAGCCGAACGCGCCGCCGAGGCCCGAGGCGAAGCTCGAGGTGTTGAACGTCGAGGCGTACAGCGCCGGCGCGTAGACCGAGGAGGTGGAGATCGCCGGGAAGTCGACGCGTGCGGCCTCCAGCACGCGTTCGGCGATGCCGAACGAGATGCCGTAGACGAGGTAGCTCTCCCAGAGGGGAAGCGTGTCGGCGGGTTTGTCGGCCAGACGCGGGAAGTCGTTGAGGTAGCGGCGGAAGCCCTCCCAGCCTTCGGCCGAGGCCTGCAGCGCGGGCCCGCGGCGCCGCCACACCGATGGCCGCAGCACCAGGACGACAACGGCGTTGAGCGCGAGCGCCGCGCCGATCGCGGTGAGGATCAGGTCCTGGCGCACGAGCGGCGGGTCGGCCAGCCCGGCGATGCCGATGGCGAGGAACCCTGCGCCGACCAACAGGAAGACGACGAACGAAAGCCACTTCATGACCATGCCGTGCCCGCTCCAGAACTTGCGCTGGCGGGCCTGGTTCCTGACGGTGGAGGAGAACGCCTCAGAACGCGCGTGGAACCACTCCCGGTCGCTGGTCGGCATGTGCTTGACAGTCTCCTCGACGTCGGAGAGGGCGGCGGGACCCTGCTCCGTGAGCTTGTCGAAGATCGCCGCGACCGGCTTCTCGACGGGGTTCAGCTCGATGCTCTCGTCGCCACGCGTCAGATCGACGTCGTCGATCTCCTTGTGGTGCAGGCCGAGGAGCGTCGATTCCTCGCGCGTGACCGGCGTCATCTTGTAGCGCCCGCGGCGCACCAGCTCGAACAGCGTCGCGGCCATCTGGTCGCCTCCGGCGATGACTCGTTGCGCGAGCAGCGACGGCACGAGCGCGGGTGCCAGGTCGTCGGGCGGCTCGTGCACGTACTTCGCAGCCGTGCCGGTCGGATGCTCGCGCCCGAAGCGCCAGTAGCCGACGCCGCCGAGTGCGCCGGCCGGGATGATCGCCAGGAGCGCGGCCGCCACGATCCAGGCCCACGGATGGTGAAGCGTGTCCTCGAGCTGGCGCTTGTCGCGCTCCGCTCGGTCGGCCGCGGCCTGCTCGCGCGCGATCGTGGCCGGCAGGATGTCGTCGTGCACGTGCTGCGCGTAGGGGGCGCCCGGGGCGAGTGCGGAGGGCGGATAGAGCACGCGCAGCGTCACGCTGCGCTGCGCCGGCACGTCGTCGACGGCCGTCAGCACCTCGCCGCGGCGGACGGTCAGGCGGTGGTCCAGCCAGGCCGGCTCGATCCAGGCGCGCGTGCCGGGCAGCGCGCCGGCCGCGCGCACGTTCGCGGTGAGCAGGCGGAGCCCGAACTTCCACTGGTTGCCCCAGACCTGCGGGGCCACCTCGACCGCGTCATCGTGGGCGATCACGACGCCGCGCAGGCGGTAGCGCAGCGTGAACGTGCGCTGCCCGCCGTCCTGCTGGTAGTGCCAGACGATGCGCAGGCCCTGCGGCAGTCGCACGGCGCCGAACGTGCCAGGCGCATCGCTGCTGCCGAGCGTGGTGTCGCCGCCCGGGGCGTAGGGTTTGCCGCCCTCGCTCACCTCGACATCGTTTGCGCTGACGTCCTGGGCGAGCGGAATGTCGCGGTAGGCGCCCGTGAAGAAGCCGTCGAAGCTGAACGTGAGGTCCTCGCGCATGAGCACCTCGCCGCTGCGCGCGACCGTCACGTTGACCGCGGCCTGCGAGATCGTGTAGCTCTTGTCCGCGAGTGCCGAGGCGGGCGCTGCGAGGGTCGCCGCCAGCACCGCGACGAGCCAGGCGACGCGCCTCACCGGCGACCGTCCGCGAAGTCGAACAGCTCGCGCCGGCGAAACCCGAGCGTGCCCGCGATCAGGCTCGCCGGCACCTGCTCGATGGCTGCGTTGTAGCTCTGCACGGTGTCGTTGTAGACCATGCGTGCCAGCGCGATGCGATCTTCGCTCTTCGAGAGCTGCGCCTGGAGCTGCGCGAATCGCTCCGAGGCCTTCAGCTCGGGATTGGCCTCGGCGATGCCGACGACTCCGCCGATGGCCGCGCCGAGGCGCTGTTCCTCGCCCGCGCGCACCTCGGGCTCGGGACTGATCGCAGCGTTGCGTGCGCTCGTTGCGGCCTCGATCACGGAGCGCTCGTGCGCTGCGTATGCGGCCACGGCCTCGTTGAGCTCGGGCACGAGGTCGGCCCGCCGGCGCAGCTCCGCGTCGACGTCGCCCCAGGCGGCGCTCGTGCGGTTGCGGGCGCGTGTCAGCCGGTTGTAGAGCAGCAGGGCGAGCACGACGACGATCGCCACGATCGCTACTCCTGCCCAGATCAGCACGCAGCGAGGCTACCAGCGCAACTCGCCCGGATCGACGCGCGAGGGCTCCCGCCGCAGCGCGGCAGGGTCGAAGCGCTCGACGAGTGCGGCGGGAGCACGGGGGTCGGGCCGGTCGAGCAGGCCGGCGCTGTGCGCGAGCCAGCCAACCAGGGCCAGCGGGTCGGCGCCCCGGGCGCGCAGCTCCGCCAGCCCGACGGCGCCGTGGCGTTTCGCCAGCCGCTGACCGTCCGGGCCGAGTAGCAGCGGGACATGTGCATGGCCCGGAACGGGCTCCAGCCCGAGCAGCTGGTACAGCCGGAGCTGGCGCGCGGTCGAGTCGAGCAGGTCCGCGCCGCGCACCACGTGCGTGACGCCCTGGGACGCGTCGTCGACGACGACCGCGAGCTGATACGCGACCACGCCGTCGCTGCGACGCAGGACGATGTCGCCGGTGGTGTTCTCGAGCGTCTCGCGCTGGAGGCCGGCGAGGTCGTCGCGGAACTCGACGGTGCCGTGCATGCGCGCGCGCAGCGAGGGATCCCGGCCGAGCGAGCGGCGCTCGTCGCGCTCGCGCTCGCTCAGGTCGCGGCAGAGCCCCGTGTAGAGCGGTCCGTCGGGCCCGTGCGGCGCCGAGGCCGCCCGGCGCACGTCGGCGCGCGAGCAGAAGCACTCGTACAGCATGCCGAGCTCGCTCAGCGATCCGAGCGCGCGCTCGTAGTCGTCGATGCGCGCCGATTGCGACACCGGCTCGCCGTCCCAATCGAGGCCGAGCCAGGCCAGCGAGCCCGCCTGCTCGTCCGCGCATCCGGGCCGGACGCGTCCCGTGTCGAGATCCTCGAAGCGCAGCAGGAAGCGCCCGCCGGACCGGCGGGCCCACAGCCAGGCGATCAGCGCCGTGCGCGCATTGCCGAGGTGGAGGTCCCCGGTCGGGCTCGGTGCGTAGCGGCCGACATACACGCCGCGGCACGCTACCGTGGGCGCCGATGGGCCTGGTCTACTCGACGGACAAGGGTCGGGTGCGGCGCTGCCAGCACTGCGGTCAGCCGCTTGCCGACGGAGGCCGGTGCCCCTGCCGCGTCCAGGCGGGTCGCGCGCCCGGCGACGGCGTCCTGCGCGTCCGGCGCGAGACCTCCGGGCGCAAGGGCAAGACCGTGACGACGATCAGCGGGGCGTCGCCCGCCCAGGCGGCGGAGCTTGCCCGGGAGCTGAAACGCCTGTGCGGGTCCGGCGGCAGCGTGGTCGACGGAGTGATCGAGATCCAGGGCGACCATCGCGCCAAGGTCATCGCGCACCTCGAAGCCGGCGGCCTGCAGGTCAAGAGCGCAGGGGGCTGATCAGCCTCGGTAGCATGTGCGCGGCTGCGACGCAGGAGGGCACGTGGAAGAAAAGCTCGGCAAGATCGCAATGCGGGTCATCGGCTTCGGGATCCTCGGGGCCCTCGTGCTCGTCCTCGTGGCCAAGGGCGTCGACGGCTTCCCGTTCGAGGTCTGGGGCCTGATCGGCGGCATCATCCTCTGCGTCGCCGCGTTCGCCGTCGGCCAGGTGGAATAGCTCCCTCCCGCGGGTCAGAACTCGGTTGTAGCATCTGCTGCACAACCGTCTCGCCCGGAGGTGACGCATGTCCCGTGTGCTGGTGGTCGCGAACGAGACCGTCGAAGCCGACGAGCTGCTGGCCGAGCTGCGGCGGATCGAAGACGAGCAGGACTCGGTCTTCCGCGTGGTCGCACCGGCCGTGGCGCCCGATCATGGCCTTGGCGACTCGTGGAATCAGGCCGGCGCGATCGACGCCGCGCAAGCGCGACTCGACCGCACGCTCGCGGTCATGCGCGGCGAAGGCCTCGATGCCGACGGCTGGGTCGGCGACATGCTGCCGGTGGCTGCGGTGCGCGACGCGCTCGACCGCTTCGACGCCGACCTGATCGTGATCTCCACCCACCCGCAGACGCGCTCGCGCTGGTTGCGCAAGGACGTCGTCGAGCAGGTCAAGAAGCTCTTCCACGGCCCTGTCGTGCACATCGTCTCGCACGTGCACGAGCAGCCCGGCGTCAACCCGGGTTAGCTTTCGACGCCGGCCGCGGCCTCGTCCAGGATCGCGACCGTGCGCCCGCCCGCGCCCGTGCGCAGGCGTTCCAGCCCGTCGGGGATGCCGTCGAGATCGGTCAGGTGCGTGACGACGTCGGCGAGCACCAAGCGCCCGTCAGCCGCGAGCTGCACGAGCGAGGCGAGCTCGACGGACGGGTTGCCGCTGCCGTAGTAGCAGCCCTTGATGCCCTTGTCGGAGAGGAACTCGATGGCCGGGATGACGGCCTCGACGCCGACGGCCGCGAGCCCGACGATCACTGCGGTACCACCGGCGCGCAGACAGTCCCATGCGAGCCGCATCGTCTCAGGCCGTCCGACCACCTCGAACGCGTGCTCGACACCGCCGTCGGTCAGCTCCCGTACGACGGCCGCGGGGTCGGCGACGCGCGCATCGACCGCATGGGTCGCCCCGCGCGCACGTGCGAGGTCGAGTACCGCGGGATCGCGATCCACGGCGACGATCGCGCTCGCGCCGGCGAGCACGAGGCCCGCGATCACCTGCTGCCCGACGCCGCCGCAGCCGACGACTGCGGCCCGTTCGCCGATGCGCGGCCGCGCGACGTTGCGCACCGCGCCGATGCCGGTCACCGCGCCGCAGCCGAGCAGGGCGGCCTGCCACAACGGCACGTCGACCGTGAGGGGCACGACGCCTGCGGCGGCGACCACGGTCCGCTCTGCGAAGCAGGCGACCGTGAGGCCGTGCTGCAACGGCGTCCCGTCCGGTAACGACAGGCGCGAGGTCCCGTCCATCAGCGTGCCGCGCACTCCCGCCTCGCCCGCCGGTCCGCACAGGGTGGGGCGCCCCGCGCGGCAGGCGGTGCAGGTGCCGCAGGACGGGATCATGCAGAGCACGACTCGATCGCCGGGGGCGACGTGCACGACACCCTCGCCGACGGCCTCGACCGTGCCGGCTCCCTCGTGCCCGAGCACCATCGGCCAGCGGCCGTCTCCGAGTCGCCCGTCGGCGAGGTGCAGGTCGGAGTGGCAGACGCCGCAGGCCGCGATGCGCACGAGCACCTCGCCCGCTTTCGGCGCGGCCAGCTCGACGTCCTCGACGCGGACGTCGCCGGGCTCGCGCACGACGACCGCCCTCATGCCACCCGCCAGCGCTCGAGCGCGTCCAGATCGGGCGTCACGCCGAGCCCGGGGCCCGGCGGCGGGGCGATCGTGCCGTCGGCGGCGATCTCCACGACCGCGGGCAGCAGCCAGTCCCGCCGCTCGGCGGACCAGGCCGGCGGGTCGTACGGCACCTCGACGTAGGGGCACGTCGAGACTCCGAGCGTGAGATGCAGGTTGCAGACCAGGCCGTATCCGTTCGACCACGTGTGCGGGCTGAACATGCGCCCGCAGAGGTCCGCCAGCGCGGCCACGCGGCGGCAGCCGGAGATGCCTCCCGCGAGCACGACGTCGGGCTGCAGCACGTCCACGCCGCCGCGCAGGACGAGGTCGCGCGCCTCGTGCGCGCCGCGCACCATCTCACCGGCTGCGATGCGAATGCCCGTCAGGCGTCGCAGCGCGCGGTAGCCCTCGACGTCGTCGCAGCGCAGGGGCTCCTCGAGCCAGTACGCGCCCAGGCGCTCGAGCTCGCGCGCACAGCGTGCCGCCGTGGCGACGTCCCAGCGCGGCTCGCGATCGCCTGCCATGCGCCATCCCTGATTGGCGTCGACCATGAGCTCGAAATCGTCGCCGACCGCAGCGCGCACGTGCTCGACGACGGCGACGTCCTCACGCCAGTCGGCGTGGTGGAAGCGCAGCTTGAGCGCACGCACCCCGCGATCGCGCAACGCCACGGCACGCCTCGCACGCTCGTCGGGCTCGACCAGCTCGCCGCTCGAGGCGTAGGCCAGCATGCGCTCGTTGCGGCCGCCGAGGAGGCGCCACACGGGGGTGTCAAGCAGCCGGCCGGCGAGATCCCAGATTGCACACTCGGCGGTCCAGGGCCGGCCGCCGTGGAAGTCGACCGTCTCGCAGATCTCACGCACGGCCTCCGTGCGCAGCGGGTCGAGGCCGACGAGGAACCGCTCCAGCACCTCGCGGTCGGGCAGATGGTCGCCGCTCGCGCAGCCCGTCACGCCGGCGTCCGAATGGACGAGCACGAGCGTGGCGTCCTGGTAGGTGCGCGGAATCGGATCCCACGCGGCCTGGAAGGGCGGGTCGAGCGGGTAGCGGTAGCGGCGCGTCTCGACGCCGCTGATGCGTGCCTCGGGTGCCATGTGGCGCTGACGGTAGCGGTAGAATGAAATCGTCAACGCCGACGCCCGGAAAGGGGTGATGGGTTCATGGCCGACTTCTTCCAGAGCGCGACCCAGCCATCCGGGGCGTTCCGCCGCACGGTCTAGAGACCGCGCAGGCGCGCGGGGCGCCGTCATCACCCCGTTGGAGATCCGCGTTGAATCATGTGCCCGCGGCGCTTGCCCAGCTCGTCTGGGATGAGCGCCGCTCCGCCGAGCTCGGAGAGCTCGGCCACGACCCAACCGCGGCCGCGCGCGTCGTGCGCGTCGACCGTGGCTATGCCAGCCTCCGCGCCGCGCGCTGCGACGTGCGGCTGGCGACCGATCACCTCGAAACCCAGCTCGCGGTCGGCGACTGGGTCGTCATCGGCGACGAGTGCCGCATTGGCACCGTGCTCGAGCGCCGCACGCTGCTCGAGCGCCGCATGCCCGTCGACTCGAGCTCGTCACCCGTCGTCGCCGCGAACGTCGACATCGTCGTCATCGCGAATGCGCTCGACCACTCGTTCTCGGCCCGGCGCCTGGAGCGCTTCCTGCTGGTCGCGTGGGAGAGCGGCGCGACGCCGCTCGTCGTGCTCACGAAGGCCGATGCCCATCCCGACCTCCCGGCCGCGGTGGCCGAGGCCGAGGCGTCGGCGCTGGGCGCTCCCGTCCTGCCGCTGAGCGTGCGCACCGGGCTCGGCCTCGAGGAGCTGCGCGAGCGGCTGACCGGCTCGACGGCGGTCCTGCTCGGGCGTTCGGGCGCGGGCAAGAGCACGCTCGTGAATGCCCTGGTCGGCGCCGACGTGGCAGCGACCGCCGAGGTGCGGCGCGACGGCAAGGGCCGGCACACGACGACGCACCGTGAGCTGCACCTGCTCGCGGGCGGCGGCGTGCTGATCGACACCCCCGGCCTGCGCGCCGTCCTCCCGCACGACATGGGCCGGGCCGCCGAGCGTGCGTTCGGCGACATCGAGGAGCTCGCCGAGACGTGTCGCTTCGGCGACTGCGGCCATGCCGGCGAGCCCGGCTGCGCCGTGGCGGCGGCGGTCGCCGACGGCGAGCTGTCGCGAGAGCGGTTCGTGGCCTGGCAGCGGGCCGAGCACGATCGCCTCTCGCTCGACCGGCGCTCGGACCCGGCCGCATTGAGCGAGCAGCGCCGACACCACCGCTCGCTCAACCGATCCCTGCGCGCCGCCCGCAAGAAGCACTGGATCTGAGAGTGCCCGACCCGCGACCGCGCGCTACCCTGCCCCCGTGGCCGAGGAACCCACCCGAGACGAGCGCGACCCCGCGCGCCCCGCCGAGGCCGACGAGCTGTTCCCACCCCACCAGGCGTACCCGCCGGAGGAGGACGCCGTGGACGAGTCCTCCGAGGAGTCGTTCCCGGCCTCCGACGCGCCGTCGACCTGGTCGAACCAGGACTAGAGCCTCCGCTCTCCCGCGCGAATCGGGGTCGCCCAATCGCGGCAACCGGGGTTGGCCAACGGACCAACCGGGGTCTGACCCCGCCAGGCGGGGCCTGACCCCACATGGCGGGACCTGACCCCGACCTGGTCCGACCACCGCAAAACCGCGTATCTAAGCCGAAAAGCCAACGTTCGGCGCAGCTCGCGCGCATGCGGGGGCGACGCCAAGGTATGGCAGTCGACGCGCGAGAATCGCATGGATAGGCGCATCGCCACCCTGGGGTCAGGCTCCGCCACCTGGGGTCAGACCCCGCCTGGCGGCGCCAGACCCCGCTCTGCCTACACGCTTGCGCGAATGGCTTCGATCGCGGCTGGGTCCTCGAGCGTCGAGAGGTCGCCCGGGTCGTCGCCGACTACCGTCGCGCGCACCGCGCGGCGCAGGATCTTGGCGCTGCGCGTCTTCGGCAGCGATGCCGTGAAGCGGATCTCGGCAGGGGCGAAGGCCTTGCCGAGCTCCTGCGCGCAGCGGGCGCGCAGGCGCGTCCGCAACTCCTCGTCCGGCTCGGTCCCGGCGCGCAGCACGCAGAAGCACCAGACGACCTCGCCCTTGACCTCGTGCGGCACGCCGATCGCGCAGGCCTCGGCCACGGCCGGGTCGCCGACCAGGGCCGATTCGTACTCGGCCGGTCCGATGCGCTTGCCCGCGATGTTCAGCGTGTCGTCGGAGCGGCCGTGCAGGAACCAGTCCCCGTCCTGGTCGATCGAGGCCCAGTCGCCGTGCGTCCAGACCCCGGGGAAGCGCCGCCAGTAGGTGTCGAGGTAGCGCTCCGGGTCGCCCCAGATACCGCGCGTCATGCCGGGCCACGGCTGCGTGCAGACGAGCTCGCCGACCTCGCCGCGCAACGACCGCCCGGCGGGGTCGTAGACGTCCATCGCCATGCCGAGCAACGGCCGTCCGAGCGTGCACGGCTTGTGCGGGAGATAGGGCGCGGAGGCCAGGAACGACGACGCGATCTCGGTGCCGCCGGAGATGTTCATGATCGGGCGCGTGCCGCCGCCGACGCGCTCGAAGAGCCACAGCCAGGGGTCGGGGTTCCAGGGCTCGCCGGTCGAGCCGAACAGCCGCAGGGCTGAGAGATCGGCCTGGTCGACGAGCTCGTCGCCGGCCTGCCGCAGCGCGCGCACGAGCGTCGGCGAGACGCCCAGGAAGCTCAGGCGATGGCGCTCGGCGAGCCGCCAGATGCGGCCCGCGTCGGGGTAGTCGGGCGCGCCGTCGTAGAGCACCGCCGTGAGCCCGAGGCCGTGGGTGTTGGCCAGGAGCCAGGGGCCCATGATCCAGCCGATGTCGGTCACCCAGTGCACCCGGTCGCCCGTTCGCAGGTCAGCGCCGAAGCGGCCCTCGCACAGCATCTTCACCACGAATCCGCCGTGCACGTGGACGGCGCCCTTGGGCCGCCCGGTCGTGCCCGAGGTGTAGGCGAGCATGAACGGGTGCTCGCTCTCGACCGGGGTTGCGCGACGCGTCCCGGGGCGCCCTGCCAGCAGCTCGTGCCACCAGACGTCGCGGCCCTCCTGCCAGGCCACGGGCTCGCCGGTGTGGCGCACGACGACGACCGAGCGCACGCCCGGCACGCGAGCAGCCGCCTCGTCGGCCGTCGCCTTGGCGGGCACGGGACGGCCGCGGCGCATGAAGGCGTCGACCGTGATCAGCGCCACCGCACGCGAGTCCTCGAGGCGGCTCGCGACCGCGCTCGCCGAGAATCCGGAGAAGATCGGCACCACGAGCGCGCCGATCGCGGCCACCGCGTAGTACGCGATCACGACCTCGGGCGCCATCGGCATGAGCAGGGCGACCGCGTCGCCGCTGCGGACGCCGAGCGCCTCCAGGCCCTCGGCGCAGCGCGCGACCTCGCGCGCGAGCTCCGCGTAGGTGAGCGAGCGCGTCTCGCCCTCCTCGTCTTCGCAGACGACTGCCTCGACGCCCGCGTGCGCAGGGTCGTCTGCCCAGCGCTCGACGCTTGCGCTGGCGAGGTTGAGGCGTCCGCCGCCGAACCAGCGCGCCCACTCCGGCCCGTCCGAGACGTCGAGCACGCGCTCGTACGGCGTTTCCCAGCGAACGAGATCGCGCGCGACCGCGTCCCAGAAGCGCTCGGGCTCGGCCGTCGAGAGCGCCAGCAGCTCGTGATAGCCCTCGACGCCGAGCGTGCGGGCAAGTGCCGTCGCCTGTGCATCCTCGACCCAGGCTTCGGGCGGGATCCAGGCGTAGCCGCTCATGCCTCGACCGCACGCATCTGCCGCGTGGCGCGCAGCGCCATCTGCACCGCGACGAGCACCAGGAAGACGGCGAACGCGCGCCGCAGCGCCGTCTCGGGGACGTTGAGGGCGATCTCCGCACCGGCCAGCACGCCGACCAGCGAGCAGGCGCCGATGATGCCCGCCGAGTTCCAGTCGACGAGGCCCGAGCGGTGTTGCCGGAATGACCCGACCGCCACCACCGGCACGATCGCGGCCAGCGAGGTCGCCTCGGCGCTGAGCTGCGAGAGACCGAGGCCGAGCGTCAGCGCGGGCACGAACACGATCCCTCCGCCCACGCCGAAGAGGCCGGCGAGCGTTCCGCCCGCGAGACCGAGGGCCAGTGCCAGCGCCACGTGGCTCACCAGGCGAGCCTGCCGGCGACGACGACCATCACGCACGCGAAGGCGAGCTGCAGGTGCGGGCCGCGCACGCGCGCAGCCAGTGCCGTTCCGACGACGACCCCGACGACGGCCGGCAGGCCGATCAGCAGCGCGTCGCGCCAGACGACGAGATCGTCGAACGCGTAGCGCACGGTGCCGAAGACCGCGGTCGCCCCGATCGCAGCCAGCGACGTCGCGGTCGCGCGGTGCGCCTGCCAGCCGCGCGCGATCAGCGCCGGCACGATCACGATCCCGCCGCCGACGCCGAACAGCGCCGAGAGCAGGCCGGCCGCGCTGCCGACCCCGCCGAGCGCTGCCAGTCGCCTCACGCGCGCAGTCCCAGATGCTGCTTGAGCGCACGCGTCTGACGCCGCGCGACTTCGAGTTGCGTGCCCTCGGCATCCGAGAGTTTCACGATCCAGTGGCCCGGCGAGGATTGCTCGAGCGCGGTCACCTTCTGCAGGTTGACGATCGACGAGCGGTGGATGCGGAAGAACAGCGCGGGCGGAAGCGCATCCTCGAGCTCGCGCAGCGACTGGGTCGAGAGGAAGCGCTCGTCGTAGGTCGCGATGCGCGCGTAGTCGCCCTCCGCGAGCATGAAGTAGACCTGGTCGTGATCGAGCAGCAGCGTCTCTCCGCGCCGTGTCACCGGCACCTTCGCGAGCTCGCCGCGGGCCGCTCGCTCGGGCGTCCCGCGCAGCGCGCTGCGCAGGCGCTCGACGGTCTGCGCCAGGCGATCCTCGGCCACGGGCTTGAGCAGGTAGTCGAATGCGTCCACCGAGAACGCCTGCACCGCGTAGTCCTGATGGGCGGTGACGAAGACGACATGGGGCCGCTTCGGCCACGACATGATCTCGCGCGCGGCGTCGATGCCCGTGAGCTCGGGCATCGAGATGTCGCAGAAGACGACGTCGTAGTCGAGGCGCCCTGCCAGGGCGAGCGCCTCGCGCACGCTGGCGGCCTCGCCGACCACCTCGACGTCCCCCATGCGCCCGAGCAGGAAGCGCAATTCGGCGCGCGCAGGCGCCTCATCGTCGACGATCAGCGCGAGCAGGCTCATTGCGCGAGGCGTTCCAGCTCGTGTCCAGGCGGAACTGTCGGAATCACGATCGAGATGAGCGTACCGATGCGCGGCGCCGAGGCGATGCGCAGGCGCCCGTGCTCGCCGTAGAACACCGCAACGCGCTGGGCGGCCGAGGCGAGCCCGAGCCCGGCCGCGCCCGAGCCGACGCCCGGCTCCAGCACGCGGTCCGCGAGTTCGCGCGGGATGCCCCGGCCGTTGTCGCGCACCGTGATGCGGAGCCGGCCCAGCCGCACGTCGCAACGCACGACGACGCGCAGCGGCCGGTCGGCCTTGCCGTGCTTGATCGCGTTCTCGACCAGCGGTTGCACGAGCAACGGCGGCACGAGCGCGAGCTCGGCAGCGGGCGTGACGCGCACGTCGACCTCGAGCTGATCGCCGAAGCGCGCGCGCTCGAGAGCGACGTAGGCCTCGACGTGGCGGAGCTCGTCGCGCAACGGCACGAAGGCGTGCGGGCGGCGCAGGCTGAGCCGGCAGTGCTCGGCGAACGCGAGCACGAGCCGGCGAGCCTCCTCGGGCTGGGTACGGCAGAACGCCGCAATCGTGTTGAGCGCGTTGAAGAGGAAGTGCGGCTCGATCTGAGCCTGCATCGCCGCCAGCTCGGCCGAGGCGGTCGCGCGCGCGTGCAGGTCGAGCTCGCCGAGCATGACCTCGGTCGAGATCAGCGCGCCCAGCTGGCGCGCGATCGCGCGGTCGCGGTCCGAGACTGCGAGCGCCGTCTCGCTGAACAGCACGATCGCGCCGATGGCGTCGCTGCGGTTGACGATCGGCGCGACGATCGCCGAGCGCAACGGGCAGTCACGGCCGTCGCAGCCGTGCTTCCAGCCGACGGGGAGCCGCGACACGCGTCGCTCGATCATCGCGTCGATGGCGCCCGGCGGCGCCGGGAGCCCCGCGCCGTGGTGATCGTCGCCGAGCCCGGCGTGTGCCAGGACGCGCTCGCGATCGCAGACCGACACTGCGGCGTAGCCGAGCCGCTCGCGGATCTCGTAGGCGACGACCTGCGCGCTGGCCGCGTCGAAGCCGCCCCGCAGCGCCCCGCGCACGGCCTCGAGCGTCTCCAGGATGGCGGCGGCGGGCGCCTGGGCGAGCGGCACGACCCGGCCGAAGGCCGCGCGCACGAGCCCCAGCCAGGCGACCAGCGCAAGCGTGGTGAGCGCCACGATCGGCACGAACCAGCGCAGCGAGATGCCCGAGTCCTGGAGCATGCGCAGCACGACGAACAGCAGCAGCGCCTGGATCGACGCGAGCGCTGCGGCGATCATCAGCGGCCCGCGCACCTCGTGCCAGCGCCGTCCCACCTTTGCGGCTGCCAGGCGGCGACCGGTCGAGACGAAGACGAGGCCTTCGCTGCTCCGGTCGGGCTCGCTCATGTCTGCGCGACCCTCCCGGGCTTGCGCAACGCAGCCAGCTCGGCGAACGGGCGGGCATTGACGATGTCGTCGCGCGTCGCGCCCGCACGCCGCGCCATGAAGACGCCGAGCTCCTGATAGTCGAGCGCGCTGAGGCGGTGGGCATCGGTGGAGATCACGAGCTTGACGCCCGCGGCGAGCGCGAGCCGCGCGTGCGCGGGACGGAGGTCGAGCCGGTGCGGCTGCGAGTTGATCTCGAGGAACGTGCCGTGGTCTGCGCAGGCCTCGACGAGGGCCTCGACATCGAAGTCGTAACCGTCGCGCTTGCCGATCAGGCGACCGGAGGGATGGCCGATCACGTCGACGGAGGGATGCTCGGCCGCAGCGATCAGCCGCTTCGTGATGCGGTCGGCGCCCTGCCGCTGAGCGACGTGCAGCGAGGCGACGACCCAGTCGAGCTCGGCCATCACGTCGTCGGGCAGGTAGAGCGAGCCGTCGCCCATGATGTCGACCTCGCAGCCCGCCAGCAGCTCGAAGCCGTCGAGCGTCTCGCGCACGCGGTGCACGGCCTCGATCTGGCGGCGCACGTCGTCGGGCTCGAGGCCGATGCCCATGCCCACGCCGCCGGAGTGGTCGGTGATCGCCATGTAGGAGTGCCCGCGCGCCCGCACGGCCTCGACGACGTCGAGCAGCGAGTGCTTGCCGTCGCCGCTCCAGTCGCTGTGCAGGTGCAGGTCGCCGCGGATGTCGGCAGGCTCGACGAGCTCCGGCAACTCGTTGGCGCGCGCCAGCTCGAGCTCGCCGTTGTCCTCCCGCAGCTCGGGGGGGATCGGCTGATAGCCGAGGTGGCGGTAGACCTCGTCCTCGTCCGGCGTGCGGAAGACCTCGCCGCTCTCGGTGTCCTCGATGCCCCACTCCGAGATGCTCATGCCGCGGCGCTGAGCATCCTCCCGCATGCGCACGTTGTGGCCCTTCGAGCCCGTGAAGTGCTGCAGCAGATTGCCGTAGCTGGCCAGCGGCACCACACGCAGGTCGAGCTGCACGCCGTTGTGGGTCAGGATCGAGGCCTTGGTCGTGCCGTGGCCCAGCACCTCGGCGACGAACGGCTGCTCGATCAGCCACGCGGTCAGCGCGGGCCCGTCGGTCGCGGCGGCGATCACGTCCACGTCGCCCACCGACTCCGCGCGCCGCCGCAGCGAGCCGGCCTCGTCGGCTCGCTCGCAGGCGGGATGTGCACGCAGCGGCTCCAGCACCGTGCGTGCGAGCTCGAGCGCCTGGTCGAGGCGGAAGACGCGCTTGCGCGGCGCCGCACCCGCCTCGAGCTGGGCGAGCAGCTGCTGCTCCTTGCGCTCGCCGAAGCCGGCCTGGCCCTGCAGGCGGCCCTCGCGCGCGGCGACCTCCAGTTCGGCGAGCGTCGTGATGCCGAGCTCCTGCCAGAGACGGCGCGCGGTCTTCGCACCGAGGCCGGGGAGGCGGACGATCTCGACGAGGCTCTCGGGGACGCGGCCGCGTAGCTTCTCCAGGGCCGCCATGGTGCCGGTCTCGCGCAGCTCGCCGACCTTCGTCGCGATCGTGTCGCCGATGTCGTCCAGCTCGGTCAGCCGGCCCTGCTCTGACAGCGTCCAGACCGACTCGGCGGTCTCGCGAAAGCGCTTCGCGGCCCGGCGGTAGGCGAGCACGCGGTACACGACAGCACCGTCCAGCTCGTAGAGATCGCCGAGCAGGTCGAAGAGATCGGCGATCTCGCCATTGCGCAGGGTCACGCGCAGGATCGTAGCTGCCGCTGCATGGCAAATAATGGAGGAGTGCCCGCGCCGACCCGCTTCCTGGTTTGCCTGCCCACCTACGACGAGCGCGAGAACCTGGAGCGCATGATCGAGGCGCTGGACGGTGTGCGCGAGTCCGGCGGTGCGAGCGGCGAGGTGCTCGTGATCGACGATTCCTCGCCCGACGGCACGGGGAGGCTCGCGGACGAGCTCGCAGCCGGCAGGCCATGGCTCCATGTGCTTCATCGCCCGCGCAAGGAGGGCCTGGGCCGCGCCTACCTCGACGGCTTCCGCTGGGCGCTCGCGCGCGACTACGAGTTCGTGCTCGAGATGGACTGCGACTTCTCGCATGATCCGCGTGCGCTGCCCTCGCTGCTCGCGCCCGCGCGCGGCGGCGCCGACCTCGTGCTCGGATCGCGCTATTGCCCGGGCGGCCGCGTCGAGAACTGGGGACGCGCGCGGCGACTGATCTCGACCGCCGGCTGCCTGTATGCCCGCACGCTGCTCGGCGTCCAGGTTCGAGATCTCACGGGCGGTTTCAAGTGCTTCCGTCGCGGCGTGCTCGAGGCCATCGAGCTCGACGCCGTCGATGCGCAGGGCTACCAGTTCCAGATCGAGATGACGTACCGGGCCCTGCTGCTCGGCTTCAGCGTGGTCGAGGTGCCCATCACGTTCGCCGACCGCGTGGCCGGCGGATCGAAGATGTCGCGCTCGATCGTCTTCGAGGCCATGCGGCGCGTGCCGCTGCTGCGCCTGCAGGCCGCGCGCGGACGCCTCCCGCGCGGCGCCGGCGTCGCCCCGTCCGACGGCTGCTAGATTCAACCGATGCGGCCTCGGAGCCTCGTGATCGGCGCGGCCGCGGGCGGAGTCCTGATCGTCGCTGTGTCGGCGCTCGCAGCCTGGTCCTACGCCGAGCGCCCGCAGCTCAGCGGAACGCCGCGCCAGTGGTACCGGACGTCGGCGCCGCAGGTGCTCGTGCCGGTCGAGCACAGCGGCAATCTCGGTGACCTGCGCGCGCGGGTCGACGGGGAGGATGCAGCGGCGAAGCTGCGGTCCACGGGCGACGGGCTGGTGCTCGAGCTCGAGAACGTGCAGGACGGCACGCATCGCGTGCGCGTCCAGGGCAGTCCGAGCCGCGTCTTCGGCGACACCGTCGACGAGGCCTTCACGATTCACGTCGACACCCACCGCCCGGCGCTGGCGCTCGACCAGGTTCCGTCCGGCTGGCAGTCGGCGAGCGAGCTCAGCGGGCGCGTCGAGCCCGGCTCGACGCTCGCGCTCTCCTACTCGGGCAAGCGGGTCGTCGTGCATCCGCGCAGCGCCGCGTTCGAGCTGGATCCGAAGCTGCCCGACGGCCGTACGACCGTGAAGCTGATCGCGAGCGACCGTGCCGGCAACCGCTCGGTCGTGACACGCACCGTCGCGGTCGACCGCACGTCGCCGCGCCTGCACATCGACCGCGTCCCGGCCGTGCTCGGCAGCGCGCATCCGACGCTGCGAGGATCGATCGACGACGCCTCCCCGGTGTCGCTGCAGGCGCTCCTCGACGGCACCTCGGTCGCGCTGCGCGCTCCCGACGGCAGCGCGCTGCTCGGCCCCGAGGCGAAGTCGGGCCGCTTCTCGCTCCCGCTGCAGCGCCTCGCTCAGGGCGTCCACACGCTCTCGATCACGGCGACCGACAGTGCCGGCAACACGTCGACGGCCACCGCGGGCCCGTTCACCGTCGACTCCACGGAGAAGCTGCGTAGCTCCAGCGTGCTCTCGCTGGGAGCCCGGG
>Ga0207683_10002214_pt1 | contig 17091 bp, 33 predicted proteins | sample KBSM73metaG_FD_184333 | JGI IMG/M metagenome (GOLD analysis project Ga0207683, IMG submission 184333) | Miscanthus rhizosphere microbial communities from Kellogg Biological Station, Michigan, USA - KBS M7-3 metaG (SPAdes) (version 2) | ecosystem: Host-associated > Plants > Roots > Rhizosphere >... | reverse complement strand
ACATCCGTCTTGTCGATACCAAGAGTCTTGATCAATGCAAGGGACATCGAACTCTTGCCAGTGCCAGGACCACCCGATAGGAGGAGATTCGGGAACTCGCCGTTCGCGACGAAACTGTCGAACTTCGTACGGTCTCTCTCGTTCGTGACGATGACATCGGCCACCGTCTTCGGACGATACTTCTCGACCCACACGGGCTTGATCATAGGTCTCCCAGAACATCAACAGCACTGCTCGCAGCTTCAACGCAGCCACCCGCGACGTCGGCGACACTCTCACCGACAGCACAAATCGTATCACCGGTTGCTTGAACCGCTGCGCTAACTGTAGATCCGATGAAGTCTGGGACAACCCCGGCGAGATCAACAGCGGTATTCACGAAATTCGTGAAATCCGGCGAACTGGCCGAAACAGCCGTTCCGGCTGCAATTCCTGTGTTGATGATGTCAGGGAGGACCAGTTCTAGCTCATCCTCACGTGCAGACAAATGGAGAGACCCCTCATCGTCAGCTAGATCGTACATCCAAATTCCATTCGTCTGACGGCACTCAGCGATTTTGAATACCTCGTCCTCGAAGATTGGATAAAGAATGGTGTTCTTCTTCAGCCTGACCGATTGCCCAATGTTGAATGCCTTCATACCTTGTTCACCTCGCTTAGACTGGCCGTTGTCTCTTTGCCGTTCGTTGACAGGATGATGACCATATCTGGATCCTCATCGTCGGTGTCGTCAGCAAAGGTTGGATGACCCAAGATTTCCCATGTGATGTCACCGTAGAGCTTGTAGCCCCAGGTGTTCTCTTTGAATCTGATTCTCTGCCCAATGTTCATTCTGAATCCTTCACGAGCGTAGATTTACGGAAGCCGACATTATGGCCCGCATCTACAATCGTTTTCGGATCTGAAGGAACCGAGTGAAGCGACGAGTGCGGCACCTCTTCACGTTCTATTTTACGCCCTGTAGGAATCGGTTCGACCTCAACATTGACTGGACTGGTGAGACCACTTTCAGGTAGTGGTTCTGGAGCAGGCGGCTCGAGCTCTGTCTCAATGACCGGCACTTCAGTCGGCTTTTCAAGATGCTCGATCAATGCGTCACGGGCACCATCAGGATCGGGTGTCATGATTTCTTCTACCTCAACTTTTGTCGGCTCAAGGATCGTGTAGAGAGGTTCGCGTGGCTTCTCAGGCTCGAGCATGAAGTCAGGCATCTGTGGTCGATGAACGGTGCCATCCTTGTCAACGTAGTAGTTGTTGATGTTCAGATCCTCATCGTCCTTCGGTGGTACCGGAGCTGGAGGCATGTCCTCAGGCGGCTCGAATGGCGTTGTAGGATCCCCACGCTTCCGACGAGCCCACAGGAAGTTGCCAGCGATGATCAAGAAGATAGCGAGTGGGTCGAAGACGAAGATGATCATGAAGATCACCCACTTGACAGCCTCCTCGACAGGTACACCGAATGCCTTCGCGATGGCAAGGATTGGACCGGCCTTCGCCTCAGTGCCAATCTGCGACACCTGCAAATCAGGTAGCTTCTTGTCAATGTCCTGAATCTGCTGATCAAGTCGGGCCTGCTCAGCCTTGAAACCATTCACGAGACGCAGTCGTTGGTTGACGGTCGTCTTCGGTGGAAGGTTCGCGATCTGATCGTCGATCTGCTTTTTTCGTTCCTGATATCGCTGTTGCTGTTCCTTCAGGATGGCGACTTGCGTCTCACCTTCCTTCGCGCCTTGAATAGCTTTTTGGAACTGGCCTGAGAGATAACCTGCTGCACCTGAAGACGTGATCACCATCGTGACGGCCGCCGCCAGCAGCGCGTACGTCTTCATCAGCTTTGAGAGTGATTTCCAGTACGTGTAGAGGAGGGACACCACCACGATCTTCCCTACGTCGAGGGAGATTGCCAAAGCGATGATGATCGGGTTCGCGCCGAAGAGCGCTGAAATACCGATGACCGAGACTAACGACCCGAGACCTTCGATAAACAGCGCTGCCGCGAAGGTCAGCAGGATGAAGAACATCAGTCAGAGGCGCCAAACTTGAAGATGAGGTACTCGTGCATCGTGAAGTGTTCTTCAGTCAGCGTGAGCGGTGATGCATCGAAAGCATCATCATACACTAGAACAGTGTCGCCAGGCTTGTGCTCCAACATCCACTTGCGATGCGGCACCGCAACTAGATACGGGTGCAGATATTTGTGCGGGAACGAACTCCACTCAAGCGCTTCGAGATCGCTAAACGAAAGCTTGATCGACTTCGCCTGAATGATTTCATGAGGTGGCACATAGTGTGGCACATAGAAATCGAGGCTGATGATGTTGGCGCCTTCTTTAACGACACGATCGAGTTCAACGATTCGTCCATTGTGAATCGGATGGATTGGCGCCGTCATGAACGAGCCAATCTTGATTCGAGGGTTAAGCTTTTCGATTCGTTCTGAAACGAGAACGAGGAGTTCCTCGTCGGTTTTGGTGAGATACTTGTTCATAGGAATGATGTCCTTTTCGTTTCTTCGACGTCTTCGGTCACCATCATGATCTTGGCGTCGTCTGTCTTCCAAATCTTCTCACCTTCGAACTCGACTCCAAACGTCCACATCAACGCCTCGATGAGGATGTACTCCCCCTCGACAACTGCAGCATCAGGACCTGCGGCAACGACGACACCCCATCGAGGGAGTTTTTGTTCGCTGTCGAGGGTTGGAATGATGATGCCGCTTTCTGTTTTTCGGCTGGTGAACTTGCCCTTGGCGCCGCCAGTTGATTCGAGAAACTTGAACATCACATTGTTCTTCAGGGGAAGGAGCTTCATATGGTTATGCTTTCTTGTTGAACAGATAGAGACCAAGGGCCTTCACCTTGAGGTCATTGATCGTTTGCTTGTCTTCTTCTGGAAGTAGATCAAAGAGGTCAGGCGAGATGAAAACCTCCGTCACCGGAATCTTCTCACCTCGCGACTGCCTGATACATGGGCAGTTTCCAGGCGGCCCCATGCATGCGCATGCGGACATCCTATTTCCTCTTGAGTTGCTTGGCCTGTCCTGATGCGGCAGCAGATTCCGCGGAAATGGCCATGAGGTCGACATCTGGAACGACGTCAGTCTTGACCCCATCCTTCTCGTCGATCGCCAGCTTCCGCGCTTCTACTACCTTTGGTACTGGAGCTGACGCGAGCTGTTGCTTGATGGCGAGCAGTTCGAAATCGATCAGCTCACCACGAGCGCTGCGAATGAGTTGTCCCATTGATTGTGTTCTCCGGAGAAAGTCGTGCTATATATTCGCACGTCTTATTTATATGCGCCCGCCCAAGAGCGCCCGGAGCCACATCATTCGTGGAAGAATTCTTCCATCGGGACTTGAAATTTCACACAATCCACTACGTGGAGGCCCATCAGAAAGAGAAGATATGATGCACAGGACGATCCTCGACCAACTCCCCACACCACCTTCTCATTGTGCATTCGCGCCAAGATGTAAACGATAGTGCGAAAGAACTGCGTCATGCCTCGAGTTTCTACTTCCTTGAGCTCATCCTCAATCCGTTTGATGGCTTGTTCCTGTTGAGCAAGGGTGTAATCCTGCGGCATATGGACGCGCATGCATTCCCAAATGTACTCTTCGAGATCAAGTGAGAGGTACGGCTCAGGAACTTGCCATTCCATGTTGAGCTGAATCGGTTCAGGACCGACAGGCTTGATCTGATCGGTATCAGGAACCTGTACGTTGAACGACTCAATGTCAGGCCCACAGCCTTTGACTCGCAACATTGAGGATGGGACTCCAAGCAGCAGAAAGCGAGCCACGTGGCTCGCTTCTACTTCAATCACTCCGTCGTAACGGAGGTCGCGACCTTCAAGCTCGCTCTTGAGTTGCCTCGTGAATGTCACGTTGGAAACCCTCTTCTCGCTGGGCCGCTTCCGCGTCTTCCATCTCGTCCTGCGAGCGGCGAGTCGTGATGACGAGAGCTGGCAAACCTGCTCGCTCCAACGCCTCGTACTTCTGCTGCGTCGTCACGAGGATGTCGAGTTGGTAGCCGGCGTACTTGCGGAAGACCGTCATCGGCACGTCGATGTACGGATCCTCGGGATAGAACTGCGTGAGCCAGGTCCCGTGTTCCATGTAGTGCTTCATGGATTCGATATGGGACGGCACCGATGGATCGAAGAATGCCCGCTTCATACCATGCCGGCGAAGCGAGGCCGCTTGAATCATGAAATCGGTCGGATCGACGAAATCGGGCATTTCGGTTCCAAGGAGTTTTGATAAGACGATTATACGTCAGATCGTGATCGGCGTACATTGTCGTTACTTCTTTTTCTTGCCAGGACATGGTCCTTTCGGAAGATCGTCAGTGCTGCCGTACGACGCGATCCAATCTCTGGCACCACACTTCGTGCAGTAGCAGCCGTACTCGCCGTTGTGACCACCTCCGAGGTTGTCCTCCTTCCAATCGTGTTCCGTCTTCATCTCCTCCTGCCGACGTTCAGTTGCCTCCCGGATAGCCTCGGGCGTGGGCAGCTGATAGCACTCAACACCCAGGGATTCGAGCATCTCAATGCCTTCTGGTAGCCGGTAGTGATGACGATACACCACCCTCGAAATGAGGGCTTGCTTGATGAGTTTCGCACATTCTGGGCAAGGTGAATACGTCGCGTAGAGAGTCGCGCCTTCGGCACCTCGACCACCATTCGCGGCAATTTTGAGGATTGCATTCGCCTCTGCGTGGAGGACCATCTGCTTTGTTCGCAGATTTCCGCCCTCGTCGTAGTATTCGCAGACCTCATCATGCTCGCATACGCCAGCTGGCATGCCGTTGTAACCGTCTGAGATGATCTGTCGATTCTTGACGATGAGAGCACCGACTTGCAGTCGGTTGGCCTTGGACCTTCTGGCCCAGACCTCCGCCATCTGCATGTAAGCTTCGTCGAGAGCGATCCTATTCGGATTGATTTGGAGTGTGGGTCTTGACATAGACCCATTGTAACTCCTAGATGCGCGCGTTCCAGAAGATACTGAAGGTTGTCAAGAGCTCATCTTCTGATTGCATGTCGAGCTCTTCATGGAAGGTCTGCTTGTCAGCCTCACTGATCCCTTCCTTGTCGAGCTGAATGTCCATCTCGAACATCATCTCTTCGCGTGTGGGTCGGATGTTTTCACGAACCAGCGCACCATCGTCAGCCCGCATCCAACCATCTGAGCCGTAATCGAGAGCTCCCGGTGATTTGCACCGGCGGCATTTTGCCTCGGTCCAACCATCACCGCGTTGGGTGCCGGGGTCCTTCATCTCCTGCTTGTGACCACATTCTTGGCAGGTCCGGACGAATAGGCTCATTTCTTCTTCCTCAGTCGCGATAGTCTGAATCAAAAGTTGTGTCTGGATTCCACTCCTTCCGCCTGGTAATCGCAACGGCAAGAGTTGCAATCACGGCGAAAAATCCAATCAGCACCATCGCCATGGCCTTCGCATTGTGGCCAGACGGAAACTTCTCGAGGAACTCGTTAACCTCGTCAAGGCTCATCAAGTTGCCGTCATTGTCGCGCGGCCAGTTCCACTTGATGATGATCGCCAACGTCGCGATGACGAGCAGCACCACGAAGGCTAGAGAGTACCAGCTCATTGCTGGATTTCCCAGCAGTCGGCGCCGAGAGCCTGCAGCTTGTGGATGGCCTCGTTGGTGCACATGACGGCCGGCTTTCCGCCGTTGTTGATTTCCTCGAGCATGCAGGCCAATGCCTCGACGCCTTCAACGACCTGCTCGCACGTCCAACCGGGATTGGCGACCGGCAATCCGAGAACGGACGCGATCGCTCGCATCGAGACGCGGAAGCGGTCCTTCCGAACGATGCAGCCTGTCGAGTCGAACTCGTAATCCTTCGGGTCCTTGCCCTTGAACTCGTCCTTGCGGAAGTCGTTCTCTGTGACGACGCGCGGTGGTTCTTCGATCATTTTCTGTCCAGTCCGTCGATGAATTTCTTGTAATCGGCCGGCGCTTCCATCTCGATGGTCTCGCAGTCGTCAACGACCGAGATGGTGCACGTGCGACCGATCGAGAAGCTGCCGGGAAGCCCGTAGTAGACCTTGCTACCGCCGAGAATGCCGATAGACGATTTGCCAGATGTCTCGTGGATTGACGGATGATGAGCCGTCAGCATGAGCTCTGAGAAGCTGCCGCTGTCGCGCTTCGCTTTCTTGATCATCGCTTTGGCTTCGGTTGTCATGCCGACCTCGGTCGTGCTGATGACGCAGCCGAGCTGGCCCTTCGCCTTCGGGTCGTTGATGAACTTTCCGCCGTCCATGTCGATCTCGGCGGCCAGGTGGCCCTTGTACGTGAAGAATTTTGCGGTGGTCATACGAATCCCCTCAGGATGGCAGACAGGATGGCGATGACGCTCACGACGACGCATGCGATCTGCACGACTGGAATGACGACGCGACCTGACGGCTTCTGACCGATGAGGCTCTTGAGACACTCTGCAATGAGGTAGAGTGCGAGTGCGACGATGATTTCGGCGATCATAGTTTTCCTAGGTTGGCGGAGATGCTGGTTAGCACCTCCCGTTTGAGGTCGGATTTGAGGGCGCGCAGAGCTTCGGGGCTCAGGCGGAGGAGGTAGTACTGGTCGCGCGTCATGATCTGCACCCAATCCGTCTTGTCAATTGAGAAGATGCGACGACCATCGAGGCCCACACCCTTCTCGTCAGCGAACTGGTACGTGGTCTCGGGCCCGCCCTTCTTTGAGAACTCCTCACGAAGAACTTCGATTTCTTCGACCGAGCGGAGACGGAGGACGCCGTTATCGCTCACCCATTCAGAGATGAAGTTGCGCTTGTTGAAGCGCCATAGAGTGAGGGCCGCCACCGGCCAGCCACCGATCTGCTGATCGATCATCGCTGCGATCTGGTTCTGAGTGGCCATGAGCGGCCCGTTCAAGAACTCGGGCTGCTGGTTGGTGTGCATCCGGTACATCAGACCTCCTCGAGTTTCGTGATGGGATTCTTGGCCAGTGCCGCGATGTTGCCGAGCGTCTTCATGTTGCTGAGATAGTCGCCGATGTCGGGGAAGTACGTGCCCTGCTCGTCGTCGATGCGCTTCGCTGTGTAGAGGATCGTGACCGTCCGATGGCCATCGCCCTCGCTGTAGCAGGCCGTCATGTCACCGGACAGCGTGACGAACGCGTTGCACTGATCGAGGAGGTGGCGCGGAATTTGGGCGAGGACCTCGGAAATCGACGGCTTGAAGAAAGCGATGTAGCCGCACGTGTGGTACGTCTCGATGCGACCGACTTCACGCCATTCCTCGGCTTCCTTCAGGAATTTCGGGTCCCACGTGAACGCAACGTTCGTGAGGTTCGGCACCTCCATGTAGATGAGCGCGCCCTTGTCCGTCAGGTAGCACGGGCGAATCAGCTTCGCAAGCGCGTCGAGGATTGGCGGGAACAGCGGTTCGATCTTAGGTACGTGGCCTTGAATCCAGAGGACGGACATGTTGGGCTCCTTCAGAATGAGTAGTTGGCGTGAGCGATGCGGCACTTGACCTGCCATCCCTTGTTGGAGTCGGGCTTGAGGCATGCTCGGAGAACCGCCTTCGGGTCCTTCAAGACGAGACCTTCATCTTCGGCGCCGAGCTGACCGAAGAGGGTCGAGAAACCACCAGCGAAGTTCTTCGCGAGCGTGATGCGATCGGCAATGCGATACTGATCGCTCTCGGATTTTCCACCGGGGAATCGTGCGAGGAGCATCGCCTGCCGTTCGGCGAAGGTCTTGCCGACCAGCGAAAAGCCGTCATTGACGAGCTGATCGTGGATGTAGAGTTCGTGCTTCGGACCTCCAGTGACCTTGCTGTGCAGGAGTTCGGCAACGAAGATGTTCCAGCCCTGAGAGCCGGAGAAGAACTTGATGTGATCGGCCTGTGGAGACCACATTTTGTGGTCGTCGTTGTGGCGGGTCTTGAAGATGACCTCGTTGCCACGAGCGAAGATGACCGTGCAGGTACCGTTCTTTTTCTTTTGTGCGAGGAAGCCGCGCTTTTGGTAGAAGCCCAACATCGTCGGCGCGATCTTCGTTTCGGGCCGCGGAGGCCAGAGATATTGGTATTCGGTGTAGTCCATAACCTGAATTATATCACAGGACGGCTATGAAAACCACCGGCATGTCGTCAAATGTGTGAAACGGCAGCTTGAAGTTCGGGTCGCGTGACATCACAATGAGGAACTGGCCAAGGCGACCTTCGAAAGTGCGGCCATGGTCAGTGCGGAACTTGCCATGCACGCCAGCTTTGCGAAGAGCGACACGAAGTCGCTGCCGCAGACCCTTGACTGGCGTTCGAATGCGATCTTCTCGTGATGCGAAATCTCTCATGCAAGCCTTATTGTTCGGCTGAGGTTGACCTTCTCGACGCTTACGAAGGTCAACCCACCCATCTTGAGCTGAATGCGATCGAAGAACGTGATGGCAGTCAACTCCGACCCGTAGGTTCGCGCGAACCGCTTGATGGCTTGCTCGCGCGTCTCCATAGGGTGGAGTTGGATGATCAGCTCCGACATATTCGGATTGTGAATCACCACATCCGCGTATTGGAGCGTTCTCTGCTGCATGAGGTTAGTGGCGGAAGAACGCCACCTTGATGATGAACATGATCAGCGACAGATCGACCATCGCGAGAATCGAAACGAGCCCGATCTGGCTTCGCGCCGGCCAGAACTCTTTCGATTGATCTGGCATCCGGGAACGAATTGCACTCTCACGGCGCTCGAGAACCTTGCGCATTGCATTGCGTTTCTCGAATGACGATTGGACAGATTCTGCCCACGCGTTGTCGTTGCGTTGATGAACCATGTTACCTCCTATCGAGTGATCGTGATTTGGAACGTCGCACCACCGTCGATGGAGACCGGCGTCGACACTTCGAACCCCAGCATCGTGAAGATGTCGGCCTGCTCGTACGCCTTGAACGCGTCATCGAACGACATTTCGGTCGACTTGTTGACGTGAGTGAGGCAGCTTGCAGTCATTTGGATCGACATCATCGCGATACTCCGTGGTTTGATAGAAGTATTATAGACCACGGCGATCAACCTGAACACTGTTTTCTCAACTGTTACACATCTTGGCCCACTTGGCTTGATCGAAAACCGAGAGCGGAATGTACTGGACACCGTCGACGGTCACCGGACTGTCGTGCGTCGTGAAGTTGTAGCGAGAAACCGGGTCGGCCTCGGTCTTGCCGGGCACCGTCACGGTCATGATCTCAATCGTCTTCGAAACTTTCGTTGCAGTCACCATGAGACATAGAACCAGTAGTCGGAACCGTAGTTCCGGGAATGAATCGGCCCGACCGTGAAGCCGAGATTGTGAAGCCGGTCTCGGACACCCGAGCACACCTTGCGGCTTTCGTAGGCGATCTCGCACTTCTTGGCGCCGGTCCATGCAGCTTGTTCGATGCAACGCTCATACTTCGGGCGCATCGGCAATGCCCGAACCGAGTTCACATCAAAGAAGAAATCGACCTTCACCTTCGTCCTCCGGTAAAATTCTTCGACGTTCTCACCCATTGAGCTCCACCCAGTTTGCGATGTCTTTCTGTGGCCGCATGAAGTAAATCCAGTCAGTTGACAGGCCATAGATGGTGAAGCCACCAGCCTGTAACATTCGCAGACTCTTCTTGTTGCCCCGCCGAATTTTCGCCTTGATCGGTGCGTAGGACACGATTAGGTCTGTGACCTTCTTCACGACGAGTTGCATGATCCCATATCCGCGGAATTCTGTGCCTAGCCAGTACCCCAGCGTGACGAAGCCGTCAGCATCGGGCATCCACGTTTCAATCATGCCGGCGATTTTCCCGTTCACGAGAATCACGTTGCGCTTGCCGCGCGATGTGTCGATGAACTTCTTGACGGACTCGAGAGTCGCTGCCTCGGCCCACGCGAGATTGAGTAGTTCGCTTCTCGACTTGTCAATCAGCTCGTAGAGCGGTTCGGCGTGATCAGGCCTCAGCTCCTCGAGTTTGATGCGTGACGTGATATACATCGGATCACCAGGTGCAGGAGATGCCATAATCCGTGCCGTCGCGCCCACCCGTGTGCACCTTGACAGTGCCAACCGTGAAGCCACGCGCGAGCAGATCGGTGCGTGCATCTTCGGCGGCCTCCTTGGTCGTGAAGGTGATCGTCGCGGCATCGCAGCGATCTTTGGCCCGGGCCTCGATGATCCCCCAATACCACGGGCGTTCCGTCAGCTGGCGGACGGACTCGGCGCTGAAGTCACTCATTCGTTCTCCTGATGAAGCAACGCCCTGCTTTCGCAGGGCTTGCTTGTGGGTGGATTAGGCGGCGGCCTTGGTCTTGCGAACCGACTTGGCCTTCGAGATCAGATCGACGCCTTCGGCTTCGAGCTTCGCGACGGGGTTGGCTTCGACGACTTCCTCGGCGGCCGGCTTCAGGAGAGCGTCGACGTCGGCGGAGAGCTTCGACATGTCGTAGTCGGCGGAGAGCTTCGGCTTGAGGGCCATCGTCGTGACGATCTCGAGAGCGACCTTGCGCTTGTCGGCGTCCTTCATCTTGAAGGCGGCGTCGATGAGGTTGTCGTCCACGACCATCTTCGAGACTTCTTCTTGCAGAACGATGAAGCCTTCCGGCACGATCTTCTCGAGGGCCTTGGAGACCTTCGTCATCAGGACCTTGTCCTTCGCGAATTCGGGATTGATGCCGAACATCTCGGTCGTCACGATCTGCTTGAAAGGGGACAGGCCGAGCTGCTTGAGGACGCTGCATTCGTCTTCGTTGAGCGCCGAGTTCGTACCGCGCTTGCGCATTTCGACCGAGGCCGAAGCGAGACCGTCGATGCCCTTGAACGATTCCGGGCGGACGTTCGTTTCCATGTCCAGGAATTCTTGGAAGCCGGCGGCCTTGATGTCGGTCTCGAGCGTCTTCGCGACGGCTTCGAGGTTGGCCATCATCGCCTTGATCTGCGCGAGGCTTTCGATGCCGGCGATCGCGATTTCCTGCTTGTCGGTCTTCGCTTTGCCGGTGGCCTTTGCGGGAACCTTGGTAGCTTTTTCGAAGAGATTCATGGAAACCTTTCAAAGTTTGGTTGGTATGATGCTATTATACTCAACCTGGAAATTCTGTACACATCTAAAGTGTAACAGTTTTCGTGTCAAACCTCCAGTCAGGGTGGGTCTTGGCCCGCTCATGAAGCGCGGGCCAGTACATCGACAACCGACGAACCTGTGTCGGATTGTTCGGATTCCGGCCTGCGACTTTCTCGTAAACATTCCCATCCGCGTCCATGAAGAACTCGTTGGGAATCTCGTGACCGAGCTTGCTCAGTCGAAATAGGTGCAGGTTCTGTACTTTCATTTGCAGCTCGAGTTGAGGATATCATAACCCTTTGCGACGAACTTGAGCACTTGGTCCTGATGAAAAGCCTCAGCCTTGTCGATGCGAGCGAAGGACCCACGATCGCGAGCATAGACGACTTTGCCGTGGAAAGTGAGGATGACCCGCACGATGTAGGACGGGAACTGATCGTGATGCACGTAGGTCGAGTGCACACAGAGGGCGCGATTGCCATGCTGCAGCTTCGACATCGAGTAGTGAATCATGTTGATCTCTCCAGGTATTCAGAATGCAATTCTAACCTGCATCTTGGCGAATGTACATAGGTTAGGAGAAAATATGGTCGATATTCACGTCATTCCCAACCCGGGTTTTGAAGACAACCTGAAGGAGGTCATTGCTGCCCTCACTCACCCACGGATTATTGTACACCAATCCGGGTACGTCGCTGGAAACCTGCTCGCAGCTCGGCTTGCCGCGTATAGGTTGGGCACCAATCCGTACGTATCTTGGGTGGATGGAGATGATCGAGTGCTCAGTGTAACCTGGCTTGATCACGCGTTGGGTATGCTCGAATCGGATCCTACAATCGCCGCGGTCTACCCGAGATGGGTGACGGTGAAGAACGGAAAGAGAGGAAAGGGGTCGCCGATTCACGAATGGAATGTAGACTTGCACACCTCATTTTCGAGTGTACCTCTAGCCCACCACCTCACCATAATGCGGCGTTCCCAAGTTATCGGGCTCCTCGAGGAAGCTCACGATGCCGTTGGGTGCTTGGTGAAATCGGCCGACCGGTTCTACCTGAGTGGAATCGCAAGGTACGGCCGGCTCGTTGCTCTCGACGATGTCGCATACGAGTGGCACCTCCGTGAAGGAACTGGTCGATCGCATGATGAACCTCTTGAAGTCGTCAATTGGCTCCGGAAACGGGCAGCTCAAGATGTCAAGCTAGCCCGCCTCAAGCAACTGTGGCCAGCACCTTCCATGTAATCGTCGCGAGCGCCTCACCCGTAATGGTGAGCTGAATCTCGACGCCGACAACATCAACGCTGTACGTCCAAGCTGATGCTGAACCAGTGGTGTTAGCTTGAGTGATAGGCGTTGTCACGAATGGTGTACCAGTGACATTGCCAGCACCAACCGTAACGGTTGCAACCACAGTGTCACCGACATCCGAGTAGCCGAAGATCGCGAATGTCATGACGCGCGTAGCACCTTGACCAATGCTGAAGTTGAACGCTGGGAACGGCGTTGCATCTGTCGTGACAAAGTCGACAACCGAATTGAACGAAGTTGGTGGTGCTTGCCATGCCGTATCGTAATCGTTGCCCGAAACCTTCGTCAGAATGAAGTTCGGAGAACCACCAGCCGGTACACCTTGACCTGGTGTACCGGGCAGACCTTGTGCACCCTGAATGCCTTGGACGCCCTGAATACCAGGTTCACCTTGTGGGCCAACATCACCTTGGAAACCTTGTGGGCCAATTGGTCCTTGTAGACCATCAGCACCTTGGGGGCCTTGAGGTCCGACCGGGCCTGTAAGGCCAACATCGCCTTGAGGACCGATGAGACCTTGCTCACCTTGTGGTCCCTGCTGACCAACCGGGCCTTGAATACCCTGATCACCTTGATCACCCTTTGGACCAGGCAATCCGATAGGACCTGGATCGCCCTGCGGACCAGGCTCACCTTGAGGACCGACAGGACCTTGAATGCCCTGTGTGCCAACTCCATCGGCACCAGCTGGACCCTGAGGACCAACATCACCTTGAGGGCCGTCAGGACCTTGCGGGCCGACCGGGCCCTGCTCGCCTTGAATACCTTGCGGACCAGTTGCACCTGTCTGGGCAATCCATGACAGGCCATTGTACATCAGCACCGAGTTCAATTGCGGATTCGAGATATCGACATCCGTCAGATCATCGAGCGCCATCGATTGCACACCAGTTTGTGGTGCAGCTGGTCGCCAGTAACCTTCCCATGTCAGAACATCACCAGAGTTCGGTGCATAGACATTCGTGTCGACGTCTGTCAGATCATCGAGAGACAGAGAACCGCCACCGCCACTTGGATCTGCCGCGTACCATGTCGAGCCATTGAATGTGAGTACCTGACCTGGATTTGGTGCGTAGAAAAATTGAACGTCGCTCAGGCCTGAGAGTTGCGAGACGCCGAAGTTCGACGATGGCCACGCTGTCCACGAACTGCCGTTGTAGAAGAGAACGTCGCCGTAGTTTGGTGTGTAGAAGATGTTGACGTCTGTCAGATCGTTCAGGGCCTCTGCGCCACCACCGCCAACTGGTGCTTGGGCAGTCCACATTGACGTCGAAGAATTGAATGTGAGGACGTCGCCATTGTTCGGCTGGTAAAAACCAAAATCGACGTCATCGAGGGCCGGCAGATTGTTGGCAGCAGGAGCTTGCGCGTACCAATTTGAGCCACTCCACGTGAGGACGTCATTGACATTCGGTGCGTACATGCCAATGTTGACGTCATCGAGATCGTCGAGTACATGGACAGTGCTATCACCGCCGCCCGTGATATTCACTTCAACAACGCCAGGAGATGTCAGTGTGACAGTAGCGTTGCCGGTGAAGTTGACAGTCGTTGCTGGATATGAAGTGGTACCATCACCAATTGCAATGCTCGTGATGATATCGCCGTTGATCCAGTTCGAACCATTGTACAAGAGAGCTTGCTGGCTCTGTGGCGAAGTCAATGTGACATCGGTGAGACCAGCAAGAGCGAACGTCTGGCTCAGCGGCATCTTGCCGTCAAGAGCAGATTGCAGACCGGTGATTGCCGAGATGTTATGCGTGTGATTGACCATCGCCTTGTTGGCGAGCTCATCCGACAAACCGAGAACATCGGTGATACCGTGCGTGTGAACAGTTGGTGCTTTGCCGTTGAGGGCATCAACGAGAGACAGGCCACCGCCGATATCATTGAGGCCAGTTTGGTCGACCGTTTGGAAAACACGGGCAAATGGAACCATGCCATTGAGGCGGTTCGCTTTGATGTTGAGGGCCTCTTGCAGGCCCGTCACATCAGGAATGGTGTGCGTGTGAATGATCTGCGCGTAGCGCTCATCGTGATTGTGGGCAATCGGTGCGTAGCGCGTGTCGAAATTGCCATCGATTGGGAACTTACCATCAAGTGCAGCTTGGAGACCAGCTGTATCTGCAATAACGTGAGTGTGAACGGTGTTCGCCTTCGTCGTCTGCAGGGTTTGGATGCCAGTTTCAACTGAGACGAAGCGAGCTTCAATGCCGTTGATCTGAACGACTTGCGCTGCTGAGATGAGACCAGAGGTAGTCGTTGTTGCGAGTGGCACGCCAATCGTGACGACGCGTTCACCGATGCCGTTGACCGAATCTGTCGTTGTGACAGGCGCATTGCCTGAGATGATGACGGCATTCGGCGAAGCCGTGTAGACCTGAGGAAGAGTTTCAGAGTCAATGCCGAAGACGATCGTGTTCTTGTTCTTGATGAAGCCGACGCGATATGCGAGGAGGCCACCAGGCCGGGTCGTTGTGATGCGACCACTGGCATCTGAGTAGACGGCCTTGCCGATGTTGCCTGTGAAGTTCCACTGATCGTATGTGACGTCACCGCTTTGTGTAAGAACACCAACCTCGTTCTGAGCAAGAGCTTCTTGAACGACACCAATTGGAGTCTTCTGGAAAATCTGTGCTGGATCGCCTGAGGCGAGCGAGACTGTGTCGGCGCCTGAGAAGTAGACGAGCGACATAGCTGGCAGGTTCTCACCTGCACGGACAGGAATGAAGGCGTTTGGAGGTGTCGCGAGAACACCCGATGTACCGACAGTTGTCTTGATTCGAACTGGCGTATCAGCCGTCAGGAATTCACCAGCGCTCGTCCGCAGAGGATAGAGCTGGGAATCCAGCATGACATAGCCAGGTTGAACATCACCTGTCAGTCCAACCTGTGTTCCTGAAGTCTTCGGTACAAGCTGACCTACGTTACCGTTCTCAACGATACCCGCAATGACCCGAACCTTTTCAAGCCAGCGATTCGAAGTCGCTTGCCATACCTTCATCTTGTTCGTATTGAGGTCGAACCACATCTGGCCGTTGGCCGGATTCTGTGGAGTCAAAAGAGAAACGATAGGTTCAAGGGTCGTGATGCCGTACGAAATGTTCGACGTCAGCAGATCCATGTCCCAGTAGAGGTAGTTGTCTACTCCGTTGGCAAGAGGGCCCCATGCGTTAGGCACCGTCGTATCGAAAGCCGCCAGGTAATCTGAGGATCCGTGAGCAAAGGTGACAAGGGTCGGTGATGGTGCAACATTCAGCTGCACGTATCCGTTGGTCGTGGAGGCCAGCAGAAACTGCGGAGAGCCGGTTCCATCCTTCTGATAGGAAATCAAGCCCTGACGGAAGTTGTTTCTCATTGTTAGATCCTCAGTATGAACCTCCTATTTATGACACGTCCCGGAAGCGGACAAAAGAAAGGGTGCCTCAGAGGGCACCCAAACCTTATCTAGCAACTAATGCTATAATTCGTGCGGCGTGATGTTTTAGTTGTACTCGACCCAGTCTTTGGGCAGGTATGCGGTCTTCTTGCCAACCGGCGCACGTTGAATCGTGCCGTCAGGCATCATCCAAGCAGCCGTCTGGCCCGAGCAGAGAGCGAGAGCGCAGCCGGTATCGCAGGACTTGTACACGATCTTCGTGGCTTTCCAGCCGAACTTCGCGCACTTGGTGAGAGCCGCGATTTGGGCGTCCGTGACGTGAAGCGTGAAGAGCTGCAGGAAGCCGAAGTTGCGGCCGCTGGCTTCCGAATCGACACCGAGCGACTTGAGGAGGGGCTTGGTGATGAGGGTGTTTTGTTGCATAGGTGTATTATACACCCTCATCCTAGAAAAGTGTCAAATTATTTTCAAGCGGCGAGTAACTGCCGAAGCTCCATAAACCCACCAATCGGCTGATCGTCCTTCAGAATCTGCGGCATCGTTCGTGCCGTCGGAATCTTTGCGAGAAGCTCATCGCGAGTGATTCCCTCTCCAAGCTTGACTGCCTGGAACGGAATGCCCTTTGAGGTCAGAAGTTGTTTCGCGGCGTCGCAATAGCCGCAGTTGTCTTTTGTGTAGACTGTGAACATTGTCTCTCCTAGATTTCTGGAAGTTCTGCGTAATTGATCGAGGCAGTCATGGACCCGATCACGTAGCTGACACTCTCGTTTTCCTGAAGTGCCGTCTGTTTCTTGTTTGTATTGAAGTGCTTGTTGTACCATGGCAGAGGTGTCGACTTGACACGAATCGGAATCTTGATGCCGATCTCGGCCAGCTTCAGAGGTGCCGTGTGGTCAACGAAGTCCACCATGATTTTCTCGTTGAGGCCGACCATCGGCCCTTCCTTAAAGAGGTACTTGGCCCATGCCTTCTCTTCATCGATGACCGACTCGAGAGCTGCTAGGGATTCCTTCCTCATTTCACTCGCGACTTCTCGGAATCGCGGATCCGTCTTCACCAGCTGATTGATGATGTAGGCCGTCCACTTGGTGTGGAGCGTCTCATCCTGCAGAATCAGACTGATTAGATTGCCAGAGCCGATGAAGATGCGATTCTCCACCATGCCCAAACTCGTTGCGAAGCTGACCATGAAGCGAATGGCTTCGAGGCCGTAGGAAGCGATGAGCGCCATGTACGTTGCCTTGATGTGTTCATGCTCATCAACAGTGACCCACTTCAGAATTTCCTTAGGTGCCCGACCTTCAGCAACATCAATATG
>Ga0207683_10002212_pt1 | contig 17103 bp, 11 predicted proteins | sample KBSM73metaG_FD_184333 | JGI IMG/M metagenome (GOLD analysis project Ga0207683, IMG submission 184333) | Miscanthus rhizosphere microbial communities from Kellogg Biological Station, Michigan, USA - KBS M7-3 metaG (SPAdes) (version 2) | ecosystem: Host-associated > Plants > Roots > Rhizosphere >... | reverse complement strand
GGTGCCCCCGTCATGGGAGGGACGATGGCCTCCCCAATGACTCCGCCCGCGCATGCGCCTGATTTCCTTGCCTCTTGCGGCTGGCAGGGGGCCGAGATCCTGCCGCTTGCCGGCGACGCTTCGTTCCGCCGCTATTTCCGGGTGGTGCAAGGGGATCGATCGGCGGTGCTGATGGACGCCCCTCCGCCGCACGAGGATCCACAGCCGTTCATCGCGGTTGCCGAATGGCTGATCGATCGCGGGCTCAGTGCGCCCGATATCCTGGCTCGGGACCTCGACAAAGGGATGCTGCTGCTCGGCGACTTCGGCAGCGAGCGGTTGCGTGAAACGCTCGATACCGACCCGAATCGCGAGAGCGAGCTTTATGCATTGGCGACGGACGTCCTGGTGCATCTCCACGAGCACGCGCCGATGGAAGGTCTCCGCCCGCACGGGCTGGACCAATGGCTCGAGGAGTTGATGCTGTTCATCGACTGGTACTGCCCGGCGGTCGGGGTCGACGTCGATGCGGAAGCCTACAGGGCCGCCTGGACGGAAGTCCTCGCGCCGGTCGCGACTGACGGCCTTGGCCCGGTAACCGTGCTCCGCGACTATCATGCCGAGAACATCATGCTGGTCCGCGGGCGTGACGGCATCGGTCATTTCGGCCTGCTCGATTTTCAGGACGCGCTCGCCGGCCATCCTGCCTACGATCTCGCCTCGGTGCTCGAAGATGCGCGGCGCGACGTGTCGTCGGGGATCGAGCGCGCGATGATCGACCGCTACGTTGCGGCCACCGGAAATGGCGAGAAGCTCGAGCGCGCCTATTGGGCGCTAGCTGCCCAGCGAAACACACGCATTCTCGGTGTCTTCACCAGGTTGTGGAAGCGCGACGACAAGCCGGGCTACCGACGTTTCCAGCCTCGCATGTGGGGGCTTCTGGAACGCGACCTCGCCCAGCCTCACATGAAGCCGGTTCGAGACTGGTTCGATGCGAACATTGGGCCCGAGCACCGGCGTGAGCCATGGAAGCAGGCGGCATGATCCAATCGAAGCGTGCACTCCGGCTCCGGGCCGAGGTTCCCGCGAAGGTTCCTCATACCGCGATGATCATGGCCGCGGGGCTGGGCAAGCGCATGCGCCCGCTCACCGCGACCAAGCCGAAGCCCCTGATCGAGGTCAACGGGAAGGCGTTGCTCGACCATGTGCTCGAGAAATTGAAGAGTTCCGGAGTGCAAAAGGTCGTCGTCAACGTCCATTACCTGGCGGACGCGCTCGAAGCGCATCTCACCAGCAGGCCGCACGGGCTCGATGTGGTCATTTCCGACGAACGCCAGCTGCTGATGGAAACTGGCGGCGGTCTCGTGAAGGCCGAGCCGCTCATCGACTGTGACCCGTTCCTGGCGCTCAACAGCGACAATCTTTGGATCGACGGACCGGCCGACACGATCAAGCTCCTCGCGTCGCAATGGGACGGCGCGAAGATGGACGCGTTGCTGTTGCTTGTCCCGCAGGCTCGGGCGCTCAACCATCGGGGGCTTGGCGATTTCCATATGGATCGCACCGGACTGATCCGGCGGCGCGAGCGAAGTCATGTGGCGCCCTTCGTGTTCACGGGGATCCAGCTGGTTTCGAAGCGACTGTTGCGGGACGCGCCCGACGGGCCCTTCTCGACCAATATTTTGTGGGATCGCGCGATTGAGGAGGATCGCGCCTACGGAGCCGTCCACCAGGGCCTTTGGTTCGACGTTGGCACGCCCCAATCCATACCGATGACCGAGGCGGCGCTGGAGAATGTCTGACCCGCAGCGGGTCGCTGTCTACACCATATCGTCGCACCGCTCGTTCGCCGACGCACTCGCTGCGGGCCTGATCAGCAGATTCGGCAAGGATCCGTTGAGGCTGGCCCAAGGGCGGGTCCTGCTTCCGAACAATCGTGCGGTGCGGGCAGTGACGGAGGCGTTCGTCCGGGCCAGCGGGAGTGGGCTCCTACTTCCCCGCCTCATTCCGGTCGGCGATCCCGAGCTCGATGAGAGAGTTGGCGGGGCGCTCGACAGCATGGACGAGCGTGACCTGGTTCCTCCGGCCGTCGATCCGACAGAGCGGTTGCTGAAGCTCGCTTCGATCGTTCGCGGCGAGGGCAGCGCGGAGAGCCTGCGCCTTGCAGGGGATCTTGCGAGCACGCTGGATGCGCTGAGGGTGGAAGAGATCGACCCGGTGACGCTCAGGGATGCGGTAGGGGAAGCTAGCGACCTTGCGACGCACTGGGAGAAGTCGCTGCAGAAGCTGCAGGTCATTTATGAGCTTTGGCCTCAGATCCTGTCCGAGCGGGGCGCGATCGATCTCGCGGAACGGCGGAATCGCCTGCTCAATGGGCTGGCTCAACGATGGAAGGATGAGCCGCCGCCCGGGTTCACCGTGGCTGCAGGTATTACGACGGCCGCGCCGGCGGTGGCTGCGCTTGTCGCCCGAGTGGCACGAATGCCGGAAGGGATGGTCGTCCTGCCCGGCTTGTGGCTAGCGAATATTTTCCCGGACGAGGAATGGGACGCGCTCGGCCCGGACGAGAATGGGCGCGTGGAGGCCACTCATCCGCAATTCCATCTGAAGCTCCTTCTCGAGCGGCTGGGAGTCGCGCGGTCCGAGGTGCAGGCATGGCGCGGTTCCGGTGGGTTCGCCTCGTCGCTGGCCCGCGCGAAGGCAGTCGCAAATGCGATGGCCGCGCCAGATTATTCGCAGAAATGGGAGACGTTGCGCCCTGCCGATCGGCGTCTTTCGAACATTCGGCTCGCGGTCCTGTCCGACCCTGCCGCGGAGGCGCAGGCTATCGCGCTTGCCTTGCGCGAAACGATCGAGACGGCAGCGAAGACCGCAGCGCTCCTGACCCCGGACCGCGCGCTTGCGGGGCGGGTTTCGGCGTTGCTCGCGCGCTGGGGGATCGAGGCAGACGACAGCGCAGGCAAGCCGCTCACCTCAACACCCGCCGGAACCTTGCTTCTCGCAATCGCCAGCGCGGCCGCGGAGGAACTGGCGCCGGTCGCGCTTCTGGCGATGCTCAAGCATCCGCTGGTCGGCGGCGAGGATAAAGAACGGCTCGACTGGCTCGAGGCAGTCCGTTTGCTCGACCTAAAGCTTCGCGGTCCGCGCCCTGCGCCTGGCATTGCGGGTCTTGATACGCAGCTTGGCGCGCTTCGGGAGTGGCAGTTGGTCCGGCGGCGCGTCGAAAAACTGGATGGGGCGCTCGCCGCACCCATTTCGCTTGCCGCGTTCGCCGCCTTCCTGTCCGATATTGCCGAAGCGCTGGCGGGCGACAGGGCCTGGCGCGGCCCCGACGGGCGCATGGCGGCTGAACTGCTGTCCGAGTTGCAGGCATCGGGCGCTGCGCTCGAACTGAATGTCGCGCCGGAAGATGCAGTTCCGCTCCTGCGCCAGTTGCTCGATGCCCGAGCCGTTCGGCCGCCCTATGGCGGTCATCCGCGGATCTTCATCTGGGGCCTGCTCGAGGCGCGTCTGCAGCGGGCGGACCTCGTCATTCTCGGTGGGCTGAATGAGGGCGTCTGGCCAGCGCTTCCTGCGCCAGATCCGTGGCTGCCGCCAAAGGTGCGCGCAACGCTCAAGATGCCGACGCTCGACAATCGCATCGGCCTTGCGGCGCATGATTTCGCGAGCGCTCTGGGGGCGCCTGAAGTCCTGCTGACCCGCGCCGGTCGCGACGCAAAGTCGCCGACGGTGGCTTCGCGCTTCCTCCTTCGGCTTGAGGCGATGAGCGGGCGCCTGCCGCGCGACCTCCAGCTTGAGAGACTGACCCGCGAGCTCGACGATCCGGGCCCACCGCATCCGGCGGACAGGCCGGCTCCGTGCCCGCCTCGCGAACAGCGCCCCGAAAAAATTCACGTGACGCAGGTCGATCGACTGAAAGCCGACCCCTTCGCCTTTTATGCTCAAGCGATCCTCAATCTCAGGAAAAGAGATCCGGTCGACGACGATCATACGGCCCGATGGAAAGGCATTGCCGTCCACAAGGCCCTCGAGGAGTGGTTGCTTCACGACGAATGCGATCCGGACCGGCTCCGGCCTCGCGCCGAGCGATTGCTTGAGGACGAAGCGATCCATCCGATGTTGCGAGCGCTCTGGGCGCCGAGGTTGCTCGAGGCCATCGACTGGATTGCCGAGATGGAGCGCGAAAACCAGGGTGAGGGACGTCGCCCGCTGAAGGCCGAGGTAAGCGGCGATACGGTCTTTGCCGGGGTCACCGTTCTAGGGCGCGTCGACCGAATCGATCGCCTTCCAGACGGGAGCCTGGCGATCATCGACTACAAGACCGGCCAGCCGCCGTCGCAGAAGACGGTCGACGAAGGCTTCGCGCTGCAGCTTGGCCTGCTGGGACTGATCGGGCGGGCAGGCGGCTTCGACGGCGTCGCTGGGGATCCCGAGGCCTTCGAATATTGGTCGCTGGCCCGCTATCGGGGCAAGTTCGGCAGGCTCATGCGCCCGGACAAGGACATGCAGCCCGGCGAGTTCCTCGAGCATGCGAACGCGAATTTCGGCGAAGCCGTCCGGCGATGGCTGACAGGAAGCGAGCCGTTTACCGCCAAGTTGAACCCGGCTTACGCGCCTTATGGAGACTATGACCAGCTGATGAGGCTGGAAGAATGGTACGGCCGCAAATGACCCTAGCGGCGCGGCCTCTTCCTGACCTTCGACGCGTAAAGCAGAGCGGCGACGATCGCCGCGGAGCCCACTCCTACCGCGACGCCGGCCTTGACCAGCTTGGTGCGGCGTTGCTCGTTGGCGCGGTCGGTGTCGTCGTTGCTGTCGCTCATGGCGTAAACTTTATGGCCTTCGGTCCGCCTTGGGAAGCCGCATGAGGGCGCGCTTCAAGACCTTGCCCGAACTGAGGGGGGAGCAGGCGCAGGCATCCGACCCGCGCGTCCATGCTTCGCTGTCGGCGTCGGCAGGAACGGGAAAGACGCAGGTGCTCACCGCGCGGGTGCTCCGGCTGCTTCTGAAAGGTGCTCGTCCGGAATCCATCCTTTGTCTCACCTTCACGAAAGCGGCGGCGGCCGAGATGGCGAACCGGATCGGCGCGCGGCTCGCTGCCTGGGTCCGGCTCAAGGACAGCGAGCTTGCGACGGACCTCGGTCACCTCGGTGAGTCCAACGATCCTGCGACGCGCATTCGGGCACGTCAGTTGTTCGCGAAGGTCCTCGACTGTCCCGGTGGCCTGAAGATCCAGACGATCCACAGCTTCGCCCAGTCGTTGCTCGCTGCCTTTCCATCGGAAGCGGGGATCGTGCCGGGCTTCCAGCCGATTGAGGGCAGGGCGGAGCAGGAACTCGTCCGCAGGACGCTCGCGGACCTCATGGCCGACGCCGAGAGCCGTGGGCCCCAGCAGCTCATCACCGACGCCCAGTGTCTCAGTCGAAGGCTCGGCGAGGCTGGAGCCGTCGAGTATCTCCAGGCCTGCGCGCGTCGTCCGGTTGCCATGGACGCTCTCGGCACCCCTCAATCGATCGAGCCGAAGATCCTGCGGCTCATGGATCTGCCGGACGAATCCGTTGAGGATTACATCGCGAACCGTTGCGGGGATGACCGCTTTGATTGCGACCTCTTGCGCGCAGTGGCTGACGCCAACCGGCGATGGGGCGCCCAAAGCGGAATTGGGCATGCCGATCGGATCGAGGATTGGCTGACCTTAACGCCGATCGAGCGGGCGGCGGCGCTTTCCGACCTGCGCAAGGTCGTCCAGACCGAAAAGGGAACGACGCGCGTCTCGGCGGGACAGTTGAAGGCCGAGCCGCATTACGAATCCCATGCCGGCCGCCTTGCAGTCCTTCTCGGCGAGCTTCTGCAGGCTCAGAACGGCCTGCGATTCGCGCGCGACGTCGCAGCAGGCCTTCGCGCCGGCCAGGCCTTCTCCAAAGCCTACACGCAAGCGAAGCGGGCTGCCGGCGTCGCCGACTTCAACGACCTGATCGAATGGACCCGCCAACTTTTGAAGCAGCCGGGAATGGGCGACTGGGTTCGTTACAAGCTCGACCGGCAGGTCGACCATGTGCTGGTCGACGAGGCCCAGGACACCAACGCGGCGCAATGGGAGATCATCGAGCAGCTGGTCGAGGAATATTTCAGCGGCTCGAGTGAAGCGGAACGACGGGTACGTACCTTGTTCATGGTCGGTGATTTCAAGCAGGCGATCTACGGCTTCCAGGGCACCGATCCGAAACGCTTTCGTGAAGCGCGCGAGAAATTCAAACGGCGCGCTGCTTCAATGAGCACTGGGGATGACCTCTTCTCCTATCAGCAGCGTTCGCAGGAATTTCGCGACCTCTCCATCGCTGCGAGCTTCCGCTCAGCCCAGCCGGTGCTCGACGTCGTCGATGCGGTGATCGGAACGGTCGGACCTGCAGCGCTCGCGCTCGAGGATGCCCCTCCGCCGCACCGGGCGCATCACGCCGATCGGCCGGGATCGGTGGAATTGTGGCAGCCATTCGCAATCGAGGCTTCTCCTGACGATAGTGACGAGGGCGAGGAGCGCTGGATCAGCATTCGTGACCGAACCTATGCCGAGGTGCTCGCCGGACGGATCAAGGTCATGGTCGAGGACGCGCCGGTGCTTGCTTCGACGGGGAGGGCGCTTTCGCCGGGGGATATCCTCGTTCTTGTTCGAAGCCGCGGCGAACTTGCCTCACTGATCGTGGCCCGCCTGTTTGCGGCCGGCGTGCCGGTGGCCGGTGTCGACAGGCTACACCTTCACGAGCCACTGGCCGTGCAAGATTTGATCGCTGCGGTTCGCTTCGCCGTCCAGCCCAACGACGATCTCAGCCTTGCCTGCCTTCTGGTGTCGCCCCTCCTTGGATGGGATCAGGAGCAGCTGCGCAGGCTCGCTTTCGGTCGGAAACTCAGCCTTTGGGGCGAGCTTCGGCGCAGGGCGGGCGAAAGCGAGGCATTTGCGGCCGCGCAAGATGCATTGACCGGGTTGCTGCGCATCGCGGATTTCACCCCACCCTCCCGCTTCCTCGAGACAATCCTGACGGGACCGATGAACGGACGGCGGAAGCTCTATTCCCGGCTGGGAATGGCGGCGCGCGACGCCATCGACGAGCTGATGAACAGTGCCCTCGAATTCGAACGAAACGAGACGCCTTCGCTCGATCGGTTTCTGTCGTGGTTTTCGCGCGGAACCGTCGATGTCCAGCGCGACCCGGGCCACTCAGCGAACGAGGTGCGGGTGATGACGGTACACGGCGCCAAGGGGCTCGAATCGCCGGTGGTGATCCTTGCGGACGCTACTGCGGACCCCGCGAGGCTTGGGCGCAAACCCATCACCGTCGACATGGAGGTCGAAGGAGCGGGGATGGCGCCATTGCTTCGTCCCAGGAAGGAAGAGCGTCAGCCGCCGTTCGAGGACGTTATTGCCGCCGAAGAGAAACGCGACCTCGAAGAGCATCGTCGCCTGCTTTACGTCGCGCTGACACGTGCCGCGGATCGGCTGATTGTCAGCGGCGTTCGTGCGAAGGAGCGGAAGGACGGTGCGGATCCCCGGCCAGCCGATTGCTGGCACCGCATCGTCGAGCAGGCGATGTCCAACTTGGGTGCTGAGCAATGCGTTGGTCACGTCATGCTGCGCTTCGGCTCCGCTGGCGCCGGCGGCACGAGGCGTTTGAAAGACAAGGTGCATCTACCAGCCATGGCGGTACCCGACTGGGCAAAGCGAGCCGCACCCGTCGAAGCACGTCCGCCGCGGCCGCTTGCACCGTCAGCCATTGCCGCAGACGACGAGACTGCGCCGCCGCCAAGCCAGGCGATGCGTGCAGCGGCGCTTCGGGGCACGTGGCTCCATCAGTTGCTGGAGCGCCTGCCCGCCGTGGAGCAAGGCTCGAGGGTTTCGGCCGCGGACCGGTGGCTGGAGCGGTCGGCGGGCGTCATCGACCCGAATGCTCGTGAGGAGATCGTGAAGCAGGTTTGCGACCTCCTTGCCGATCCGCGCTTCAGTGGGCTGTTCGGACCGGGATCGCTTGGCGAGGCGCCGCTGGCGGCGACGCTTCCTGATGGCCGGGTTATCGCCGGCACGGTCGACCGGCTACTGATTGAGGAGGAGCTGATTTCGGTCATCGACTTCAAGACGGGGAAAGTCCCGACGATCGGATCGGACATTCCGAACGCCCACCGCGCGCAGATGCAAGCCTACGCCGAAGCCCTCCAGGTCATCTTCCCCGGTCGACGGATAGCCGCGTCCCTATTGTACACAGCCGGACCGAAGCTGATCGAAGTGATGCCTTGAGAGCGCAAGGGTGAGCGCCCATATGCATGTTAACTTTTGAACGCATGCCAGGAGATTCGCCCGCCATGGCCACCAAGACAGTAACCGACCAGAGTTTTGCTTCCGACGTCCTCGGCTCCGAGGCTCCAGTGCTCGTGGATTTCTGGGCGGAGTGGTGCGGCCCCTGCCGGATGATCGCGCCGGCGCTCGAGGAGATTGCGGGCGAACTGGGCGACAAGGTCACGATCGCCAAGCTCAACATCGACGAAAATCCGGATACGCCGGGCCGCTATGGCGTCCGCGGCATCCCAACCATGCTGCTCTTCAAGGGCGGCCAGCCCGTCGCGCAGAAGGTCGGCGCCGCCCCGCGCAGCCAGATCCAGCAGTGGCTGGAGAGCAATCTCGACGTCTCGACCCAGTCGAGCGCCGGCTAAATAGCCAGCTGATTTAGGGCGGGGGCTCGGTTCCTTCGAGCCCCCGAGTATCCGGCCTGAACTTGTCGTGCCTGGGCAGTTCGTCTCCGGGCTCGAACCAGCCGACCTTGTTTCCCCAGAAGATGTGAAAACCGGGAGCGACGGCTTCCGGCCGGTCGAGCGTGACGACGCTGAAATCGACCGTTTCCGGCTGATGATCGACCCTCATCAGGAAGGGTGTCCCGCATTCGCCGCAAAAATCGCGATGCCCGAAGCTCGATGAAGCGACGGATTTCACCTTGTCCCCGCCTTGCGTCCAGACCAGATCTCCATCGGGAACGCTGGCAAAGACCATTGCCGGAGAGCCGCTGTTGAGCTGGCAGGTGCGGCAGTGGCACCAGCCGCAGTCGAAAGGCTCGCTCTTCAGCTCGTAGCGAACTGCGCCGCACATGCACCCGCCGGTCAGTCCCATATCGGCACCCGTTAATTGACTACAGCTAGGGGGCTCCTTACATCGCCGGACGCAATTTCCCAGAGCGTTGGCGGGAGCATTTAGCCCTTTCTGTAACGCGCGGGTTTTTAAGGGAATTCCATGTTCGCCGCAGTGGCAAAAAGCATCTTCGGATCGGCCAACGATCGCTATGTCCGCAGTCTCGGCAAGTATGTCGACGCGATCAACGGCTTCGAGCCAAATATTTCCGCGCTCACGGACGATGAGCTGCGCGGGCAAACTGAGCTTTTCCGGCAACGGTTGGCGAACGGTGAAAAGCTGGACAGCCTGATCCCGGAAGCCTTCGCCACCGTGCGCGAAGCGGCCATCCGGACCCTCGGGCAGCGCCATTATGACGTGCAGCTGATCGGCGGCATCGCGCTCCATCGGGGCGAGATCGCCGAGATGAAGACCGGCGAAGGAAAGACGCTGGTGGCGACGCTCGCGGTCTACCTCAACGCCCTCGAGGGCAAGGGCGTCCACGTCGTCACCGTCAACGACTATCTTGCCCGCCGCGACGCGGACTGGATGGGCCAGATCTACCGCTTCCTCGGCATGACCGTCGGCGTGATCGTCCCCAACATGCCCGACCAGGACAAGCGCGACGCCTATAACAGCGACATCACCTACGCGACGAACAACGAACTCGGCTTCGATTATCTGCGCGACAATATGAAATACAGCCGCGACCAGATGGTCCAGCGGCCGTTCAATTTCGCCATCGTCGACGAGGTGGACTCGATCCTGATCGACGAAGCCCGGACCCCGCTGATCATTTCCGGACCGACCGACGATAAGTCGGACCTCTACATCTCGGTCGACGGAATCGTGAAATCCTTCGTTCCGGCCGATTACGACAAGGACGAGAAGCAGAAGAGCGTCGTCCTTACCGAGGAAGGCACGGAGAAGGCCGAGCGCGCGCTCGAGGCGGCGGGCCTGATTGAGGGGCGCAACCTCTATGACATCGCCAATACCCAGGTGGTCCATCACCTGAACCAGGCGCTCAAGGCCAATGTGATGTTCAAGAAGGACATCGATTACATCGTGAAGGAGGGGAAGGTCGTCATCATCGACGAGTTCACCGGCCGCATGATGGACGGCCGGCGCTGGTCGGACGGGCTTCACCAGGCCGTCGAGTCCAAGGAGGGTGTCGATATCGAGCCGGAGAACCAGACGCTCGCTTCGATCACCTTCCAGAACTACTTCCGCATGTACCCGAAGCTGTCCGGCATGACCGGCACGGCGATGACCGAGGCGCCGGAATTCTTCGACATATACAAGATGAACGTCGTCTCGATTCCGACCAACGTTCCGGTCCAGCGTATCGACGAGGACGACGTCTTCTACAAGACGATTACCGAGAAGTTCGCAGCGATCGCCGATGAGCTGAAGATCAAGCAAGAGCTTGGCCAGCCAGTGCTCGTGGGCACCGTTTCGATCGAGAAGTCGGAGATGCTTTCGGAATATCTCCAGAAGCAGGGGGTCAAGCATTCGGTCCTCAATGCCCGCTTCCACGAGCAGGAAGCGCATATCGTGGCCCAGGCCGGCCGGATGGGAGCCGTGACGATCGCCACTAACATGGCGGGTCGCGGCACCGACATTCAGCTGGGCGGTAACCTCGAGTTCCGGATGCAGGACGAATTTGCCTCACTGGAACAAGGCACGCCGGATTATGAAGCGCAGGCCGAGAAGGTTCGCGCGGAGATCGTTGCGGAAAAGCAGCGGGTGCTCGAGGTCGGCGGCCTCTACGTGCTCGGCACCGAGCGACACGAAAGCCGGCGCATCGACAACCAGCTGCGCGGGCGGTCAGGCCGCCAGGGCGATCCGGGCCTGTCGAAATTCTACCTCAGCCTCGACGATGATCTGCTTCGCATCTTCGGGCCGCAGACGATGTTCGCGCGGCTGATGAACAAGAATCTGGAAGACGGTGAAGCCATCGTCAGCCCGTGGATCTCGAAGGCGATCGAGACGGCGCAGAGGAAGGTCGAGGCGCGGAACTACGACATCCGCAAGCAGGTCGTCGAGTTCGACGACGTGATGAACGACCAGCGCAAGGTCATCTACGAGCAGCGCGCCGACATCATGGACGCCGAGACCGTCAGCGACGTGATCAACGACATGCGCGCCGAGACCGCTGCGGCGATCATCGCCGTCAATTGTCCCGAAGGCACCTATCCGGAGCAATGGAACGTCGGGGAGCTCAAGGAGAGCATCGACGCGGTGTTCGGGCTGCAGCCTCCGATCGACGAATGGCTTCACGAGGATGCGGTCGACCAGGAGTTGCTCACTGAGCGCGTCCAGAAGCTGGCCGACGAAGCCATGGCTGCGAAGACCGCGGATGTTGAGTTGGAGCGCTGGAGCGACATCGAGAAGCAGATCCTGATCCAGACCCTGGATCATCACTGGAAGGAGCATCTGGCCACGCTCGATGCGCTGCGCCAGGTCATCCACCTTCGGAGCTACGCGCAGAAGAAGCCTATCGACGAATATAAGCAGGAAGCCTTCCTGCTGTTCGAGCGGTTGCTGGTGTCGATCCGCGAGGAAGTGACGCGCATGCTGATGCGCGCGCAGATCCAGATCGAGCCGGCGCCTTTGCCCGAGCTGCCGGATTTCATCACTCAGCATCTCGATCCGCTGTCTGGCGAGGATGACACCGACGATATCGATGCGGCAGCTCGTGGGCTGATCCCGAACTTCCAGCCGATCAGTGCAATTCCCCAGCAGCCGATGCCGCGCGACGCGGCCGGTAACGTCGCTGAGGCGCCGATCAGCCGCAACGCGCCGTGCCCGTGCGGGTCTGGCAAAAAGTACAAGCATTGCCACGGGCAGCCCGCGTAGCTGGGCCCGCCCCGATGGCGGCCATCGACCGTTCGGCGCTGCGCGCTGCCTACCGGCCAGACGAGAATAAGGTCGCCATCGAGCGGCTGGCGCAGGCGCGACTGACACCGGCCGAACTTGGCGAGGCGACTGCCGCGGCACGCAAGCTCGTGGAAGGCGTCCGCGCACATAAGCCGTCGGGCGTTGATGCCTTCCTCCATGCATACGACTTGGGATCGGACGAAGGCATTGCGATGATGTGCCTTGCCGAGGCGCTGCTTCGGATTCCTGATTCGCATACTGCCGACGAGCTGATCGCCGACAAATTGTCCGGACCCGATTGGTCGGACAAACTGGGCCGGTCGGACTCGTCGTTCGTCAATGCCGCAACATTCTCGCTTCTGCTGACCGGCAAGGTCCTGGAGGGTGCGCAGGATCGCTCCGACAATTGGAAGGCCGCTCTCGGCCGCGCCGTCGGCCGCCTTGGCGAGCCCGTCGTGCGGACCGCCGTCCGCGAGGCCATGAAGATTCTGGGCCGCAATTTCGTCTTCGGCCGGACTATCGACGAGGCGTTGAAGCGCGCTGAGCCCGAGCAGCGCCGTGGGCTAAGCCACAGCTTCGATATGCTGGGCGAAGCCGCGAAGACGTTCGAGGATGCCGACCGCTACAAGCAGGCCTACGCGAACGCGCTCGACCGCATCGCCAAGGAAGCCAAGGGCGGATTCAAGAAGGCGCCGGGCATTTCGGTCAAGCTGACCGCGCTCCATCCGAGGTTCGAGTTCACGCATCGCGACGAAGCGCTCGCTGCTGTGGTTCCCGTGGTTCGCGAGCTGGCGCTCAAGGCGTCGAAGGCCGATGTCCATTTCACCATCGATGCCGAGGAAGCCGACCGGCTCGAGCTTCAGATGGACGTGTTCGAAGCGCTACTGCCCGACGACGAACTGTTCGCCAATGGCTGGGAAGGCTTCGGCATCGCCATCCAGGCCTATCAGAAGCGCGCCGCTCCGCTGTGCGACTGGGTCGCCGATGCAGCGCGAACGCATCGCCGCAAGCTCATGTGCCGGTTGGTGAAGGGCGCTTACTGGGACACCGAGGTCAAGCTGGCGCAGGTCGGCGGGCTGTCCGATTATCCCGTTTGGACGCGCAAGGTCGCGACTGATGTGTCTTATCTCGCATGCGCGAGGAAGCTGCTGGCGGCCAGTGATGTCATCTATCCGGCTTTCGCTACCCACAACGCCAATACGATCGGGCAGGTGAAGGCGCTCGCCCATGGCAAGGCGTTCGAATTCCAGCGCCTGCACGGCATGGGCGAGGAGCTCTACGAAGAGCTCGCCGGGCTTGAGCGCCACCTTGGCGATCCCCAGACGCCGGTGCGAATCTACGCGCCGGTCGGAAGCCACAAGGAGCTGCTGGCCTATCTCGTCCGTCGCCTGCTCGAGAACGGCGCCAACTCCAGCTTCGTCAACCGCATCGCCGACGAGGAGGTCTCGATCGACCAGCTGATCGGAGATCCGGTCGCCGAGCTCGAAGCGCTGGAGCCCAAGCGGAACCCGAAGATCATTTTGCCCACCGAGCTCTTCGGCAACCAACGCCGCAACAGCGACGGGGTCGACCTGAGCGATCCGTTGGTGCGCGAGCCATTGCTCGGGCGACTGAAGAGGCTCGAAGCGCGCAGCTGGACCGCGAAACCGGGCCTTGGAAAGGGCGAAGCTCGGTCGATCGTCTCTCCGCACGACCATCGGGTCACGGTCGGAACGACGTTCGAGGCGTCGGAAGCGGATGTCGATCGGATGGCTCGGGCTGGACATGCTGCGCAGGTCGGCTGGGATGCGCTTGGCGGCGAAGCTCGAGCGCGGCTGCTCGAGCGTGCGGCCGATCTCTACGAGGAGCATTCAGAGGAATTCTTCTCGCTCTGCACCCGGGAAGCCGGAAAGACCTTGATCGATGGGGTCCTCGAAGTCCGCGAGGCGGTCGATTTCCTGCGCTTCTATGCGTCTGAGGCCCGACGTCAGTTCACGAGGCCGCTTCCGCTGCCTGGCCCGACCGGGGAGCAGAATGAGCTGCGATTGCATGGCCGCGGGGTCATCGCCGCCATTTCGCCGTGGAATTTCCCGCTCGCCATTTTCACCGGCCTGGTGTCGGCGCCTTTGGCAGCAGGCAATGCGGTCATTGCAAAGCCGGCCGGACAAACGCCGCTAATCGCGGCGCTGGCTGTCGAGTTGATGCACCAGGCGGGCATTCCCAAAGACGTTGTCCAGCTGGCACCCGGCTCGGGCAGGGTGGTCGGCGGGACGCTGACCGCCCATCCGCTGCTCTCGGGCGTCGTCTTCACGGGCTCGACCGAAACGGCACGCATGATCAACCGCACTCTCGCCGAGCGCGATGGGCCGATCATTCCCTTCGTCGCCGAGACCGGCGGCCAGAATGCGATGATTGTGGATAGCTCGGCGCTTCCCGAGCAGGTGACCCGGGATGTCATTTCCTCCGCATTCCAGAGCGCGGGCCAGCGCTGCTCTGCCTTGCGAGTCCTGTTCGTCCAGCAAGATGTCGCCGACGGCATGATCAAGATGATTTCGGGTGCGATGGAAGCGCTCAAGGTCGGGAACCCGGGGGAGCTGACCACCGATGTCGGACCCGTGATCGACGAGCCCGCGAAGAAAGTGCTCGACGAGCATCTCGAATGGCTCGACAAGAATGCGAAGAAGATCTGCCGGCTGGAGCCGCCAGCGGAGGCCGCGAACGGCTGCTTTGTTCCTCCTGCATTCTATGAAATCAAATCGCTAAGCCAATTGAATCAGGAGAATTTCGGCGCGATCCTCCACGTGGTTCGGTTTGCCGGCGACAAGCTCGATGCGGTCGTCGAGGCGATCAACACGACGGGATATGGGCTGACCCTCGGCTTGCAGAGCCGCATCGACACGGTGCGCGACTATGTCGAGGAGAATGCGCGGGTCGGCAATTTCTACGTCAATCGTAACCAGATCGGCGCTGTCGTGGAGAGCCAACCCTTCGGCGGCGAAGGCCTTAGCGGAACCGGTCCCAAGGCCGGCGGGCCGCATTATGTCGCGCGTTTTGCGACCGAGCGCGTGACATGCATCGACACGACGGCAGCGGGGGGCAACGCCTCCCTCATGGCCTCGATCGACGGCTGAACGGCCTATTGGGGACGAGTGTTGGGGGTAGGCACCGCGCCATCCCCGCGGTTCGGCACGATGGTCAGGTCGGGAGGAATTCGGCTCTTCCTGCTGTCCTCCTGCTGCCATTCTTCGGCGGTTTTGCAGCGCCGGCCGGAACGGATGTGAGATCCCAGCTCCACTTCACTCTGCCTGCACACAAGCTTCGGTTTTTCTCGGGATGCCGGAGCGGGAGCTGCGTCGCCGCTCGTCAGCGCCAGGAGAAGAATCAAGATCGTGGTCATGAGAACCTCCAACCAGAATCTGCTCCATACTAGCTTGAGTCAACGTCCCTTCACGGGACGGAAAAGGCCGCTCGGGAGCATGCAGCTCAGGAGAATGTTGAGCAGGCGCGGGGTGGTCCTTCTTAGCGGACACGAACACGCCTCGCCGGAGCGGCCGGGTTCTACCCAAGACCGGCCGCTTCGTATTTCCATATTTCTGAGAATGGTTCCCCTCCGCCGCCGTGCGATTGGCACTGATGCCCTCAATCGGTGAACAGCGGACCAATCTCGCGGCCGTTTTGCAAGGCGCTTCCTTGTACTCCGTAGCTCCTAAGCCGCTTGGTCTTCTTGGGGGAGGATCTGCAGATATTCGGGATCGAACTCGGCAATCGCGCACAGTTTCGTCCAATCGGGAATCCGGATGATCCGGCCTTGGACCTCGATCAGGCCGGCTTCCTTGAGCGCCTTCATCGTCCGGTTCACGTGGACTGGCGTGAGGCCGAGGATGTCGCCGATTTGCGCCTGCGTAAGCTCCAGCAGGAAATCGTCGCGGGCACTCTCGCCCGACGACTCCATGCGCAGCCCGATCTCACAGAACAGATGGGCCATCCGGACGCGGGCCTCGCGACGGGCGAGATTGACCGCCCAGCGGGCGAGGACAGCCGCGTCGATGGCGGAATAGACCCAGAATGCCTCGGTGATTGCGGGCGACGCCAAAGCGACGGCGCGCAGTTCCTTTCCCGAGATGCGGACGATCGCGGCGTTGGTCAGGGCCTGAAGTGGGGAGCCGGCCCTGGGAGTCGCGACGCGATGGAAGTCGGCAATCTCACCAGGAAGATGGATCGCAGTGATCTGGCGCTCGCCATTCGCGAGCTGAACGAAGCGACCGACAAGTCCGGACGAGACCAGGATCGCATGATCGAACGCAGAACCGGGGAGGACGATGTCGGCATTGGCCGGGACCCGGACGACCTGCGTCGTGAGGCCCATCAGCGAATCGACGTCCTGCGGCGACAGCGTCGCTAGCTGGCTGAGCCGATCGACCAGGGCCTGAAGTGCCGATGAGGGCAACGGGGACATGGATCGCTCCTACGAAAAGGCGGGAGCACGAAACAACTCTCAGCCACGGAAGCCTCAATATCTGATCCGTGATAGTCACCACTAACGCATGTTAGTCCAAACCGTCAACGGTTAGCAGCTCTTGTCAATGGTTAGAAATGGCTGCGAATGGTTAGAAGCGCTTGTCAACGGGAAGGGGCGTGCAACGCCGGTGAATGCGATCCCACCGCGACTCGCGTAATGCAGGCCAGACACGAGGGTGCGTCGATGGTCGATTATCGGATCTATTCTCTCGACGGGGCGGGACGCATTGGCTTTGCGGAGTGGCTCGTCGCCGACGACGACGAAGCGGCGGTCAGCGAAGCACGCAGGATGAGGCCCGACGCGCATCGCTGTGAAGTGTGGGACCGGAACCGGCTGGTCGCGACGCTCGACGATGGGGCCGCGGGATTGACGAGCGGCGATGGCAGCGGCGACGAATGGATCGCGAGCGTGCTGCCAACGCAGACGCCGGACGGGCTCAGCTCAACCTAGCGCGGGGGCCGCGCTGCAAGTCGTTGAAAACAAGTATCTTGCTGACGAATATGGCTCCCCGGGCCTGATTCGAACAGGCGGCCGTCCGATTAACAGTCGGATGCTCTACCGCTGAGCTACCGGGGAGTGTCCCGTGACGGGCAGGCGGCTA
>Ga0207683_10002210_pt1 | contig 17105 bp, 11 predicted proteins | sample KBSM73metaG_FD_184333 | JGI IMG/M metagenome (GOLD analysis project Ga0207683, IMG submission 184333) | Miscanthus rhizosphere microbial communities from Kellogg Biological Station, Michigan, USA - KBS M7-3 metaG (SPAdes) (version 2) | ecosystem: Host-associated > Plants > Roots > Rhizosphere >... | reverse complement strand
CGCTGATCGGCGCGATGATGATCCACATGGGCGAGGCCGACGGCATGCTGTGCGGAACCTTTGGCACGCACGCGCTGCACTTGAGCTACGTGGAGCAGGTGCTGGGCTTGCGCCGCGGCTCCAAGGTGTGCGCGGCCATGAATGCCGTAATGATGCCGAACCGGACCGTGTTCATCGCCGACACCTACGTCAACATCGACCCGACTGCCGAGCAGATCGCCGAGATCACGGTGCTCGCCGCCGACGAAATCCGCCGCTTCGGCATCACGCCGAAGGTCGCCCTGCTTTCGCACTCGAGCTTCGGCAGCAGCGTATGCCCGCAAGCACGGAAGATGCAGGCGGCGCTCGGCCTCGTGAACAGGATGAGCCCCGAGCTCGAAGTCGAAGGCGAGATGCACGGCGACGCCGCGCTCGACGAGGGCGTGCGGATGCGGGCGTTCCCCGGATCCAGGCTCAAAGGCGAGGCGAACCTCCTGATCATGCCGACGGCGGACGCCGCCAACATCGCGTTCAATCTGCTCAAGGTGGCGGCGGGCGGCGGCGTGACGCTGGGACCGATCCTGCTCGGCGTCGCGAAGCCGGTGCACATTCTCACGCCTTCGGCGACCGTGCGCCGGATCGTCAACATGACGGCGCTCACCGTCGTCGATGCGAGCGTGCACCGGCCGGCGTAGCGCGACGCCCTTGCGGAGGAAAAACCATGAGCTCGTCCCCAGGCCCTTCCACCCGTCGCAACGGCGTGCCCGCAGTGCACTCGCTGCATCGCTTTGTCTTCACCGTCCCCGACGTCGGTGCTGCGGCATCGTTCTATTCGGACTTCGGCCTCGATGCGCGGCGAACGGGAGAGCGGGTCGATCTCTACACGTTCGGCAACGACCACCGCTGGGGAACGATTCATCAGAAGCCCGGGCCGAAACGCCTGCAGTACGTGAGCTTCGGCGCGTTTCAGGGGGACTACGACCGGATCGTTGCGCGCCTGAAGACGCTCGGCATCGAAACGACGAAAGCGCATCCGCTTGCCGACGAAGACGGGATCTGGTTCGTCGATCCGGAAGGCACGCCGGTGCAACTGGTCGTCTCGCGCAAGGTGACGCCCGCCGAGAAGTCCGTCGCCGCTGCCGCAGTGCCGCCGATGCCCGGGCATCCCGCGGCGCCGTCGCGCTCGAAGGCCGGCATGGTGCGGCCGCGGCGTCTCTCGCACATCCTGCTCTTCACTTCGGACGTCATGCGCTCGGTGCGCTTCTACTCGGACACGCTGGGCCTGCGCCTGTCGGATCACTCCGGCGACATCATCGCCTTTCTCCACGGCGCGCACGCGAGCGACCATCACCTGATCGCCTTCGCCAAGTCCGACGGTCCGGGCCTGCATCATTCGAGCTGGGACGTCGCGACGTTCGACGACGTGGGCCTCGGGATGCAGCAGATGATCGACCGCGGTCACCCGCATGGGTGGGGCGTCGGCCGCCACGTGCTGGGGTCGAATTACTTCCGCTACATTCGCGACCCGTGGGGCAGCTTCGCCGAATATTCGTACGACATCGATTTCATCCCGGCGACGCTCGACTGGCAGCCGAAGGATCACCCGCCGGAAGATTCGTTCTACGTCTGGGGCCCACCGGTGCCTGACGACTTCATCATCAATCACGAGAGCGCGGCGGAACGCGCCGGTGCCTGATCCAGGCTGCCGGGATCGAGAACGACTGCTGGTTCGACGACGAGGCGCCGCCGCAAGATGCGCGCCCTTGCAATCCACAAGGAGGAAGTCACGATGAGATCCACCACCGTTCGCCACCTGGTTGGGGGCATCGCCGCGCTCGCTTGCGCGCTCGCCGTTGTGGCAGGCACCGCGTCCGCGGCACCTTCCGGCCCGCCGATTCGCATCGGCAGCACGCTGGCGCTTACCGGGCCGCTCGCGTCCACGGCGCTCGTCCACCAGCTCGTCGGCGACATCTACGTCGAGCAGATCAACAAGAAGAACGGATTGCTCGGACGTCCCGTCGAGTGGATCGTCAAGGACGATCAGTCGAAGCCCGACCTCGCGCGCACCCTCTACGAACAGCTCATCACCGTCGACAAGGTCGATCTCCTCATGGGGCCGTACGCCACGGGCGCGATCCTCTCGGCGATGGGTGTCGCGCAGCGCTACAACAAGGTCCTCGTCCACCACACGTTCGGCATCCCGAGTCTTGCCAAGTACGACGCGCAGTTTCCGACGTGGTCGCTGGGCGCCGACCCTGCGGCGACGTTTCCGAATACGCTCTTCGATGCGCTCGCCACGACGCCGAAGCCGCCGAAAACCGTCGCGATCGTGACCAGCAAGTTTCCTTCGGTCCACTTCATGTCGCTCGGCGCGCGCGAGGCGGTGAAAAAGCGCGGGTTGCAGGAAGTCGTGTTCCTCGAGTGGGATTTCGGCAACCGCGATTTCGGCGCCATCGCCGCGCGCGTGAAAGACGCCAACCCGGACCTCGTGTGGGTCGGCGCGATCGGGCTCGAGGGCAACCAGCTGCTCGACGCGATGAAGAAGATCGATTACACGCCGCCGCTGCACTTCTACATGTATCCGGCGCCGGGCCCGATGGCGCAAGCGCCCGAGGCGAAGAACGCGCTCGCGGCGACGATCTTCGAGGAGCACGCGCCTTATCTCAACAATCCGGGCGCAGCAGAGTTCGTGAAGCTCTTCAACGAGCGCGCGGCCAAGGCCGGCCTGCCGTACACCGCCGTGGAAACGCAGGCGGCGGCGTCGTACTCGGCATGGCAGGTGCTCGATGCGGCGGTCACCGCGACCAAGAGCCTCGACGACAAGGTGCTCGCGGAATGGCTGCGGAAGAACAAGGTCGATACGATCCAGGGCAAGCTTCGCTTCGACGGGCCGAGCAACTACGGCGACGACCTCATGGCGGTGAAGCAGGTGCAGAACGGCCGTTGGGTCACCGTCTGGCCGAAGAGCGTCGCGGCGCCGGGCGCCACGCTGATGACGAAGTAACGTTCCGACGCAAAACCGGTCATGAGTCGCGTTCCCGCCCGCTAGCGCGATGGGGCTTCCCAGCCTTTCGCTCATCGCGCAGTCGGTGCTGTCCGGGGTCTTCATCGGCGCCCTTTACGGGTTGCTGGGCCTCGGCCTCTCCCTGTCGTGGGGCCTCCTGCGCCAGATCAACCTCGCGCACTTCGCGCTCGCGTTTCTCGCAGCCTATCTCTGCTATCAGCTCTCGACGGTCGGAGGCATCGATCCGCTGCTGACGCTCGTAGTGATTGTTCCGGGATTCTTCGCGCTCGGCGTCGCGATGCAATGGCTTTTCGCGCGCTTCGAGATCACCGCCTTCAACTCACTGCTGGTCACGTTCGGGCTGACGGTCATCGTCGAGTCGCTGATCCAGTCGATCTGGACCGCGGACTTCCGGCGGCTCGAGTCGACGTACGGCAACGCCAAGTTCAAGTTGGGCTTCCTCTATATTCCCGCGCCGGAGCTCCTGACGCTCGTGCTGTCGCTCTCGCTGGCCTTCTCCATGTGGGCGGCGCTGCGTTACACCGACATCGGCAAGGCGCTGCGCGCGGCGGCCGAGGACGGCCCCATTGCAACGGCGTTCGGCGTCAACCGGCAGGCGCTCGCCTTGCTCCTCTCCGGCGCGTGCGCGGCGCTCGCGGGAGTGGCCGGCGTATGCATCGCGTTGAGCTACACGCTCGCCCCGGCGCAGATCTACGGCTGGATCGGCGTCGTCTTCGCCGCCGTGATGATGGGTGGCCTGGGGCGCCCGCTCGGCCCCATCGTCGCCGGCATTGTCATCGGTGTCAGCGAGTCGGTGACGATGGCGCTCACGTCGCCGTCGTGGGCGCCGCTCGTCTCGTTCTCTCTTCTCATCGTCGTTCTGCTGGTCCGGCCCTCGAGGGTCTAGGGCAACCCGAGGTGCCTTTACGCATGCAACGGCGGGCCCCAAGGTGAACCGCGTCTACGCTGCGCTGGCGATCGCGGGCGCTTTGCTCGCGGCAGTCCCTCTCCTCGGGCTGCCGCTCTTCTACGAGTCGTTCTGCTACCTCGTCTTCCATTGGATCGTCCTCGCCACGTCGTGGAACATCCTGTCGGGCTACTCGGGCTACTTTTCCTTCGGTCACGGCGCGTTCTTCGGCGCAGGCATGTACACGACGGCGACGCTCGCGTCCCGCTTCGACGTGCCCTTCCTGTGGACGCTGCCGGCGGCGGCATTGGTCGCCGTCCTCCTGGGCCTTGCGCTCGGCGCCGTGGTGTTCCGCGTCCGGGGTGTCCGGGGCGAGCTGTTCGCGCTGGTGACGCTCGCATTCACGTTCGTCGTCGGCACGATCATCCTCAACACCCGCATCGACGGCGGCCCGGGCATCTACCTGAGTGCGGTGCCGATACCAAAGATCGGCCCGTCGCCGGCGTCGACGTTCTACCTGTTGGGGCTTGCGGCGGCGCTCGCTACGCTGGCGATCGCCTACGGCATCTACCGCTCCCGCCTGGGGGTCGGCCTGTTCGCGATCCACGACGACGAGGATGTTGCGGAAGTCCTCGGCGTGCCGACGTTTCGCTGCAAGATGGTGGCGTTCGGAGTGTCGTGCGGCCTGGCGGCGATTGCCGGAGGCATCCACGCGCTTTTCATTTCGTACGTGACGGCCGGGGATACCTTCACGATCACCGTCCCGCTCACCGTCGTGCTGATGAGCGTCCTCGGCGGCACGCGACACTGGGCCGGACCTGCGGTGGGAGCCACGATCATTACCGCCTTGCTGTATGCGTTCACTGCGGGCGATCACGCCATCGCGGGCAAGGCGGTCTTCGGCGGCGTGCTGATCGCGGTCATCCTGTTCATGCCGCAGGGTGTGCTCGGAACCCTCGTGGCGCGGCGCCGGAAGAGGCGCGCGTCCGCAGTGCCGGTCCCCGCCGCCGATGCGATGATGGAGACGAGGCCACCGCGCGAAGCGCGGCCGATTGGCCCCGAGCGGATCCTCGTGGCGCACGGGATTCGCAAGGCGTTTCGCGGCGTGCGCGCGCTCGAGCGCGTCGACATCGACGTGCGCGAGGGCGAGATTCTCGGCCTCGTTGGACCCAACGGCTCCGGCAAGTCGACGTTCGTCAATCTCGTGAGCGGTCATTATCGGCCGGACGGCGGCGAGCTCGTGTTCGCGGGCGAGGACATCGCGCACCACGACGCGCACTGGATTGCCCGGGCGGGCGTCGCGCGCACTTACCAGATTCCGCGCCCCTTCGAGCACCTCACCGTCCTCGACAACGTCGCCGTCCCGGCGATGTTTGGCGCCGCGCATCTCGATCGCGACGCGGCGTTGCGCGAAGCGAGGCGATGGCTCGAATTCACGGGTCTCGCGGACAAGGCGGAATGGCTGCCCGAGGACTTGAACCTCCACCAGCGCAAGTTCCTGGAGCTCGCCCGCGCGCTCGCGTCGCGGCCGCGCCTCCTCTTGCTGGACGAAGTGCTCTCGGGGCTCACGCCGACCGAAATCGACGGTGCGATTCGCCTCATCCGCAGGATCCGCGACGAAGGCGCGACGATCGTGTTCGTCGAGCACGTGATGCGCGCGGTGTGGGCGCTGACGGACCGCATCGTCGTGCTCGACCACGGCCAGGTCATCGCCGAGGGAACGGCGGAAGAGGTGATGGGGCGCAGCGACGTCGTCACCGCGTTCCTCGGGAAAGCGCATGCTTGAGCTCAGGTCCGTCGAGGCAAGATACGGCGCCGCCGTCGCGCTGCGCGATATCTCGCTGTCGGTCGGCCCCGCGGACCTGGTCTCGATCGTTGGTCCCAATGGCGCCGGCAAGACGACGCTCATCAACGTCATCGCGGGCATTCATCGCGCGGCTGCCGGAACGATGACGCTCGGAACGCGCGATCTCACGCGTCTGCCCGCGTGGCGATTCTGCGATGAAGGCGTCGCGATCGTGCCGGAGGGCCGCCACCTCTTCACGTCGATGACGGTGCGCGAAAACCTCGAGCTCGGCAGCTACCGTTCCGAGGCGAAGGCCTCGCGGCGCGAATCCCTCGAGCGCGTGGCGTCGATGTTTCCACCGCTTGCCGAGTGGCTCGATCGCCCGGCGGGAACGCTCTCGGGCGGGCAGCAGCAGATGGCGGCGATCGCGCGCGCGCTCATGGCCCGCCCGCGCGTGCTGCTGCTCGACGAGCCGTCGCTGGGCCTGGCACCCGTCATCGTGCTCGAGCTCTTCAAGATCATCAGGCGCGTCAACGCCGAGGGTGTCGCCGTGCTGCTCGTCGAGCAGAACGTCGCGATGGCGCTCGACATCGCAACGCGGGCATACGTGCTGGAGCAGGGCCGCATCGTTGCCGAAGGCGCCCCAGACGCGCTGATGAGGGAGCCGCGGCTCAGGGCGGCATATCTCGGCGCGGATGCCCCGGGCGCCGCCGGCGCCGCGGCCAGCTTGTAGAATCGACCTCCGGCCGTCGAGTCCGTCCAACTGGGAGATCGGCAATGAATCGCAGCACCGACCGCTTCTTGACGACGCACACGGGAAGCCTTCCTCGACCCGACGATCTTATCCGGACGATGTTCGCGAAGGAGGAGGGCGTGCCCGTCGAGGCTGCCGCGCTCGACGCGCGCGTCGCGCTTGCGGTCGAGGAAGTCGTCGCGAAGCAGGCGGAAGCGGGCGTCGACGTGATCGACGACGGCGAGATGAGCAAGCCGAGCTATGCGACGTACATCAAGGACCGCCTCGCCGGTTTCGGCGGCGAGGGCAACACGTTCGTCTACCAGGACCTCGTCGATTTTCCGCGGCTCGCGAAGCGCGTATTCGGCGATCCCGGGCGCTCGCGCCGCAAGACGCCGGCATGCAATGCGCCGATCGCCGTGCGCGACCCGCAAGCCGTCGTGAAGGATGTCCAGCATCTGAAAGCGGCGACCGCGAAGGTGAACGTCGCGGGCGCGTTCATGACTGCGGCATCGCCGGGTGTGGTTTCGCTTTTCTTCCGCAACGAGCATTACCCGACCGAAGAGGCCTATCTCGCCGCCATCGCCGAAGCGATGCGCTACGAATACGAGACGATCACGAACGCGGGCATCACGCTGCAGATCGACTGTCCGGACCTCGGCATGGGGCGGCACATCCAGCACGCGGACTTGAGCCTTCCCGAATGGCGCAAGAAGGCGGAGCTCCACGTCGAAGCCCTCAACCATGCTTTGGCGAATGTTTCACCAGAAAAAGTGCGCATGCATCTTTGCTGGGGAAATTACGAGGGGCCGCACCATTGCGACGTCGCGCTCGCCGACGTGATCGACATCGTGTTCAAGGCGAAGCCCAGCGCAGTCGCGCTGGAGGCCGCAAACCCTCGCCACGCGCACGAATGGGCGCTCTTCGAGAAGTTGAAGCTTCCCGACGGCAAGGTGCTGATTCCCGGCGTGATCGAATCGAAGTCGAACTTCGTCGAGCATCCCGAGCTCATCGCGCAGCGAATCGCGCGTTATGCGAACCTCGTGGGCCGCGAGAACGTCATGGCGGGCAGCGACTGCGGCTTTGGAACGTGGGTTGGCCAATCGGCGGTCGATCCCGACGTCGTCTGGGCGAAGATGGCCGCGATGGCCGAAGGCGCGCGCATCGCATCGCGCCAGTTCTGGAAGACCTGACCTTCGGAACGGAAGCGGATGCGATGGTGTCCCATTCGCGTCCGCTCATCGATTCGAGGGTCGCATGCAGTCCAATCCCCTGTCGCGTTCGCCCCACGGCGCGACCTCGGCGGCTGCCACGTCGAAGGTAAAGACATGGCTGCCCTGGGTTGTGGCGACTGCTCTCTTCATGGAGCAGCTCGACTCCACGATAGTCAATACCGCGATTCCCTCGATGGCGGCGAGTCTCCAGGTGACGCCGCTCAGCCTGAAGGCGGTCGTCACCAGTTACATCCTCAGCCTGGCGGTAGGCATCCCCGTCAGCGGCTGGATGGCCGATCGCTACGGCACGCGTCGCGTGTTCGCGCTGGCTGTCGGGGTCTTCACGCTCGCATCGGTGCTCTGCGGTTTGTCGGTCAACGTCCCGATGCTGGTTGCCGCGCGCATCCTGCAGGGACTCGGGGCGGCGATGATGACGCCGGTCGGCCGTCTCGCGATCATCCGCACGTTTCCCAAATCGGAGCTGCTGACGGCAATGAACTTCGTCATCGTTCCGGCGCTGATCGGACCGCTGCTCGGGCCGACGGTCGGCGGGCTGATCGTGCACTCGCTATCGTGGCGCGACATCTTCTTCGTCAACGTGCCAATGGGCATCGTAGCGCTGCTGATCGTCTATCGGCACATGCCCGACTATCGCATCGCAACGACGCGATCGCTGGATGTCGTCGGGCTCGTGCTGTTCGGCACCGGAACCGCGCTCCTGTCCTGGTTGCTGGAAGTCTTTGGGGAGCACGACATCGATGTGACGTCGGCCGGTGTGCTGCTCGTGCTGGCGATGAGCCTGTTGGCGTCCTACGCGTGGCACGCCCGGCGGATAACTTCCCCGTTGCTTCACCTGTCGCTCTTCAACGTGCGAACGTTCCGGGTTTCGGTCGTCGGCGGGTTCATCACTCGGCTTGGCATCGGCGGCATGCCGTTCCTGCTGCCGCTGCTCTATCAGCTCGGCCTCGGTCTGCCGCCTTGGGAATCGGGCCTGCTCATGATGCCGACCGCGGCAGCGGCGATGGGCATGAAGTTCCTGAGCACCCGAATCCTGCGCCGCTACGGATTTCGGCAGACGTTGATCGTGAATACGGTGATGCTGGGGGTGACGATCGGCATGTTTTCGCTCGTGACGCCGGCCACCCCATTGGCAGTGATCGTTCTTCTGGCGCTGGCGCAGGGATTTTTCAACTCGCTGCAATTCTCGAGCATGAACGGGATGGCCTACGCGGACATCGCACCCGCCGAGTCGAGCCATGCGACCTCGATCGCCAGCACGTTCCAGCAGATGTCCCTGAGCTTCGGTCTCGCCTGCGGCTCGCTTGTTGCCGGGTGGTATCTGGGCGGCCTGCCTCAAACCGAACAAGCGGCCGTCACGACTGCGCTGCACCACACTTTCGTGACGGTCGGCGGCTTGACGATCCTCTCGTCGCTTTCGTTCTGGACGCTGCGACCCGACGACGGGGAAAGCGTCAGTCGGGGCAGACAGGCTGAAGTGGTGTGATGCGCGGCGCCGCCGGAGCGGACGTCATGCGCCAAGACGACGCCTGGGCAGCTCCGGTCGCGCCCGACTCTTAACGTGCGACCGCTTTTTGGCTAGCTGCGGCGGCGCGACCACCCCAACCCGGCGAGACCGAGTCCCAGAAGCGCCAGCGACGCCGGCTCGGGGACCACGGTCACGTCGTCGAGGACCCAGAACGACGGAATGTGCTCGAACGTGAACCGGATATCGGTGGCGTTCGACGACGCGGTCAGAAGGAAATGCAGCGTCGTGAATCCGGGATTGATGCCGGGAAGGGCATAGGTCCACTCTGGCGCGCCGCCGTCCCAGTTGAACTCGAAGAAGTTGGTCGGGACGCCGAGATCCTCGATGTAGAAGGACACGTCATAGGTGCCACCCGGGGTCGTCGCCAGCGTCTGGAAGACTCCACCGGGCGAGAGCGGTCCGAAAAGGGCGCCGAAGTTGCCCTGACCGAAGCCAGCGACGACGCTGGTAAAGCCGGTATCGCCAAATTGCGTCCAGCCAGTGAGGTCGCCGGTTTCGAACCCGCCGTTCTCCACTAGATCGGCGTGTGCGGCTCCGGCCGCAGCGAGACTTGTCGCGAGGAAAATCGTGCGGATCATGCGCAGGGACACGGCCATTTCGCTCTCCGGAAATTAGGCGGCTCCGCATTTATGCAAGGATTGCGCCATTGCGTGCATGGCTTTTTGCATCAATGACTTGCGCGCGCCGACGGGAATCGAACCGGTACCCTGCTGCACAATCTGTAAAGGACGCCGACACCGGTCCCCGATTGCACCTTCCCTTCGGACGAGCGGCTACCTGCCCGTCCCGCGTGCCACGGTGTCGATTAGCCCGGCACGATGATCCGCGGCGCGTCGCCGCTCATTTCGAGCATGAGCGCGTTGATCCGCTTCACGAACGTGGCGGGATCGTCGAGCTGGCCGCCTTCCGCGAGCAGAGCCTGATCGAGCAATACCGCCGACCAGTCGTCGAATTTCTTCTCCTCGGTCTTGAGCCGGAGCACCACGGGATGCTTGGGATTGATTTCGAGGATCGGCTTCACGGCCGGACCCTGCTGGCCCGCCGCCTTCAGGAGCCGCGCGAGATTGCCGCTCATGTCGTGCTCGTCGGCGACGAGGCACGCCGGCGATTCCGTCAACCGATGCGTGATGCGCACATCCTTGACGCGCTCGCCCAAGCTCGACTTGATGCGGCCGACGAGATCGCCCAGCTCGGTCGCTTCCTGCTCCCGCTCCTTCCTCTCGGTCTCGTTCTCGAGCGCGCCGAGATCGAGACCGCCCTTCGCGACCGATACGAGCGGCTTGCCTTCGAATTCGGTGACGTGGCCGACAACCCACTCGTCGACGCGGTCGGACAGGAGCAGCACTTCGATGCCCTTGCGCCGAAACACCTCGAGATGCGGGCTGTTGCGTGCCGCGTTGAAGGAGTCCGCGGTCACGTAGTAGATCTTGTCCTGCCCTTCCTTCATTCGGCTCTTGTAGTCGGCGAGCGAAATGACGGGATCGGGAGTGTCGACGTGCGTCGACGCGAAGCGCAGGAGCCCGGCGATGCGATCCTTGTTCGCATGGTCCTCGCCGGCGCCTTCCTTCAGCACCTTGCCGAAGGCGCCCCAGAATTTCGCATACTTCTCCTTGTCGTTCGTCGCGAGATCCTCGAGGAGCGCGAGCACCTTGCGCGTGCATCCGCCGCGGATCGCCTCGATGTCCTTCGATTCCTGAAGGATCTCGCGCGAAACATTGAGCGGAAGATCGTTCGAATCGACGACGCCGCGCACGAACCGCAGGTACGAGGGCATCAGCTGCTCGGCGTCGTCCATGATGAACACCCGGCGCACATAGAGCTTGATGCCGTGGCGCGCGTCGCGGTCCCACAGGTCGAACGGCGCCCGCGCGGGAACGTACAGGAGGTGCGTGAATTCCTGCCTGCCCTCGACCCGCGCATGGGTCCACGCCAAGGGATCCTCGAAATCGTGGCCGACATGCTTGTAGAACTCCTTGTACTGCTCGTCGGTGACGTCCGCGCGGGGGCGTGCCCAGAGCGCGGAAGCCTGGTTGACGGTCTCGTCTTCGGCGAGCTTCTCGTGCTTGCCGTCTTTCCATTCCTCCTTCTTCATGAGGATCGGCTGGACGATGTGGTCCGAGTACTTGCGGATGATCGAGCGGATCTTCTGCCCGTCGACGAGATCTTCCTGCCCTTCGCGGAGGTGCAGCGCGATCTCGGTGCCCCGCGTCGCCTTTTCCGCCATCTCGACCGAGAAGTCGCCGCCGCCGTCCGATTCCCAGCGGACGCCTTGGCCAGGTGTCTCGCCGGCGCGCCGCGTGTGCACCGTGACCTTGTCGGCGACGATGAACGACGAGTAGAAGCCGACGCCGAACTGACCGATCAGGTTGGCGTCCTTCTGCTGGTCGCCCGTGAGCTGCTTGAAGAATTCCTGGGTCCCCGACTTGGCGATCGTTCCCAGGTTCGCGATTGCCTCGTCGCGGCTCATGCCGACGCCGTTGTCGGCAATGGTGAGCGTTTTCGCGGCAGTGTCGTAGTCGACGCGAATCCGGAGGTCGAAATCGTTCTCGAACAGCGCCTCGTTGTGGAGCGCCTCGAATCGCAGCTTGTCGCAGGCATCCGATGCATTGGAGATCAATTCGCGCAGGAAGATCTCCCGGTTCGAATACAGCGAATGGATCATGAGCTGCAGGAGCTGCCGGACTTCGGCCTGGAAGCCCAGCGTCTGGCGCTCGGTGTGAGTTGCGGTGTTTTCGGTCACGATGGAACTCCCCCCGGAGGAACGAACTATCCGATCTTGGCGCCGGACCGCGAAATTTCAAGCCGGTCCCGCAAAAGCTGCTGAAACGCGTGGCTTTGTCGGAGCGTCCGGCCGAAGACCTCGCCGATCAGCCTGTTGGCCGCCGGCGTGCAGTGGCTGCTGTCCTCGAAATACTCCCGCGTCGCCGGCATCGCGTCGGCCAGCTCGACCAGCACAGCCCCGGTTTGCGCGGCGACCTCGCGACACACCCGATTGAACTCGTCCTTCACGTCGAGCAGCGCGGACATCGACATGTAGGGTTGGTAGTATAGCCGCGAGCCGGCCGCCAGGATCTGCCGCAGTTTCGACTGATCGCGCCGGATCTTCGACTCCCGCGTGAGGAGAACGACCACGGCTCCGGCGTCGCGGCATTCGAGCACGAGGTCGGAGAGCTCCCGCCGGAAATCCCTCGACAGTTCCTCCAGCTCGTGCGGCTCGAATACGAGCTTGCCGCGATCCGTCAACGCTCTCGCCTGACGCAGGCGAATGACGAGGTTCTTCTCGACGAGACCGACGAGCGGCCACTTCTGGCCAAGGCGGCTCACCGAATAGTGGATGCCGATGTAGCCGAGCCGCTTGCGCGCCCAGACGGCGCTGTTGCCGCCCACGCCAGGCGCCAGGGCGACGATGTCCGGCCGGAACTTCGCAACCGCGTCGCGAAAGAGGACGCTCACGTGCCGGATGCCGTTGCCTGGCATTGCCGCATTGATGTAGTCGCAGTCCATCCCGTCATCCGCATTGCGGACCGCCTCGACCGCATGGAACGGCCAGGTCGTCTCGTTGCCTCCTGTCCAGGAGCCGAAGGTGAGCGAATCCCCGAGGAACGCGAACCGGATCCGGCCGGCGGACTTTTGCAGGGAAATCTCGGGGCTTCGAAACCCGTGTGAATTGGCGACGACGGCGCCGAACGTCGCCCCGGGCCGCATCAGGCGCAGGCCCGTCGCCTTGTCCAGAACGAACAAGGCGAGTTGCCTCGAATCGGTACCCGCAAGCTTGTGCCGGGCTTCCCGCTCGGGATCGTCACGGCCACGGTGGAGCGGAACGCGCTCGTCGATTGCGAGCACCGGCAGATCCGGTGTTCTTCCCGTTCGCGGCGTGTGTTCCAGCGCCTCGATCCGGGCGGCCATGGTCCTGATCGTGCGGGCGTCGTCGAAGACAGCGGCAAGATTCAGTTCGACGTGAAAGAGGTCGTTGACCGTCAGCACGAGCTGCGTGGCCGCGAGCGAGTCGCCGCCGATCAGGAAAAAATCGTCGTCGCGACCGATTGCGTCCTTCCGCAGCAGTGCGCGCCAAAGCTCGCCGAGCTTCGCCTCCGTCGGGCTCTCCGCGCCTTCGCCTCCCGCACCGCGCCGGGCGCCCGCTGCACGCGGAAATGCATGCAGGGTGTCGAAAAGAGCCACGACCTCCTGCCTTCGGATCTTGCCCGACGGCCCCCTCGGAATGTGCTCGACGAACACGAAGGCGCGCGGCCACTTGAAGGGCTCGAGGCAAGCGCGCAGATGATCGATGATCGCCTGTTCGGTGAGCCTCGACCCGGGCTTCGCCACGATAGCCGCGCCGACGACTTCGCCCAGCACCGGATGCGCGACGGCAAAGGCGGCTGCATCCGAAATCTCCGCATGGGTGAGCAGCGCTTCATCCACTTCGACGGGTGCGATCTTCTGCCCGCCGCGATTGATCATTTCCCTCGTCCGGCCGACGAGCGTCAGGTAGCCGTCCTCGTCGAAGAACCCGACGTCGCCGGTCCGGTACCACTCGCCGAAAAAGGCCTCGCCGTCCGCCGCGGGGTCATGGTCGTATCCGTCGAATACGCCGCCACCGCGCACGACGACTTCGCCGCGCTCGCCGTCGGCGACGGGACGACCGCCGTCGTCGACGATCGAGACTTCGCTGCCGAGGGTCGGCGGGCCGACAGTCCCGTGCTTGCGGCGCTTCGGGGGCAACGGATTTCCGCAGATGCGTCCGGACTCGGTCGACGAGTAGGCTTCGATGACGGGGACGCCGAAAATGGATTCGAGGCCCGCCGAGATGCCCGGCGCGAGACGGCCCGACGTCGCGCGGATGAAGCGCAAGCGATGGCCGGCGACCGGCGACGGGTCCGCCTGCAGCGAGCGGTAGAGGTCGACATTGAAGTTGTAGCTCGCGACATACCACGTCGGGCGCAGCGTCAAGAGGCCGCCGACGAAGGCGTCGAGATCGAACCGCTCGCCATCGTCCGGGTGGATCACGCACCCTCCGGCGTAGAGCGCCGTGCACGCGTTGGAGATCCCGCTGCACAGGAACAGCCGGTTCTGATTGAAGCAGCGGTCGCTCGCGGTGAGCTCGTGGAGGACGGCCGTGGATTCGGAACGCGACATCATGTGTCGATGACGCAACGGGACGAGGCGTGCGGCGCGCGTCGTGCCCGAAGTGCCGAAGATGAACGCGACATCCTCCGGCCCCGAAGGCGCGGCGGCGCCGTCTATCGCCGGCGACGGCAGATCGAGCGCAACGTGACCTGCGGCGTCGCCGTGCTGCCCGGGGCGAACGTCGATCACCGTCAATCCCATCGCGCGCGCGACGTCGCGTGCCGGCGTGTCGAGCGCGGCGTCGACGAGGAGGCCGTCGATCCGCAGCGCGGCAAGAAGAGCCGCGAGGCCGGTCGTCGGAACTTCGTCGCCAAGGGGCACGGCGATCGCGCAACTGACGGTGCCGAGCAGCGTCGCTATCATCTCCGCGCCGCCGCGATGGACGACGGCGAGACGGCTCGCCGGGCCGTAGCCCTGGCCCCGAAGCTGGCGGGCGATGCGATCGGTCTGTGCGGCGAGTTCGCCGTAGCTCATGTCCCGCCGGTTCCTCGCGGCGATCGCCGCGGCGCCCGGCGTCGCCGTCCCTCGATCGCGGATCATGCTGCCGATCGTTTGTTGCGAGGCCAACGCCGGACGCTCGACCCTCTGCCGCGTGTCGTTCATGAAGCGAGCATCAGACGCGGCGCAACGGAAACCCGTATCGCGCGAGCGTCGAGATAAGGCGGCGCTCGGCACCCTCCGGGCGGCCGCATGCGAACCACAGCGCGAGGGCGCAGCCCGCATAGGTCACGGCACCGACCGACACGGAGCGCGCGAGCGACCATGCGTGCCCGCCGAAGTCGGTGGCCGGCGGGAATGCCGCCTGCGCGAGCCAAACCGCCACGCACATGGCGAGCGATGCCACCACCGGCCGCCACGTCGCAGCGACGAATCGCGTCGGCTCGAGCCCGAGCCGCCAAGGCGCGAGCACGTAATCGGCGACCAGCATGACGGCATTGACGCCGGCGATCGCATAAGCGACACCCATGAGGCCGTAGGAAGGGGCGAGCACGATCATGGCGATGGCCAGCAGGATGAGCCGCACGACATTGGCGGCGGCCGTCAAATGGGAACGGTTGAGGATGAGGTAGGCGAGACTGCTGTTGGTCCCGATTGCATTGATCGCCGCGCCAATGCAGAGGATCTGCAGCACGCCGATTACCGGCTGCCATTGGGGTCCCAGGAAAAGCGGCACGAGGTCTCCGGCGACTAGCGCCGTACCGAGCGGAATCGGCAGCGTGACGAGCGCCATCATCGAAACGGACTCGACGAGCGCATAGCCCAGGTGCGACCGGTTTCCGGCGATCTTGGCGAGCCCGGGATAGAGCGCGCGGCGAATGGGTGCGCGAATCTCCGTGCCCGAGAGCTCGGAGATCTCGCGACCCATGTTGAAATAGGCGAGCGCGCTGCTGGTCATCTCGTGGCCGATGACGAATCCCGGGAGCTTCCCGTTGAGGCCGGCAACCAGGTTTTGCAGAATCATCCAGCGCGAGAACCTGAAGATTTCCGGAATGCGCGCGAACGTGAGTCGCGCCCGGAACGGGTGCAGCCAGTAGCTCATTGCCACCTTGAGTGCGACGCGCACGATCTGTCCCGCGACGAGCGCCCAGTAGCTGCGAAGCGCGAACGCGAGGACGATCGTCACTATCGTCGAGACGATGCGCGGCAGGAGGATGAACCGGAACTCGAGATCGAAGCGAAGCTGCTTCCGGAAGTCGATCGTGCCGACATTTTCGAGTCCCTGCAGCAAGGGGATTGCCGCGACAGCGAACACCACGGCCTCGACGGCGCCGTCGTGGAAGAACTCCGCGGCCGGTCGGGCGAGAGCCAGCAGCAGCACCGCGAGCACGATCCCGCGGAGCACGTTCATCGTCCAGGCGGCGCTGTAGTAGTCGCGGTCGGCTTCGCGCTCGCGGATGAGCGCGTCGTCGATGGACATCCCGCTCACGAGCTCCAGCAGCGAGATGACGAGCATCGCATAGCCCACGATGCCGAAGTGCTCGGGCAGCAGGAGGCGCGCGAGGACGGCGACGCTGGCGAGGCCGACCGCGCGATCGATCCATCGCATCGCCACCATCCAGCCCGCGCCGACGACGATCCGCCGGCCGAGGTTCGAATCTTCGCCCTTTGCCGGTGGCGGCGGTGCGGTCATCGCGCGGAGGACGCGTCACCCGCGCGCATCGCTTTCATGTACCAGCGGATGAACGCATCGACGTTGTATTCCTTGCGCTGGGACAGCGGGCCGGGCTCGTAGCCGATCGACTCGATTCCCTTCTGCTGCCAGCGGCAGATCTCCCAATCCTGCTCGTTGGTCGTGTGCCAGAAAGGCAGCAGGCGCTCGAGCTCGTAATCCTGCCCTTCGCGCGCGTCGCGGTGCACGAGCCAATAGCTGCGCATCCGCGTCTTGCGCAGCCCCGCGGGCAGCATGCGCGTGACGACCGCATGATCGCAGCTCGCGTGCAGCCAGAAGTTCGGCAGGCTGCGCATCCGCAGCACGCCGACGTCGGCGTCGCGGTAGTCGCCCATCAGCGGCGCGACCCGGCTGCCGTCCATCGATTCGGTGACGAAGCCCTGCGCGAGCGCCGTCCTGTTGCACGTGTACCAGATGTCGTTGTCCGGGTCGGGAAATGTCGCGAGGCCGCCCTTGGGGTGCGCGACGCCATCACCCGGGACCTCCCACTTCGATTCGATGCGCGCAATTGCAGCGGCAATCTGCTGCCGGACGGCCTCCGACGCGTGCTCTTCCTCGTAGACGTCGAAGTTGGATTTCGCGTATTGCGGATGGCGCGGCGTGCAGTGGTAGCACTCGCGGTTGTTCTCCCAGACGAGC
>Ga0207683_10002206_pt1 | contig 17112 bp, 20 predicted proteins | sample KBSM73metaG_FD_184333 | JGI IMG/M metagenome (GOLD analysis project Ga0207683, IMG submission 184333) | Miscanthus rhizosphere microbial communities from Kellogg Biological Station, Michigan, USA - KBS M7-3 metaG (SPAdes) (version 2) | ecosystem: Host-associated > Plants > Roots > Rhizosphere >... | reverse complement strand
CGACGGACGGTCGCTCAAGGACTCGGGAACGATAGGATCTGAGCGCCTCACACTCCTCGGGGATGGGATGCGCCCAGTCGGCGTAGAATAAGGATGGGGCTCCGGCGCAGTCGGCAAGCGTGAATTCCTTCCCAGCCGCCCAGCTTCGACCGGCCAGTCGCGCATCGAGCCAAGGATATATTTTTTCCAGCGCTGCGCGGGATCGGGCGATCCGGCTCTCGTCGGGCGTTTTCGTGATGAAAGGTATGTGCTCGGCAACGATCGCCTGCATCGGGGTCATCACATGATTGTCGAAAATGCGGTCGAGCATGCGCACTTCTTCCGCCTGCTCGTGATCGTCGGGAACCATGGCCGGGGCGACATGCTCGACGATGATGCTGGATTCCATGATCGGAACCCCGTCCTCAACGAGGAGCGGAAACTTGCCGACCGGCCAATGGGCGAGAAAGGCCGCCTCATTGTCCGGATGATCGTTCCCCGCAATGTTGCGGAAGGTGAACGGCGTGTCCGTTTCGTATAGCGCGATCAGCGCTTTCCACGTGTAGGACGAAAATGGATGGCCGAAGAGTTCGCGTCCTGTCGTGGACCCGTTCAATGTACTCACCAGTCGCCTGCCTTGATCTTCTCGCGCAGTTCGAGCTCCGCCTCGCTGGGCTCCTTGGTGGCAAAACTGCCGGTCTGAACCTCGCCCGCCGGCGCATAGGATGTGAAGACCACGCCAGTCTCGCCCACGAAATGCTCGACCAGCTTCAGCGCACCGGGTGTCTCCGACCCGTCAAAGAGGCGCTTGCCGCGGCCCAGCAGGACGGGGAACCTCATCAGGATCAGCCGGTCGATCAACCGTGCCGAAAGCAGTGGCGGGTATAATGTGCTGCTGCCCTGGATAAGGAGGTCGCGGCCCTCGGTGCGTTTGAGCTCGGCGACTGCAGCGGCTGTATCGCCCGAAAGCTTGTGGCTGTGATCCCAGTCCAGCGCGTCATTCGAATGTGTGAGGACATATTTGTTGATGCGCTGGAATTTCTCTCCGATCGGATTGTCCTGGTTGGCAGGCCAGTAGGCGGCGAAGATGTCGTACGTACGCTTGCCCAGAAGCAGGTCGTAATCGGACATGATGACGTCGTTGAACGGGCTGTCGGCCCAGTAAGGATAGGCCCACCCGCCAAGGCGGAAGTCGCTGGTCGGATCCTCCTCTGGCCCGCCCGGCGCCTGCATGACACCGTCCACAGAGAGGAAGACTGCTGCGGTCAGCTTACGCATTCACGTTCTCTCCTTTGAGCGCAGCCTCGATCGTGGCGATATCGATCTTTTTCATCGTCATCATGGCCTCGAACGCCCGCTTCGATGCTCCTCTGTCGGGATTGTCCATCGCCTTCAGGAGGACCCTCGGAGTGATCTGCCAGGAAAAGCCCCACCGGTCCTTGCACCAGCCGCACATGCTTTCCTCGCCGCCGTTGGCGGTGATCGCATCCCAGTAGCGGTCGGTTTCTTCCTGGTCGTCGGTCTGAACCATGAAGCTGATGGCCTCATTGGCCTTGAAGTTGGGCCCGCCGTTGAGGCCGACAAAGGGACGACCGAGCAGAGTGAACTCCACGGTCAGCTCTTCGCCTTGGGAGCCGCCGGGAAAATCCGAAGCGGCGTCGTGGGCGGGCCCGACATGGCTGTCCGGAAACACCGACGCGTAGAATTCGGCGGCCTTGCGAGCTTCGCCCTTATCGAACCACAGGCAGGTGATCATCTTGTCGTCAGCCATGTCTACTCCCTCCTTATTCTCCTCCGACCAGGGCGAATTCGGCGCCTTGGGGATCGGATCCGATGATGATGAAATCACCCGTTGGGACCTGGTGCGGACCCATTTGGATAGTCCCGCCGTGCTGCTCGGCAGCGGACTTGGCTGCCGCAATCGACGGTACGCGGAAATAGTAGCGCCATTTCGTCTCGCCACCGGGCATCGTGCCGCACAGCGCTCCGATTCGTGTCCCGTCGTGCGCAAGGAAACGATATTCGCCCATCTCGCCCATCGGCATGAATTCGGTGTCGTCCCAACCAAAATGGCTGGTGTAAAAGCGACGGGCAGCCGACGGGTCCGACGTGCTCAGTTCGTTCCATCCAACGCGCTGTTGCTCGGTGGGTGAAAATACATCGCTCTCCGCTGTCGGATCGTTCGCCGGCGGGATTGGCTTCATGATGTAGAAGGCCGCGCCCTGAGGGTCGCTGACCATCGCCACGCGCCCGACTTCGGGGATGTCGAAGGCCGGCATCAACGCCTGCCCGCCGGCTTGTTCGATCGAGGCGACGGCTGCGTCCACGTCTTCGACGTAGATGTAGCCAAGCCACGTGGGCTTCGCGCCATTCTGCAGCATCTCGTCATTGAGCGGCAGCACGCCGCCCGCGAACTTGCCGTCGCTGCGGCCGATCATCCGATAGCCGTTCGGAAATTCGGACTCGGCGGCGATATTCCACCCAACCACCGCGTCGTAGAAATCCTTGGCGGCCGCCGCATCGGTCGTCATCAATTCATACCAGATGAAGGCACCGCCGGCCTTCGCACCGTCTTCGCTCCGAGTGGGTTCGGGCGCTGTTTGGACGTCAGTCACAGTTCAATCTCCTCGCTTTCAGGATGCTCCGCGCCGGATTGGGTATTGCCACCAAATCTCTCGTCGCGGGTCAGCGCGCGCAATGCGCGCCGAACGCCTCGCTGCAGCCTCGGCATCTGCTGCCCGCAATGACCAGTTCAGCCGAAAACCAGGGTCCACTTCCGGACCCAGGCTCAACCGATCAGGCAGGCTGTCCAACTGGGGCTTGCGCCGACGACGCCGCACTTTGCTGCTCGGTGTCGAGGATCTTCTCGAAGCCGCCCCAGAACATGCGCGGGCCCGAGAATGGCATCTCGCCCTGGGGCCTCAGGCTCTCGTCGGCCATGATCTTCTGCCAGGCCTCGTCACGCGTCGGCTTGTCGGGCCATTCGATGAACGAGAAAGCGATCGTCTCGCCGTCTTCTGCCTTCACCGCCCTGTAGAAGTCGGTGACCTGACCATGGTTCACATCGTCGGCGATCGATTCGATCACTCGTGACGCGCCGTGCTGGCGGAATACCTTCGCCATCTTGGAAGCGAGCGCCCGATAGTCCTCACGCCGGCTTTCGATCACCGGCACGACGATCCCATCGACATAGCTGCCGCCGCCAGACCCTTCCTCGACGATCGCCTCGAAGCCGCCCATGATCATCCGCTTGCCGTCAAAGGGCATGTCGGCGCCCATCTCCTTCATCCGGTCGTCGCTCATGAAGCGTTCGTTGGCGGCGTCTCGCGCCTGACGCGAGGGGTATTCGAACCAGGAAAATACGATTTTTTCGTCAGGCCTGGCGTCGACTGCCTTGCGGAAGTCGGTAACCTTTCCTTCCGATACGTCATCGTCCCAGGATTCGACCATTCTTGCGACGCCCACCTCCTGGACCAGCGGCGCGAAGCGGGTCGCATGCTTGCAATAGGCATCGCGGTTGGACTCGGGGACGGGCACCACAAATCCTTCGAAATAGGTCATGCTGCTGCTCCTTCCGGCTGGGGTTGATTGGCTGCGAACACCGCGAGCTGGTCGGCGAGGGCGCGCTGGAACGCGGGCCGTGCCTCGCCTCGCTTCAAATAAGCCGCGAGATTGGGGAATCCGGTGACGAGGTCCGTATGCCGGAGGAAGCGAAGAACCGTGATCATGACCAGGTCACCGATCGTGAACCGGTCCTCAAGCCATTCCTTGTCGCCAAGCCAGTCGGAGACGCGCTTGAGCTTCAGCTTCACGAAATCTTCTGCGCCCGGCCGGCGAAGCTTCGCCCACTCTTCATTCCTGAAGAAGATATCGATCTGAAGGAGATTGAGGATCGCCGGTTCCACGCTGTTGAGCGCTGCATAGGTCCACTGGATTGCCCGGAAGCGTCCTTGACTGTCGCGCGGGAGCAGTTCTTCGCTTGTCTCGCCGATATATTGGACGATGGCGCCGCTCTCGAAGATCCGGACTTTCCCATCGTTGAAGCAGGGAACCTGGTCAAAGGGCTGTTCGCGAAGATATTCCGTCGGACGGGGCTGGCCGAGCAGGCGAACCCGGTAATCGAGCCCCGCCTCTTCGAGTGCCCAGCGGGCGCGGAGGTCGCGGACAACTCCCTGCGCAAATTGAGGGACCCAGCTGAAGGCCGTGATTTCGATCGCGGCATTGGGATTGAGCGGCATGTCTCGTTTCTCCTAGGCCTCGATTGTTACGCTGCGGCGGCGTCTTCGACGGGATGCGCGCCTTTTTCGGCGAAGCCCGGGTCCATCCACATCGGCTCCCAATGGTGCCCGTTGGGATCCTCGAAGCTGCGTCCATACATCATTCCGCCCAAGTCCTGCTTCTCGGCGACATCGGCTTTGCCTCCAGCGGCAGCTGCGGCATCGGTGATCCTGTCAACCTCGGCCGGGCTCTCGCAGGAAATGCAGAGCAGCACCTGACTGCTGTTTTGTGCATTCGCAATCGGCTTGCGGGTGAACGTGGCATAAAAAGGGTGAGTGAGAAGCATGACGGAGATGGTGTCGCTGAGCACCATCATTGCCGCAGCCTCGTTGCTGAACTTGGGCTCGTTCCTGAGACCGATCGACTCGTAAAAGGCCTTCGAGCGTTCGAGGTCCTGCACCGGAAGGTTCACGAAAATCATCCGCGGACTGGTCATCGTTCTGGTCCTCCTTTTTCAAAGCCCGGACCCGCACCCCATTGGGGCAGCGCAGGCCAACATCTTTGCAGGTAAACGTCGGTTTTGCGGTGCCCGGCGTTTGTTTTCCCTCTCAAGCCGACTCGATTCGCTTGCTTTTTGCCGTATCGAGTCATAAATTACAACCAAGGAGTTAGAAAAAATAACTGGGTTACGACAAAGCGAGGAAAAACGGAGGTATGAGGACGCCTGCGGACTCGCGCACGCAATGGAATTGCTTGGAGAACGCTGGGCGATGCTGGTCCTTCGCGAGCTCGCCTACGGGCCGCGGCGCTTCTCGGAGCTGAAGGCGGACCTCACCGGAATCAGCGCCAATGTCCTGACGCAACGCCTCACCGAGCTCGAGCGACGCGGTTTGGTGAGGAAAACGAAGCTGCCGCCGCCCGCGTCGATCCAGGTTTACGAGGCGACGGACTGGGGCCTTGAGGTCATCCCGCTGATCGCCTCGCTTGGTCGCTGGGCCGCCCGTAGCCCCTGGCACGACCCAACCCTTCAAATGAGCCACGTGTCGGTCATCATGTCACTGCAGACCCTCATCTCGCCGGCTCTTGCCGAGGGACTCCACGCCCGGATCGGCTTCCAGTTCGGCGACACCGGCTATGTCACGACACTCCATGATGGACGGCTCGACGTTGAGCGAACCAGGGTCGACGATTGCGACGTGGTCTTCACCGGAGCGCCGAGCGAAATCGCGGCGGTCATCCACGGCGGCGCACCTTCCGACCTGGTCCGGGTCGAAGGAGACATGAAGCTCGCCAGGCGTTTTGTGAAACTCTTTCCGCTTCCGCCAAAAGTTGGCTGAACATTGAGACGGACGGTCGCTTCCCTTAAGGGCCATCGAATATGACTGATCTCCCCAACGTACAGCCCGAAAGCCGCGCTGACACGCTGCTGGCCTCCCCCGACAAGATCGCGAAGGTGCGCGAACTCTTCGGTGTCGACTCGGATATGGAGGTTCCTGCCTTCAGCGAAGCCGACGAGCGGGTTCCGGACCTGGATCCGACCTACGTCTTCGATCCCAGCACGACCCTCGCCATTTGCGCGGGGTTCTCCAAGAACCGTCGAGTGATGGTCCAGGGCTATCACGGTACGGGCAAGTCGACCCACATCGAGCAGGTTGCGGCGCGTCTGAACTGGCCGCTCATACGGATCAACCTCGATGCTCACATCAGCCGCATCGACCTGGTCGGGCGCGACGCGATCGTCCTTCGCGACGGCCAGCAGGTCACGGAGTTCCGCGAAGGCCTGCTGCCCTGGGCGCTCCAGCATCCCGTTGCGCTGGTATTCGACGAATATGACGCGGGGCGGCCGGACGTGATGTTCGTGATCCAGCGGGTCCTGGAAGCCGAAGGCAAGCTGACTCTGCTCGATCAGAACCGGGTAATCCGGCCGAACCCCTGGTTCCGCCTGTTTGCTACCACGAACACGGTCGGTCTTGGCGATACGACCGGACTCTATCACGGCACCCAGGCGATCAATCAGGGCCAGATGGACCGCTGGAACATCGTCACCACCCTCAACTATCTGCCGGCGGCGGTCGAGGCGCAGATCGTGCTCGCGAAGACCGGCGAATATGACGAGCCGGGCGGCAAGGACATCGTCGACAAGATGATCAAGGTCGCGGACCTCAGCCGGCAGGGTTTCATCAACGGTGACATTTCGACCGTGATGAGCCCGCGAACGGTGATCAGCTGGGCGCAGAACTCCCACATCTTCAGCGACGTCGGCTATGCGTTCCGCGTCAGCTTCCTCAACAAGTGCGATGAAACCGAACGCCCGCTGATCGCCGAATATTATCAGCGCGTGTTCGGTGACGACCTTCCCGAAAGCGTGGTCGGGAAGGCGGGCTGAGCCCCGCTCGTGGCTGAAAAGATCGACCTGTTCAGGCGCGCATTGGCCGGGGCTTCCCGGGCGATTGCGAGGGATCCCGAGGTTGAGGTCATCTTTGCGTCCGACACTTCTGCGGCCAAGGGCAAGACGGCGCGCGTCCCCTCGCCCGGCCCAGGACTGGAGCCGACCCTTGTCGCGGAAGCCAGGGGCGCTGCCGATTCCGCCGCGCTTCGTCTTCGCCACCATGACCCTCGCCTGCACGCCCGCGCGGCTCCGATGGATATCGATGCGCGAGCCGTCTTCGATGCGCTGGAAACCGCCCGGATCGAGGCGCTCGGCGCTCGTTCGATGGGCGGCGTCAAGGCGAACCTCAATTACCTTACGGAGGCGCGAGTTCGCGGCGACGCCATCGTTCGGGCTCGCAATGCGGAGGAAGTCCCGCTGGCGACCGCGGTGGGGCTGATTGCTCGAGAACGGCTCATCGGCGAGTCTCCTCCGCGAGCCGCCGCCAGCGGGCTGAAGCTGGTTGCGCCGTGGATCGAGGAAAAGGCAGCAGCCGAGCTGGATGCGCTTGCTCTGACCCTCGACGACCAGGCGGCATTCGCGAAGCTCTCGCGGCGGCTGCTCGAGGATCTCGACCTCGCCACCGCGGAGGACACGACCGAAGAAGAGCCGGATGACGCCGGCGACGGTGCCGAGGGAGAGGAAGGCGGAAGCGAAGACGCCGCCGAAGAGGGCGACGAGGGCACGCCGGGCGGCGGCGACGTCGAAATGCGCGGCGAGGAAGTGGAGGACCAGGACGCCGAGGGCGAATCCAGCGAAGAAATGGAAGCCGGCGAGGAGGAGTCGAGCGCCGGCGACGAGCTCAGCGAAAGCGTTTTCGCATCACCCGGGCGCCGGAACTGGGAATTAACTCCAGAGACCGACTACAAGGCCTTCACGACGCGCTTCGACGAAATCCTAGAGGCCAGCGAACTGTGCGACGAAGAAGAGCTCGGACGGCTCAGGGCCTATCTCGACCAGCAGATGGCCGGGCTCCAGAACGTCGTCACTCGTCTCGCCAATAGGCTCCAGCGGCGACTGATGGCACAGCAGGCCCGAAGCTGGGATTTCGACCAGGAAGAGGGGCTTCTGGATGCCGCTCGGCTTGCCCGCGTGGTTGTCAGTCCCGGCCATTCGCTTTCGTACAAGATCGAGCGGGACACCGATTTCCGCGATACGATCGTTTCGCTGTTGATCGACAATTCAGGATCGATGCGCGGCCGGCCGATCGCCATCGCTTCGATCTGCGGCGACATATTGGCGAGAACCCTGGAACGCTGCGGCGTCGCGACCGAGATTCTCGGCTTCACGACACGCGGCTGGAAGGGCGGCCAGAGCAGGGAAGCCTGGCTGTCCGCGGGGCGCCCGCCGAACCCCGGTCGCCTCAATGACCTCCGGCACATCATCTACAAGCGCGCCGACGAGCCCTACCGCCACGCGCGCAGAAGCCTGGGGCTGATGATGCGCGAGGGGCTTCTCAAGGAGAATATCGACGGCGAAGCGCTGCTTTGGGCGCACAATCGACTGATCGCGCGCGCTGAAGAGCGGCGAATCCTGATGGTGATTTCGGATGGCGCGCCGGTGGACGATTCAACTGCGTCGGCCAATGGGGGCACCTATCTTGAACGGCACCTCCGGCAGGTGATCGACTGGATCGAGAAAAAGTCGACGGTCGAGCTAATCGCCATTGGGATCGGTCACGACGTGACCCGCTATTACAGCCGGGCGGTGACGATCATGGATGCAGACCAGCTTGCGGGGGCGATGGTCGAGCAACTCGCCCAACTCTTCGACAGCAAATAAAAAAATGGCCCCAGCGCGATTACGCACGCTGGGGCCCCCTCGTTACGCGACTCGAGGGAATTTGCCCGTTTCCAGGCGTGACGGGGAAAAGGGGATAAACCCCGCCGATGCGGGGCTTATGAATGATTCGCAGCCAATGGACGCTGAACGCAGCTTGCAGCTAATGTTCAGGAAAATACGTGGAAAGTCAGTCGGTTAGCCGACTTAAGCAGCCGGCTGCTCGGCAACCTTTTTCGCAATCTCCTTTTTGAGCTTGCGAACCTTGGGGCTCAGCTTGTCGTCGCTCGTCTTCAACAGCCAATTGTCGAGGCCGCCGACATGCTCGACCGAACGCAGGCCGTTGGTCGAAACGCGCAGCTTAACGCTCTGGCCGAGCGCATCCGAGATGAGCGTGACGTTCTGCAAGTTGGGCAGGAACGTGCGCTTCGTCTTGTTGTTGGCGTGAGAAACGTTGTTTCCCACCTGCCGGCCCTTGCCGGTCAGCTCGCAAACCCGCGACATGGTTTTTCTATCCTGATTTTCGTGTGCGGACCCTATGGGCCCGAAGAGCGCCGCCCGTTAGCCTCTTGAAGTCCGCTCGTCAACGGCGGCAGATCGCGAAGCGGGGCAACCCGGAAACAACATTTGCGTTTAGCCAAGCGTCCGCCATGGTTGGGTTACTCGGACAGGCACAAGATTGGGAACGTAAAAGATGCGCGCTGTCCTCCTCATACTGATTGTCGCAATCATCGCCGTCATCGGCGCCGTGGCGACCGGGTTCCTCAACATCAGCCAGATCCGCGGCGCGAAGGCGCCGGAATTGACCGCTACCCGAAACGGCGTGACCGCCAAGGGCGGACAAGCCCCCGCCTTTGACGTCGAAACCGGGTCGGTGAAAGTCGGTACGGCCCAGACAAAGGTGAAGGTCCCGACGGTCGTGGTCGAACGGCCGGCCCAGAACCAGGCCGCGGCCGCGACGAACAACACTCACTAACAGCATCGGTGTGACTCAAGCCGGCGCCTGGGCTAGCCGGGCGCGATGACGTTTCCTTTGCCCCATCCCATGAGGCGCGCGCTCGACCTTGCGGCCGAGGCCGCCTCGGCTGGGGAGGTCCCCGTCGGGGCCGTGGTGACGCTCGATGACGAAATCATTGCCGAGACCCGAAATGCGATGCGCGGATCGAACGACCCGACGGCGCATGCGGAAATGGAAGCCATCCGGGCTGCGGGCGAAAAGCTCGGTTCGTCGCGCCTCGATGAGTGCACGTTGTGGGTCACGCTCGAACCCTGCCCGATGTGCGCGGCTGCGATCGCCGTATCGCGAATGAAGGCGCTACGCTTCGCCGCGGAAGACCGAAAGGGAGGCGGGGTCGTCCACGGCCCACGCATTTTCGCTCAGCCGACCTGCCATCACCGTCCGGACGTGCTTGGCGGTATCGGCGAAGAGGAAGCAGGCGCAATGCTCAAACGCTTCTTCGCTGAGCGCCGTTAGCCTCGATAGGGCACCAGCCGGATCTCGATACGCCGGTTGGCTGCTTTCTGCTCTTCGGTGACGTCCGGATTGTAGAGCGGCACGGCCTCTCCCAACCCGTGAGACGCGATTCGCGCTTTGGCGACGCCATGGCCTGCGAGATAGGTCGCGACCGCCGCCGCACGTTTTTGCGACAGCGCGAGATTGCCCTGGGGCATTCCCGAAGTATCCGTGTGAGCCAGCACGTCGACGTAGGTTCGGCTCCGCGTCTTCACGGTCCGGGCGATCTCAAGCAGCGTTGCATCGGTCGTCGCCTTCACTACCGAACTTCCGGCATCGAAGGTGAAGATCGCGGGAATCCGGATGACGATGCTTCCACCGACCTGGAGGATGTCGAGCCCGATGCCAGCCGTCTGCCTTCGAAGCTCGGAATCGAGGTCGTTCATATAGGCGCTGACTTCCATCGGACTCAGCGGCTTGATTTTCGCGGCCCGCATTTTCGCCGCACGCGCCTTGTTGCCGCCAATCACGTCGCCCATCAAATAGGGCGCCGTGACTCCAAGGGGCGTGAAGGACGCCGGGATAGCAGGCGCTGGGGGCGGCGCCGTTTCGCAGCCGGCAACGGCGGCGAATGCGATTCCGAGCGCGAGCGCCTTGAAACTGCGACAGATGATCATCCCTGAAAGCTCCCCTCTGGATCGCAAATGAAACTGGTGCACAAATCGATGGTTCCGCACCTGTATTGAGCCGCTGCTTGTGAACTGCTGCAAGACAAGGTTACAACCATCTGCCGCTTATGAGCGACCATTTAGCTCCGATACCCTGGATCGACGTTGTCCTGATATTCGCCCTGATCAGCCTTAACGGCGTGCTGGCGATGAGCGAGCTCGCCATCGTTTCGGCGCGCGAGGCACGGCTCAAGGCCTTGGCGAAAGGCGGGAGCGGGGGCGCGCAAGTGGCGCTTGAGCTTGCAAGCGATCCGGGGCGGTTCCTGTCGACGGTCCAAAGCGGGATCACCTTGATTGCCATCTTCGCCGGTGCCTTTTCCGGTGAGAAGCTGGGACAGCCTACGGCCGAGCGAATGCAGGCCCTGGGACTCGATCCGAACACCGCGCATACCGTCGGTTTCGGCACGGTCATCGTGCTCACCACCTACTTCTCGCTAGTGATCGGTGAAATCGTCCCGAAGCAGATCGCACTTCGTTCACCGGAGCCGATCGCGGTCGTCATGTCGCGGCCGATGCGATGGTTGTCGGTGATCACGGCGCCGTTCGTCTGGGTGCTCGAACGGTCAAGCGCGCTCATCTTCAAGCTGATCGGATTTGACCGCGAATCGAAGAATCACGTGACCGCGGAGGAGCTGCATCTGGTCGTCGCGGAAGCGCAGACCGCAGGCGTGCTCGAGGAAGACGAGCGAGCGATGATTTCGGGGATCGTTCGGTTGGCCGATCGCCCGGTGCGCGAAGTGATGACTCCGCGAACGGAAATAGACTGGATCGACATTGGCGCCAGCCCCGATGAAATTCGCCAGGCCCTGCTCGACAGTCCGCATACCCGTATCCCCGTCGCCGACGGGGCAGTCGAAAAGATCGTCGGAGTCATCCAGACGCGAGACGTATTATCTGCCTCGCTCAAGGGCCAGCCAATCGAGCTCAATCAGCTCTGCAAATCGGCCCCGGTAATTCCGGACCTGATGGACGCGATGGATGCACTGGCGGTCCTTCGTGCGGCCGAAGTTCCGCTTGCATTGGTGCACGATGAATATGGGCATCTCGATGGAATCGTTACTCCGGGCAGCATCCTTGCGGCGCTCGCTGGTACGTTCGCCCACGATGTCGAACAGGGCGAGGAACCTCCGCTGGTCGAGCGCGATGACGGCAGCTGGCTCGTGTCGGGAGCCGCGAGCGCGGACCTGCTTACCGACCGCCTTGGTGTAAACCTGCCCGGCGATCGCGACTATTCGACGGTTGCGGGCTTTGCGCTGTCGGTGCTCAAGCATTTGCCGGAAACGGGTGAGAAATTCCGCCACGACGGCTGGTCGTTCGAGATCGTCGACATGGACGGCCGGAAGATCGACAAGTTGCTGGCTTCAAGGCCGCGCAAGAAGACGGCCGGGACGGAAGCGCAAGCTGCAAGCTAGAGCTTTCCGAACTTCTGCTCGAATCCGTCGAGGTCATTGCGGGCCAGATAATCCGCCTGTTCTGCAACCCGATCACGAACGATTCGCCCGCGAAATGCGCCAAGCTTGCCGTCGATCCGCTCGATCTCCGTTTCGCTCAGCCCGGCAAGCTGCTCGTATCGAGTGAAACCCAGACCGCGGAGCGCGTCGGCGAATTTCGGCCCCACCCCTTTGAGTCGGCTGAAATCGTCTTGGGGGCTGCCTTCTCCTTCCAGGGCTCCGTGAACGGGCGCTCGGAGGATGTCGCCTGCGACATCGCTGGTCGCGGCCGCCGCCTCGCCCGCGAGACCACGGCCTTCGACCGGCGGCTTCTGCTGTTGGGCCATGTGGGGCCGGACCGGACTGCTGTCGGTCAATTGCACCCTTTGCTTCGGCCGAAGCAGGATGAAGGCGAGGACGAGCGCCACAAGGACGACGATCAGCCACCAATATTCGCGGATCAGATCCATTTAATCACCAATTCCATTGCGCGTTGTAACGACGGCGGAGTTCGAACAGATAGGCGAGCAGCGAGCCGACAATGAATCCGAGCACGGCTGCCGCCCCACCCTCCAGGATCAGCGGCCGACCGGAGGGGCTTTCCGACCATTGAGCCCGGCTGACACCCGGCAACTGGCTCAGCAATCTCGCGAGCTCGCCTGTCTGGAAATCGTCGGCCTTCCCAGACAGCACGAGGTTCCGGCTCAGCGGCGAACGATGAAGATGGGCCTCGATCTTCGGCATCTCATAATAATGAAGCGCCGTTCGCGCAGATCGTTCCACCGTCTGGGAAAAGCGGCCGGACGCGCCAATCGGGCCGTGCCAGGCCGCGGCAAGGCCAATCGAGACTACCAATCCGATCGCCAGTACGACATTGCGCTTTGCATCTCGCCGGAATGCGATCGTGCCCGTCACGCTGCCGACCACCAGTCCCACGACGAGCAGCGGCCACAGATAATCCCACAGCGGGTTCATGCGCTTTCCCGCGCCAGTTCTCGCCAGCCGATGTCGCGGCGATGGAAGCCGTCGGCGAAGTCGAGCTGGTCGACCGAGCGATACGCCCGCGCTCGCGCGTTCCCGAATGTCTCCGCGACGGCGGTGACGGCGAGTACTCGCCCGCCTTTGGCCATCAGGCCCTGCTCCCCGACCGCAGTCCCGGCATGGAAGACGGTTGCGCCCTCGATCTGCTCGGCCGCCTCGATCTCGCGGATCAGACCGCCACTCGCCGCAATTCCCGGATATCCCTTTGCGGCCACGATCACCGTAACGGCGTGCTTGCCGGTCAGCTTCGGAGGGTCGATCTCCCCCAGCCGGCCGTTCGCCACAGCAAGCAGGAGCTCGGCGAAGTCTCCATCGATCAGTGGCATGATCGCCTCGCACTCCGGATCGCCGAAGCGGGCGTTATATTCTATCAGCTTGGGACCGTCGGCGGTGAGCATCAGGCCTGCGTAAAGCACGCCGCTGAACGGGGTTCCGGCACGCGCCATGGCCCGTGCAGTGGGCAACACGATCTCTTCCATCGCGCGGTCCTGAAGCTCGGGGGTCAGAATGGGTGCCGGCGCATAGGCACCCATTCCGCCCGTATTGGGTCCGGTATCGCCCTCTCCGACTCGCTTGTGGTCCTGCGCCGAGGCCAGAGGCACGGCCGTTTCACCATCCACCAGAGCGAAGAGGCTCGCTTCCTCGCCGGTCAGGAATTCTTCGATCACGAGTGGGCCATCGCCGGCGGCATCGATCGCGGCCTCCGCTTCGCTACGGGTCATTGCCACCGTTACGCCTTTGCCTGCAGCGAGGCCGTCTGCCTTGATCACCACAGGTATCGAAAAGCCGTTGAGCGCTTCTCGCGCGGCGTCCTCTCGATCGACCCGGACATAATCTGCAGTCGGGATGCCGTTCGCTCGGCACAGGTCCTTGGTAAAGCCTTTCGAGCCCTCGAGTTGGGCCGCGGCTGCGTTTGGGCCGAATACCGCGATGCCTGCTCCGCGAAGGGCGTCAGCAACGCCGGCGACAAGCGGGGCTTCTGGCCCGATGACCACCAGGCCGATGGCGTTGCCTTTGGCGAGTGCTACGACCGCCGCCGGATCGCAGGGATCGATCGCAATGCAGCCCGCCCAGCGCGCTATCCCGGGATTGCCCGGAGCCGCGATCAGCTCGTCGCAGCTAGGCGATTGCCTAAGGCGCCAGGCGAGCGCATCCTCGCGGCCGCCAGATCCCAAGAGCAAGATATTCATGGACCTTCCCGAAGAGACGCGTGCCGGCCTGTTAGCGAACGTCGCCCCCGGCGACAATTCACCGGCGCTTACGGTCAGCGAGCTGTCCGGAGCACTGAAGCGAACGATCGAGAGTGCCTTCGGCCAGGTTCGGGTCCGCGGAGAAATCAGCGGTTTCAAGCGCCATGGTTCGGGCCATTGCTATTTCACCTTGAAGGACGAAAACGCCTGCATCGACGCGGTGATCTGGCGAACGAGTGCCGCGACTCTTGCTTTTCGCCCGGAAGATGGCGCCGAGGTCATCGCGACCGGCAAGCTGACCACCTATCCGGGCCGTTCCAAATATCAGATCGTCGTCGACCGAATGGAGCTGGCGGGCGAGGGCGCCTTGCTCGCCCTTCTGGAAAAGCGCCGCAAGGCGCTCGCCGGCGAGGGCCTTTTCGACGCTGCCAGGAAACGTCGGCTGCCGTTCCTCCCGCGCGTCATTGGCGTCGTCACGTCGCCGACCGGAGCCGTGATCCGGGACATCCTGCATCGCCTTGAGGATCGCTGCCCGACCCGGGTCATTCTCTGGCCGGTCGCCGTTCAGGGGGAGGGCGCAGCCGCAAGGATTGCCTCCGCAATTCGGGCATTCCCATCGATCGAGCCAAAGCCGGACCTGCTCATTGTTGCCCGGGGGGGCGGGTCGATCGAGGATCTCTGGCCGTTCAATGAAGAGGAAGTGGTGCGTGCCGCGGCGGACTGCCCGATCCCGCTCATTTCCGCGGTCGGGCACGAAACCGACACGACCTTGATCGACTTCGCATCGGACCAGCGCGCGCCGACCCCGACCGCGGCGGCCGAAATGGCCGTGCCGGTCCGGGCAGAGCTGCTCGCGCAGCTCGGCGAGCTTCAGCACCGGGCGCACCAATGCCTGTCGCGCCGGGTCGAACGCGGCCGAGAGCTCCTGGACCTTACAGCCTGCCGCTGGCCCGAACCCCAGGCGATCTTTGCGCCCGTGGCCCAGCGGCTGGACGACTTAGGCGAGCGGCTTCCACGATCGCTTGGAGCGCGTGCGGGCCATGCTCGCGCCGACCTGAACCTCGTTGCAGGCCGCCTGCGCCGCGAACTGGTTGACCAGAAAATTGCTCGATTGTCCGAGCAGCTCGGTTCGCTCTGGAGGCTGGCGGAACTGGCTCATCCCGATAAGCCGCTCAGCCGCGGATTCGCTCGGGTCACCAGCCGCGACGGCAACACCTTGACGCACGCGCGCGACGCGCGTGAAGCGGGGCTTCTGACCCTTCACTTCGGCGATGGTCCCGTCGACGCGGCGGTCGGCGGCAATTCAGGAAGCCGGGCGGTTGAGCCCAAGCGCCGTAAACCCTACATCCCTCCGCAGCCGGGCCTGTTCGATCCGGCAGAGGATTGAAACGATGTTGATGAGCGGCAGCGGCAAGGCCGCACGCATTCACTATTTGCCCGGGACCTTCCGGCTCTTGAGCGACGGGGATCATGTGGTCTGCGCTCAAACGGGAACGCGCATCCCTCTTCATGAACTCAAATATTGGAGCGTCGAGCGCCAGGAGCCTTACGTCGACGCCGAAGCGGCGCTCAAGGCCGAGGTGGCAGCGACAGGCCGCTAGCCTACCCGGCGGCCGCGAACTCCGATCTGCCCGTTGATGCGCAGGAAGTAATTGCCAAGAGCCCCGCGGACGATCGTGATCTTCTGTCCCACATGCGGCGGATCGAACGAGATGCTGTCGTCGTTCGTCTCCCAGACCGCATTATTGTCTGCGATCACGATTCGGTAATAGCCGTTGGCGAGCTGCCGCACCTGAGTGATCGTCGAATCCAGCTTGTCCTGGACTTCGCCCGCGGACTTGTCCCCTGAAAAGAATGGGATCTTCGGAAGGGTGAACCCGAACAGAGAGTGCCGGACCTTTCGGACCTCATTCTGGTCCACGATCGCCACCGCGCCGGTGTTCGCGGCCTGCACCAAAGCTCCCGCGGCCGAATCATAACAGGCAAGCCGCTGTGTGGGATCGGTGACCTGGCGGCAGCGGTCGATCGCGGCCACGAGCGGTGACGGGGCAGGCGGCGGATCCTTGGCCACGGCCGGTCCGGCAATGCCGAGGGTCGCCAGAATGGTCAGGAATCGGCTCGCAGACAGCCGCGACATGGTGGTTCTCCCGGTGTGAACTCGGTTCGGATCGTGCGCAACTTTGGCGCGAAAGCAACCTGTGCCCGAAATGCAACATAGCGGTCACGATTTAACCGTAGCGGCCCCCGTCCGATTGATTCGGAGTCGGTCTTCCACTTAGGAACTGCAAATCAGCGTCGGCTATCCGACGGGAGGTTTGCGGTCACGAGTGCCCGCACTCAGAAGGGGAAGAGAATGTCCAAGAGCACATTTAAGGGGTCGCTGCTCGCGACAACGATGATCGCAGGAGTCGTCCTGGCGACACCCGCATACGCACAGAATCAGACGGTTCCGGAGACCGCGCCGCCAGCGCCGGTCAAGCCGACCGACACTCAGGGCAACACTCCCCCGGCTGCGCCCAGCGCTCAGACTCCGCCGGCTGGCGTCCAGACGAGCGAGACCGCTGCTCCGGCTGAGCCGACCAGCGCGCAAGAGATCGTCATCACCGGTACGTTGATCCGCAACCCGAACCTGGTCGCCTCCGCGCCGGTGACGGTCGTCGGTCACGACGAAATGCAGCTGCGCCAGACCAACACCGCGGAAGAAGTGCTTCGCACGATCCCGGGTGCGTCTCCGAGCATCGGCGCTCAGGTCAATAACGGCAACGGCGGTTCGTCCTACGTCAACCTCCGCAGCCTTGGTTCCAACCGCAACATCGTTCTGCTGGACGGCGTTCGCATCGTCCCGGTCGACCTTTCCGGCCGCGTC
>Ga0207683_10002203_pt1 | contig 17125 bp, 16 predicted proteins | sample KBSM73metaG_FD_184333 | JGI IMG/M metagenome (GOLD analysis project Ga0207683, IMG submission 184333) | Miscanthus rhizosphere microbial communities from Kellogg Biological Station, Michigan, USA - KBS M7-3 metaG (SPAdes) (version 2) | ecosystem: Host-associated > Plants > Roots > Rhizosphere >... | reverse complement strand
AGGTCACGCAGCCAAATATCGCCGGCGATGTTAACCGCGAGGCGCGAACCGTCCGGCGAGAGATCGACGGAGTCATGCATTCTTTCCGGAGATAACGATCGGATGGGATTTCCACGGCGGTCATACCAGGTCAGGATCGCGGAGGTCGCCAGGATCGTCCCCAGGTTCGCGGAGAGGAGCATCTGGAAGAGCACCGCGAGGATCACGAGAAACGCGAGGACGCCGACGAGCTGCCGCAGCAGTGCGGGGGCCTCGGTGCCCCGGCGCAGGCGGTACGCGAAGTCGAAGAAGAGGACCTCGATGACGCGCGCCACCAGGAGCGCTCCGGCGACGCCGATCGCGAACGCGCCGTAGTTGCGGTGCGCGGCGGCGTCCTTCAGAGGGACGTGGAGGCCCGTGAGGAGCCAGACCGCCGCCGCCGCCAGCGCGAGGATCACGGCGGCCGGAAGGATGCGCCGGGCGGCGGCCGCCAGCATGGATCTCACCGGCTGGGCCTGCGCGGCGCGGGGTCTCGTCGCGCGGCGATCCGTGCCGGTGACTCTCATCGGGCGGCGACCCGCGCCGTGACTCCTCTCGGATCCGGCGCCTCCTGGATCATGCGGATCGCGGCGATGCCGGTGATCCGGTCTCGCCAGCGGTCGAGCTCCTGGATCCGGCTCTCGTCGATTCCGCCGATCGCGTAGACCTCGCTCTCGTGATCGGCGGCCGGAGGCAGCCCCTCGAGCGCGGATGGTCCCAGGGGAGGGCCGAAGGCGGCCTTGCCGGGCGTCGCGAAGATCGGACCCAGCAGGACGCGATCCGCCCCGGCGTCGATCGCGGCCGCCGCCCCGGCCGCGGAGTGCGTGGAGATCCCGACCCGAAGCGGCCGGGGCGCGGCGGCGCGAACGCGCGCGAGCGGGAGGCCGTTCTCGGGCAGCTGCACGCCGTCGGCTCGGGCCGCGAACGCGATGTCGAGCCGCCGGTGGAGGAAGAGCGAGACCCGTGGGCCGAGCATGTCCCGCGCCGCGATCGCGAGCTCGAGCACGGCGCGATCGCTCGCGCCGCGCTCGCGCAGGCTGACCGAGAGTCCGGGCGCATCCGCCAGCTGGGAGAGGAGGCGCCGGAACCTCTCGTCTCCGACGGCGCCGCGGTCCGTCACGTAGAGAAGCCTCACCGCCCGCCCGAGACCGGTGTCGGTCCACCGCCCTGCAGCGCGCGGGAGAGGACGCGCAGGTCCGCGAATCCGGCCGCGAGGTGAACGAGTCCGAGGCCGGAGATGAACCCGCGCACGAAACCCGAGCCGAGGAGCCCCGGCAAACCGGCGCGGGCCGTCCACGGACGCAGCAGCAGATAGACCCCGATCGTCGTGCAGTAGAAGACGAAGAGGGCGCTGCCGAAAAGGACTCGGATGCGGCGGCTCACCGGCGTGCATCCTACCGTCGCGCCGGACGCGCGGCCCGTCGGGGAGCGCGCGGCAGCGCGGCGTGCGAGAGAGACGGGCTCATCCTGCGGCTAGCGTAAGCGTAAGCGCCAACGCCGGCGCAAAAAAAAGCCGCGCCAGGGGGCGCGGCGGGAGGAGGAAACCTCAGGAAGAAGTTCGATTCAGCGTCCCCGGGTGTGGCCCGAACGCGGAGCGCTCGGCGGGGGGGCCGAACGCGGAGCGGGCGCCGGCGCGGGCGCGGATCGTGGCGCCGGCGCCGGAGCCCGTTCCATCGAGCGGGGAGCCGGGGCGTACGAGCGCGGAGCCTCGTAGCGCGGCGCCGGCTCCGGACGCGGCGCGCGGTCCATGGACCGCGGAGCGGCCTCGCGCGGCACGTACTCGCGGCGCGTGTCGTAACGGGGCTCGGAGCGACCCGGGGACGACGGGTAGGTTCGCTCGCGGCCGCGGATGTCCGGCGCCGTGTAGCCCTCGGGCGCGCGGCGATTCGGCACCGCTCCCTCGATGACCCGTCGCGCGGGGGGCACCGACTCGGGACGCCGCCACGAGTCCTGCGACCGGCTGTAGGGAGGAGCCTGAGCACCGCGCCGGTCCGGGCCCGCATCGGCGCGGCTCGGCGCGCGGCCGCGCCAGCCGTCCGACGGAGCGACCTCGCGACCGGCGCCGGTCGGCGGGCGGTGGACGTCCGGCCTCGCGATCGCGCGGTCCGAAATGGTGCCCTGACTGGTTCCGGGCCGAAGCGTCTGGCCGCGCCACGCGTCACCCACGCGCGGCTGAGCGACCCCACCGCGCGGCTGGGCGGAGCGAGGATCGACCGCGTTCAGATCGCGCGACGGGCGCGAGACCGCTCCGCGATCCGTACCCATACCCGCACCCGTACCCGGAGCGGTCGTGACAGGCGCGCGGCCCCGGTCGGTGATTACGGTGCGTCCCGTGGTGCGATCGGTCGTGATGCGCGGACCGCCGGTGCGACCCGAACCGGCCACGGTCGCGCCGCGCGGCGCGATGTCCGCGGCGCCGGGGCCGCTCACGCGGCCGCGTTCGACCACCGCGGTGTGGCGGTCCAGCGCGTCGAGCGTCTCCTTCGGAAGGTTCTGCTGGTGCGCGAGCACCGGTCCGAGGAGCTGCGAGTCGCTGCCTGCCGTCCGCTCGATGTTCCGCGGCGCCTCCCTCATCTGGTTCTGCAGCGCCGCGCGCACGCCTCCGCCTCCGGACGAAGCGGCGCGATCGACCACGATCGGCCGCGAGGACACGGCGATCTGATCGCCGAGCTTTCCGGCGACGCGCGTTCCCGACGTCACCGCCAGCCGGCCGTTGACCGCGCCGACGTTGCTCGCGTTGGTGAAGTTCCAGCCCCGCATGTCGACGGTCCGCGTCGGGAACCGGCCGTTGATCGCGTACGCGACCTGACCGCGCGCGTTGCCGCCCCCGTTCGGGCCGCCGCCGTTTCCGCCGTTCCCGCCGTTCCCACCGTTGCCGCCGTTGCCGCCACCATGGCCCCAGCCGCCGCCGTTGCCGCCGTGCCCGCCGTCGCCGCCATGGCCCCAGCCGCCGCCGTGGCCGTTGTGCCAGCCGTGGCTGTAGTTGCCGACCGGGCACCAGCCCAGGTAGTTGCCGGAGTAACCCCAGTAGACCCACGCCGGTGAGTAGACGTAGCCGGGCGACCAGCACCAGCTGTTCCAGCCGGCGCTGAAGAACCAGTTGCCGTAGTGGAACGGGTACCAGCCCCACGGGTCGGAGGACCACCAGGTCAGCCCGGCGGGCGTGTAGTACCAGTTGCCGTAGGAATAGGGCGTCCAGTTGATGTCGACGCCCGGCCGCCAGACGTAGGATCCGGCCTCGTCGTTGTAGTCCCAGTTGCCGTAACCGTCGAGCGAAGAGACGTCTCCGGCGTAATCCTGGCCGACGTACTCCGCCGACGCGCTCCGCGGAGCTCCCTCGTTGACGGGAAGCCGATCCGCGGCCCACGTGTCGAATCGGTCGCGCGAGAAGCTCCCGCGCGCGATCTCCGGCTCCTGGTCGCCCTGCACGATCAGATAGTTTCCGGCGCGCACCGTGTACGAGCCGGCGCGCGTCTTCACCTCCACGGAGCCGCTGCGCACGACGACCGACGTCCCGCGCCTCATGTCCGCGTTCACGCGCACGCGCGCTCCTTCGCTGCCGTAGACGCTGACGTCGTCCGTGTCCACGCGCGGCGTCGCGTGCTCGTCGCCGCCGATCACCGACAGGATGACGGAGCCTTCCGACAGCTCGATCGCCGAGACCGCGTCGTCCGAGCCCTGTTGGTTACCGAGCGAGGAGAACTTGACCCGAGTTCCGCCGCCGACGTGGAGGACGTTGCCGTCCGCCAGGGCCACCTCGGCCCGGCCGGGGTCGTCCGTCTTCAGCTCGTCGCCCGTCGAGATCGGCAGGTTGCGCCGCGCTTCGACCGTGCCGTTCAGCGGCGAGACGACCGTGACCTCGCCGCTGGTGTCGCGAAGGTAGGAGTAAGCGCTGCGGCCGCCCGGCGCCCCCTCGGAGGGTCTCGAATAGCCGCCTCCCTCGTCCGCGTAGGGCTGCTGATCCGCGTCCTGGGCCGGCGCGAAGAACGCCGCCAGGATTCCGACCGCCGCCACCGCGAGAATCTTGCGAAGACCGTTCATTGGCATTTGCTCCCGGTCCCTGGCAAAGTGCGATCCCCGTGCCACGGCGGCGGCTTGCCCGGCGGCCGAGAATATGTTCTAAATGAAGCACTTATGGTCGCCGTCCGAACTCGCCAACCGCTCGCCCTGTCACGTCCGGGAGACAGGCTTCGGGCCCGGGAGGACAGGCGGCCCGGCCCGGGCGAGCCGTGATTCGAGACATCGTGCGCTACGGCGATCCGCGCCTGCTCGCCGAGAACGAGGAAGTCGATCCCACGGCCGAGAACCTCTCGGGCCTGCTCGACGACATGGTGAAGACCTGCCACGCGGCGCCCGGCATCGGGCTCGCCGCTCCGCAGATCGGCGTGAACAAGCGAATCGCCATCGTCGACCTGTCGGTGGGCGCCGACCCGGACGCGCTGCTCGTCCTCGTCAACCCCGTCGTCGTGGAGGAGGCGGGGGAGCAGAAGGAGGAAGAGGGCTGCCTCTCCGTCCCGGACATCTGCGAGAAAGTCATCCGCCCGGCGCGCGTGAGGGTGAGGGCCGCCGATGCGGCCGGGACGGTCCGTGAGATCGAGGCAACCGGTCTCCTCGCCCGCGCCCTCTCCCACGAGACGGATCATCTCGACGGCAGGCTGTTCCTGCACCGGCTCCGAGGGCTCAAGCGCGACCTGACGTGGCGCAAGGTCGAGCGCCGCCGCGAGCGAGGAGTGTGGTGAGCGTCCGCCTGTTCAACACGCTCGGCCGCGAGCTCGTCGACTTCGCGCCGCGGGATCCCGGGCACGTGCGCCTCTATACGTGCGGTCCGACCGTGTACAACGTCGTACACATCGGCAACCTGCGGACCTTCCTCTGGGAGGACGTGCTGCGGCGCCATTTCCAGGCGAAGGGATGGCGCGTCACGCAGGTCATGAACCTGACGGACGTCGACGACAAGACGATCCGCGGGGCAAGCCAGGCTGGCCAGCCCCTGCGCGACTTCACGGAGAAGTATGCCGAGCTCTTCTTCCGCGACATCGACCGGCTCGGGTTCCGGCGCGCCGACGTCTATCCGCGCGCGACGGACCACGTGCCCGAGATGCAGGAGATCACCGCGAAGCTCCTCGAGCGCGGCCATGCCTACGAGTCCGAGGGGTCCGTGTACTTCCGGATCGCGACGTTCCCGGAGTACGGAAAGCTCTCGGGGATCGACCTCACTCAGGCCCGCCGCGGCGATCGCGTCGCGGACGACGAGTACGAGAAGGAAGACGTGAAGGACTTCGTGCTCTGGAAGGCGGCGAAGCCGGGCGAGCCCTCCTGGCCGTCTCCGTGGGGCGAGGGGCGTCCGGGGTGGCACATCGAGTGCTCGGCGATGAGCTCGAAATTTCTCGGCAACCACTTCGACATGCACACGGGAGCGGTCGACAACATCTTCCCGCACCACGAGAACGAGATCGCGCAGAGCGAGGCGGCGACGGGGGAGAGGTTCGTGGACGTCTGGCTGCACGCCGAGCACCTCATCGTGGACGGCGAGAAGATGGCCAAGTCGAAGGGGAACTTCTACACGCTCGACGACGTCCTCGCGAAGCGCGACGACCCCGTCGCGGTGCGCTACCTGCTGCTCTCCGTTCCCTATCGCAAGAAGCTCAACTTCACCTGGGACGCATTGACGGGAGCCGCCGCGGCGGTCGAGCGCGTGCGGTCCGCCGCCGCGCGCCTGGAGGAGGCGGGGCGCACCGCGGGGCAGAAGCCGGGCGCGTTCCCCGGTGCCGAGCGCGCGCGCCGGTTCTCCGAGGAGTTCGCCGCCGCAATGGACGACGACCTCAACACGGCCGGAGCGCTCGGAGCGCTCTTCACGCTGCTGCGCGAAGTCAACGTCGCGATCGACGAGGGCGCGGTCGACGCGGCCGGTGCGGCGGCCGTGTCGGCGGCGCTCACCGAGGCGGACCGCGTGCTCGGTATCCTGCCCGCGTCCCCGGAGGTCCTGCCGGCGGAGATCGAGGCGCAGATCGCGGCGCGCAACGCGGCCCGCCAGCGGCGCGACTTCGCGGAGGCGGACCGGATCCGCGAGGACCTGGCCGCGCGGGGCATCGTGCTGGAAGACGGCCCCTCGGGCACGCGCTGGAAGAGGGCGTGAGCCGGGCGTAGAGTCCGCGGAATGGGTCCCGTGGCATTCGCGATCTGGGCCCTGCTCCTCCTCTCGCCGCCTCCCACCGAGGGCGCGCTGCAGCTCCAGCGGGCGATCGACCGGGTCATCGCGCGCAACCCCCCGGTGACCGTCAACGACGAGGCGCGCCGGCTCGAGCGGCTCGCCGCTCAGATCGGAATCGACCTGGCGCCGCCTCTCCCCGACCGGCCGCATCCTCTCCTCGGAGAGAGAGACCTCGTCGAGGGACTGCACTTCGGCGCGTACCTGTCGGATGAAGTCGAGGCCCCCGACGACCGTCTCGCGCCGCCGTCGGCGGCCATCACGTCGTTCCTCGCCGAGCGAGCAGAGCCGATCGACGAGATCCGCGCGGTTCTGCTGTCGGAGCGGGCGCCGCGCTGGGCCATGGACCTGGCGAAGGGCAAGTCGGGCGAGCCCGATCCGAACAGCTCCGGACCGCTCGTGCTCCAGCGCATCCTGTTGACGAAGGCCCTCGTCGAGGCGCGTGCGGGCAGGGCGTCCGAGGCGGACCTCTGGCTGCGGGCGTCGTGGCGGTTGAACGAGAGCACGGCGGCGCGCCCCACCATGGTCTGGCAGCTGATCGCCATCGCGGTGTCCCGGTGGGAGGCGGGCGTGCTGCGGAAGGTCCCATCGGCGGATTCCGCGTGGATCGAGCGGATGCAGTTCGCCTCGCAGCGGCAGCGCGCGTTCGCCGCGATGAGCGACGATTTCGTGATCGGGTTCATCGATCCGCCCGCTCCCGAGGAGTTCGACAAGTGGAGCCCGGGCGAGCTCCTCGCCGGCATCTCGAAGTCCGTCGAGTCGTTGCAGCGGCAGGATCCCTGCGCGTTCCCCCGCGCCGAGGCCGATCGTTACTGGAAGAGCTTCTTCCCCGGGCCCATCGAGAAGACCCTGGCCGGCATCGCGATGCCGAGCCTCGGCGACGCGGCGCACCGCCTCTACAGGCTCCAGATCGAGGGCGAGCTGACGGACAGGGTCCTGCAGGCGCGGCAGGCCGCTGGCGGGGCCGAGCCGCCGCAGCCCGGCACGAGCTCGGACGTCGACTCCTCCGTGTGTCCGGGCGCTCGCTGGAGCTCGCTGGTCCTCCCCGGCGGCGGAACCCACGTCACGTTCGCCGGACGTTTCGCGGACTGGCCGAACGAGTCCGGCATTCGGCCGCCGCTCGAGTACACGATCCGGTCCGACGCGCCTCCGCGTCCTTGACAGCATTTCCACCGGGACGTAGGCTCGCCGCGGCATGAAACAGGCATCGCGCGCGAACGGTCCCTGGTGGTGGTCGTGGTCGGAGGAAAACCGGTAGGGCGCGGCGCGCCCCGCCGGCACGCTGGCCGGGGCGCGGAAACATCGCTTCTCAGAGACCCCCGGCCGAAAGGTCGGGGGTTTTGATTTGAGCGAGAACATTCTTTCGATTCCGGCGTACGTGGCGTCGATCGCGCCGAAGAACCTCGCCGACGCGCGAAGGCTGGCGGATCGCGTGCCCGCGCGCGCCACCGCGATCGAGTACCGTCTCGACGCCGCGCCTTCGCCGCTGGACGCGCGCGCCCTGATCGATGTGGGCCCGCGGACCGCGATCGTCACCTATCGGAGCCTGCGCGAGGGCGGTCGGTTCGACGGCTCCGCCGAGGAGTACCGGCGTCTGGTAGCGGCGGCGTACGAGGCGGGAGCGACGGTCGACGTCGAGCACGCGACGGGCCTCCTCTCCGACGCGACGTTCCTGCCGGACCGCCGCCGCGTGATCGCCTCCCTGCACGCGCCCTTCGCGCCGCCGCCGGACTGGAAGGAGCGTCTCGCGTCGATGCTCGCGACGGGCGCGCGCTGCGCCAAGCTGGTCGCCGGGACGCACGACCTCCCCGGCGCGCTCCGCGTCGCGGCGATGCAGCGCGAGGCCGGCTCGGTTCCGGCCGCGGTCTTCCCGATGGGGCCGGCCAGCGCGCCCGGCCGGGTGCTCTCCGCGTTCTTCGGCTCCAGCCTCGTCTACGGTTCCGTCGACGGCGAGACCGCGCCCGGGCAGCCTTCGCTCGCGGAGCTTCTCGACGCGTACGCCGTCGACTCGCCTCGCAAGATCGACGCGCTGTACGGCATCATCGGCGCGAACCCGGCCGGCTCGCTCTCCCCGCGCATTCACAACGCGCTCTTCCGGGCGCGCGGCCTGCCGAGCCTGTACCTGGCGCTGCCGGTCGCCGACTTCGAGCGCGAGCTGCCGTTCGTCCTCGAGTCCGACCCGCCGTTCCGGGGCTTCTCGGTCACGAGCCCGTGGAAGCTCGCCGCGGTCCGCGCCGGGGCGCCGTCCGACGACGTTCGCGCGGTCGGCGCGGCGAACACGCTCGTGCGCGCCCGGGGAGGCTGGCGCGCCGAGAACACCGACGTCGACGGCGTCTTCGACCCCCTGGCGGATCACGACACCGGGGAGGGGCGCTCCGCGGTCGTGCTCGGCGCCGGCGGCGCGGCGCGGGCGGCGGTGGTAGCCGCGCGTCGCATCGGATACGAGGTCGTGCTCGCGGCGCGGCGCGACTCCGAGGCGGACCGCGTCGCCTCCGAGCTGCGGGTCGACTCGCTCGCGTGGGACGACGTCGCGGCGACGGAGGCCGACCTCTACGTAAACGCGACCCCGGCCGGTTTCGCCGACGCCGACTCTTCGGCCGTCCCCGAGGCGGCGCTCGCCGGACGCCCGCTCGTCTTCGACTGCGTCTATCGGCGCGACGGCCGCGAGACGGCGACCGTGCGCGCCGCGAAAGCGGCGGGGTGCGCGACGATCGACGGCGTCGCCATGCTCGCCGCGCAGGCCGTGCGGCAGGCGCATCTCTTCGGCGCCGCCGACGCGACTCCCGAAGAGGTCCGCGCGATCCTCGGCGAGGCCTTTCCGGGATGACGCCGCGAGAGGACGAGCGCCGCCGCCTCCGCGCGCGCGCCGCGCCGGGACGCTGCGTTCCCGTGGCGCGCAGCCTGCCCTCCGACTGCCTCACGCCCGTCCTCCTGTTTCGCCGTCTTCGCGCGGAGGGCCGCGAGGCCTTCCTGCTCGAGAGCGTCGAGGGAGGAGAGTCGATGGCGCGGTACACGTTCCTGGGCGCCTCGCCCTCGGCGCGCTTCACGGTTCGGAACGGCAGGGCATTCATCGAGCGCGGCGGCGACGACCGGGAATGCGCCGGGGCTCCGCTCGCCGAGCTCGACCGCCTGGTCCGCCGCGCCGGCTTCGTCGCCGACCCCGAGCTGCCGCCTCTCGTCTCGGGAGCCGTGGGCTACCTCTCCTACGACGCGGTGCGGCTGTTCGAGCGGATTCCGGATCGCCACGCGAGAGGCACGCGCATGCCCGACGCGCTCTTCCTGAAGTTCGACGCGGTCGCCGCCTTCGACCATCCGCGCCACCGCCTCCTCCTGCTGACAGTGCTCGACCTCGCCGGAGGGGGCGACGCGGACGAGGAGGTCGACGCGGCGATCGGACGGCTCGACGCGCTCGAGGTGCTCCTCTTTCCGGAGGTCGGGAACGCGAATCCGCGGCGAGCCGCGAGCCCCGGCGGTGAGGAGACGCCGTTCCTCCCGGAGACGCCGCGGGAACGCTTCCTGGACAACGTCAGGGCCGCGCGCGAGGCGATCGCCGAGGGCGAGATCTACCAGGTGGTGCTGTCGCAGCGCTGGAAGGCGCGTCTCGGCGCCGATCCCTTCGACGTGTACCGGGCGCTGCGCGCGCTCAACCCGTCGCCGTACCTGTTCTACCTCGAGACGCGGGAGGCCAGCGTCCTCGGCTCGTCGCCCGAGATGCTCGTCCGCTGCCGCGGCCGGGACGTGGACACGCGTCCGATCGCGGGCACGACGCGGCGGGGCGCCGATGCGGCGGAGGACGAGCGCCTCGCCGCGGCGCTCGCGGCCGACCCGAAGGAGCGCGCGGAGCACGTCATGCTGGTGGACCTCGCGCGCAACGACCTCGGCCGGATCTGCGAGATCGGCAGCGTGGCGGTCGCGCGCTACGCGCAGGTCGAGAAGTTCTCGCACGTGCAGCACCTCGTCTCGGAGGTCCGCGGGCGGCTCGCCGCCGGACGAACCGCCGCCGATGCGCTGGCGTCGTGCTTCCCGGCCGGCACCCTGAGCGGGGCGCCGAAGATCCGTGCCATGGAGATCATCGACGAGCTCGAGACGTCGCGCCGGGGGCTGTACGGTGGAGCGGTCGGTTACTTCGACGCGGCGGGAAACTGCGATCTCGCGATCGCGATTCGCGCCGCGGTGGCGGAGGACGGGGTCTTCCGGGTCCAGGCGGGCGCCGGGATCGTCGCGGACTCCGTCCCGGAGAAGGAGTACGCCGAGGCCGAGTCGAAGGCCGCCGCGCTCTTCCGCGCGGTGGAGCTCGCGCGCGAGTGGTTCGGCGCCCCCGACGCTCGGGAGGCTGCCGCGGAGACGGCGCCGTGATCTTCGTCGTGGACAACTACGACTCCTTCACCTGGAATCTCGTCCAGGCGCTCGGCGCGCTCGACCCCGACGTCGTCGTGGCGCGAAACGACCGCTTCGAGCCGGCCGAGATGCTCGCTCGACGTCCACGCGCCGTCGTCGTGTCGCCCGGCCCCGGCCGCCCCGAGCGGGCCGGCTCCTCGATCGCGACGATTGCCGCGGCCGCCGGCGCGGGAGTCCCACTGCTCGGGGTCTGCCTCGGCCATCAGGCGATCGCCGCGGCGTTCGGTGGGTGCGTCGTCCGCGCGCCCGAGCCGCGGCACGGGAAGACGAGCTCCGTGCTCCACGACGGGTCGGCGATCTTCGCCGGCGTGCCTTCGCCCTTCGACGCCGGGCGATACCATTCGCTCGTGGTGGAAGAGGCGAGCCTCCCGGCGGAGCTCACGGTCACCGCGCGCAGCGAGGACGGACTGGTCATGGCGCTCGCCCACCGCGAGCGGCCCGTCTACGGCGTGCAGTTCCATCCGGAGTCGGTGCTGACCCCGGCGGGGGCGCGCCTGCTGGCGAACTTCGTCGGAGCGTGCCGGTGACGCCGTCGGTCGCCGAGGCCCTGCGCATCGTCGCGACGCGGCGGCCTCTCCCGCGCGAGCTCGCGCAGGCCGCCTTCGGCGACCTGATGGATGGGAAGGCATCGGAGGCACAGAAGGGGGCGATCCTGCTGGGGATCGCGACGCGCGGCGAGACGGCGGACGAGATCGCCGGAGCGGTTTCGGCGCTGCGAAGCCGGATGAAGCGCGTGACGACGCGGCGCGCGCCTCTTCTCGACACGTGCGGTCCCGGCGGTCTCGGGCGCGACCTGTTCAACGTGTCGACCGCCGCGGCGGTCGTCGCCGCGGGGGCGGGCGCCGCGGTCGCCAAGCACGGAAATCGATCCATCTCTTCGCGCGTCGGCTCCGCGGACGTCCTGGCCGCGGCGGGAGTCGCCGTCGACCTGGATCCCGAGAGCGCCGGACGCATTCTCGACGAGGCCGGCCTCGTGTTCCTGTTCGCCCCGTCGTTCCATCCGGCGATGCGGGAGCTCGGGACCGTCCGTCGCGAGCTCGGCGTCCGCACGATCTTCAACGCCCTCGGCCCGCTCGCGAACCCCGCCGGCGCGACGCGGCAGCTCATCGGGGTCGGACGTCCGGAGCTCGTGGCGCTGCTCGGGGATGCTCTCGCCGCCCTCGGCAGCGAGAGGGCGATCGTCTTCCACTCCGAGAACGGCCTGGACGAGCTCACGCCCGGCGTTCCCGCCTTCGGTGTGCAGGTGCGCGACGGATGGACCCGGCCGTGGCGCTTCGACCCCGGGGTCCTCCGGCAGACGACCGTCGCGCTCGCCGAGCTCGCCGGCGGCGACGCGGCGGAGAACGCCGCGCAGCTCGTCCGGCTCCTCGAGGGAGAGCCCGGGCCCCGCCGCGAGGCGGTGCTCCTGAACGTCGCCGCGGCGCTCGTCGTCGAGGGACGCGTCGCCGACATTCCGGACGGCTACGAGCTCGCGAGCTGGGCGCTCGACCGCGGATCCGCGCGAGAGAGCCTGGAGCGGCTGCGAGCCGCGTCGCAGACGGCGACTCTTTGCGCGGACTCCGCCCCATGAGCGCCGTGCTCGAGCAGATCCTCGCCGCGAAGCGCGCGCGCCTGGCGCGCGAGGCGCCCGCGCGCCCGGGGAGCGCGGCCCGCCCGCCCGACGGCGCCGCCCGCCCGCCCGACGGCGCCGCCTTCGCCGCGTCGCTGCGCGAGCCGGGCGTGCGGATCATCGCGGAGATCAAGGCGAAGTCTCCCTCCGCGGGGGAGATCCTCCACGGAGCGGACGGCAAGGTGGAGAGCTACGCGCTCCACTACCGCCGCGGCCGCGCGGCGGCGATCTCCGTCGTGACCGACGAGGAGTTCTTCGGAGGCCGACCGGAGTGGGTGACGCGGGCGAAGGCCGTCTCCGGCCTGCCCGTCCTCATGAAGGACTTCATCGTGGCTCCCGGCCAGATCGACCACGCCGCGGAGCTCGGCGCGGACGCGGTGCTGCTCATCGTTCGCGCCCTGGCGAAGGACGAGCTCGCGTCGCTCCGGGAACACGCGAGCGCGCGGGGGCTCGCCGTCGTCGTCGAGGCCCATACCGCCGGCGAGATCCGGACGGCGGCGGAGGTGTCGCCCGAGGTGCTCGGCGTCAACGCCCGCGATCTCGCCACGTTCGAGACGGACCTCGAGGCGATGGCCTCGCTGGCCGCCGCGATCCCGCCGGGCCCCGTCCGGCTGGCCGAGAGCGGAATCCGGTCGCGGGAGGACGTGGCGCGTCTTTCCACGGCGGGCTTCCAGGCGTTCCTCGTCGGCGAGTCGCTGCTGCGGGCGGAGGATCCGGAGGATGCGCTGCGGGCGCTGAGAGGATGACGACGGTCAAGATCTGCGGCATCACGCGGCCCGAGGACGCGGTCGCGGCCGCCGAGCTCGGCGCGGATCTGCTGGGCGTCGTCTTCGCCGCCCCCTCCCGCCGGCGCGTGACGCTCGCGCGCGCCGAAGAGATCGCCCGCGCGTCGGAGGGGTCCACGCGGGTGGGTGTCTTTCTCGAGGAGCCGATCGACGAGATCCTCTCCGCGATCGAGCGGGGAGGGCTCTCGTTCGTCCAGATCCAGCGCCCGGTGACCGCCGAGATGGTGGAGGCGATGCCGGTCCCGGTGATCGCGGCGGTGCGAAACGTCGAGGAGCTGGGTGCGCTCCCGGCCGCGGCGTTTCCCGGGCTCCGCGCGGTGCTGCTCGACGACAGCCGCGGAGGAGGGACCCGCGGCGGGTGGGAGACCGTGTCGTCGCGTCCCGACGTGCCGGTGGACCTGTTCGTCGCGGGCGGCCTCGATCCGACGTGCGTCGGCGTCGCGATCGCGCGGCTCCGGCCGGAGGGCGTGGACGTCGCTTCGGGTGTCGAATCGTCGCTCGGCGTCAAGGACGCCGGCCGCATGCAGCGGTTCATCGCGGCCGTGCGCGAGGCGGATGCGGATCGTGCCGCGGGCTGAGGCTCCGCGGCGGAGGCGCCGCGGATACTTCGGCGAGTTCGGCGGGCGCTTCGCGCCGGAGACCCTGATGGCCCCGCTCGAGGAGCTCGAGCGGGCCTTCGTCCGCCTGCGCCGCGAGCGCCGCTTCCGCGAGGAGCTCGCCGAGCTGCTCTCGTCCTACGCGGGACGGCCCACACCGCTGACGTACGCGGTGCGCCTGTCCGAGCGCATGGGTGGGGCGCGCATCGCGCTCAAGCGCGAGGACCTCCTGCACACCGGTGCGCACAAGCTCAACAACGCGCTCGGCCAGGTCCTCCTCGCGCGCCGCATGGGCAAGACGCGAGTCGTCGCGGAGACGGGAGCGGGGCAGCACGGCGTCGCGACGGCCGCCGCCGCCGCGCGGCTCGGCCTTCCGTGCCGCGTCTACATGGGAGTCGACGACATGGCGCGCCAGGCGCCGAACGTCTCGCGGATGCGGCTGCTCGGCGCCGAGGTGGTGGGCGTGGACGCCGGCTCGCGAACCCTGAAGGACGCGATCAACGAGGCGATGCGCGACTGGACCGAGAACGTCGCGACGACCCACTACGTCCTGGGCTCGGCGCTCGGCCCGCATCCTTATCCGACGATGGTCCGCGAGTTCCAGTCCGTGATCGGCCGCGAGGCCCGCCGCCAGATGCGCCGCCTGGCCGGCCGGGATCCGCGCGCGGTGGTGGCCTGCGTCGGCGGCGGCTCGAACGCGATCGGGATCTTCTCCGCGTACCTCGCCACGCGCGTGGCGCTCTACGGGGTCGAGGCGGGAGGGCGCGGGCCAGCTCCGGGGGACCACGCCGCGCGGTTCGCCGGCGGAGCCGTCGGCGTCCTCCACGGCACCCGCACGATGGTCCTCCAGGACGAGTCGGGGCAGACGCTGGCCACGCACTCGGCGTCCGCGGGGCTCGACTATCCGGCGGTGGGGCCGGAGCACGCGTCGCTGCACGCCGCCGGCCGCGTCCATTACACGAAGGTGTCCGACGAGCGGGCGCTCGATGCGTTCGCCCTGCTCTGCGAGACGGAGGGCATCCTCCCGGCGCTCGAATCCGCGCACGCGGTCGCCTTCGCGGCGGACCTCGCCAGGAAGCTGCCGCGCTCGGCGTGGATCCTCGTCAACCTGTCGGGCCGCGGCGACAAGGATCTCGACGAATACCTCCGGCTCCGGCCCGCGGCCGGGCGGCCGTCCCCGCGCGCGTGAGCCGCCTCGACGAGAAATTCGTGCGCGCCCGCGCCGAACGCCGCGCCGCGTTCGTCGCGTACCTCACGGCGGGTGACCCGTCGATCGACGAGACCGTCGCGCTCGCCTCCGCCCTCGAGAGCGCGGGCGCAGACGTCCTCGAGCTCGGCGTCCCCTTCAGCGATCCCATCGCGGACGGCCCGGTGATCCAGCGCGCCGCAGCGCGGGCGCTCGCCGGGCGCACGACGCTCGACGACGTCTTCCGCGCGGCGCGGCGCATCCGCGCCGCCACCGATCTCGCGCTCGTCCTCTTCTCGTACGTGAACCCGCTCATGCGCTACGGACTGCGACGGGCGGCGCGCGGCGCGGCGAGCGCGGGTTGCGACGGCGTGCTCCTGACGGACGTCCCGCCGGAGGAGGCCCCGGGAGTCACGCCGGAGTTCGTCCGCGCGGGGCTCGACACGATCTTCCTCGCGTCGCCGACCTCCGACCCCGCTCGGATGCGGGCCGCCGCCCGGCTCTCGCGCGGGTTCCTGTACGTCGTGTCGCGTCCCGGACCAACGGGAGCGCGCGTCTCGCTCCCGCCGGATCTCGCGCAAACCGTGCGGCGTGCCCGCGAGGCGGCGGGCGCTCTGCCGATCGCGGTGGGGTTCGGCATCGGAACGCCCGAGGCGGCGCGTCGCGCGGCGCGGCTCGCCGACGGAGTCGTCGTCGGGTCCGCTCTCGTCGCCGCGGCGGAGGCGGCGCCGGCGGGACGGCGCGCGGCCGCCGTCGCGGATCTGGCCGGGCGGCTCGTCCGAGCGTGCCGCCGGAAGGGCTAGCGTGGCGCGCACCGAGGGGGATTGCCTCCGGCTGCTCCGTCAGGCGAACCTCTCCGAGGACGTGCTCCAGGAGATCCTCTCCGACCGCTCGGCCCGGAAGTTTCACGCGGTGCGGATGGCGCTCGCCGCGCACCCGCGGACGCCGCGCACGGATGCCCTGGCGCTCGTCGCGACCCTCTTCTGGCGTGACCTGGCGCACCTCTCGGCGAATTCTCGGGTTCATCCGTCGATCCGGCGCGCCGCCGACCAGGATCTCCTCCGGCGCCTTCCGGAGATGGCGGTCGCCGAGAGGGTCGACCTCGCGCGAAACGTGGGCCGGGGGACGCTCCTCCAGCTCCGGCTCGATGCCGACGCACGCGTCATCGAGTCGGTGCTGGAGAACCGCTTCACGACCGAGCCGGACGTGATCCAGGCGGCGGCCAGGACGCGGGAGCCGGCGGTCCTCGAGCGGATCGCCGCGCATCCGAGGTGGATCGCGCGGTCCGCCGTGCGCAGCGCGGTGTTGCGGAACACAGTCCTGCCCCGGGCGATCGCGCTCGGGCTGCTCAGCGGGGCGACCCTCGAGGATCTCCGCGGGATCCGGGATTCGCCGAGCTCGAGCGTCTTCCTGCGCGCGTGCGCGGAAAGAGTCCTTGCGGACCGGCTGGCCGGAGTCTAGGATGGAAGACCACCAATCACCGGGGGAGTCAGAGCATGGGTGAGACACCGGCCCTCACGTTCGGGGAAGAACTCCGCCGGGAGAGGCTCATCCGGGGCGTCTCGCTCGAGGAGATCTCGGCCGCCACGAAGATCTCCGTCCGCCTCCTCACCGCCCTCGAGGCGAGCGACGTCCGGAAGCTCCCGGCGCCGGTGTTCACCCGAGGGTTCATCCGCGCGTACGCCCGTCACCTGGGCCTCGATATGGACGAGATGGTCAACGCCTATCTCGCCGACGTCGCCCCGGACCGGTCGAAGGAGGCCGCTCCCCGGAAGGGCCGGATGCGCTCGCGCTTCCTGCGCGGCCGCCGCGGCGCCGCCGGATCGATCGTCGCGATCGTCGCCGCGGTGCTCCTCGTCTCGGGCCTGATCGTCCGCCCGGAACGGCGCGCGGCTCCGGCGGCCTCCGCGCCGCGGCCGGTCGCGCCCGTGACCTTCAAGAACGTCGCCGTTTCTCCCGCGCCGGCGCCCGCTCCGGCGAGCAACCCGGCTCCGAGAGAGCCCGCTCCGCCCGAGGCGAGCCCCGCGCCGACCTCCGGCGTCCGACTCGTCCTGGAGTTCGACCAGGACTCCTGGACAGAGGTCTCGGCGGACGGGCAGCGCATCTTCTCGGGCCTGATCCGCCGCGGCACGCGGCGGGAGTTCGACGCTCGCGAGGGCTTCCGCCTGAGCTTCGGAAACGCCGGCGGCGTCCGCGTCACGCTCGACGGGCGCGCGCTCGAGCCGCTGGGCACCGCCGGCCAGGTGGTGCGCAACGTCGCGATCCCCGGTCCGCGTCTGACTCAGAGCTAGTCAGCGGACGTCCGCGGCGTCGCTCCCTTGGATC
>Ga0207683_10002202_pt1 | contig 17126 bp, 12 predicted proteins | sample KBSM73metaG_FD_184333 | JGI IMG/M metagenome (GOLD analysis project Ga0207683, IMG submission 184333) | Miscanthus rhizosphere microbial communities from Kellogg Biological Station, Michigan, USA - KBS M7-3 metaG (SPAdes) (version 2) | ecosystem: Host-associated > Plants > Roots > Rhizosphere >... | reverse complement strand
CCCCCGAGAGGATCGGCGCGGCCATCCCGCCGAGCCAGCCCCGTTCGGGCCGTACGTCGTCGTCGATGAACACGACCACGCGGCCGCGAGACTCGGCGATGCCCCGATTGCGAGCCCGGGAGAGTCCCCGCCGGGGCTCGGCGACGACGCGGGCCGGCAGCGCTCCCGGCCGGTGCTCCGCGAGCACCCGCTCGGCCTCTCCGGCGCCGCCGTTGTCGACGACGACGAGCTCCGCCGAGAGCTCGCGCGGAAGGGGCAGGCGTCCGAGGGCGTCCAGCGTCAGAGCCAGGTCCCGGGGCCGGTTGGCCGTGCAGAGCACGATGGAGACGCTCACGCCGAGGCCTCCGCAGCGCCGCCGCGGCGCGGCTCGGGGACGCTCTCCCCCGCGAGGCTCGCGATTCGCGCATACGCGTCGTCCTGACGGCGGATCTGATCCGCCGCCGCGGCGAGGAGCTCCGCCCGTCTCTCGGGCGCGCGCGACCAGAGCTCGCGCACGGCGGCGTCGAGCCGTCCCTCCCAGCCCGGCTGGTCGAGACGCACCACCTGAGCGCCCGGGCCGAACATGTCGGCGAGCCCCTCGAGCTTGTCCGCGTAGTACGGCGTCCGCGACACGCCGACCGCCGGGATCCCCTGCGCGAGCGCGAAGACCGCGGCGTGGTAACTCGCCGTCACCACGACCCGGCACCTGCCCGCGCGGGCGATCGCGCCGGCGGGGTCGGACGGGTCCGCCTCGGCCGGCCCGGCCTCTCCGACCGCCTCGCGGATCGCGGCCGAGTCCGAACCGGCCGCGTCGAGGGCGATGGGCACCGGAACGAGCGGCGCACGCAGCTCGGAGGCGAGTCGCCGCACGACCACCCCGATCGACGACATCGCGGCTCCCGTCAGTCCCGCGTAGGAGGCCGACCTCAGGTTCACGCCGAGCGCGGCTCCGCCGGTCGCTCGACGCGCGGCATAGGCGGCGGCGACGGCGTCGTCGCCGGTCACGAGGACGCGCGAGGGATCGACGCCGAGACGCTGCAGGAGCGGCACGCCCGCCCGCTTCTCGCGGAGGGTGATCAGGTCGGCGCCCGCGAGAGCGCGCGCCGCCAGCGCGCGGAGCGAAGGATCCTCGAGGGGCCCGATACCCTGCGAGACGAGGGCGGTCGGGATTCCCCGCCGCTGCGCGCGCCTCAGCAGCGTCAGCGAGGACCATGCCTTGTCCGCGAACGCGTCGGTCAGGAATCCTCCCCCTCCCGCGACGAACAACACGCAGCGGTTCAGCGCGCCCAGAATCTCCGCCGGGCCCGTGCCGATGCCCTCGCGGCGCGCGCGGCTCAGAGCGAGCGCGTCGAGCCACTCGGGGTGCCGGCCGCGGACCCTGGCCTCGAGCCGCTCCGCTCTCGCCGCGAGCCCGCGGGGCAGCCGATGGCGGCCCGGAAAGTAGCCCAGCCCCGTGAGCGCGCGCAGGCCGTCCGCCGGAAGCGGCGTGGCCTCCGGGCAGAAGCGGGCGAGCCGCTCCGGAGAGCTCGTCGGCACCGACACGGCCGCGCTCCCGCGGCGCGACGACAGTCGGGTGACGGCCGCCTGCAGCATCGCGACGTCGCCCAGGTTCGTCAGCGCGTGACCGCTGTGCTCCAGGAAGACGGCGCGCGGCGCGGACATCTCGCTCCTCAAACCACCGCTCCCGCCAGAGCGGCCCGGCGCAGCGGCCTCGCCGCCCGCCAGACGAGCTTTCGCCCGCGCAGGCCTTCGGCGAGGCGCACGACCGGCCTCCGCCACGAGGAGGCCCGCAGGCTCCGGTTCACCGCCCGCGCCACGTCGCGACGCCCCGAGCGGACCGCCGCGGTCTTCAGCTCCGAGTAGTACGGCACGAGGTTTGGCGAGAGGAAGATCTTCGCGACGCGCTCCATGTCCGGGCCGTCCTTCGGAAAGGTCCGGCACGCGCCTCGCCGCCCCGCCAGATCCAGCCAGAGGAGGGTGCGCAGGCACTTCTCGCACTCCCCGCAGTTGACGTCGTCCTTTCCCCGATAGCAGACGTGGAGCGCGGACATCGCGACGTCGTAACCCGCGATGAACGCGATCTTCTCGCCGCGCCCGTGCGTGGCGCCGTCGTGGATGACGCGGGTCGACTCCGTCGAGAGCAGCGGATCGGTCATCGGATGCGAGCCGAGCGGGTGCAGCGTCTGATACGGCTTCGTCGAGGCGACGAGCAGCCGGCGGAACCGGCCCTCCAGCGCGAGGCCCGCGCTGACGATCCCGGGGCCGTGGCTGATGTCGTGCCAGTCCGCCTCCCGCAGGCGCGTCTCCTTGATGTTCGTGGCGACCTCGCAGAGCTCCACCCCGAGGTCCGACGCCGCCGCGCGAAGCCGGTCGCGCCGGCGCGCGGCCGCCTCTTCGTGCCGGAGCGGGATGTCCAGGCCTGCGATGGTGAGAAGGTCGTCGACGGAGTCCTTGGTGCGGGGAACGCGGGCGTGCCGCAACGCCGTGAAGAACGAGTCCACGCCGCCGGTGAAGAAGGACGCCGAGCGAAGGCCGCCCGCCGGCGGCGCCACCGGATCGGCCTCGATCGGAACCGACCGAAGCTTCGGGTACCAGGCCGACCAGACCGAGAGGATCTCGGTCGCCCCTCGCAGGAGCAGCTCGTCGACGGGCAGGCGCAGGCGAAGCGGCTCTCCCGTCGTGGCGGCGAGAGGCAGGAGACAGGCGAGCCACGGGTTGCCGGTCCGGCTGAGGGAGCCGGCGAGCTCCTCGGGGACCTCGTACCAGTACTCCTCCGGAGCGGCGGCCCCGTCGTAGCGCACGTTCCCGACGAGGCGCACGCGTCCGGCGACCGGCGCTTCCATCGTCCGGACCGAGGTCAACTCCATGCCGGCGCCCCCCGCGCTCTCACGCGACGCGTCCCTGGAACGCCCACGCCTTCAGGTGCCGGGAGGCGCGCCAGAGCAGGCGCCTCTTCTTCCAGCTCTGGGAAAGGCTCACGACCCTTCGACGGATCCGCGACGTGCGGTTGCAGGACTCGACGGCACGGTGGATGTCGAGGCGCCCGATGCGCAGCGCCCAGCGAGAGATCTCGCCGTAATAGGTCGGGTAGCTGCGCTCCTTCTTGAGAAGGATGCGGGAGACGCGATCGAGGTCCAGGCTCGTGACGGGAAACGTCTTCGCGCGGCCCAGTGCACCGGCGAGCTCGAGCGTGAGCATCGTGCGCAGGCACTTCTCGCATTGGCCGCAGTTCTCGTCGCTCTCCTGCTTCCAGCAGACGTGGAGGGTCTGGAGCGGCATCTCGAGGCGGGAGAGGTACTCCACCTTCTGACAGCGCGTGGCGTCGGCTCCGTCGTGCAGGACGCGCGTGCCCTCCGTCGACAGCAATGGGTCCGTCATCGGGTGCGAGCCGAGCGAGTTGAGATGAGCGTAGTCGAAGGTGGAGGCGATCACGAGCCGCCGATAACGGCGTTCGAGCGCGAGGCCGCTCGCGACCAGCCCGCAGCCGTGCCACAGGTCGTTCCAGTTGGCGTCCGAGAGGCGCGTCTGCTTCATGTTCGTCGCGATCTCGACGAGCCGCAACCCGAGCTCGTCCGCGACGCGTTCGAGCCGTTGGCGGCGGCGGCGCCTCGCCTCCTCGTGTGCGAGCGGGACGTCGAAGCCCGCCACACAGATCAGCTCGTCGGGCCGGAGCACCTGGTTCTCCTCCGCCAGCCGCCGCATGACCGTGTAGAAGGAGTCGACGCCGCCGGAGAAGAAGGCGCCGGTCAGGCGTCCCCCGGCCGGCGCCTCGGCCGACTCGGCCTCGACCGAGACGACTCCCAGCGACGGATACCAGTCGCGCCAGATCGCGTTCAGATCCGCAGCGCTCGCAAGCAGGAGCGCGTCGACCGGGAGCCGGACGCGCAGCGGCTCGCGGAGGGTCGCGGCGAGCGGCAGGAGAGCGGCGAACCACGGGTTTCCGCTCGAGGAGAAGTCGGCGGCGAGGGCCTCGTCGACCTCGAACCACATCTCCTCGGAAGCGCGAGGCCGGTCGTCGTACACGACCTCGCCGACCAGCCTCACCCGACCCGGCTCTCCCGGAACGGCGCGCGTCTCGACGCGGGAAAGCTCCATGGGTGCCGCTATGCGTTCTGGCGGGACGAGGCGACGCCCTCGGCGGGCACCTCGTGCCCCCAGGAGTGCTCGACGAGCGCCGCGCCGTAGTTGATCTTGGGCACGCGGCCGGTCGGAAAGAAGGTCGAGCTGTCCACGCTGAACGCGAGCGCGTTCGGCACCTGGTCGCAGTCTTTTCCCCGCAGGTTCACGGAGACGGAGACTCGATAGTCTCCGGGCGGCAGCGGCAGCTTCGGGATGCGGCACGTCCACACTCCGCGGGATCCGAGGCCCGCGAGCGAGAAGCCGGCGACCTTCGTGCTGAAATGCGCGACGGCCACCCCGAGGTGGTTGATGATCCCGGCGTTCAGCTCGACCCTCTCCGCGCCGACGCGGTTCTCGTAGCTGAACTCGAGCGTGACCGGCGTTCCGGCGACGAGCCGCTCGACCACGTGCCCTCGATCGTCGAGGATCCGCGCCGCGGTCAGCCGCACGGCGCCATCGCCGCGGCGATCCGGGTTGTCGTCGAATGCCCGCGCCGCGGACGCGTGGAGGTATCCCAGGTACTCGCGCAGGACGTCGCTCGTCGGAGCGTCGATGGCAACCGTGCCCTTGCGAAGGAGAACCGTCCTCGGGCAGAGCGCCTGTACGGCCGACATGTTGTGGCTGACGAAGAGGACCGTCCTCCCCTCCCGCGCGACGTCGCCCATCTTTCCGAGACACTTCTTCTGGAACTCGGCGTCTCCGACGGCCAGGACCTCGTCGACGAGCAGGATCTCCGGCTCGAGGTGCGCCGCGACCGCGAACGCGAGGCGCAGGTACATGCCGCTCGAGTAACGCTTCACCGGCGTGTCGATGAACTGCTCGACCTCGGAGAACGCGACGATCTCGTCGAACTTGCGGGCGATCTCCGCGCGGCGCATGCCGAGGATCGCGCCGTTGAGGAAGATGTTCTCCCGCCCCGTCAGCTCCGGGTGGAAGCCGGTCCCGACTTCGAGCAGCGACGCGACGCGGCCGTGGATCTCGGCCATGCCGTGCGTGGGCTCCGTGATGCGGGACAGGATCTTGAGAAGCGTGCTCTTGCCGGCTCCGTTGCGGCCGACGATCCCGACGACCTCGCCCTCGTTCACGTCGAAGGAGACGTCGTGCAGGGCCCAGATCTTCTCCTGCTCGCGGTGGCGCCGCTGCAGGAGGCGAACCGGAGCGGACGCCAGCGCGGCGAGGCTGTCGCGAAGAGTCTTGTACTTCTCGGTCCGAAATCCGATCGAGTATTCCTTGCCGAGCTCCTGGACCCGGACGGCGAGCTGGCTCATGACCGCGCGGCGGCTCCGACCGCCTGCCGGTAGTGCTCGAGCGAGCGCGAGAGTCCGTTGCGCAGCTCCATGCTCGGCGCATAGGCGAGCGCGCGGCCCGAGAGGGACAGGTCCGCGGCCGAGTGGAGCACGTCCCCCTTCCGGGGCGGCTCGTGCCGCGCTTCCGGTCCGCCGCCGACCGCGTCGCGCACCGCGCGGGCGAGGTCGTTCACGGTCGTCTGCCGGCCGCCGGCGACGTTATAAGCGGCGCCGGACGCCTCCGCGGGAGCCTCCGCGCCGCAGATGTTCGCCGCGACGGCATCCGAGACGTACGTGAAGTCCCGGCTCTGCTCGCCGTCCCCGTAGATCACCGGGGCCTCCCCCGAGAGATACGCCTTGAAGAACCGCGGAATCACCGCCGCGTACGGACCATCGGGGTCCTGTCGCGGGCCGTAGACGTTGAAGTAGCGCAGCCCGACGAGCTCCATTCCGTCGCAGCGCCGGAACACGTCGGCCAGCTGCTCGTTCATCGCCTTGGAAAGTGCGTAAGGGGACAGGGGCTTCCCCTCCTCCCCCTCGCGCTTGGGGAGCTTGCGGCTGTCGCCGTAGACACTCGACGAGGAGGCGTAAACCACGCGGCGCACGCCGGCGTCACGCGCGGCGGCGAAGACGTTCGCCGTGCCCGACACGTTCACGGCGATGGACGTCGACGGGTCCTTCATCGATCGCGGCACGGACCCGAGAGCGGCCTGGTGGAACACGTACTCGATGCCGCTCACCGCCTGGCGGCAGACGGACGCCTCGCGGATGTCCGCTTCGAGAAACTCGATCTGTTTTTCGCAATGCGCGAGATTCTCGCGCTTTCCGTTCGAGAGATTGTCCAGCACGCGGACGCGCGCTCCGCGCGCCAGCAGCGCGTCGACGAGATGCGAGCCGATGAAACCGGCGCCGCCGGTGACCAGGACGTTCCGACCTTTCCACTCCACGTTCCTCTCCTCCCCTTGATCCTCAGGCCTTGACCACGTTGTCGAGCGGCTCCCGATACACGCCGCGCGTATCCACCACCAGCTGAGCATGCCGCGCCACGGCCGCGTAATCGACCGCCTTGTGATCCGTGACGATGACGACCGCGTCCTGTCCGCGCAGCAGCTCCTCTTCGAGCGGCTGCGACGACATCGCCGGCAGACCCGGCCACGAGCGCATCCGCGGAGCCTTGGGCACGTGCGGGTCGTGGTACGAGACCTCCGCCCCCAGGCGCAGCAGTCCCTCGATGATCTCGAACGCCGGGCTCTCGCGCGGGTCGTCGATGTCCTTCTTGTACGCGATCCCCAGCACGAGGACGCGGCTCCCGCGCATCGCCTTGCGCCGCTCGTTCAAGGCGAGCGTCAGCTTCTCGATCACGTACTCCGGCATCCGGACGTTGACCTCTCCCGCGAGCTCGATGAACTTGGGAGTGACGCCGTACTCGCGCGCCTTCCAGGACAGGTAGAACGGGTCGAGCGGGATGCAGTGCCCTCCCCATCCGGGTCCCGGGTTGAATCGCATGAAGCCGAACGGCTTCGTCGCGGCGGCGTCGAGCACCGTCCAGATGTCGATTCCCATGCGGTCGAAGACGATCTTCAGCTCGTTCACGAGCGCGATGTTGACCGCGCGGAAGATGTTCTCGACGAGCTTCGCCGCCTCCGCCTCCCGCGCGTTGCCGACGCGGACCGTGCGGACGACGACCTGGTCGTACATGTGCTGGGCGAGGTCGCCGCCGGCCTTGTCCACGCCCCCGACGATCTTCGGGATCGTGGCCGTGTTGAACTGGCCGTTCCCGGGGTCCTCGCGCTCGGGCGAGAAGGCGAGAAAGAAATCCTCTCCGCACTTCAGCCCGGACTCCTCGAGGAGACGGCGCACGAGCTCGTCCGTCGTCCCGGGGTAGGTGGTCGACTCGAGCACGACGAGCTGCCCGCGCCGCAGGCGGGCGCGGATCTGCTGCACGGTGTTGATGACGTAGCTCATGTCGGGCTCGCGCTGCGGGGTCAGAGGCGTGGGAACGCAGATGATGAGCGCGCCGGGCTCACCGAGCCGGCGGAAATCCGACGTGGCCTGGAAGCGACCGTCGCCGGACGCGCGCGCGAGTCGGGCGGTGTCGAGGTGCTTGATGTAGTTGCGGCCGGCGTTGAGCGACTCGACCTTGTTCGAGTCGATGTCGAAGCCGAGCACCGTGAAGCCGTTCTCGGCGAAGGTCAGGGCCAGCGGCAGCCCGACGTAGCCGAGACCGACGATTCCGATGACGCTCGTCCGGGCGTCGATCGCTTTGCGAAGATCCACGGCCGCCGCGATGTTGATCTCTGCTGCCAATCCATCCTCCAAGTCACGCCGCGCTCGCCGACCTCGGCGCCGCAGCCGCTGCACCCGCCGCCGGGCCCCCTGGGAGGGCCGGCGATTTTCGTCTCATTCGCCCACCCTGCGGGCGGGGCGTTCAGCCTCTCATGCTCGATCTCGCCCGGCCCGTCGCCGTCCGCCTCCGAAATGCCCCCGCCGGGGCGGGCGTCGGCCGACCCGTCCCGGACGACGAGCATGAGAGAAATCGGACCCGCCCGACCCATGGAGTCAGCGCAACTGACGCAACTCTCAAGCCAATCCGCCCTCTCGCGCGCGAGCGCCCGGAAGCCGGCGGCACGCCTCTTCGGCGGTCCGGAGTCCGTGCGGTGACCCGAAGTCGTTGCGCGGCGGACAATTCCAAGAGGCCCGTAGGAAACACCTCGGGCTCGCGACGGAGCAGAGCCACTCGTTCGCCCTCATTCCCCCGGCCAACAGCGAGCTATCTCCCTGCTGGCACTAGGTTTTTCGTGAATTTTCAGTATATCACGGCGAGACCGGGCCTCTGTCCGGAAGGTCAGGAAGATCAGGACGCGGGGGCGGCCGCGGGGGGTCCCGGGGCGGCGGCGGCGGCGGCGCTGACCTGGTCCGCCAGCGACGCCTGACCGACGGCTCGAAGCACGGACGAGGCGGCTTCCAGGGCGGGCCGCACCCGGGGGAGCAGTCGGACGGACTCGTTTGGACCCAGCGTGGAGAGGGCCGCCGGAAACGCCCGACGAACGAAGGAGGGGCTCCGAAACGAGGCCGAGATCGCCGCCCGGCCGCGCTCGCGCTCCTGCGCCGACAACCGCGGCCAGCCGCCGAGGTAGGCGGCGGCGAGGGCCTCCACGGCGGGCGGGAATCCCGGCGCGGCCTTCGAGGCGAGGATCAGAGTTCGCTCCCACGGGCGCGCGGCCTCCGGCTTCGGCTCCTTCACGAGCTCCCACTCCGCGTAGGCGCTCCGGCCGAGGAGCACGCGATGCTGCGCATCCCCGGGCGCGCCGGCGAGCCCGTCGAGCGCCAGCATGCGAACACCGGAGAGCAGACCCGGCGTCTCCGGGCCGATGGCGATCGGCTCGCCGGGCGAGGCCGAGGCGGGCGCGACGCGGCCGAGGACCGATTCGGCCGCGAAGGCGGCGGCGTCCTCCGGCTGCGCGATCACGAGCGCGGTCTCGCGGACTCCGGGCGCGGCCGCGACGCCGGACCGCTCGAGCAACTCGACGCTCTGGTCCCGCAGCGGGGCGCCCGACGCGATCAGCGCCACGGCGCCGCCGGCGAGCAGCAGCCAGAAGAGGAACCCCATCCACGACCGGCGTCCGGGCGGGAGCGCGGTCGCCATCGGAGCATGAGCGGCCATCAGCGAAATACTCGAGGAGCCATGCCGCCGCTCGCGAACGACTTAGGTCGGCTGCGGCGCGCGGGTCGCGGCCGCCGGCTCGGCAGCGGCGGGCGCGGGCGGCTCGGAGGGCGACGCCTTGTCCGGACCGTACTCGTAGGCGTACGGCCTGTAGTAGTGGCCGGGCTCCGGCTCGAGCGCGTTGATCAGCACGCCGAGGATCGAGACGCCGCTCCGCAGGATTCTCTCCTGCGCCCGCGCCACCTGCTCGCGCGCCGTCTCGCCGCCGCGCACGCACAGCACGGCGCCGTCCGTCTGCTGCGCGAACACGAGCGTGTCCGAGACGAGCAGGACGGGAGGCGTGTCCACGACGACGTGGTCGAAGTTCGTCCCCGCGAGCTCCAGAAACTTCCGCATCGCGTCGGACGACAGCAGCGCCGAAGGGTTCGGCGTCTCCGGTCCGGCGGGCACGACGAAGACTCCGGGGAACGCGGTCTTGACGATCGCGCGCGAGGGCTCCATGTTCTCCGCGAGGATCGAGACGAGCCCGACGCGGTTGGGAATCTCGAACACCTCGTGGAGGCGCGACTTGTGGAGGTCGGCGTCGACCAGGAGGACCCGCCGTCCGAGCTGGCCGAGCACGATCGCGAGGTTGACCGACGTCGCCGTCTTGCCTTCCTGCGGGAAGCTCGACGTGACGACGACCGTGCGGACTCCGCCGGCGCGGGAGAGCAGGAGCGAGGTGCGGAAGGCGCGGTACGCCTCCGCGACGGGCGAGCGCGGCTCCTCGTGCGGAAGGAACTCGATCGGAGACGGGCGCTTCTGCCCTTCGGCGCGTCGACCGAGACGGAGACCGCGGCGGAAGCCCGGCACGCCCGCGCCGTGCTCGACGGCGGGGATGACGCCGAGCGCCGGCAGCTGCAGGAGCTGCTCCACCTGCTCGGGCGTGCGCAGGCTGCGGTCGAGGTACGACATGACGAACGCGAGGCCGACGCCGGCGACGACGCCGAGGAAGAGGAAGATGACGAGGTTCTTCTTGTAGGACGGCTTGAAAGGCGCGAACGGGGGCAGCGCGCGGTCGACCATCCGCGCCGTTGCGACCTGGTCGTCGCGCATCCGGGAGATGACCTCGGTCTCGCCCTGCTGCTTCAGGAGGTTGTCGAGCAGGGCGCGCTTGGTCTCGATCTCGACGCGGATGTTCTTGTACTCGACGGCTTCCCCGCCGTGCGCAAACGCGTCGTTGCGCTGGGACTTGACGATCCCCGTGAGGTTCTGTTCGCGCCGCAGGGCGGTCATGTACTCGGTCCGCGCCACCTCGATCGCCTTCTGGGAGGCGTCGCGCTTGGCGGCCTCGAGGCTCTGGCGCGTGTTCTCGATCTGCTGCTGCAGCTGCTGCATGGCCGGCAGCTCGGGCTTGTAGATGTTCAGTTTGTCCGCGTACTCGCGCTCCAGCTTCTGCAGGTCGGCGCGGTACTGGAGGACGTTCGCGGCGGCGCTGCCGTCCGCGAGGGAATCGGACGGCATGTTGCGCACTTCCTGGAAGCGCGCCTCCTTGTTGATCCGATCCGTCGTGGCGTTGGCGAGGTCGCGGCTGGTGGCGTCGAGCCGCATCGCGGCGGGATTGACCGAGTTGTCCGACGAGGTGAGCATCTCGCGGTCGTGGCCGTAGTTGAGAAGCTCCTTCTCCTTCGCGTCCAGCTCCGCCTTCGCCTGGTCGATCTGCGCCGCGAGGAACTGGGCGGACTGGCCGATCACCTTGAAGCGCGACTCCCCGTTCCACTCCATGTACGCGTCGGCCACGGCGTTCGCCATCGCCGCCGCGAGCTTCGCCGTGGGCGCCGTGCACGAGATCTCGACGAGGCTCGTGCCGCGGACGATCGTCGCCTCGATGCGGCCCTGGACGTCGAGCGCCGCGTTGACCAGCGCCTCCTCGCTCGGGACCGGGACGCGGCCCTTCGCGTCGGGCCGGTACTTGCGATACCGCTTCGGATTGAAGTCGGGGTCCGCGAGAAGGTTGAGGCGACGCACCACGCGTTCGCCGATCTCGCGGCTCTGCATCAGCTGTGTCTGGCTCGGGAGAAACTCGGGGTCCCCGCCGCCGCCTCCGCCGGAGTTTCCGAAGTTGACCGGGGACTGCTGGTGCTGGACGTCGACGACCGCGGTCGCGAGGTATGCCGGCTTCGTCAGCATCGTGACGGCCACGCCCGCCGCCGCGGCGATCAGGAGGCAGGCGAGGATCAGCCGGCGACGCCGGACGACGATTTCCCAGTACTGGGCGAGGTTGGCCTCGGCTCCCCCCCCGCCGCTCTCCGGCGCCGTCTCCTCGAAGGAGTCCAGGTGCTCGGCCATTAGAAGAACGACTGCTTGATCACGACGACGTCGTTGGGTTGGAGCACGGGATCCTCCACCTGACCGGACAGGATCTTGCCGAAGTCTACGACCTGCTCGAAGTCTTTGCCGTCCGGGCCGCGCCGCTTGATGCGAATCTTCTTGGAGGCACGGTCGCTCAACCCTCCGGCCTTCGAGATCAGGGACAGCAGCGTGACCCGGTCGGTCGACTCGAACTGGATCGCACCGGATCCCTTGACCTCGCCGATGCAGAAGATCGTGAACGACTGTTTCGGCGGGATGTTGATGACGTCGGCGGGGAGGATCGGGATGTTCCAGAGGTCGGTCGCGTTCTGGAAGAGATCCTCGGTGTCGACCTCGAGGGTGTCCGACAGGCCATTGTCGGCGCGGCGAAGCACGAGAATCTTGCGGCCCGCCTTGTCGTTCAACCCGCCCGCCGCGGTGATCGCCTGCATCAGCGTCCACTTTCCCGAGATCGACAGCGATCCGGGCTTGAGGACGGCTCCGAGGACGGACACGGGCTTGTTGTTGTATTCCTTGACCGAGAACAGCACATTGGGGTGGTTCACATACTTGGTCAGGGCGCTCGCGATCCGGTCGCGGACCTCCGGCGCCGTCGATCCGGCGACGTTGACCTGCCCGATCAGGGGAAGGTCGATCGAGCCCGAGTCCGAGACCCGGCGCTCGAGGTTCATCTCCTGGAGCTCGAGCACATGGATCTCGACGACGTCGCGGGGTCCGATCGTGTACTCGTTCGCGTTCGCGATCGGGTTCGGCGGCGTCTCCTGCGCGAAGACGGCCGCCGACGCTCCGATACCGGCGGCGACCCAGAGAACCAAGGCGGCGCGGAGCCTCATCGAACGTACTCCCCGTTGAAGGTCAAAAACGCCGTAAACCGAGTGTAATCCCGATCTTGCGCGGCGATATTCGAGTTGTACACGGCACGAGTAACGGAGCCGGTGAAGACGACATTCCGGACGACGTGCATCGACAGCCCACCCCCGTAGATGTTCGCCTCGTCACGGCGGAAGACCAGCTCGCCGTTGTCGCCCGGCTCCGGCCGCGGATAGTTGTTGGGTCCCACCTCGCCGAAGCCGCGCAGCAGGAACCGCGACATCACCTCGACGGCGATCCCTCCCCCGAGGCGGTTCTCGAAGAAGTAGGGATTGCCGACCGACAGGCTGTTGACGATTCTCCGCCTGCCATAGCCCCGGATCTCGAGCCAGTACCGGGGGAAGTACGAGAGAAAGAGTCCGCCGACCCCGGTCGAGTAGGAGGGATAGACCGATTGATTGGCGACGCCCTCGCGCCACCCGCCCGTCAGGTTGATGAAGAGGCTCTGCCTCGAGAAGAGAATGCCGATGAGGGCGGCGCGACTGATGTTGTTGCGCGCGAGGCCCTGCGTGATGAAGTCGGAGTGCGTTTCGCTGTACGCGAACGAGGTGGTGAAGGTCTGGGAGCGCCGGTACCGGATTCCCGCCAGGAACTGGGATTCGTCCCGGTTGTTCCGCGTGACGTCCTGACTCGAGCCCGGCTCGACGTCCGGGGGCACGGTGCCCTGCTGCTCGTACCGGATCCGCGCGTAACTGCCTTCGCCCACCAGGTAGAAGGGCCCGGTGAGGTTGAGCTCGAACCGTCCGTTGCCGATCGAGTCCTTGTAGACGACGCGAGAATCGAACTCCGAGCTGTAGTTGCGGTACGTCTGGTTGTTGATCGCGCCGAGGGCGACGGTCAGGCGGTTGAAGAAGCCGAAGAGCTCACCGTTGTAGAAGCCGCCGAAGAACCGGCGGTCCTTGAGCTTGTCGTACCAGGTATAGGTCGGCAGCGCGTCGACGCGGGCGAACATCTTGGAGCCGAACGGCACGATGAAACGGAATCCCGCGGTGACCGTCGCGGTCCAGTCGGAGACCGGGTTCTCCGACGAAGCGAAGACGTTGTTGTCGTAGCCCGCGTTCGTGATGAGCAGGCTCGGGATCAGGCGGATGGGTCCGAGGCGGAGGCGGGCGCGCGACAGGTCGTCGCGCATCTCCTCCTGCTCCGGGACGATGCGACCCTGCGGGACGTCCTCCTGGGCGAGCCCCGCGGCCGCGAGCAGCCAGGCCGTGGAGGCCGCCGCCGCCAACACCCGCAGCCTTCGCGGCGCAGCCGCGCCAATCCGCCGGATCGTCATGCCTCAGGGCCGCCCGAGAATCTTGCGCGAATACTCGTCCACGAGCGGGCCCGACACCCTCGGCACGGCTCTCTCGAGATAGCTCTTCGCCTCGTTGTCGCGCCCGGTTTCGTAGAGGACGACCGCCGCGTAGAACATCGGGGCGGCCTCCTGGTCGGAGAACGGGGTCACGAGCGGCAGCTGCGCCGCGGCGACGCTGTACGACCGCGAGAGGCAGCCCGCCTCGAGAAGCGCCAGGCGCAGCTCCCGGTTGGCGGGATCGGCGCGCAAGGCGTCGTTCAGGAGGCGTACCGCTTCCGCGGATTTCCCGGTGGCGATCAATCGTCTGCTCTCCGCGAGCGCATCTCGACTCCGGGCGGCGCTCGTCTCCGCCGGGGATGCAACGGGCTTGCCCGGCACGGGGGCCGGCCCGGCCGAGGTCGGGGCCGGGGAGGCCGCCGGCGACGCCGGGGACGCCGGAGCCGCGGACGGTGAGCCATCCGCCGGACGGGGGCGGCCGGGCGGCGGGGCCGGAGCCGAAGCCGCGGCGGTCGCGGAGGCCGCGCTGCGCCGCTGCTTCTCGGCGGCGAGCTTCTGCTGGGCGCGCGCCACGTCCGGACGCGAGCCGGAGTTGACGGTCAACGAGGTCAGGGCCTGCTCGGCACCCGGCCAGTCACCGGTCTCCACCAGGGCCACGAACCGGTCGGCCGAGAGATCGGGCTGTTTGGCGAAGACCCCCGGCGGCAGCGCTGCAAAGTCCTTCGCGGCGGCCGGATACTCCGCGCGCAGGACGTGCGCCCGGCCCCGGACGGCGAGCGCATCCGCGTCGCCGGGCTGCAGCTCGAGGGCGCGGTCCGCCCAGCGAATCGCCTCCTTCGTGTCCCCCCGGTCGAGCGCGTCGTGGGCCAGCGCCTGGGGCCACTTCACCTGGGTCGGCTCGCGCTTGGCGGCGGCCTCCAGCGTGCGACGGCGGTCGGCCGGAGCCATCTTGGCGTTTCGCTGCTGATCCGTCTCGACCAGGCCCGCCAGGGACGGGATCGCGAGGATCGTCTCCTGGGGAACCCGCTTCAGCAGCACGGCCTGAAAGGCGGCGCGGGTGTCGGGCTCGAGCCGTGCCTTCGGGTACGCCCCGAAGCGCCGCTCGACCTCGAGGAACCGGTCGACCGTCGCCTGCAGGTCCGCCGCCCGGCCCGCCCCGTTCTGCGCGAGCGCGAGCCAGACGAGCGCCTCCGACAGGGCCGGGGGCCGATCGAGGGACCCGAACGCGGCAATCTTCAGCTCGGCGATCGCGTCCAGGTAGCGTTTGGCGACGTAGGCGTCCTCCCCGGAGCGGAGGCGCGCATCGGAGAATTCGTCCGCCCCGGCCGGGGCGTTCGATGTCATGATGGCGACCGCAGCGCTCAGGACCGCGAGGATTCCGCTCTGATGACGTTTCTTCATCGATTCCACAGGCTCGTCTCGGATGCCGTTGCGCCGACCCCGTCAGACCTTCCGGACCGGATTGCCTTCGTCCTGGTCATGCTGGTCGTGCTGGCCGCGGCCGTCCTCGGACCGAACTCCGTCACCCTTCCGGCCGCCGGGGGCATTTTCCCCGCCTCCGAGGGCCTCGTCTTCAACCTACTGGCCTTCCTGACGGCTTGCGCCGCCTTTCTGTCCCGTACGTCTTCCCGGTCGTTCCATTACCTGATCGTTCCCCTGCTCGCCGCGATCGGAATGGCGCTGCTAGGGGTCGTTCAGCTCCTTCCGTTTCCGGAGGGAGTCCTGCAGCAAATTGCCTCCGTGAATCTTCAAATTTACCACGAAACCGCTGAAATTTTGACGCTTTTCGGCCGGACGCCCGGCCCCGCGCCGCGCATTTCCATCGCCCCGCGGCAGACCGCGGACGCCGTCGTCCAGATCCTCGGGTGCGTTGCCATCTTCCTCGCCGCCGCCGCCGTTTTGCGGACTCGCCGGCGGCGCCGCGCTGTGTTCTGGACGGCCGCCGCGGCCTGTTTTCTGCCCCTGGCCGGAACCGCCGTCCTGGCCGCCGCCCCCACCCCCGGGGTGGAGAACCCGACGCCCCTCGGAACGGTTTTCGGGCTCGGATTCTTCGCGGCCCTGGGCCTCTTCTGGGCGGAGGTGCTGACCAACTCGGACCGCGGCGCCGACAGCGTCGAGCCGGGGGAGAGGTTCGAGCGCCGGTTTCCCCCCATCGCGATCCGCCTCCTGCTCATGGGGGGCTGCGCCGCCGGAATCGCTTTCGCACGCTCGTGGGTCGCCGCGGGCGCGGCGGCGGCGGGGACCGCGATCGTCCTCGCGATGGGCCTGGGCCGCCGGCGACGGGACACGACGCGGAGGTTCGGCGTCGCCGCGGGCGCGGCAGCCGGGCTGGTCCTGGTAGCGACGGCCGTCCTGGCTCCCTCCGTCGAGGCGCAGTCCGCCTCCTCCGCGCCGCCGGCGGCCGACGTGCTGAGGACCGCGATCGCCGCCTGGCATCAATTTCCGATCCTCGGCGCGGGCCTCGGTGCGTTCGCCGACGCGTTCCGGCGGGTCCAGCCCGCGAGCCTCGTCGGCTACGTCGAGCAGGCTCGCTCGGGCCCGTTCCAGATCCTCGTGACCGGAGGCGCCGTCGGCCTCTTCTTCGCGGTCCTCCTCGTGCTCTCGCTGCTCATCCTGTTCGCGCGGGCGTGGCGAGCGCAGAAGCATCGCGAGGAGAGCGCATTGGCCCTGGCCGGCTTCGGCGCGCTCCTCTTCTGGGTCCTCGAGGGCCTCGCGGATTTCCACGCCTCTTCGGGCGCGGTCCCGATTCTCCTGTCGATCCTCCTCGGTGCGGGTTGGGCGGCGGGCCACGCCCGCGGCAGCCAGGCGGCGCTGTAGGGCTTTGATCCTTCTCGACGGCGCGGCGGTCGCGCAGCGGATTCGCGAGCGGGTGCGCGGACAGGCGGCCGATCTCGCCCGGCGCGGCGTCAAGCCGTTTCTCCGCGTGCTTCTGGTGGGAGAGAACCCGGCCTCGATGAGCTACGTGTCGTCCAAGACCCGATCCGCCGAGGAAGCGGGAATGGCGGCGGAGACCGTGCGGCTCCCGGCCGATGCGCCCCCGGAGGCGCTGCTCGCCGAGGTCTCGCGAGCGAACGCCGATCCCGGGGTCCACGGGATCCTCGTCCAGCTTCCGCTGCCGAAGAGTCACGACCCGGCCCGCGTCCTGGATGCCATCGACCCGAAGAAGGACGTCGACGGTTTTCATCCCGATAACGTCGGGCGTCTCCAGCAGGGACGGGCCCGCTTCGTGCCGTGCACGCCGGCCGGAATCGTCGAGCTGATCGACGCCTACGAAGTCCCGCTCGCCGGCTGCCGGGCGGTCGTCCTGGGCCGGAGCGACATCGTCGGCAAGCCGATGGCGGCTCTTCTGCTCGCGCGGGACGCCACGGTCACCGTCTGTCACTCGAAGACGCGCGATCTCGCCGCCCTGTGCCGCGAAGCCGACCTCCTCGTCGCGGCGATCGGCCGGCCGGGGTTCGTGACCCGGGATTTCGTCCGGGAGGGGGCCGCCGTCGTGGACGTGGGCATCAACCGCCTGACGTCGCTCGAAAAGGCGCCGGACGGGCTCCGGCGATCGGAACGG
>Ga0207683_10002201_pt1 | contig 17133 bp, 16 predicted proteins | sample KBSM73metaG_FD_184333 | JGI IMG/M metagenome (GOLD analysis project Ga0207683, IMG submission 184333) | Miscanthus rhizosphere microbial communities from Kellogg Biological Station, Michigan, USA - KBS M7-3 metaG (SPAdes) (version 2) | ecosystem: Host-associated > Plants > Roots > Rhizosphere >... | reverse complement strand
GTCGAACCGCGCTTCGGCCAATGCCGAGCGTTTCAACACCCTCGTTGCCTGACCCTCTCCCCTCCTAAAGTCAGGGCAACGACTGTCGGCGGCCGCTCCAGTATCGGGGCGGCCGCCATTTTTTTACGGATATGTTGCTAACAGCCGACTTGCCGCGTTTTCGCTGACTGCCATATTTTAGGGTCTGATGATTTCGACATTGATCAGCATGGCGGCCGGCCCGGACGGCGACGATGGCCTCGACGAGATCGAGACCGGCGTCGCGACGCGCACGCGTCCCAAGACCAAGAAGCCGTCCAATTACAAAGTCCTGATGCTGAACGACGATTACACGCCGATGGAGTTCGTCGTGCTCGTCCTCCAGCGTTTCTTCTCGATGGGTATCGAGGATGCGACTCGCGTGATGCTCCAGGTGCATCAGCAGGGCGTCGCCGTGTGCGGCGTCTTCACCTACGAGGTGGCCGAGACCAAGGTCACCCAGGTCATCGATTTCGCCCGCGAGAATCAACACCCCCTGCAGTGCACGCTCGAGAAGGCCTGAGCAGGCCTGCTTGTAACGATCCCGTCACGCGTTAAAGCGCGGCCGTGGACAGCATCTGGATCAAGGGCGGAAAGAAGCTCAACGGCGCGATTCCGATCAGCGGCGCGAAGAATGCCGCGCTGACCCTGCTTCCCTGCGCCCTGCTGACCGCTGACAAGCTCACGCTGACCAACCTGCCGCGGTTGGCCGATGTCGATACCTTCGCTCATCTCCTGAACCAGCTCGGCGTTTCCACCCATGTCGCGGGCGTCAAGAAGGGCGAATTCGGCCGGCGGATGACGCTCCAGGCCGACGACATCGTCTCGACCGTCGCTCCCTACGACATGGTCCGGAAGATGCGCGCCTCAGTGCTCGTTCTGGGCCCGATGCTGGCGCGCATGGGAGAATCGACAGTCTCGCTGCCCGGCGGCTGCGCGATCGGTGACCGGCCGATCGACCTTCACCTGAAGGCCCTCGAGGCGATGGGCGCCGAAATCGAGCTGGCGAGCGGCTATGTGAAGGCCAGCGCTCCAAAGGGCCGCCTGCCCGGCGGCGACTTCAGCTTCCCGGTCGTGTCCGTCGGTGCGACCGAAAACGCGGTAATGGCGGCCGTGCTGGCGAAGGGCAAAACGCAGCTGTTCAACGCAGCGCGCGAGCCGGAGATCGTCGACCTCTGCAATTTACTCGTGGCGATGGGCGCCAAGATTAAGGGAATCGGGTCGGGTCACCTCATCATCGACGGCGTCGAAGGCCTGCACGGGACTACCTATGAAGTGATGCCGGATCGTATCGAGGCCGGCAGCTACGCCTGTGCGGCGGGCATTACCGGCGGTTCCATCGACCTTATCGGCGCCCGGCCCGACGACATGCAGGCGACGCTGAGCGCACTCGCGCACTGCGGCCTGCTGATCGAATTCCACAATCGCGGCATCAAGGTGAGCTCAAACGGCGCGATGAAGCCGCTTGCTCTCTCGACCTCGCCTTTCCCGGGATTTGCGACGGATATGCAGGCGCAGTTCATGGCCATGTTGTGCCGGGCAGAGGGCGATAGCTTCCTCGAGGAGACCATCTTCGAGAATCGCTACATGCACGTCCCCGAGCTTCGCCGGATGGGCGCCGAGGTCGACATCCATGGCCGCTCCGCCATCGTGCACGGAGTCGAGGCGATGACGGGCGCGAGCGTCATGGCAACCGACCTTCGCGCCTCGATGAGCCTCATCCTCGCGGGCCTCGCTGCCGAAGGAGAGACCGAGGTCCTGAGGGTCTATCACCTCGATCGCGGCTACGAGCGGCTGGAAGAAAAGCTCAGTGCCGTCGGCGCCACGATCGAACGGCGTAGCGTCGGCTAGAGCTTCTTGAAGAAGCGGATGCTGCTCCGCTCGTATCCGAGATGACGATAGAAAGCGTGCGCGGCCGTCCGGCGGTCGTTGCTCGTGACCTCCACAAGCTGACAGCCTTCGCTACGCATCCATTTTTCGGCAGCGTCGACGAGGAGTCGTCCCAGCCCGAGACCTTGCGCATCTTTTGACACAACCAAGGCCGTGATCCGGCCCAGCGGGGCAGGGCGGTGGATGACGACGCGGCGGCCGACGCCGCACATTCCGACGACTTTCTTTTCGAGCGTCACGACCAGAGGCGTCTCGCCACTCTTCTTGAGCGCGGCGAGGTTCTTGCGCACGCGTTTCTCGTCGATCGGATGACCAAGCTCTTCAATGAGCTCGGTGAGCCGCGGGGCGTCCGACGGCTTGGCATCGCGAATCTTCGGTTTCGGCTTGGGCGGCGGTGGCGGCGGTGGCGGTGGCGCGCGCTTGGGAGCGGGAGCAGTGTCGTTGGCAGGCTCCCGCGTCGACTTCCTGGCCTTGCGCTTGCGCGGCATCACCGCGACGTCGAGCGAAGCCCCCCAATCCTTCGCGCCCAGATTGCGGAGGAAAAGCTCCGCATCGTCCGGCGACCCGACTGGCCCCTTCGAATCCATGCCGAAGACGGCCTTGCCGGTCGCATCGGTGATCCCAACCTTCCCGAACCGGCGCTTGCCCGGTGTCCGGACGCGCGAACGGATGAGCTTCAGGCCGCGATTGCGCGCGGTCTCCGCCAGAGCGTCCAGGCGCTCGTCGCTCATATTTTGTCGATCACGTGGAGCACGAGTCCCACGAGCCCACCGACGAGGGTGCCGTTTATCCGAATATATTGGAGATCGCGGCCGACCGCGGCCTCGAGGCGATTGGTGACGGTTTGGGCATCCCAACCGCGGATCGTCTCGGAAACCAACTTTACCATCGATCCACCGTAGCTCGCAGCCATGCCGACCACGGCCCGCCGCGCGAATTGGTTGATCGCGGCGCGAATGCGCTGGTCCTTCTCGAGGGTGCCGCCCATCGACTTCAGGATCTCGCCAAGCTTGCCGGCGAGAACCGCATCCGGATTGCGCGCGGCGCGAATGATCGTCTCGCGGCCCTTTTGCCAGAGTGCGTCGATCCACAGGCCGACGGACTTGTTGTCGACGAGCTGTTCCTTGATCGCTTCGACCCGTTCACGTGTCTCAGGCCGCGTCTGAAGGTCGTTTGCAAGCTGTGCGAGCGCCTCCTCGATCTTCAGGCGCACAGGATGGGCCGGATCCGTCGACATCTCAGCGGTTAACTTGCGAAGCCCGTCGACGATGGCGTCGGCCAGCTTCGCGTCGAGGCCGGCGAGTTTCAGCACCCAATTGGCCTTCTTGTGAACCATCTCGCGAATGAGCTGCTCGTTGGCGTCGAGTGCGCGGGCGGTCCAGCGGATCGCCGCCTCCAGCATGGGAACATGACGATCTTCGTTGATCGCGGAAGCGAGCGTGTGCCCGAGCAGGGGTGAGACCTCCATCTTGCGGAGGCGTGTCGATACGGCGCCCTTCACCAGGCCGCCGAGGCGCTCATCATCCAGGCTTTCGAAGATATCGGCGATCAGGCGGGATGCGCCGGCGCGGATGCGTGTGCCCTGTCCAGCGGGGGTCTGAAGGAAGCGCCCCGCGGCTCCGGCAACGTCGAGGCGCTGCATGCGCCGGGCGACGACCGTGGGAACCAGGAAGTTTTCCTTGATGAATGCGGCGAGCGCTTCGCCGATCCGGTCCTTGTTGCGTGGGATGATCGCGGTGTGCGGTATCGGAACGCCGAGCGGGTGCCGGAAAAGTGCCGTCACTGCGAACCAGTCGGCAAGGCCGCCGACCATCGCGGCCTCTGCGAATGCTTTGACGTAGGCGAGCCACGGATACTGATGCTCGAATGCGCGCGTCGCGAGGAACACGGCGGCCATGACGACCAGCAGGCCCGTCGCGACGATCTTCATGCCCTGCGCACCAGGCTGCGCAGGGTTGAAGCGAGACAAGGCGCCGTTGGTCATCGTCCTCATGCCGGCTCAATAGCCGACATGCCGATCGGGTTCACTCCGCTGGAACCGCAGTTCCCGTCGCGTGGGCATCGCTGCCGATCAGCTTGTGGAAGAGCCTGCCGATCCGGCCCTCGATCGAGATGGCGATCGAGAAGTAGGACGGCACCAGCAACAGCGTCAGCACGGTCGAGAAGATGAGGCCGCCGATGACGGTGATCCCCATCGGTGCGCGCCAGCTGTTGTCGCCGCTGATCGAGATCGCCGTCGGCAGCATGCCTGCCACCATCGCGATGGTCGTCATGACGATCGGCTGGGCGCGCTTGTGGCCCGCTTCCCAAATGGCCGCGTTTTTCTCCATGCCGTGATTCATCATCTCTACCGCGAAATCGACGAGCAGAATCGAGTTCTTCGCGACGATGCCGAAGAGCATCAGGATGCCGATCAGGACGAACAGCGAGACGGGCTGGTTGGCCACGTGCAGCGCTATCGCGGCTCCAAGCGGAGCCAAGATGAGCGATCCCATGTTAACGAACGGGGCGAGGAAGCGTCGGTAGAGCAGCACCAGCACCGCGAACACCAGCAGGATACCGGCGATCAGCGCCACCGCGAAGTTGAAGAGCAACTCCGACTGCCACTTCTGGTTGCCGAGGTTCATCTTCTGCACGCCTTGGGGCAGGTTCTTGAAGCTCGGCAGCTCGTAAACCTTGGCCCACACGTCGCCTTCGACGACGCCGGGCGCGAGGTCGGCGCCAATCGCCACGCGGCGAAGCTGGTTAGAGCGCTGGATGGTGGTCGGACCGGAGCCGAAGCCGATTTGCGCGACCGCGCGCAAGGGCACGGATCCGCCGCCTGACGTCGGAACCGGAAGATTCTCCAGCGTCTGGATGTTGCGGCGCGCATCTTCCGAAAGCGAGACCTGGATCGGCACCTGCCGGTCCGACAGCGAGAATTTGGCGCTGTTCTGCTCGATATCGCCAAGGGTCGCGATGCGGATCGTCTGGCTGAGCGCTGCCGTCGTGACGCCGAGGTCGGCCGCAAGATCGAAGCGCGGCTTGATCGTGATTTCTGGCTGCGCGAGCTGACTGCCAACGCGCGGGGCACGCAGCCCCGGAACCGTCTCCATCTCCTTGGCGATGTTGTTGGCGACCGCGGTGAGCTGCACCGGATCGTCGCCGCCGAGATAGAGCATGATGTCGCGCTGGTCGGCGTCAGGGCCCCCGCCGTTCTGGCTCATGAAGCTGACGCGCGCGTCAGGGAAGGCCGAAAGGGTCGGAGACATTGCACGCTCGAATTCGGTGCTGGTGACGTCCCGGTCCTTCTTGAGAACGATGTTCACTCGTCCGGTCGCTATATTCACGCGCTCGAAGACACGCTCGACGTTCTTGTCCTTCGACACCAGCGCGGCAACGCGATCGGTCGCGGCTTCTGTCTGCTTGAGCGTGCTGCCGGGCGGAAGCGTGACGTTCACCCGCGAATAATCGTCGTTCTGCGGCGGGAAGAAGGACATCGAGAGCGTGCCGAACAGGGTGATGCTGAGCAGCAAGGTCGCGACGCCGGCGGCGACCATGGCCAACCGATGGTCATGCATGCGTGCGTTGAAGCGCGACGCCATCACATGGTGCCACTCCGCAAAGCCTCCGCGGCCGAACATCTGCACGAGATAGGCAATGAGCTTGCCCGCGCCATAGGCCAGTGCTCCGCCGACAAGCAGGGCGAGCGGAATGCCGTAGGCGCCGGGCAAGCCTGTCTTGCCGAGGCCCATGTTGGCCGCGACCACGCCTCCCAGGAAAACCGCCAACACAGGCAGCAGGAGCACGGCGCCGAGAGCGTAATAGCCGAAGTGGCGGGCAGGCTTGGGCAGTCGCGCCAGCAGCGCATTGGCCTTCGACGTGTCGAGGCTCCAGTTCAGGACCTTGAGATAAACGTCCATCCACTTCCAGGCGGCGTGCGGCTGGACGCCGTGCGAACGCAGGAAGTAGGCGGCGATCAACGGCGTGATCATTCGCGCCACGAACAAGCTCATCAGCACAGAGAGCACGACCGTGAAGCCGAACGCTTTGAAATACTGCCCGGCGATGCCCGGCATCAGCGCGACCGGGAAGAAGACCGCGACGATCGCCATCGTCGTCGCCAGCACGGCGAGGCCGATTTCATCCGCGGCGTCGAGCGAGGCTTGGTAGGCCGATTTACCCATGCGCATGTGGCGGACGATGTTTTCGATCTCCACGATTGCGTCATCCACGAGCACGCCCGCGACCAGGCCCATGGCCATGGTCGACATGAAGTTCATGGTGATGCCCATCATGCTCATGAACCAGAAGGCTGGGATGGCAGAGAGTGGGATGGCGACGGCGGAAATCGCGGTCGCGCGGATATCCCTAAGGAAGATCAGGACGACGAGAACCGCCAGGACGGCACCTTCGACCAGGCCTTCCATCGCCGACCGGTACTGGGACTTGGTGTAGTCGACGGTGTTGAAGACCTCGTTGAACTTGACCTTCGGATTTTCCTTCTCGAGTTTTTTGAGCTCCTGCCACGCATTGTCGTAAGCAGTGACTTCGGACGCGCCCTTCGAACGCTGGACGCTGAAGGTGACGACCTGGTGGCCATTCATCTTGGCGATCGAGCGCTGTTCGCTGTTGCTGTCGCGGACCTCGCCGAGGTCAGCGAGCTTGACGAAGCGGCCGGCCGGCAGGGCGATCTGCGTCTGCGAAAGCTGGTAGGCGTCCTGCGCGTTGCCGAGCACGCGCACCGACTGCTCCGAGCCCGCGATTTCGGCGCGGCCGCCGGCGCCGTTCATGTTGCTTTGGCGAAGCTGCTGGTTGACCTGTGCAGCGGTGATGCCCTGAGACTGAAGCGCCGCCGGATCGAGGATCACCCGGATGTTGCGACTGACGCCACCGACGCGATTGACTGCCGCAATGCCTTCCTGACCGAGCAGACGCTTCGCGACATTGTTGTCGATGTACCAGCTCAATTGCTCGAGCGTCATGTCGGTCGCCTGCGCGCCGACATAGGTAATTGGTTCGTCGTTGGCGTCGACGCGCGTGACCTGCGGTTCGAGAATGCCGTCGGGCAGGGTGCCGCGGATTTGCGCGATAGCGTTGCGGACGTCGTTCACAGCCCGATCGCTCGGCGTGCCGAGCTGGAAGGTCACGAAGGTGAAGCTGTTGCCCTCGCTGACGGTGCTGTTGATTTCCTCGACGCCGTTGACGCCACGGATTGCCGATTCAACCCGCTGAGTGACCTGCGTTTCAAGCTCATTCGGGGCGGCGCCGGGCTGCGACACCGACACGGTGGCCGCCGGGAAGTCGATGTCCGGGTTCTGGTTGACCTGCATGCGGGCGAACGAGATCAGGCCCGCGAGCATCAGGCCGACGAAGAACACGATCGGTCCAACCGGGTTGCGGATGCACCAGGACGAAATGTTGCGGAAATTCATGACCTGATTTCTTTCGTCGACTGAGCGACCGGCCTCACTTCGCGGCCTGGCGCCTCGGATTCACCTTCTGCCCCGGATTGAGGAACGGACCGGCCGACAGGACGACCCGCTCATTGCCGGAAAGGCCGGCGCCAACCGTCACGCCATTGTCTTCGACCGTGCCGATCTGGATGTCGCGTCGTTCGACCTCGTTCTTCGCGTTGATGACGTAGACGTAATTGCCCTTGTCATCGCTGAGCACGGCGCTCTGCGGCAGAAGCGGCGCGGTGGTCGTGCCGGCGGTGATACGCGCTTCGGCGAACCCGCCCGGACGCATGCTGGCGTCATAGGGCACGGCAATCCGGACGTCGCCGAGCCGCGACTGCGGATCGATGACGGGCGCTACCTGCCAGACGGTGCCTGCATAGTTGTGGGTCGACCCGACCGGAGTCACCTGCGCGGTCATCCCGGTGTGAACGGCCGAAAGATCCTGCTGCGAAAGCTGCGCGCGCATCTCCATCTGTCCGGCCTCGGCGAGGCGGAAGAGCGCGCCCGAACCCGGGCTGACGATCTGACCGATCTCGACGCTGCGGGCGAGGATCAGACCCGATGTCGGTGCGACGACATTGAGGCGCCCGATCTCGGCACGGGTGGCGGCCAGCTGCGCCTGAGCGACCCGCACCTGTGCGTAGGCGGCGTCACGTGTGGCCTTTTTAGAATCGATCTCGGCCTTGGAGACGAAACCGCGCCCCTGGAGGGCAAGCGCGCGTTCGTAATTGGATTGTGCGAGGGCGGCATTGGCACGGGCCGATTCGACCTGCGCCGAGAGTTGGTTCGCCTGCTGTGCCTGGACCGAGCGGTCGACGACCGCGAGCGTCTGGCCCGCATGCACCCAGCTGCCGGCGTCCACGAGGACGCTGACGACGCGGCCGCCCGATCCGGCAATGCCGATCGGCTGGTCGCGCTTGGCACCGAGAGGTCCGCTTGCCACGACTACGCGTCCGACGTTCGTTTGGCCGGGAACGACCACGCTGACCGTCGGGACCTGCCCCGCGCCGCCAGCGGCGGTCTGGGCTGCCTTTTCCGAACCGCCCCGTCCGAAGACGAAGAAGAGGACGAGTATGAGCAGAGCCACACCGACAGCGGCCGCGATGATCAGCTGACGGCGACGCCGAGAGCGATCGACCACGACGAGCGTGTCGGAAGAGTGGATAGAGGTTTCCCTGTTCATGATGTCCATACCTATAGCGAGTCTTTGCGCCCTTATCGGCTAACTGTATTAGCTCAATAGGTCACCTCGCGCAACAGACCCATTTGCCTCAAGGGCTGCCAGTCGTTTTCGACTAACGGTGGCACTAGTTACGCGAGCGGGCGTTGCGGGCTGATAACGTGAAGGTTGGTTCAACGACAGAGGGGTATGCACATGGAACAATATGGCATTATCGGTTGGATCATCATCGGGGGGCTCGCCGGAGGAATCGCCAAGCTCCTGATGCCGGGGAAGGACCCCGGCGGATGCATCATCACCATCCTGCTCGGCGTTGCCGGCGCGCTGGTCGCGGGCTGGATCGGCCACGCCGTCGGCTGGTACGAGACGAATGAGAAGGCCGGGTTCATCGCCGCGATCGTCGGCGCCTTCCTCTTGCTCCTGATCTATCGCATGATCGCCGGCCGACGCGCTTAACGGCGGCTGCGCACCCTGTTCAGCAAGCAGCCATGGCCCGCGGGCAAACCGTTGGGCCAATGGAACGACTGCCAGGGAAACGATCATGAAGCATGAACTCATCGCGGCGCTGCTGCTTGGGGCCGCCGCCCTGCCGACGGCTGCGAACGCGCAAGCCGCCATCACGCAAAGCATCGCCGGTACCCGGCTGGATATCAACGCAACGGGCGAGGTCACGCGCGTGCCGGACGTGGCCATCATCTCGGCCGGCGTCGTCTCCCGCGCCCCCACGGCATCGGCTGCAATGCTGGATACGGCGACGCGCATGTCTCGCGTCCTCGTCGCTCTCAAGCGGGCTGGATTGGCGGATCGCGACATCCAGACCAGCAACGTCAACCTCAATCCCGAGTATCGTTATCCCGAGAACCAGTCGCCCCAGCTGGTCGGCTATACGGCGTCAAACAACGTCACCATCCGATTCCGCGACATCAGGAACAGCGGGAAGATCCTGGATGCGCTGGTGGGCGAAGGCGCCAACCAGATCAACGGGCCCTCGCTGGCGGTCGACAAGCCGGAAGCCGCGCTCGACGAAGCACGGGCGAAAGCGATCGCGATCGGCAGGGCCCGCGCTGATACCTATGCTCGATCCCTGGGCCTCCGGGTGACCCGTATCGTCTCAGTGAACGAGAGCGGTGGTTATTATTCGCCGCCCCCACCCGCGCCAATGATGATGGAGCGAGCTCAACTCGCCTCCACGAAGATCGAGCCGGGAGAGCAGAAGCTCCAGGTCAGTCTGGCAATGACCTTCGAGCTTCAGTGACGGCCATGAAAAAGGCCGCGCGAGCAATGCCCGCGCGGCCTCGCTTCAGAATGTATCGCGTCTAGCGAACGGATCCCCTGCGGATCAGGTTGACGATCGCAAGAAGGATCACCGCGCCGATCAGCGAGTAGAGGAATGTCTCGATCGAGAGTCCGTTGTTCAAGGACGCTCCACCGCCGAACAGCAATCCGGCAATTACCGCGCCGACGATGCCGACAACGATGTTGAGAAGGACGCCTTGCTGCGCATCCGTTCTCATGATCAGGCTCGCCAGCCAGCCGCAAACACCGCCGACGATCAGCCAGATGATAATACCCATCAGCCTTCCCTCCTATTCTCGACTGTCCCAGGCAAAGGGCAGCCGTTGCGGCACCACAGACGCGTGATGCCGGGAGATTGTTCCGGATTCGGAAGGGTCTGTCGAGAAATTTGGTTAATTAGCGCCGGTCAACGGGGGGATGCGCCGGATTAATAACGCTGCTGGCGCTCGTACTGGTCCCGATACTGCTTGATCCGCGTGACTCGCAGGCCCGGCATGCCGCTGCGGTCGACCGCGCGCTGCCAGCTGGTGAATTCCTCGAGGCTAAGCGTGTAACGCTTGCAGGCTTCGTCGACCGAGAGCAGGCCGCCGGCGACAGCAGCCACGACCTCGGCCTTGCGGCGCACGACCCAACGGGTGGTGTTCGGCGGCGGCAACGAGTCGAGGGTCAGCGGCTCTCCGAGAGGGCCGATAACCTGAGCCGGACGAATCTTCTGGTTCTCGAGCATTGTTCCGTCACACCTGCTTAATCATTGCTACTGGCCAACGTTTAATTCGGGTTCGTTGAAAATATTCTGAAACGTGCTGGTTAATTCGCTGGTCAATCCGATTTCCGCTCTCTTAACCCTGTTGCCCCTTGAGCAAATGTTCCGCCGAGAAGCTTGACGGCTTCCCGCCAGCCCTCGCCGCTCGAGAGATAACAAGCGATGGCATCCTCTCTCGACCTTCCGTCCTGCTCAGCGGAATCGCCGAGCAGGGCGAGAAGTTCGTCAAGGCCGAGCGGCTCTTGCGCCTCAGCGCCGAAGTCACGCTCGAAACGCGCCAAAACTGCCCCCTCACTTGTCACTCCTGCGCTCCGTCTAGCGGCGAGGAGTGAAATTCGGGTAAAGACCGACGAAAGACAGCTCCAATGCGGATCGATTTTCAGCTTGGCCGCCCTCTGGGCGATGCCCGCATCGTCGTCGCCATGTCCGGCGGCGTCGATAGCTCGGTGACGGCCGCGCTCGCCGCAGAGACGGGCGCCGAAGTGATCGGAGTCACGCTTCAGCTTTACGATCATGGCGAAGCCGTGCGCCGCTCTGGGGCCTGCTGCGCGGGACAGGACATTTATGACGCGAAGCAGGTCGCGGACCGGCTCGGCATCGCTCATTACGTCCTAGATTACGAAAGCCGCTTCCGCGGCGGCGTGATCGACCGCTTCGTCGACGAATATGCGCAGGGGCGCACGCCCGTACCGTGCGCGAGCTGCAACCAGGGCGTGAAGTTCGTCGACCTCGTCAGTTTCGCGCGTGACCTTGGGGCGGATTGCCTGGCGACCGGCCATTATGTGCGGCGGATCGTGAACGGCGGTCGGGTCGAACTACACAAGGGCGCCGATCACCGCCGCGACCAGAGCTACTTCCTGTACGGGACCACGCGCGAGCAACTCGATTTCCTGCGTTTCCCGCTCGGCGACCTGCCGAAGGACGAAGTGAGGCGGATCGCATCTGGGGTCGGCCTGGAAGTGGCGGCGAAGCCCGACAGCCAGGACATCTGCTTCGTGCCGGACGGCGATTATGCCGGCCTTGTGAAGAGGCTTCGGCCGGAAACCGAGGCTCCTGGCGATATCGTCGATGTCGACGGAAAGGCGCTCGGGCGCCATCGGGGCGTCGTCCATTTCACCGTCGGCCAGCGGCGCGGCATCGAGGTCGGAGGGCAGAGGGAGCCGCTCTACGTGATCCGGATCGAGCCGGAACATGCGCGAATCGTCGTGGGCCCGCGCAGCGCGCTGGCAGTCGAGGGCATGCGCGTCGCCGACTGGAACTGGATTGCCGAGGACCAGCGCGAGGTCAGTGTGAAGGTGAGGTCCCTCGCGCCAGCGGTCCCTGCGCTTCGCGATGGCGATTGGGTCCGATTCTCCAAGGCCGAATATGGCGTCGCGCCGGGACAGGCGGCGGTCCTGTACGAAGACACGCGGCTTCTAGGCGGGGGGTGGATTTCCGAGACTGCTGCGGTCGATCGCCTAGTCGATGCCGCAGCCGCATAGCGCCGGGATCCTCCTCTTCCGTCAACAGGGCGCCGAGATCGAGGTCCTGCTGATCAAGCCCGGCGGTCCTTACTGGGCGAAGAAGGATGCCGGGGCCTGGATGATTCCAAAGGGCATGGTCGAACCGGGTGAGGCACCCGCCGAAGCGGCGTTGCGAGAATTCGCGGAGGAAACCGGTACCAGGCTTGAGGCGATGCCGTTCGACCTCGCGACTGTCCGGCAATCTGGCGGCAAGTATGTCCAGGCCTTCGCGATCGAGGGTGATCTCGACGTCCGCGCGATTCAGTCGAATGAGTTCGAAATGGAATGGCCTCCCCGAAGTGGCCGGATGCAGCGCTTCCCCGAAGTGGCGGAGGGGCGATGGATGGCCCTTGTCGAAGCCCGCTCGATGATGCTTGCAAGCCAGCTGCCGCTGCTCGACGCGCTGGAATCAAGACTGAAAGGCTAGAAGATGATTGGAATGCTCGCTTTCCTTGCCGCAGCCCAAGCGACCGGATGGAGCGGCGGGCCCGTGCCGCCCGTGAAGACCGTGTGGCCCACGCGCGAGCAGGACGTGGTCATTAAGGACTTTCGCTTCAGCGACGGCGAGACCCTGGCCGAACTGCGCATGCACGTGACGACGCTCGGGCAGCCCCATCGGAACGCTGCGGGTCGTATCGACAATGGAGTGATGGTCCTTCACGGCACCGGCGGAACCGGCAAGCAGTTCCTCCAGCCCCAATTTGCCGACGAACTCTATGGACCGGACCAACCACTGGACATTCGCCGCTACTATATCATTCTTCCCGACAATGTCGGCCACGGCGGCTCGTCGAAGCCGTCGAACGGCATGCGCATGCATTTTCCCAAATATGACTATGACGACATGGTCGAGGCGCAGCGCCGGATGCTGATGGAAGGCCTCGGCATTACCCATCTCAGGCTGATCATGGGAACCTCGATGGGTTGCATGCACAGCTTCGTCTGGGGTGAAACCCATCCGAACTTCGCGAGCGCACTGATGCCGCTGGCATGCGAGCCGATGGAAATCGCCGGCCTCAACCGGATGTGGCGCCAGCTCGCTATCAACGGGATCGAAGCAGATCCGGCCTGGCAGAACGGCGATTATCGAGGGCAGCCGGCGGTCGGATTGCGAGCTGCGCAAAACCTGCTGTTCGTCGCGGGCTCGGCACCGCTGCTTTACCAAACGCAGTACTCGACCCGAGCCGCAGCCAGCGCTTACGCCGAGGAGCGGGTCGCGAATGCGATCAAATCGCTGGACGCCAACGACCTGATCTACCAGCTGGATTCATCCCGAAACTACAATCCGTGGCCGAACCTCAAGCGGATCAAGGTGCCGCTGATGTGGATCAACTCGGCCGATGACTTCATCAATCCGCGCAACCTTCCGATCCCCGGGAATGCGCTGAAGCGCATGCCGACGGCGCGCTTCCGGCTCATCGGCGAATCACCGGACACTCACGGTCACGGAACGCACACCTGGGCCAAGTTCTGGAAGGACGACCTTATCGCGCTTCTCGCCCGGTCCGCCTCGAAGCCAGAATGAACAACAATAGCCCGGCGCCAGCGAGCGCGCCGAGCGTAAGCCAGGCTTTCGCGTCGGCCTGCGACGCGGCCCAGGCGCAGACGGCGACGCCGATGCCTCCGCTCAGCCAATGCCACGGCAGGACAGGCGGACGCGATGGCGCTCGGGGCAGGGCGGCGATGGTGACTGCGTAGACGAACATCCTCGCCAGCGTGCTGACGACAGCGAGCCAGATAAAGCTTCCCGTCACCGCCAGAATCGCGGTCACGAGGGCGAGGAAAAAGATGGAATTGGCGGGAGTGGCGAAGCGCGCGCTTACCGACGCGAACCAGCTGGGCAGGTCGCCGCGTTCCCCCATTGCGTAGGTCAGCCGCGGCACCGAGGTCATGATGCCGTGCAAATTGCCGCCGACCGAGGCGATCGCCGTCAAGGTCAGGATCGCAGCGCCGGCGGCGCCCGCTAATCTTTGGGCAACGTCGAGAAGCGGCGCATCCTTGTCGGCCCCACCAGCCGGAAACGCAGTCACGAACGCCAGTTGGACGAGGAAGTACAGCAGGGTCGTCGTCGCGATCGAGATGAAGATGGCGCGCGGCAGCGTCTGTTGCGGCTGGCGGGTTTCGCCTGCCGGCACGACGAGATTCTCGAACCCGACGAAAGCGTAGAAAACGAGCAGCGCGCCCTTCTCGAAGTCGGTCAGTGCGGGAGGCGCGCCCGGCGCGGGGATCGGCGCGAACATGAAGAGTGCCGCAACGGCACCGATGAGGAGCGGCAGCGCCTTCAGGAAGGTCAGCCCGGCAAGCAGCCGCAGCGCACGCTTCACTCCGACGACATTGGCGATAGCGAGCAAAGTGCAGAGCGCGATAAGTGCGGTGGCTCGCGCTACTCCCTGCTCCAGCTCAGGTAGCCACTGGCCGAGATAAGCGATGAGGACGTTGGCGTTTGCAGCGAAGGCGGCAGCCCGCGCGACATAATAGATCCAGCCAAGCTCAAAGCCCGCGAGCCGGCCGAACGCTCGTCCGTAAGTGGCGGGCCCGCCACTTTCATCGAATGCGGCGACGCTTCGGGCGAAGGGCCACACCACCAGCATCGCCCCGAGGGCGATGAGCGGGAACAGCCAGGGCGAAAAGCTTCCGAAATCAGCGGCGAGCGTCGCCGGCAGTGCGAAGATCGCAGCCCCGACCGCGCCGTTGAACGAAAGGAGTGTCGAACCCCAGAGCCCGATTGTCCGCTGGAGGCGCGGACCTTCGTTCAAAGCTGGAACTGGCCCACGATGACGGTGTGGCAGCGTCCGCCGAGATGGATGCGGTCCCCTTCGAGCCGGCACTGCAGCAACCCGGTGCGCTTGCTCGCCTGCAACGCAGTGAACTCGTTACGGCCGAGACGGCTCGCCCAATAAGGCGCGAGTGCGGCGTGCGCCGAGCCGGTTACGGGGTCCTCGTCGATGCCGAGATAGGGCACGAAAACGCGGTCGACGATGTCCTCCGAATTCCCGCGCGCGGTCACCACCGCCATGCGATGGATCTGCCGGAGCGCGGCGAAATCCGGTTCGACTGCACGGACCGCGGCTTCGTCGGCGACCTCGATGATCGCCGCATCGTTGCAGCCTTCCGCCAGCCACACGGCTCCTCCGGGCAATCCGAGCGCGCGGTTGAGGTCGGGCTCGTGAACTTCCGTCAGGAGAGGGGCGGGCAGGTCCAGCTCGAGCATGTCGCCATGCCGGCTGACGGCCAGGATGCCGGCCTTGGTCTGGAAGCGCAGGGGGTGCCCGGTCATCAGGACATGCCCCGCGGCGATGGTGGCGTGGCCGCAAAGCTCGACTTCCGCCGTCGGCGTGAACCAGCGCAGGTCGAAATCGGCGTCCTCGCTTTCGCTGGGCACGGTGAAAGCCGTTTCGCTTAGGTTATTCTCGGCCGCGATCGCCTGCATCACCGCATCGTCGAGCCAGCGATCGAGCGGCATGACGGCGGCAGGATTTCCGGTAAGGGGCCGGTCCGCGAAGGCATCGACCTGGAAGAAGGGCAAGCTGGTCATGACGCCTGCTCCGTAATCTCCTGCGACAGCAAAGTCTCGCGGTCGGTCTGCCCCTCAGGATCGATATGGATGAGGATTTCGGTGTTGGGGAAACGCTGCTGGAGCTCCTCCTCGACCCTGTCGAGGCGATCGTGAGCTTCCTTTACCGTCCAGTCGGCCGGGACCCAGACGTGGAACTGAGCGAACTGGTGCGTGCCGCTGGTCCGGGTCCGGAAATCGTGGAGGCCGGCGAGCTCGGGATATTCCCTGGCCGCCGCGAGGAAGCGTTCCCGAAGCTCGTCAGGCCATTCCTTGTCCATCAGCTGGTCCAGCGCATGGCTAGACGCCCTCCAGGCACCCCAGAGGAGCCAGAGCGCGATCAGCAGGCCGAAGACCGCATCGGCGCCTGAGAGCCCGGCGAACTGGTCCAGCGCCAGCGCCACGATCACCGAGCCGTTCAGCAAAAGGTCGGAAGAATAATGGAGCCGGTCAGTGCCGATCGCCAATGACTCGGTACGGCGGACCACGTGTCGCTGATAGGTAATCAGCGCGGCAGTCAGCACCATCGCGACGACCGACACGCCGATGCCAAGTTCAGCGGCCGCCGTTTCCGCGCCGCTTAGGAGGCGCTGCACCGCCCGGAAGCCAATGAAGGCTGCCGACAAGGTGATGAGAATGACCTGCACCAATGAGGCCAGCGCCTCCGCCTTTCCGTGACCAAAGCGATGGTCATAGTCCGCCGGCTGCGCGGCGATGCGAACGCCGAGCAGGACGACGAGGCTTGCCACGAGGTCGAGGCCGCTATCGGCGAGCGAGCCGAGCATCGCCATCGACGAGGTCTCAAGCGCGGCATAGGCCTTCAGCGCGATCAGGGTGACAGCCATTGCGATGCTAGCCATCGCTGCGCGGGTGGTCAGCTTCGCGCGCTCTTCAGCGGTGACCGTCACGGGTAGAGCAACCCTTCCGACCAGCCGTCGCCGTCGCGGACGAACAGGCGGCGCTCGTGCAGGCGATGCGGGCGGTCGCTCCAGAACTCGATCCGGTCGGGGACGACGCGATAGCCACCCCAATGAGGCGGTCGCGGTACGTTCTGGCCCTCGTAGCGTCGCTTCATCTCTTCGAACCGACTCTCGAAGAGGTCGCGTTCCGCGAGCGGGCGCGACTGATCCGAAGCCCAGGCGCCGAGCTGGGAGTCTCTCGCCCGCGTGGCGAAATAAGCATCGGCGTCGGCATCCGACAGGCGCTCCACGGCGCCCTCGATCCGAACCTGTCTGCGCAGGGACTTCCAGTGGAAGAGGAGCGCGGCTTGCGGATTGGCAGCGAGCTCCTCTCCCTTCGCGCTTTGCTCGTTGGTGTAGAAAACGAAGCCTTCCGGTCCATGACCCTTTAGGAGCACCATCCGTACCGACGGCTGGCCCGAGGCATCGGCTGTGGCGAGCGCCATCGCCTCCGGATCATTCGGCTCGATCGAGCGCGCCTCGGCAAGCCAGGCATCGAACAGAGCGAACGGGTCCGTCACGTGACGGCCT
>Ga0207683_10002200_pt1 | contig 17135 bp, 14 predicted proteins | sample KBSM73metaG_FD_184333 | JGI IMG/M metagenome (GOLD analysis project Ga0207683, IMG submission 184333) | Miscanthus rhizosphere microbial communities from Kellogg Biological Station, Michigan, USA - KBS M7-3 metaG (SPAdes) (version 2) | ecosystem: Host-associated > Plants > Roots > Rhizosphere >... | reverse complement strand
AGCTTAGGAAAGCAGTCGCACGCTTATTTCGCGGAAGCCAGCATTGGACAGCAAAAGAATAAGGGGGATATTCAGGCTGGGTATGCATTCTTGCGCCAAGAACAAGATTCGGTGATCTCATCTTTCGATGAGAGCGATATGCGCGCAGCGACGAACGTTCTTCAACACCGCTTCTTTGTGCTCTACAAGGTGCGGGCGAACACAGTTGCGAGCTTCACGTGGTGGCACGGTCGCACGCTGAATCCGAACCTGCAAAACGCGGCTCTTGGCGGCGGAATCAAGCCCGGGACGGGAGCTGTGGATCCTTGGCTTAACCGCCTCCAGTTCGATTTGATCTACACCTTCTAGACCTGATCGATTTGACCATGGGCGGCGCTGGAGACTCTTCCGGCGCCTTTTTTTTTGGATTGTAAGGGTGGTAACGCTCTCTGAAGGCCGATTTTTCTCGTCCCCCGTTTTTGGATATGAAGAACTATACTTGTAACGATGAGGGGCCGCGCTATTGTCGCGCTTGCTATGCTTACGGTCGTGGCCGCTGCACCTTTTGTGACTGCAGTGGAGCAGAGTTACGCAGTGGCTACTCTCATGGAAGTAGAGAAAAAGCAGCGCGATCACGTGCTTTTTTATCTGTATAACACTCCAATAATGCGTGAGGACCCTTACTTCCAGGTGACCGTGCGCCTCGGTGACACCGTGGTCGTGGGGGAGTACACCCCTCGTTATGAAGGAGAACCACTCCCTGAGTCGTGGAAGGGTGATAAAGCGATCCAAGTTCGGCTCGAGCCCCACTACATCTTTTTGAAGAAACCGGGCGGCGGCGAGATGAAGTTCCTGATTGCTGACCGCTATAAACTGAAATCCAGTTCGAAAACCCCTTGAAATTATGCCTCGAGCCTCCCTTGACAGTCCGGCCCATTTCATCAATCGCGACGTCTCATGGCTCGCCTTCAATTGGCGTGTTCTCGAAGAGGCGGAAGATGCCACGAATCCTCTGTTAGAACGACTGAAGTTCCTTTCGATTTCCGCCAGCAATCTTGATGAGTTCTTTGAGGTTCGCGTAGCAGGTTTACTGCAACAACTGGAAGACGGTTATAACGAGGCCGGTATCGATGGTCTGAGCATGCTTGAGGAACGAGATCTGCTTCGACGTGAGGCAAATTTGTTCGTCAAGGAGCAGTATCAATGTTGGAACGACAAAATTCATCCCGCTCTTAGCGAGCATGGTGTCCGAGTCCTGAGCCTTCATGAACTTGATGGCCCAGCGAAAGAGTTCGTAGACGATTATTGCGAGAAAGAACTCGACCCACTGCTGACGCCGGTCACGGTAGATCCAGCGCACCCCTTCCCGCGGGTGATAAATAAGGCGCTATGCGTGGCGCTTTTGCTCCGTCGGCGGCGTCGCTCGTCGCTCACGTATACGGGTGTGGTTACAGTACCGCGGTCGCTCCCGAGACTTGTCAAACTTCCTTCAGAACACGGTTCTGACGACTTCATTTTCCTTGCGGACCTGGTTATTCACCATGCATCGCGCATGTACCACGGGTATGACATTGTCTCGGCCTCCGCCTTCCGCGTGACACGAAACAGCAATCTGTATTTGGCGGAAGAAGAGTCGCGCAGTTTGTTGGAGTCTGTGCGGGCAGAATTGCACAATCGTCGTAAAGGGGACGCAGTACGGCTCGAAATCGATTCTGAAGCCGACCCTGAGATCATTGAGCGCTTGCGCACCGTGTTCGAACTAGAGCCTTGGCAGGTATTTCCTGTTGAGGGCCCGGTAAATCTCTCGCGGCTTTTCAATATTTACGAGCAAACTGCTCGTCCGGAACTGAAGTTCCGCACGTTCGTTCCGCGCGAACTCCGGCTCACTTCAAAGTCCGCCGACCTTTTCGAGGAACTGCGTCGACACGACGTAGTGCTGCACCATCCATTTGATTCTTATGACGCGGTTGTTTCGTTTATTGAGTCTGCCGCCGAAGACGATCGTGTTCTCTCGATCAAGCAAACCTTGTATCGAACCAATGAACATTCTCTTATCGTTCCTGCTCTCATTGAGGCGGCGGCCAAAAAAGAAGTGACTGCCGTTGTGGAACTCAAGGCCCGGTTTGATGAAGCATCCAACATCCGGTGGTCGAGGGATTTGGAAGACGCGGGTGTTCAGGTATTTCACGGCCTCGTCGGCCTGAAAACCCATTGCAAACTATCATTGCTGGTGCGTCGCGACCCAGATGGCGTCACGCGTCGTTATGCCCATCTAGGGACTGGAAACTACAACGCCACCACAGCTCGTATCTACACCGACCTCAGTTTGCTTACAGCTGATCCTGAAATTACCGGAGCCGTGCATGATGTCTTTAGTTTTCTAACGGCATATGCTGAGCATCCGAGCTACGATCCACTCTTGGTCGCCCCTCTCGATCTCGCTGAGCAATTGCTGAGACTCATCGAACGTGAAATAGAGCACGCCCATCACAATCGCCCGGCCCGGATCATTGCGAAGATGAACGCGCTGCTCGACAAGAAATTGATTACGGCCCTATATCGTGCATCGCAGGCTGGGGTTGAAATCGATCTGATCGTTCGTGGCATCTGCGCCTTGCGGGCGGGCGTTCGCGGGGTAAGTGACCGTATTAGAGTGCGCAGTATCGTTGGCCGGTTTCTTGAACACAGCCGAATTTACTGTTTTGCTAACGGTGGCGATGAAGAGATTTTTCTCGGTAGTGCGGATTGGATGCCTCGAAATCTTTACGAACGTGTCGAGGTCGTATTTCCGCTGCGCGATTCACGGACCCGTGATCGAGTGCGTCATGAAATTCTCGAAGCCTATCTCGCCGACAACGTAAAGGCGCGTTTCCTGCAGCGCGATGGAAGTTATTTGCGTGCTTGGCAAACGCCCCGTAACAAGCATCGGCGGGCGCCGCGGGGGGCGGACGCGTTTAATGCCCAGGAATTTCTGGTTGGATTGGCAGAAGGGAAGCGCAGCTACGATGAAATTCCGGTCGTCCCTTCGCGGCGCGGCTCACGAAACTTGATTGGAAAGGAACGATAGCACTAAATGATCCTTTACTTCTTGCGTCATGCCAATGCCGGAGAGAGGTTGGCCACACCGAAGAAGGACGAAAAGCGAGCTCTCGACAAGGATGGCATCGAGCAATGCGGCTACGTAGGCCGAGCGCTTGCCGCGATGGATGTGCAAGTTGACCTTATCGTTTCCAGTCCACTCAAACGCTCCACGCAAACCGCTGTTTTGGTGGCCAATGAGATGGGTCACGAAGGCAAGTTGATTACAGATCCCGCACTTCGTCCCGACGCGAATTTTTCTGACTTCCGAAAGCTTGTCGACAAGCATGCCAAGCTCGAAGCAATGATGGTGGTCGGCCACAATCCGAACTTGAGCGAATTTCTCGGAAGAGTAATCAGCGACAACGGATCCGAATCGTCTGTCGACTTAAAGAAGGGCGCGGTGGCAAAGGTCGAGATGTATCGCAACTCCGGATCCATGCAGTGGTGCTTAACTCCCCGGTTGCTGCGAACCCTCTATAAGGCAGCTACCGAAAGCTCCCGCCCAAAGACTTCTCGGAAGTAGGTACGGTCTTTTTCAATTGCCCACATTTCCAACTCCGCTCCAATTCGTCTTCGCGTCGCTATTTTTAGCGTCACGTTTCCACCTCGTGACTGAATCCTGATTTTTTCGACAGCGCCGCTGCGTCCTAGATTTATTGCGCGAGCGAGCCGAAGCAGGAGGGAGGCCTTCCGGATGTTTTCTTGTTCCACGGGCGATAGGCCCTGCGTGGGCGCGTCACCAGGGGTTGGTCGAGATTTCCCCAGATAGCGCGCGATTGCCGCGATGATTCTGCGTTGCTGCGACGTGTATCCGAGTATTTCAGAATTTGCAATGATGTAATGCGCGTGTCGATGTCGCCCACTCCGATTCACGTAGCCGCCAACCTCATAGAGCATTGCAGCAGCAGACAGCCATTCTCGATATTCCGCCGGCAGCCGATGCAAAGTCCTTAACGAGTCGAACAATTGCAATGCGGATGTTCGTACATCCTTGGCATGGTTCACGTCCACTCCATAATGCTTCATAGCTCGCTGAATGGATTCCCACCGTTCAGACTCAATTTGCCTGCCAGATCGGGTGCTACGGTCGTACTCGGCTGCCATTTGAGCGAGCAAGCCGTCTCGGAGGCCGAGGGGCGAATAGCGGAAGCTTTGTACATGACATCGTTCCATTAGTTCCGCGTACACCATGGCTCCAGCGATAATGATTTCGGCGCGTCTTGGGCCTATCCCTTGTAGTTTGGCTCGGCCTTCGACCGGCAGTCCGCACAACAACTTCACAATTCTCTTCATAGACCGCTGGGTAACGATAGGCGGTTTTTTTGCAGGCTCTTTGCTTAGTTTCTTTGCGACCACTGCCAACGCGGCCGCAGTCCCGGACGTCGCGAGCACCATGGAGACCTTGGCTGCAGCAATTCGAGGCGAGACGCGAGAAATTTCCCTGCCGATGAACGCGCCCAACTGCTTTAATTCGCCTTTCCGCGGCGGGTCTTGATGCAGAAACTCACTCGTCAATCTGACGGCACCCAGCGGAAGGCTGACCGTGTCGCGTATGCGGCTCTGGTCTGAAACTGTCAGCTCACAACTTCCACCACCCAGGTCAATCATCAGGAGTTTCGCGGCGCTCGGTCGTAGGTTTGCAATCAACCCAAGGTGAATAAGGCGGGCTTCTTCGAGACCCGATATTACTTCCATATTCCAACCGGTGGCCGACCGAACCCATTCGTAGAATGCTTTGGAGTTTCGAGCGTCACGCGTCGCGCTGGTGGCGACGACACGGACAGAATCTGCGCCCAAGCGTTGTGCCGCGCGATGAAATCGGCGTAGCACCTTCACTGTCAAAGCCATAGACTCGGGCGTGAGGTACCCATTTTTGAAGACGCCTTCTCCAAGTCGGGTGACTTCGCGGTCTTCGTAAAGGTCTTTCAGTTTCTTGTTTTCGAGGCGCGCGATCTTAAGGCGTACCGAGTTTGACCCGATGTCTACCGCTGCGAATGTTGGCATGAAGAAGAGGAAGAATTCTAACGCGCTTCAGTCGGAATGTCAGGGAAACCCTCCGTCACGACGACCCGTTATCTTCCCGAAGTATCATCGTCATTTTAATCATTTTGTAACATCCCTCTGTTAACGTCCGAAGTGTGTCAAATCATGCACTGCCGAGACCGGAGTTGAACGGCCCTCGTCCTGTCCTGGAACCCAAGTCGGCTCGCCAATCGGTAGCGAATAGTTCTCCATTGCTTGGTGCTGGAAGTGGCGAGTGGATGGACACTGGGTTCCGGCTCGCCATGCTTGCATGCGCGCTTGCGGTGCTCGGCATTCTGGGTCTTATCGTTTATGAATTGATCACTCGATCGGCGCTCTCGTGGCATGCGTTTGGCCCGAAGTTTTTCTTTGGTAGCGATTGGAATCCGGTCGAAGATCAATACGGCGCGCTGCCGTTTGTGTACGGAACAATCGTCTCCTCCATACTTGCGCTCCTGATCGCTATTCCACTGTCGGTTGGAGTCGCTGTCTTCATAACTGAGATGTGTCCCAAATGGTTGAAGGGGCCGTTGTCATTCTTCACTGAGCTCCTGGCCGCAATTCCCAGCGTGATTTATGGGTTGTGGGCCATCTTTGTCCTAGTACCGTTGCTACGCACGGACGTGGAACCTGCCTTGGCGAAGACACTGGGTTGGACTGGCCTGTTCTCCGGAGCGCCCTACGGCATCGGAATGCTGGCGGCGGGGACGATCTTAGCGATCATGATCATCCCCATCATCTCCTCCATCACACGAGAAGTGCTGAGCGTTGTTCCGCAAAATCAACGGGAGGGCGTACTGGCCTTGGGCGCCACGCGTTGGGAAATGATCCGGATTGGAGTGTTGAGAAACGCCCGCGCGGGTATCGTTGGTGGGATCATTCTGGGCCTTGGACGCGCTCTCGGGGAAACGATGGCCGTAACCATGGTGATCGGTAACCGTCCCGAAATTGCTAAGTCCTTGTTCGCACCGGGATACACCATGGCTAGCGTTCTCGCCAACGAATTCAGCGAAGCAACCGGAGACCTTTATCTGTCGGCGTTGATCGAAATCGGTCTGGCATTGTTCTTAGTCACGATTGTCGTCAATGCGCTTGCGCGCCTCATGGTTTGGTCAGTCACGCGTGGTCAGCCTGCGAGGTCGCATGTCTGAAGCGAAAGTCAGTTCAGCCAAAGCGAGAAGCGCACCCCCTCAGGTCAGTGTGTGGCGGCGGTTCGTTAACCACCTGATGACGGGCGTCGCTGTCCTGACAGTTCTGATTGTCCTTGTGCCTTTGGTCGCCATTTTCGGATACCTCCTTTACAAGGGTTTTGGTTCGATCAACTGGGCATTTCTCACGCAGACTCCCAAACCGGTTGGTGAGCCCGGCGGCGGCATGGCGAATGCCATTGTCGGTTCGATGTTCATTCTGGCAATCGGAAGTCTGATTGGTGTGCCCCTCGGCATTGGGGCCGGCATCTATCTGTCGGAGTACGGTCGGAATCGCTTCGGAGATGCTATCCGCTTCATTTCGGACGTCCTCAATGGTGTTCCTTCGATCGTAATCGGAATCGTGGCGTACGGAGTCGTGGTTCTCCGGCAAAAACATTTTTCCGCACTAGCGGGCGGTTTTGCTCTCGCCATTATGATGATTCCGACAATCGCCCGAACCACCGAGCAGATGTTGTTGCTGGTTCCTCAGGCGATTCGCGAGGCTGCATACGGACTCGGGATCCCGCGCTGGCGTGCCACCCTTTCCATCACCCTAAGAACAGCGACATCCGGCGTGATAACGGGTGTTATGCTCGCCTTTGCGCGAGTGGCAGGCGAAACCGCGCCTCTCTTGTTCACCGCGTTCGGCAATCAGTTTTGGAATCTGCGTTTGGATCAGCCAACAGCGGCGCTACCACTCCAGATTTTCACCTACGCGATTTCGCCCTTCGACGAATGGCATCGACAGGCATGGGCCGGTGCCCTCGTCCTGATTGTCTTGATCGTTGGAGCGGTTGCCGCGGTCAGGATCGCGGTAAGTCGTGGAACTCTCGCAGGAGCCAGGTGATATGGGAGTTGGGATTCAAGTCAAGGCACTGAACGCCTGGTACGGAAAAACTCAGGCGCTCTACGACATCAACCTGCACATGCAGGCGAATCACGCCACCGCGTTAATCGGGCCTTCGGGCTGCGGAAAGTCAACCTTCATCCGCTGCCTTAATCGAATGCACGAGACGATTCCGGAAGCGCGGGTCGAGGGCCGGGTACAGTTTGGGGACTTCGACGCTTATAACGGAACGTCCCCCACGCAGCTGCGACGCCGCGTCGGAATGGTCTTTCAGAAGCCAAATCCCTTTCCCACCATGTCGATCTACGACAATGTCGCGTCAGGCCTCAAGCTGAACGGTTTTCGCAATCGAAAGCAACTTGACGACACGGTGGAGACAGCGCTTCAGGCGTCTGCGCTCTGGGAAGAAGTCAAAGACGATCTGCACAAGAAATCGGGTGCAGGCCTCTCCGGCGGTCAGCAGCAGCGTTTATGCATCGCGCGGGCGTTGGCCGTTCAGCCAGAGGTTTTGCTGATGGACGAACCCTGCTCCGCGCTCGACCCGATTTCTACAGGCAAGATCGAGGAGCTCATCTTTCAGTTAAAAGAGAAGTACACGATCGTGATCGTGACCCACAACATGCAGCAGGCTGCACGGGTTGCGGAGTTCACCGGATTTTTTCTTCTCGGCAAAATGGTCGAGTTCGATAAGACCGAAAAAATCTTCACCAATCCATCGGATAAGCGAACGGAAGACTACATCACAGGCAGGTTTGGATAATGCGCACGCGCTTTCAGCAAGGACTAGACGAACTCCGCCAAAAATTACTCCGTATGGGAGGTCTCGCTGAACAAGCCGTGGATCGAGCTTGCCAGGCTTATCGCGACCGCGATTTATCACGCTGCCAACTCGTCCTCGAGAATGAAAGCTTGATTAATGCGGCTGAACGCGAGATTGACGAGCTTGCTTTTGATCTTCTCGCTATGCAGCAGCCGATGGCGGGGGATCTGCGATTCATTCTCGCCGTTACAAAAATCAACGCCGACCTGGAGAGAGTCGGCGACCAGTCCGTTAACATCGCCGAGCGCGTGATGGACATGGTCGAACTTCCGGCCGTCGATTTGCCGGTGGACATACCTCGTATGGCAGCGGCGGTCAGCGCTATGGTTCGTCGCGCCCTGGAGTCTTTTGTCGAAGGTAAAGCGGAACTCGCGCAAGCTGTGCTCGAGATGGACAATGTCGTCGACCGCATGCGGGATGAAGCGTTCATCATGCTTGTTAAAACGATGAACGAGCGACCGGAGGCCACGCGCCAGGCGCTCGACGCGCTTCTAGTGGCCCGCAACCTCGAGCGTGTCGCTGATCACGCAACGAATATCGCTGAGGACGTCATTTTTTGGGTGCGAGGCTTCGACGTACGCCATAACGTCCCGGATCCCGACTCTCAAAGCCAGCAGGAAATCAAGCGCACCTGAACCGCCATTTTTCGGTTTGAAACCCGTGTATCAAGCGTTTCATCTAGCCAAAAGGCATTCACTGGAAAATGAGAAACGTTTGTGATGCGATCCGGTCGTTACGCGCTCCATTGCAATCGTCGGCGCCGAGTGTTACAACGCATTCGAAATGTCCCTCCACAAGCGGATTGTTGTTCTCATCGTGTGCCTCGTCGCAATAGGCCTGGTTTGGGCGCAGCGAAAGATGCGTCGCATTCCACTACCTTCGAGCAAAATGCTAATGCTTCCAGCGCCTGGAACGCCGCAACGGACAAATAGTTTTCCCACTGCGATCGCGGTGAGCCCCGATCAAAGGTATATCGCCTTGTTGAACGATGGATATGGAACGCAAGAAGCGTTGGCTCGACAATCCATTTCCGTAGTTGATCTAAGCAACAATCAGCTGACAGATTTCCCTGACCCCCGATTTGGTGAAGATGCCCACCAAAGTTTGTTCCTCGGAATTGTTTTTAGTTCGGATGGAAAACATCTTTATGCTTCAGTCGGTTCCATTACTGACCCCACCGGTGTAAAAGCTGGAAACCTCGGCAACGGCATCGCCATATATTCAGTCACAGGGTCGAAGGTCTCTCCCGAGCGCTTTATTTCGATTCCTCCCCAGCACATCTCGGCTGGAAAGAAGGTATCCCTCGGCGTCAGAAACGCGCCCGGTGGCAAAGCAATCTCTTACCCCGCTGGGATTGCACTGATTTCACACCAAGGCACCGATCAACTCCTTGTTGCAAACAACCTGTCTGACAATGTGGTGCTACTGGATGTGACAACAGGACGGATTCTGAAATCCTTCGATGTCAGCACATCAAAGCTGGTGCCCACGTCATTTCCTTACACCGTCGTAGCCACCCGCGATGGGCGGCGCGCCTGGTGCAGTTTGTGGAATGCTTCTCAAGTTGTTGAAATGGATCTCACCGCCGGTAAAGTCGTTCGTTGGATTCCCTTGCAGAAGCCGAAAGAAGCGATTGCCCCGGGATCCCACCCTACGGCTCTTCTGCTGAGTCACGACGAAAAGCTGCTGTACGTGGCGCTGTCAAACGCAGATTCCGTGGCGGTTCTGGACACGGCGACAGGAAGGCCCACTCATTTTCTTGACGCGAGCATCTCATCACAAAAAGCGTCTGGCGCATTTCCGATTGGGCTTGCACTCTCGGGAGATGGGGCGCGTCTCCTTGTCGCGGCCGCATCGCTCAATTCCGTCGCGGTTTTTGAGACCAAGAACTTCGTGGCAAACACGTCAGATGAAGAACGACAACCTGCTTTAGGTTTTATTCCCACTGAGTGGTACACAAGCGCCGTCGCTGTGGTCGGCGATGATCTGATGATCGCGACAGCCAAGGGCCAAGGTAGCGGCCCGAATGATGGTTTCAGCGAATCGAAAATCGGAAACCACAAGAAGGAGCACCCGTATATCCCGACGTTGATTGGAGGCTCGATCGCGCGGATCCCTCTGCGGGATGTATACGAGCGTTTGGCAGACTTCACAAAGGAAGCAGAAGAAGACAATTTATTTCGAACAGATCCTGGCAAAATTCAATTTGCTGGAGGCCAGAATCTCATTCGTCATGTTATTTACGTTCTGAAAGAAAATCGAACGTACGATCAGGTCTTCGGCGATTTACCGGTGGGGAACGGTGATTCATCTCTCACGATGTATGGCGCGGATATAACTCCCAACCAACACAAGCTGGCACTCCAGTTCGGAGTTCTCGATAATTTTTATGACAGCGGGGAAGTCTCCGGCGATGGTCATATGTGGTCGACTGCTGCGATTACTACGGACTACAACGAACGCACGTGGCCCATTGCCTATCGTGGCAATGAGCGTACGTACGACTTTCAGGGCACGGTAGCGGACGAATACCCGATGGACAATGAGCAGTCAGACGTGAACGATCCGGCTACCGGGTTCCTCTGGGACAATCTTCAAAAAAATGGAGTGTCATATCGTATCTACGGCGAATTCGTGACTGCTTCCTGGTGCAAGCCTGAAAAGGTGGCGTCTCCTAAACAGGGAACTCCTTCTGGTCTTACGTCTACTTGTAAACGTGCACTGATCAACAAGTCGGAACCGTTGCCCGCTAACGTTGGGCAACCACATGGTTCGCCCAGCCCATTTCCGTGGTCCATACCGGTACTCCACTCAGTGCGACCCAACAAAGCAGCGCTTCGCGATCATTTCGATCCGCTTTATCCCGACTTTAATACTGATTACCCGGATCAGCTTCGTGCGGACGAATTTCTGAATGAGTTTGGCGCGTTTGTCCGTGCGCGAGAAGAAGGCAAGGGCCCCACCCTCCCGTCATTCGTGCTTCTCTACTTGCCGGACGACCACACGGGAGGAACCCGCCCGGGCAAGCCGACTCCAAACGCATCAGTTGCCGACAACGATCTCGCTTTGGGACGAGTCGTGGAGGCGGTCTCTCACAGTCCGTACTGGGACGACACAGCGATCCTGGTGGTTGAAGATGATGCACAAGATGGTGCCGATCACGTGGATGCTCATCGCTCCACCGCGCTGGTGATCAGCAAATATTCGCCAGGTTCCAGGTCAAGCCCATACGTGGATTCTCGCTTCTACACCACGGTAAGCATGATCCACACGATGGAACAGCTGCTCGGCCTACCTCCCATGAATCAAAATGATGCGTGGGCTCCCGTGATCGCCACACTCTTCACCGGTGCAGGCAAGCAGCCCCCCTTCCAAGCCGATACGAGCAACAGGGACAACGGGCTGATTTACACGGTAAACGCAAAGACAGCCCCGGGAGCAAAGGAATCCGCAGGAATGGACTTTACCCGTCCCGACGCCGCAAGAGCGTCTGTCCTGAACGGCATTCTTTGGCAAGCGTCAAAGGGAAGTGTGCCACGGCCAATATCCCGCCACGGCTACAGCGGCGTCCACTAAGGGTCCCAACAACAAAGCGGTTCCTGAATACTGGTCATGCCCCCGAGCTAGATTTCGAAATGCTGCGGCCGGTGTTCGATCACGTGGTTCGCAGTTTTAAAGTTCGATAGTTCTCAACCGGCAGTTCATTCATTGCCTCATTTAGAATCTTTCAATGGCTGTAGCCATTGAGTGCCGCAATCTTCGCAAAACTTACGATGGCAAGGTTGAAGCTGTTCGCGGGCTCGACCTGCGCATTGAAACTGGCGAATGTTTTGGCCTGCTTGGACCTAACGGGGCAGGGAAGACCACAACGATTGAAATTCTCGAAGGCCTTCTCGAGCCTACCTCCGGAGAAGTGACCATCCTTGGCCATTCGTGGAAGGAGAAATCGCTCGCTCTTCGCGAATTGTTGGGAATATCGCTACAGGAAACCAAGCTGTCAGAAAAACTCACGGTTCGCGAGACAATAGAGCTGTTTGCGAGTTTTTATCGTGAGCCGCGCTCATCTTCCGAAGTCTTGGATCAATTGCAACTGACCGAAAAGGCTGACTCTTGGGTCGGCAAACTCTCAGGCGGACAGCGTCAGAGGTTAGCAGTTGCCACAGCGTTGGTTGGAAACCCAAAAATTCTGTTTCTGGACGAACCCACCACGGGACTGGATCCGCAAAGCCGCCGCCAGCTCTGGGACATCATTCGGGAGTTCCAGCGTTCAGGCGGCACAGTCTTGTTGACCACGCACTATATGGACGAAGCCGAGCGTCTTTGTGACCGTTTGGCAATCGTAGACCATGGCCAAATTATTGCGGAAGGATCGCCCGCGTCATTGATCGATCGTCTCGGCGGACATCACGTGATTGAATTCAGCGTGAATACCGCTCCCAACGGTCACTCGGAGGCAACGTGGCGCGCTCTTCCCGGAGTTGAGTCGATAAGTAAGGAAGACGACTTGATATCTCTGAACGTACGCGAACCACACCGAACTATTCCCGCATTGTTGGACGCGGTCGATCGAGAGGGTGCTCGTCTGCAACACCTCAGCACCCGCCAATGCAGTCTTGAAGATGTTTTTGTTCACCTCACCGGCCGGCACCTGAGAGAAGCGTGATGCAGGAAACCATCAAGCGCAACTCCCGATGGTCCGGCTACTACCACCTTCTCATGGCTCGAATGCGAGAGCTCAAGCGCGAGCCGGAAGTGGTGTTTTGGGTTTTCGGATTCCCGTTGCTTTTGGCGCTTGGTCTCGGCATTGCCTTCCGTAACAAACCTGCCGACGTGACCCGCATCGCGATAGTCGCTGGACCCAACGCACAGCACGTTATTGATCTCTTGTCGCGTTCTCCTAACCCAACTTCAATCCGAGCGGAATCTCTGGACGCGCCAGATGCGCTCAAAGGATTTAGACTGGGAAAGTACGACTTGGTGGTTGAGCCGCTTGCAGATGGCGGCGTCAAATATGAGTACGATCCTGCGCGACCGGAGAGTGTCTTGTCGCGCGCTCTAGTCGATGACGCCCTTCAGAATGCTGCGGGACGCACCAATTCAATTCAGACAACTTCGCGCACATCGAGCGAACCGGGCTCTCGGTACATCGACTTTCTAATTCCTGGCCTGTTGGGTATGAACCTGATGAACTCCGGCATGTGGGGAATTGGCTTCGCTCTAGTTGACATGCGTCAAAGAAAGCTGTTGAAGCGTTTTGTAGCCACCCCAATGCGGCGCAGCGATTTCCTCCTCGCCCTGACCAGTAGCCGACTTGTCCTGATGCTGATAGAAATCGTGCTGCTTCTCGGGCTGGGAATCCTCGCTTTCCATATGAAAGTACTGGGCTCGTGGCTGTCAATTTTGTTCCTAAGCGCCATCGGAGCCGTTGCTTTCGGAGGGATCGGGTTGCTTACGGCGTGTCGAGCCCAGAAAATTGAAACTGTGAGTGGGCTGATCAACCTCGTCATGATGCCAATGTGGATTTTTTCAGGCGTGTTCTTCTCCTACGAACGATTCCCGGCCATTATTCAGCCATTCATCAAAGCATTGCCTCTCACTGCATTAAATGATGCGCTTCGGGCCACAATTCTCGAAGGCGCATCGCTTGCGTCCCAATCTGGTCGTCTGCTGGTGCTGATCCTCTGGGGCGGGCTTTCATTCATTCTCGCGCTGAAATGGTTCCGTTGGTCGTAACCTTAGAGTCCACCGAGTCAAAAGAACTAGGCCTTTACCGTGGGCAGAAATTTCGGAGTGATCCGTGCCTTTGTGGCCTGCTCAAACGCATAGGCCAGTCGAATCAGCGTGGGTTCGCTCCACGCCCGGCCAAAAAACGACAGCCCGACAGGAAGCCCCCAAAGATTTCCTGCGGGAACATTTATGTTTGGATAACCCGCGACCGCCGCTGCGTTCGAACTCCCGCCACCCGAGTGATCCCCATTCACCAAGTCAGTCGGCCACGCAGGGCTTCCTGTCGGTGCAACCAATGCATCCAGTTTGTGCTTGTCCATTACTGCGTCGATGCCCTCGGCCCGTGCAAGGAGGCGATTCTTGGCGAGAGCGTCTACGTATTCCTTTTCCAAGAGTGGCCCTTTTGCTTCTGAATGGACAAAAATGTCTTGGCCGAAGAATGGCATTTCCTTATCGCGGTTCTTCTCGTTAAACGCAATAACTTCTCTCAGATTTTTTACCGGGGCGGACGGGCCAAGGCGCTCCAGATATTTATTTAGATTGGTTTTCAGTTCATAGAGAAAAACCGTGAACTCGCTTTCATCGAACTTGCCCAAGGTCTCAATCTCCACTGGATCGACAAGGACAGCCCCCTGACTCTTCAGAACAGAGAGGGATCCCTCCATTAATCGGTCGACACTGTCACTGAACCCAAAATATTTGCGGACGACTCCAATCCGTGCACCGTTCAAGCCCTTAGGGTCGAGAAACTTCGTGTAATCATTGAGGCCTTTGCCTTGACTCAATGAGGAAGCGGCATCTTCCGCATCTACTCCGACCATCGTGCCCAGCACAATTGCCGCGTCGCGGACGGTGCGAGCCAGAGGGCCGGCCCCGTCTTGGGTATGTGAGATAGGGATGATCCCAGTGCGGCTCGTCAAGCCAACGGTCGGTTTAATGCCCACCACCCCATTCGCATTTGCGGGACACACGATCGACCCATCGGTCTCCGTTCCAATCGCTGCGACACAGAGATTGGCCGAAACGGCAGCGCCAGAACCCGAACTCGATCCGCATGGATTTCGGTCGAGGGCGTATGGATTCTTTGTTTGTCCTCCTCGTCCGCTCCATCCACTCGTTGAATGGGTCGACCGGATGTTCGCCCATTCACTCAGATTCGTCTTGCCGAGAATCACTGCTCCAGCGGCTCGTAATCTCTGCACCACGAATGAGTCCTTCGACGGCTTCGATCCGACCAATGCCAGCGAACCCGCTGTAGTCATCATTTTGTCGGCTGTATCGAGGTTGTCTTTCAGGAGAATTGGAATTCCGTGCAGGGGGCCACGCGATCCCTTTTCCTTGCGTTCAGCATCGAGTTTCTCCGCAATTTCAAGGGCGTCGGGGTTGATCTCAATCACGCTGTTGAGAGCGGGCCCGTGGCGATCAATGGCCTCGATTCTGGCGAGATACTTTTCCGCAATGGCGCGGGCAGTGTACTTTCCTGAGCTCATACCATCAGCTAATTGGCTGATCGTGATCTCGTCCAGTTCGAACGCAGCGACATCAGTTGCTGGCGGACAGCCGCTCTGGCCGGGTGCGTGGAGTACTGGAAGGCCAACAGCACCTGCGCCCACAAAGAGTCCGGTACGAATAAAATTTCGTCGGTTCCTGCCATTCTGCTTTCCGCTCACAGGGCACTCCTCCTCGGATGATGCATTTCAAATGAATCGGTGTGGCTCCACGACATAACGCAGGAATGGTACACGAGCCATTCTATTTCCCAACATTTCGACCTCTTTGAGGTGAGTTATACTTAGAACGGTTTGGGCCGAACCATTTCGGCGCGTGAAAGCGCACGATTGAGCGGGAGTAGTTCAGCGGTAGAACGCCAGCTTCCCAAGCTGGATGTCGCCGGTTCGATCCCGGTCTCCCGCTCCATAAATTCAAACACTTGCAAGGGCAGCCGCTTCTTCTGTGTGTTCAGTTGTGTTCAGAACGTTGTCTAGTTTCACTGAACCCTTTCCACAACTACTTCCTCTTCGCTCGTCATCACATCATGAGCAACAGCATTCACCAGCTTGCGAACACTCTCTGGAATCGCCTGTGTGTACTCGTTGAGCGTGGTTCCGATGTCGCTGTGCCTCAGGTGAGATTGCACGTCCTTGGGGTTTCCGTGTCCCTGTGCATTCGTTGCGAATGTTCTCCTGAGCACTTGGAAGTTCACCGGAACCGATATACCGGCGGTTCTGGCGATCGGTTTGATTCTTCGCCTCAACCAGTTCTCAGGGCGCATTGGAGTACCCTTTTCGCTGGGGAACATTAGTTGGTCCGAATCTGCGTGCAGACTTTGATCACGCCACATCTGAATGAGCGGGATTAGCACATCAGGGATAACTACCGGAGCCTTACTGCCCTTTGTCTTGGCTTTGCCTTCCCTGAACACTCCGCGCCACGCAGTGCCTTCCACATTGAATTGGTCCTTTCGCCAGGATGACCACCGTAGTCCGAAGATTTCACCCGGACGCATGGCGCAGAAAGCAGCAATCATGGCGATCAGTCGGTCTCGAAAGGGCAGTGTCTCAAGGATCTGACGCGCTTGCCATTTGGGAAGAACTGGCTTCACCGGCGCGCTGGTTTCGGGGTTGTCGAGTTTGCGTGCCGGATTCTTGTTAACCAGCTCGGCGTCGAGCGCCTCTTCAAGAATCGCCTTTAGCATCGTTCGGCAGTGATCAACAACCGTGAACGAGAAATTCTGCGCGGCAAGCTTGTTCAGAAACATCTGGCAGTGGAACTTTTCCAGGTCGCGAAGCGGCGTGCTGCCGAGCGCCGGCAATATGTGTCGATCGAGGTGATACAAGTTCGTTGCTCTAGTCGACGGTGCCCATTTCGCTTGCCTCATGGGAAGAAATCGCTCTCGAGTGAACCACTCCAACGTTAGGAAATCGGGCCTTGGCTGAAACTTCGCAGCCGCAGTGATGATTCCGCGCAGCTTGTCTGTGGCCTCCCATTTCCGCATCTTCGCCTTATCGCCAAGGTAAGCGCCTCTGTGCCGGCGAGTTTCGTTGCCCTGTTCGTCCTTCTCGTAAACGTAATAGTGACCATACCAGCGCTTGACTGAACCACCACGTTCTTCTACCCAACCGTTCTGATGTCGGGAACGCATTCGTTTCCTCCGCAGTTTGAGAATATGCGTCATTGTCGCCTCTCCTCTGCGGAAATGAGATTACTGTTTATGAACGCCTGAAGATCCTCAGGTCGGAAACGCAGCACCGCCCGTTTTCCACCCAGGCGAACTACTGGCAGCCTCGGCTGTCGCCGGGTGGCATGATCCCTCACCCAAGCCTTGGAGACTCCGAGCACGGAGGCCACCTGATCGAGTGTGAGCAGCGTCTCCATAGTCAGCGAACTCCTCCAGCGGTACTCCCAACGATCTTCTTTAGCATCCACCGAAGCGGCTTCAACGAAGCCTTCTTCTCACTAGGCGCCACAT
>Ga0207683_10002196_pt1 | contig 17160 bp, 19 predicted proteins | sample KBSM73metaG_FD_184333 | JGI IMG/M metagenome (GOLD analysis project Ga0207683, IMG submission 184333) | Miscanthus rhizosphere microbial communities from Kellogg Biological Station, Michigan, USA - KBS M7-3 metaG (SPAdes) (version 2) | ecosystem: Host-associated > Plants > Roots > Rhizosphere >... | reverse complement strand
CGGCTGCTGCAGGGGTTCTCCGCGGGGATGGAACTCGGCGGCGTGTCGGTGTACCTCGCTGAAATCGCGACGCCAGGGCACAAGGGGTTCTACGTCAGCTGGCAATCCGCCAGTCAGCAGGCGGCGGTCATGTTCGCCGCGCTCATCGGAGTCGTTCTCACGACGACGCTGTCCCAGCCGGCAATGGCGTCCTGGGGCTGGCGCGTCCCGCTTCTCGTTGGCTGCCTGATCCTGCCGTTTCTCTTCAGACTGCGCCGCTCGCTCGAAGAGACCGATGAATTCATCGCCCGCAAACGGAAGCCAGACACGCGAGCCCTGCTGCGCTCGCTCGTCGCCAACGCGAGGCTGATCCTGATCGGCACGCTGCTGGTCACGATGACGACCGTGTCGTTCTACATGATCACGGCCTACACGCCGACTTTCGGAAGCGCGGTGCTTCACCTGCGAAGCGTCGACAGCCTGATCGTCACGCTGTGCGTCGGGGCATCGAACTTGTTCTGGCTTCCGACGATGGGCGCACTGTCCGACCGTATCGGCCGGCGGCCGATGCTGATTGCCTGCACGCTCCTGATGCTGGCGACCGCCTACCCGGCGATGCTCTGGCTGGTGGACGGACCGACGTTCGGCAAACTTCTGGTCGTGGAATTGTGGTTGTCGTTCGTCTACGGCAGCTACAACGGCGCGATGGTGGTGTTCCTGACCGAGATCATGCCCGCGGAGGTGCGGGCTGCAGGGTTTTCTCTGGCGTATAGCCTCGCGACCGCGATCTTCGGAGGCTTCACGCCAGCCATCAGCACCTGGCTGATTCAAACCACCGGCAATCGCGCCATTCCCGGAGTGTGGCTGTCGTTCGCGGCGGCGTGCGGTTTGGTCGCCGCGATCGTCGCGCGGGCGCAGGCGCCTGAACGCGTGAGGCAGGCGACAGCAATCATCGAACCGCGACCGGCGTGATGCGGTCATGACGCGACGCGGCGAGCCGGACAAAGACAGGAGGAACCGATGCGATGTGTTTCGTTAGTCGTGGCCTTTAGCCTGAGTCTGTGCCTCTCGGCATCTGCACAGACACAGGTTCACAAGTCGGCCTTCGAGGACCACTACGCTGACGTAAACGGCGTGCGTCTGCACTACGCGAGTGTGGGCCAGGGTCCGCTGGTGCTGTTCCTGCACGGTTATCCGTCGTTCTGGTACCAGTGGAAGGACCAGATGGCGGAGATGGGGCGCGACCATCTTGCGGTTGGTCTCGACATGCGCGGGTACAACCTCTCGTCGCGACCCGAGGGGCTCGAGCCCTACACGATGCCGCACCTCGTCGAGGATGTCCGCCAGTTCGTTGAGAAGATCAACGGCGCGGGGAAAAAGTTCATCCTGGTCGGTCACGATTGGGGAGCGAATGTCGCCTGGGTGTTCGCGATGTATCACCCGGAGATGCTCGAAAAGCTGATCATCGTGAATGGCGCCCACCCGTTCATCTCCGAACGAGAACTGCGCGAGAACCCGGCCCAGCGCCTGGCGAGCAATTACTTCTTCGTCTTCAACAAGTACCTTGCACCCGGCGAGCAGCCAGTCGACGAGAACGACACAAAGGAGAGCGCTTCGCGCCGGGCGCATACGGGGTTCGTCGACGCGGAGGTGAAGAGCGGACGGTACACCGAGGAGGATCGCCAGGCCTGGATCGACGCCTGGTCTCAGCCCGGCTCCACGACCGCTGGTCTCAGCTACTATCGCGCCAACCATCGAAACCCGCCGTTCAACGATCGGCATCCGGCGTCGACGATTCCCCGCTCATGGTCGGCCGCGGAGATGACGAAGGGCGCGAAGTCGACAACCATCAGGTTTCCGACGCTCGTGATCTGGGGCCTCAAGGACACCGCCATCCTGTCAGGTCATCTCAGCGGCCTCGAGAAGTTGGTGCCGGACCTGAGGGTGAAGCTGTACCCGGACGACGATCACTGGGTGATGCTCGAGAAGGCCCGGCCCGTCGCGCTGGACATCAGGCAGTTCATCGACGACGAGAAGAGCTTCCCGCGCGAGTCGGTTTTCCGCGGAAAGTAGCCGGTTCGACGCGTACGTGGCGTCGGGTCTCGGACGATCCCGACGACCCGACCGGTTAGACTCGACGGCCCCGAAACCACGGTCGTTCGGCCGGCCGTCCGCAGTAGAATCCGTCCGTCCTGTTCGTCGTTGGCGCTCGTCTTCTGGAGGAGCAGCCCATGTCAAACGATCGTCGATCGTTCCTGCGTCAGGCCGGCATGACCATCGCCACCGCGCTGACAGCGGGGTCGGTAGAGGCGTCGCCGCTGCAGTCGTTGTCCGGCAGCAATGCGCCGGGGACCCGTTTCGATTTCGACACGTTGCCGAATCGCATCGGTACCGATTCAACGAAATGGGACCAGCAGATCAAGCTGTACGGACGCGATCACGTCGATGTCGGCATGGGAATCGCCGACATGGACTTCGCCCCGGCTCCGTGCATCACGCGCGCGATGATGGATCGCATCCAGCGTGACAACTGGGGCTACATGACGATGCCCGACTCGCACGTCGAGTCGATCGTCGCGTGGAACAGGCGGCGATACGGCCTCGAGATCGATCCGAAAACCGTCGTCCATTCTCCGGCTGTTCACCCGGCGATCATTGCGACGCTCAGGGCGTTCTCACCTCCAGGCACCCGGGTCCTGATGCCGTGCCCGTCGTACAGCGGGTTCTACGGCGACATCAGAACGGTCGGCTGCAAGCCGGCCGACGTGCCGTTCAAGATACAAGACGGCCGCTACGTGATGGACCTCGAAGGTCTCGAGCGGACGATCTCGCAGGACACGCACACACTCATTCTCTGCAACCCGCAGAATCCGACGGGAAACGTGTGGTCGAAGGACGACCTGATGGCGGTCGGTGAAATCTGCCTGCGCCGGCGCGTCGTCGTGCTCGCGGACGAAATCCACTGCGACTTCGTGCACGCCGGAAGCAAGTACACGCCGTTCGCCACGCTTCCGAACGAAGCCGTCGTTCGGAACAGCGTGACGTTCAAGTCGGCGAGCAAGTCGTTCAATCTCGTGGGCACGAAGTGCGCCTACTTCTTCTCGACGAATCCCGAGTATCTGGCCCGGATCCGGGCGTGGCATCGCGAAGAGATCACCACACTGGGGGTGGTGGCTCATCGAGCGGCCTACACCGAAGGAGACGGCTGGCTCGACCAGCTGCGCACCTACATCGACGGCAACATGACGTTTGTTGCCGACTACGTTGCGAAGAACATCCCGCTCGTGAGGATGGTCAAGCCACAGGGGACGTACCTGGCGTGGCTCGACGTCAGCGCAGTCGTGGACAAGGTGGGCGCACGCGCGGCCGCCGAGCAGCAGAACCGCCAGCGCGATCCGGCGCTCTCGCCGCTCACGCCGTCGCACGTGATGGAGAAGTGGTTCGTCGAGCACGCGCGCGTGCAGCTGAATCCGGGCGGCGGATTCGGCACGGGCGGAGCAGAGCGGATGCGCATGAACTGCGGAACGAGCCGGAAGATGCTCGAACGTGCGCTCGGCAATCTCGCGTCGGCACTGCGCGCGGTTTAGATCCAATCAGCGATTGGCAATTAGCAATTTGCAATTCTGTTTATGCGATGTGCGCGCCGGTGATGTTCACGTAGACCGAGTACAGCGACTGGCTCGCCGTCATGAACAGGCGATTGCGCTTCGTTCCGCCGAAACAGACGTTGGCGCAGTTCTCCGGCAGACGGATGACGCCAATCGGATTCCCGTTCGCGGCGATTATCTGAACGCCAGGGCGCGCGCCAGCCCAGATGTTGCCGTCGACGTCGCACCGGATGCCGTCGGCGGCCGCAGGCCCGTACGCCTGCGAATCGAGCTTCGCGAACGTGCGTCCCTTGCGCAGAGATCGGCCGTCGATCTCGAAGACCTTGATCTCGCGCGCGGGGCCCGTATCGGCGACGTACAGCAGCTTGTAATCGGGTGAGAAGCAGAGGCCGTTGGGCCCGGTCGGCTCGTCACTGACCTTCTCGATCGTGCCGTTCGACGTGTCCACGCGATACACAGCCATCGGCAGTTCCGAATCAGCCTTGAATCCTTCGTAGTTGCCGGCGATGCCGTACATCGGGTCGGTGAACCATACCGATCCGTCGGGATGCACGACGACGTCGTTCGGAGAGTTCAGCCGCTTGCCCTGGTACCGCTCCGCAATCACGGTCACAGAGCCATTGGGTTCGTAACGAACGACGCGCCGTCCGCCATGCTCGCTCGAGAGTTGCCGGCCCTGGAAGTCGAACGTGTTGCCATTGCTGTAGCCGGAAGGGGAGCGGAACGTTGTCACGTGACCGTCCTCCTCCAGCAGGCGCATCTGCACGTTGTTCGGGATGTCACTCCAGACCAGGTACCGTCCCACGCCATTCCATGCCGGCCCTTCAGCCCACAGCGTGCCGGTGTAGAGCCGGCGGATTGGTGTGTTGCGGACGAAGTAGCGGTTGAACCGCGGGTCGAGGGCGACGATGTCAGGATCGGGATAGGGCGCCGGGCTCTGGCCCGACCAGTCGCGCGAAGCGGGAACGGGCGACGGCTGCCCCTGCTGCGCATGGACGCCGAGCGGTGCTGCGGCGAAGGCGCCAAGCGTCGATCCGAGAAAAGTCCGCCGGTTCATGACAACAGCCCTGCCCTTCTGCGCGAGCGTCACTTCGCTGGCGTGTAACTGAACTCGAGAATCGCGCCGGGGTTCGCCAGGTTGGTCGACCGGTTGCCGGCGTCGTCCTGCGTGCTGCCGTGGTCGTCGGCGCTCAGGAAGATGCGGCGGCCATCCGGGCTGAGCGCAATGTCGCGATAACGATTCGTTGTCTTGAAGTATTCAACCGGATCGCCGGAAACGGTGCGCCGGTCGGCGCTCAGTTTCAGGCGATACACGGCGCCCGATCGCATCCCGGCGACAAGCACCGACGAATTCCAGTCGGGGATTGCCGGCGCTGTGTACAGGTCGATGCCGCCTGGCGCGATCGTCGCCGTCCGGAATCGAGCGAAGTCGAAATCCGGCGGCACGGTGAAGAAGGTCGCCAGCGGCGGGACGAAGTCGGGATGACTCCAGGCCGACTCCTTCTGCTGAGGGACCGACGCCGGCGGATTGATCGTGTCGAAGATCAGCGAGCGGCAGGGCGTCGCCGACGCCGACCAGTTGGCGTAGACGTAGCCGCGATCGTCCTTGAATCCGGCAACGTACGGCCATCCGTAATTCTTCCCCGCCGCTATCAGGTTCACTTCGTCGTCCGAACTGGGGCCGTGCTCCGATTCGTAGAGAAGCCCGGTCGGGCCGAACACGAGACCTTGCGGGTTCCGGTGGCCATACGTGTAGATGTGGCTCCGGACGCCGTTGATGACCGGATTGTCTGCCGGTATCGACCCATCGAGCTCCAGGCGGAGGATCTTGCCCTGGTAGGTCGACCAGTCGCGCGTTCGGACGTCGTTCTCCGTCGGAAGGTCCTGCGCGCGATTCGGGTTGCAGTAGTTTGCGAGGAAGTTGCTGCCCTGGTCGCCACGCGACAGATAGAGCCTGCCGTCGGGGCCGAACGCCAGGCGGCCCCCGCCATGGTCGTCATGCGCCGGGAGGTTGTCGAGCACGTCCGACGGCGCCTTCAGCGCCTGGCTCGCGGCGTCGTAAGTCCAGCGTCTGACGCGCAGCCGGCGGGTGACTGTCGGACCGGGATCGGCATCGTAGACGTATGCGAGATAAACGAAATCAGTGCCTCGGCCACGCAGCAGGTCCGGGTGGAGCGCCATGCCGAGGAGCCCGTCCTGGTCCACCGACTGGTAGACGCCGCTCAGCGTGAGCGCGACATGCCTCGTCCCGTCCATGGGATCGATGCGCGTGACCTTGAATGCCGTTCGCTCCGTGACCCAGAGGAAGCCGTCAGGACCCCAGGTCACCTCCCACGGGTTGCCGAGTCCCGCAGCCAGCACGCGCATGGCAAATGCCTCGTGTCCGGTGTTATGCCGGTCGCGAGGGTTCTGCGCGCCGGCGAGGACTCCGGCGAGCACCACCAGGCCGCACGAAAGGGCGAACCGGCGTGTGAAGCGCATCGGCGCGGCATCATGACCGCGGTCTTCCCACCTGTCAAACAGGCCCCGGGCCCATTCGGAGAGGCGTGGCAGGATCCGGTATGATCGACTCGAATTCCATGAAACCAGAGTCGATTGCGTTCGGTATCGCCGGTGTCGTGTTCGGCCTCATAGCCGGCTGGATCATCGGAAGTCAGCAGGCGACGCTCAACCCAGCCGCACCAGCTGCCGTGGCGGCTTCTGCCCCTCCCTCGACCTCCAGTCCGGCGCCCGCGGCAGCCGTGCTCGACGAAACCAGGGTGAAGGCACTGACGAGCGTGGCCGAGCAGCAGCCGACCAATGTGCAGCCTCGCATCGAGCTCGGGAACCTGTACTTTGACGCCGAGCGCTATCCGGACGCCATCAAGTGGTACGCGGATGCGTTCAAGCTCAACCCGAAGGACGTCAACGTCAGCACCGACCTCGGCGTGAGTTACTACTACACGAACCAGCCCGATCGCGCCCTCCAGCAGTTCGACGAGTCCCTGAAGATCGATCCGAAACACGCCAAGACCCTGCTCAACCAGGGCATTGTCCGTGCGTTCGGCAAGCAGGATCTCGCCGGCGCGGAACAGTCGTGGCAGCAGGTGATCACACACGACCCGAACGGTCCTGAGGGTCAGGCCGCGAAGCGGGCGCTCGACAGCCTCAAGTCGGCCCATCCGGGAGGCGACACGGCGGCTGCGCCGAAGCCGGGTGCCTGATGCTGCGTTTCATCCTGCTGTCCGTTCTGCTGACCATCCTGTTCCGTGCGATGTCCCGCCTGTGGGCGGGCGTCGTACGCGGGATGCAAAGCGGGAATCCGTCCGCGGGCCGGCGGTCCAACGGTTCCAGCGTTCCGCAGCGAGGCGTGCAGATGGTGCGCGACCCGGTCTGCGGCACGTTCATCGTGCCCGAGCGTGCGGTAGCCTTGTCGGCCGAAGGCGGCCAGCGCCTCTATTTCTGCTCGACCGACTGCCGCGACAAGTACCGTGCGCGGCCGGAGTCGCACCCCGAACCGGCGCACGGCCGGACCGCATGACCCTCGAGTCGCAACTCCGCGCCGACATCGTCGAGGTCGGCCGCCGGATGTACGCCCGCGGGTACACGGCGTCGAACGACGGGAACATCAGCGTCCGCCTCGGTGACGATCGCCTGCTCATGACGCCGAGGAGCGTCTGCAAGGGCTTCATGACGCCGGACATGATGTGCGTCACGGATCTGGACGGAAAGAAACTGCAGGGCGATCGCGACCCTTCCTCCGAGATGCTGATGCACCTCGAGGTCTATCGCCAGCGTCCCGACGCCCGCGCCGTCTGCCACGCGCATCCGCCGATCGCCACCGGCTTTGCGGTTGCCGGCATTCCGCTCGATCGCGCGGTGCTTGCCGAAGTGCTCACGACGCTGGGGAGTATTCCGATTGCGGAGTACGCAACGCCCTCCACCTCTGAACTGCCGGCAGCCGTGCGGAAGTACGTGAAGGCGCATGACGGCATGCTGCTCGCCAATCACGGCGCGTTGACGCTCGGGACCGACCTCTTTTCGGCGTACTACAAGCTCGAAACCATCGAACACTTCGCCAAGATCAGCCTCGTGGCCCGAATGCTCGGGCGCGAGAACCTGATTGCGCGGGAGGAGGTCGATCGGCTGCAGGGGCTTCGCGCGAACTACGGCATACAGGCGCCGGCGCCAATCTGTCCCGATCCGTCGGTAGTCGGAGATCTGCTGGCCGGGCCCGACCCCTTGACCTGCCAGGTGGTCCAGGCGCCTGAAGGCGACGGCCGTCGGCTCGTCCCGGACCCGATCGTGGCTGGAGCGCCGGCACCCGGGGGCGACCCTCAAGGTCCCGATGGTGACCAGGAAATTCGGTTAACATACCGCGAACTCTCCGCACTGATCGAAGACGCGATTCGCAGCCTTCGATAGTCGCGACCGCAATCCGCAATCAGCAATAGAGCTCTGGAGACGCTAGATGGGTGAGGCACTTGGGATGGTCGAAACGAAGGGCCTGGTCGCGATGATCGAGGCCGCCGACGCCATGGTAAAGGCGGCGAAGGTGACGCTCGTCGGCTGGGAGAAGATCGGTGCCGGCTACGTGACCGCCATCGTCCGCGGCGACGTGGCGGCCGTGAAGGCGGCGACCGACGCAGGTGCCGCGGCTGCGCGCCGGGTTGGCGAGCTGGTTTCGGTGCATGTCATCCCGCGTCCCCATGCGAACCTCGAGGACGTGCTGCCGATCGGCAAGGCGAACGCGAAGGCCTGAGGTCGGGTGCTTCTCGCAAAGATCGTTGGCACGGTCGTCGCCACGCGGAAGGACCCGCGGCTTGTCAGCAGCAAGCTCCTGGTCGTCAGGCCGGTCGACCCGAAGGGCAAGGCCGAGGGCAGCTACCTCGTCGCGGTGGATACGGTCGATGCCGGAGTCGGCGAAACCGTGCTCATCGTCAGCGGCAGTTCCGCACGCATGGCGTCAGGCCTGAAAGATTGCCCGGTCGACGCCGCCATCGTCGGCATCATCGACAACGTCGAAATCTCATCCTGACATGCAGATTGCCCGCGTCATCGGCACGGTGGTCGCTACCCGCAAGGACGAGAATCTCGTGGGCATCACTTTGCTGATGGTGCAGCCGCTCACGCCCGGGCGCGAACCGGCCGGGCGGCCGCTCGTAGCAGTCGACTCGGTTGGCGCGGGTGTGGGCGAAGAGGTGTTCTTCGTGCGCGGCAAGGAGGCCAGCTTCCCCTTCTACCCGGTCGAGGCACCGGTCGACGCCGGCATAGTCGGCATCGTCGATCGCTGGGACACAGAGTGAGGCTAATCGCTAATCGCTAATTGCTAATTGCTAATTGAAATGCGAATCGCGAATCGGAAGAGGCGGGCTCGCGGTTGCGGCCCCAATTAGCAGTTCCATTTAATGATTCAAGATTCGCGATTCAAGATTCAACTTTGGCAATTAGCATTTAGCAATCAGCAATTCCCCAGGTATTTGTCGTGCTGATAGCGCGTGTCATTGGGACCGTCGTCGCGACGCAGAAACATCGCAAGTTCGAGGGAGCCAAGCTGCTCATGGTCCAGCCCTTGAACCTCGACGACACCCCGCGCGGGCACGCGCTGCTCGCCGTTGATGGGGTCGGCGCGGGTGTGCACGAGAAGGTCCTGATCGTGCTCGAGGGGCGCGCGGCGGGCGAAGCACTCGGCAAGAAGGCCGCACCCGTCGACGCGGCCGTCATTGGCATCGTCGATCACGTGGACGTCGATGGAGATTTCTGAACAGGAACTGCGCGCGATGATCCGCGACGCCATCGCCCGGAACGCGGGGAACGTCGAGGCGCACGAGCCAGAAGATCCGCCGCGGCAGAACGCCGGTGCGATGGTCCGGGGTCATGCGAGCCACGGCCGGTTCCTTGTCGTTCCTTCGGGCGACGGCGAATGCATCATCGAGCCTGCAGTCCGCTGCAATCACTGCGGCTACTGCCAGTCCCTCGGACACTAGCCTTAGCGAGAGAAGCGCCCCCAGCGGTGCGCGGTTGAACCAGCCATGAACATCTTCGTTTCGCGCAAGCTGCCTTCGTCGGTGATCGCCAGGCTCGAGGCGGCCGGCCACGTCGAGGTGTACTCCGGCAACGGCGCGATCACGCCGGACGAGCTGAGGGCGGCCGTGGTCGGTAAGCAGGCGCTGGTGACGATGCTCACCGAGCAGGTGGACGGGGCGCTCCTCGATGCCGGCAAGGATCTGAAGGTCGTGGCGAACGTAGCCGTCGGCTACAACAACATCGACGTCGCTGCCGCCCGCTCGCGCGGCGTCATCGTCACGAATACGCCTGATGTCCTCACCGAGTCAGTGGCCGACTTCACGTGGGCCCTCATCCTGGCGGTCACCAGGCGCCTGTCGGAAGGCGAGCGCGTCGTTCGCCGCGGCGAGTGGAAGGGCTGGGCATTCGACTACATGCTGGGAACGGAACTTCGCGGCAAGCAGCTTGGACTAGTCGGCCTGGGTCGCATTGCCGCGGCGGTTGCTGCACGGGCGCCGGTGTTTGGCGTGCGTGTCGCATACACGTCACGCAGCGACAGGGGACTGGCAGGTGCTGAGCGGATGTCGCTCGATCAGCTGCTCAACACGTCGGACATCGTGTCGCTGCACGTGCCGCTGACCGCGGAAACCCGGCACCTCATCGACCGCAAGGCACTCACACGGATGAAACGCTCGGCGTACCTGATCAACACGGCGCGCGGTCCCGTCGTGGATGAGGAAGGCCTCGCGTGGGCGCTGCAGCAGCGCCTGATTGCCGGAGCCGCGCTCGACGTCTACGAGCACGAACCGAAGATTCATCCGGACCTGCTGCCGCTCGAGAACGTCCTGCTCGTGCCCCATCTCGGAAGCGGCACGACCGAAACGCGCACCGCGATGGCGGATCTCGCCGCCGATAACGTCATAGCAGTCCTGGGCGGGCGGCCGCCGCTTACGCCCATACCCTGATGGCTGGCCGCGCGCGCAGGCCGAAGAACGTGGAGCCGGTGATGCGGGCGCTTTCGCGCGCGATCACGGGGCTCGACCTTCCGGCCATTGAGAAGATTTCCGGCAGCCAGCAGGAAGACCCCTTCCAGGTTCTCATTGCCACGCTGCTCTCAGCGCGCACGCAGGACGCCACGACGCTCGCGGCTTCGACGCGCCTGTTCACGGTCGCGCCGACGCCGAATGTGATGGTCAAGCTCTCTGTGAAGCAGATCGAGAAACTGATCAGGCCGGTCAGCTTCTTCCACACCAAGGCCAAGCACGTGAAGGCAACCTGCAAACTGCTGCTCGAGCGTTTCGACGGCAAGGTTCCCGGAACGATGGAGGAGCTCCTCCTGTTTCCGGGCGTTGGCAGGAAGACCGCGAACCTCGTGCTCATCCTGTCGTTCCGCAGCCTGCAGAACATCTGCGTGGACACGCACGTGCACCGCATTTCGAACCGGCTCGGGTGGGTCAGGACGAAGACACCGGACGAGACCGAGCAGGCCTTGTACGCGGCGACCGATCGCGAGTGGTGGCCTCACATCAACCTGTACCTCGTCACGTGGGGCCAGAATGTCTGCCGGCCGAACTATCCCCGGTGCAACGGATGTGTCATCCGGCAGGAGTGCCCTCGCATCGGCGTGACGGAGATCTCGAAGCAGGCGGCGCCCGAGCGCCTTGCGTCATGAGGGGTCGAGCGTCCGTGCTGCCGCGTCGCGCGTTGCGTGCCGGCGTCCTCACGCTGGCGTCGGCGGCCCTTGTCTACGGTGTCGTCGCGTTCACGGTTTCGGCGCAACGAGCGACGCCGGTCATCGTCGTTGAAACCTCGCAGGGCACGTTTGCGTTCGAGACATTCCAGAAGGACACGCCCCTGTCCGTCGCGCACATCGTTGAACTCGCGAAGGCGGGCTTCTATGACGGCCAGCGCGTGCATCGTGCCGTTCCCGGCTTCCTGGTGCAGTTTGGCGATCCGCAGACCCGCGACCTTGAGAAGCGCGCAGTCTGGGGCCGTGGCGCCGAGGCAACGAGCGGCAAACCGATCGGCGTGGCCGAGATGTCGGCGAAGCACAAGAACGTGCCGCTTGCCGTGGGGCTCGCGCACATGGGCGAGCCCGCTCAGGCCGACAGCCAGCTGTACATCATGCTCGACGCGCGCTCGGAGCTCGACGGCCAGTACGCCGTCATCGGCCAGGTGGTCGAAGGCGGGGATGTTCCGGCGAAACTGCAGGTTGGCGATCAGATCCGCCGCGTGTTCGTCAGGGAGTAGTCGCCGCTCTTCACCTGCACGACACCCGCAAGGTGGGGATACTGCGCGACGAACTCTGGCGGATACTCACCTTCGATCGGCTCGCCGAGCTGCTGCTTGATCATCGTGGCGTTGGCCACGGACTTCGCTGAGAAGTGATTGTTCGTGTACAGGTAAGCCTTCTTCACAATCCGGCGCGCGGCGCCCGCCGTCTCGCTGATGTCCTTCAGTTCGTCGGCGGAATACAGGTAGTTGTACCGGTCTTCCGGCTTGTCGTGTTTCCACCACTGTGCAGCGTTCCTTCCGTGCAGGCGCATGTAGTAAAAGCCCTTCACGTTGGGCAGCCGGTTCTGGCGGATTGAGAACCGGAACTTCGGTTCGTCGATCTGCACCCAGGCTGCGCCGGCATCGTTCAGCAGATGAATGGTCTCGTCGAAGGCATCGCTCCAGCTGCTGTGGCGCAGTTCCACGGCGACCTGGTATTCACCGAGCATCCGCAGCAGGTGCGCGAGGTAGCCGGCCTCTCCGATGCCCCGCTTGAAGCTTGGCGGGAACTGCGCGAGGACAGCGCCCAGTTTGCCGGCCGATGCGAGCGGGTCGATGCCGCGCTTGAATTCGTCGAGGTCGGCGTTGCCTGGCTTGACCAGTTCACGGACCGCCGCCTCGTGACCTTCGGGGGCGTGGAGCGACCGTCGCAGCACCTCCTCGTACATCTTGGGATGCGTGAACTTCTGGTAGAGCTTTACCGTGAACTCGAAATGCTCAGGCGTCCGGTCGGCCCACTTGCGTGTGACCGAAGCGCGGGGCTGGCCGTAGAAGGTCGAGTTCACTTCGACGGTGTCAAAATGTTCTGCGTAGAAACTGAGTTCGTCGAACCCCCTGGGCCGCGCCTTCGCAGGCGGGTAGAAGACTCCGTTCCACGTTCCCTGCCCGCTCGGGTAGTTCCACCCGGAGGTGCCGATGCGCAACCCGCCCACACACGTACAATAAGGGAAATCGCCGGAATGTTGGCCCTTGGCAGTCGTTCCGAATTCAATTCATCAATTAGCGTTTGGCAATTAGCGATTCAATAGATGCTGACCGTCAACGAGATCTTTCACTCGATACAGGGCGAATCCAGGCGCGCGGGGGAACCGTGTGTGTTCGTGCGTCTCACGGCCTGCGACCTGCGCTGTTCCTGGTGCGACACCCCCTACGCCTTCTACGAGGGGAAGAAGCGCTCGGTCGACGATGTGATTGCCGAGGTTGAACGGTACCAGTGTCCGCTCGTCGAGATTACCGGCGGCGAACCGCTGCTGCAGGAAGATGTCTACCCGCTGATGGAGCAGTTGCTCGCGCGGGGGCTCACCGTCATGATCGAAACGGGCGGACACCGCTCGATTGCCCGCGTTCCAGCCGACGTGCTGAAGATCGTGGACGTGAAGTGCCCCGGCAGCGGCGAGGCACACCGGAACCACTGGGAGAACCTGGCCGCTGTCGGCAGCCGCGACGAAGTGAAGTTCGTCATCAAGGACCGTGAGGACTACGAGTACGCCCGTGACGTGGTTGCGCGGTACGGCCTGGCGGGCAAGGCAGGCGCGATCCTGTTTTCACCCGTGCACGGGGTGCTTGACGCACGCGTGCTGTCCGAGTGGGTGTTGTCGGATCGCCTCCCGGTTCGCCTGCAACTGCAGCTGCACAAGTTCATCTGGTCGCCCGAGACGCGCGGAGTCTGATGCGGGCCGTCGTGCTGCTCAGCGGAGGGCTGGACTCCTATACCGCTGCTGCCATCGCAAAGTCTGAAGGGTTCACGCTCGACGCGTTGTCGATCCTCTACGGTCAGCGCCATGCCCAGGAACTTGCCGCAGCGCGCAAGGTGGCCGCTGCGCTCGGCGTCGAGCGCCACCTGGAACTTCCCCTGGATCTGCGCGCCATCGGCGGATCGTCGCTGACCTCGGACATGCCGGTTCCCGAGAACCGCGACCTGGCCGCGACCGACATCCCGTCCACCTACGTGCCTGCGCGAAACACCGTCTTTCTCGCACTTGCGCTCGGCTGGGCTGAGGTGCTCGGTTCGAGCGACCTCGTCATCGGCGTCAACGCACTCGACTACTCGGGCTATCCGGACTGCCGTCCCGAGTTCATCGCCGCGTTCGAAGCGCTCGCGAACCTGGCAACGCGGGCCGGCGTCGAGGGCGCGCAGTTCAGGATTCACACGCCGCTCATCACGCTCTCGAAAGCCGACATCATCAGGAAGGGGCTGTCGCTTGGGCTCGACTACGGGCTCACCCACAGCTGCTACAACCCGGAGGGGGCACGGCCCTGCGGCCGCTGCGACAGCTGCGTGCTGCGCGCCAGGGGCTTTGCCGAGGCAGGCGTGCCCGATCCGCTCCTCGCCCACTAGAATCGCCGATGTCCAGGACCGAACGCCTGTATTACAACCACCCGGACACGCGCACGTTCGAGGCGACGGTCATCCGCTCCGAACCACGCGGCGATGGCGTCGCCGTGTGGCTCGACCGAACAGCGTTCTATCCCACCTCCGGAGGCCAGCCGTTCGACACGGGACTCCTCGGAGGCGCGCCCGTGCTCGATGTGCAGGACGACGAGCAGGGCGACATCGTGCACATGGTTGGCGATGTTTCGCCGGCCGTCGGAGCACTTGTTCAGGGCTCGATCGACTGGGACCGGCGGTTCGATCACATGCAGCAGCACACCGGGCAGCATGTCCTGTCCGCGGTGCTCGAGCACGCGTTCGGCGCACGCACCCTCAGCTTTCACCTCGGGTCGGACTCCTGCTCGATCGATGTTGACCGCGAGCTCAGTGCCGCGCAGATAGCGAAAGGCGAGTTCGGCGCAAACCAGGCGGTGTGGCTCGACCTTCCCGTTACCATCCGCTACGCGAGCGAGGAGGAGGTGCGTGCGCTGCCGCTGCGCAAGGAGTCGGCGCGGACCGGGACATTGCGCCTCATCGAGATTGAAGGTCTGGACCTGTCGGCGTGTGGCGGCACGCACGTCAACCGCACCGGTGCGATCGGACAGGTTGCGCTGGTCTCGTGGGAACGGTTCAAGGGCGGACAGCGCATCGAATTTCTTTGCGGAGGCCGCGCGCTGGGACGGTTTCAGCGGCTTCGCGACACGTCCGCGGCGTCCGTCCGCCTCCTCTCGGTGCTGCCAACCGAGTTACCCGCTGCCATCGAGCGGATGCAGAACGACGCGAAGGAGCAGAAGCGGGTCATCGGCGCGCTGCAGACCGACCTCGCGAAGCACGAGGCCGCAGTCCTCGCGGCCCGCGCAGAGCAGTTGCCGGCCGGTCGAGTCGTTCTCCAGGCGTTCGACGGCGACGCTGTGCGGCTCCGGAATCTGGCGACTGCGATAGCCGCCAACCCGGGCGTCCTTGCCGTGCTGGTATCCAGCACCGCGCCAGTCCTCGTGGTCGCCGCGCGCTCCGCGGATCTTGCGGTGTCGTGCCACGACCTGATCAGCGGCCTGGCGAAGGAGTTCGGCGGGCGCGGCGGCGGCAAGCCGGATCTCGCGCAGTGCGGTGGTCTGCAGGCGGCTCCTGAGGCAGTCCTGGCTTCGGTCCGCGCCAGGCTGATGCCGTAGCTGACGTACGTGGCGTCGGGTCTTTAGACCCGACGGTACGGGGCTGGTCTGAAGACCCGCCCCCCACGTACGCCAATTTCGACGCCAGCCACGTTGACATCGAGCCCCCACGGCAGGACGATCATCGTCATGGGCGGGACACTGATCCTGGCGGCACTTCTCTCGGCAATCCCGCAGCCCGCATCTGCTCAAACAGCCGCCACGCTTCACATCAAGGTGACCCTGGTCGACGCCAACCAGGCGCAGGTGCCGGTGGCCGGTCACGCGCTCCTCATCAGTGACAACCCGGCGACCTCAGCGCCGCGGCGGGTGGTCACCGGCGCCGACGGCGTCATCGACGTCCGACTGCCTCCCGGCAACTACACCGTGGAGTCGGACGAGCCGTTCGCGTTCTCCGGCAAGGGTTACGAGTGGACGCAGACCCTGGACGTCGTTGCAACCAGACAGACGGTCCTCGACCTGACGTTGAAGAACGCGGACGTTGTACCCATCACTGTTTCGACGAAGACCGCGAGGCCCGCATCGCCTGCCAGGGCGGACGCTGCGTCTCAGGTGCTGGGGCCGTTGCAAAACAGTGTCGTTCGCCTGTGGAGCCCGACTTCGCGCAGTTCCGGATTTCTTGTCGATGCCAGAGGGCTCATTGCAACCAACCAGCGCTCTGTCGGCACGGCGACGACCGTCGCCGTGGAGATCGCTCGCGACACGAGGGTAGAAGGACGCGTTCTCGTGGCGGACGCCGCGCTGAATGTGGCCGTCCTGTGGATCGATCCGAACTCAGCATCCACGCTGCGACCCGTGCCCTCGGGCTGCACCGGCACAGCGAAGCCAGTGGCGACCGAGCAGGAGATCTTTGCGCTGGGCCTTTCGCTGCGCGACCGGCAGGACCGCATCGAGTCCGGCGTCGTCAGCAGCGTCGACCCGCATGCGATCGCGGCCGACATCAGCCTGGACGAAGGAGGCGACGGCGGACCTGCCTTCACTGCCGAGGGCGGGTTGATTGGACTCACCACGTTCGTTGACGACAGGGACGTACGGAGGCGCGAACTGCAGGTGGTTCCTCTCGCCGACGTGTGCGCAACCCTCAAGTCAGCCGAACAGAAGATGCAGGCTGGAACGCCGCCTGGCGGAAAACGCCTGCCGATCGAACCCGCCCGGGCATTTCCCGTGGCCGCCCTGAAGGAACAGGTGAAGCAGCGCGCCGGCAACCTCAGTCCGTATCAGCTGTCATCGTCCGATTTCGGCGTCGCCTTCATCACGCCGTTCATGGTCTTCGCCGCGAACCAGCCGGATCGACGCACGACCAGCCGGGACACGCGCATGTCGTCGCTCGACCAGGCGCGGATGCCTTCGCCGACAGACTTCGCCAACTGGTCCGATTACCTCGAGGACAGCCCGCCGGTTCTCCTCATCCGCGTGACGCCGAAGCTCGTGGAGAATTTCTGGACCACCGTCGCGCGGGGCGCGGCAACCACCCAGGGAATGGCACTGCCGGCTTTCAAGCATTTCAAGGCGTCGCTTTCGCGCCTGCGCGTCTTCTGCGGCGATACCGAGGTCACCCCAATCCATCCGCTCGTCCTCGAATCGCAGGTCATGACGAGCGAGACGGTGCACGAGGGGTTGTATGTGTTCGACCCTGGTGCGATTGGTCCTCACTGCGGCACCGTCAAGCTGATGCTGTATTCGGAGAAGGAACCCGAGCGCGGCGACACACGCACGGTCGATCCGGGAGTGGTCAAGCAGATCTGGCAGGACTTCGAACCCTTCAGGGCTCAGT
>Ga0207683_10002193_pt1 | contig 17161 bp, 16 predicted proteins | sample KBSM73metaG_FD_184333 | JGI IMG/M metagenome (GOLD analysis project Ga0207683, IMG submission 184333) | Miscanthus rhizosphere microbial communities from Kellogg Biological Station, Michigan, USA - KBS M7-3 metaG (SPAdes) (version 2) | ecosystem: Host-associated > Plants > Roots > Rhizosphere >... | reverse complement strand
CCGCCTCCTCTGGAATGAATTCTACGCCGGCTGCCTCAAGAGCTTTCTGAATTTTCCATACGGTCTCTGCGGCGCCTCTCACCTCGGTGGCAGCTTCGAGCCGCCTGATAGTCGCGACATGCACGGACGCTATTCTGGCTAGGTCAGTCTGGCCGATGTTCAGCAGAGCTCGAGCAGCCCTGATCTGAGCAGCGTCAATCATGCTTGTCAGCGCTTGACTCGCAAAGAGTCGCCTCGACGACATGAAGGAACGGCTCTCGCGTCTTGAGCAAAGAGCCAGTAAGAAGCGGCAACTTGGCCTGGCGGCAATGACCGAGGTGGGCCTCAGCAAGCTTGAGCAGCCAGATTTCACCGCCTCAGTCCGCGCGGGATCTCCAGCTCTCGTAGTTATCGCTGAAGACAGGATCCCAGCAGCCTACTGGCTGCCGCAGCCGTCGAAGCTCGATCGACAAGCGATCCTCGGAGAGCTTAGGCGAGGCATCGAGATCCCCGGAGCGCAAATGAGCAACCCCAAACCCCGATGCCAATCGCAAGTCCTAGGAACCGAGCCCATGGAACGCGTCGACGGAACAGTTGCCCTTCTTCCAGGCCATGGCATCCGTTCTCATCGCCAACGTACTGACTGTCACCTTTGTCTATTGCTTCGCGAAAATTCACCAGAAGGAATGCATTGGAGAGGAGGAAGGTCGCCTGACGCATCTATGGCTAATCATTCTCGTTTTCTTGTTCATGCTCTATGGGCTTTACACCTGGGGCGTTTAGCACTTCGGACCGGGATAATTTCGCCTTTTAATAACTGATTGGCAAAATCGGACATTGCGCGACATCTCTGCGTACTTCCACGGCTTGCCAGACGCCGACATGGCAGCTCCTCTAAGCCGCGGAGGCATCAACAATGGCCTGGAAGAGAGAATCGCGGTCAGCGGCGGAGCGAATTCGCTGCAGTGTTTCTGGGTCTCTTAAGGCTCGGGCGACGGATGCAAGCGCATTAAGCTGTGAGGCACCAGTCCCGTCGGGTAGCAACAGTAGAAAGACGATATTGACGGGCTGGCTGTCGATGGCTTCGAAGTCTATACCGTGCCGCAGACGAGCGAAGACGCCGAATGGCGTAGTTAGTCCTTGTAGTCGCGCATGAGGAAGGGCCACACCGTTGCCCACGCCAGTCGATCCCAACTCCTCGCGTTTGATGATTTGAGTGCAGACCTCATTTGCGCTCAGGCCCACTTTAGCCGCCGCCTGACTCGAGAGCTGCTGGAGAAGGCGAGCCTTATCACTTTCGCGGACGTCGAGCGCGACATCAGCGGGTGAGAGAAAATCACTTATCTTCATGGACCTTTAGCCGATGTTTAGTCAGGCGCCCTTAGCCGATATCCGATTCCCGTTTCGGTCAAAATGTATTGGGGCCGCGTAGGGTCCGGTTCGATCTTCTGTCTAAGTTGCCGCACATAGACTCGGAGATATTGTGCGTCAATGGGCGTCGACCAAAGCTCCCGCAGCAGAAATTTATGCGTGAGTACTTTTCCAGCATTATGGACCAACAGTCGCAATAACTCATATTCTTTCGGGGAAAGCCTCACCTTCTGATCGCGCAGTTTGACGATGCGGCGTACAAGATCGACCGACAGATCGCCCAATCGGAAAATGGGTCTATCACCATGCACCTGCAGCTGGTGCCTCAGTGCCGCCCGCATGCGGGCCAAGAGCTCCTCCATGCCGAAAGGCTTGGTCACGTAGTCGTCGGCACCGAGATCAAGTGCCTCCACTTTGGCTGCTTCATCACCGCGGCTGGAGAGCACGACGATCGGCAGATCCTCGCGCCGCGCGCGAATTTGGCGCAGCAGCTCAAGGCCTGGCACATCCGGAAGTCCAAGGTCGAGGATGACTAGATCGGGTTGCTCTACCATTAGTTCGATAGCCGCTTTTCCATTAGGCGCATCGATCGTCTGAAAACCCTGAGTGCCCAATCCCATCCGCAGCAGTTTGCGGATCGGCGGCTCGTCGTCGACTACGAGCACCTTGAGGGGCGTTGCGTTCATGCCGCAGTATCCAAGCGTTCGGCGGGCTTGGGGATTGGCAGCGTGATCGTGAATACGGCGCCAGATCGATCAGAGCGATTTGCAGCGGTGATAGAGCCGCCCATTGCCTCTATGAATCCGCGCGAAATAGCAAGCCCCAGACCAGTGCCGGCCCGAACCTCATCAAGCTTGCGGGCGCGATGAAACTTATCGAAAATAAGATCGATCTCGTCGGGGGGAATGCCAGCGCCCTCATCGAGCACCCTCAGCTCGACCGTGTTCTCCTCTTGCTGCGCTTGCACGCGCACTGTTGTTTCAGGCGGCGCATACTTTGCGGCGTTGTCGAGGAGATTGAAGAGGGCCTGCTCGAACAGGACGGGATCGAGCTCTAGCATGGGTAGGTCGGCCACAATTTCGACTTCGATATTGTGTCGCGCCAGCATCTTGCTGGCACGTTCAAGCGCTGTGCCGACGATTTCGCCGATATCCTGCGGCGACGTGTTGAGTTTGATCGAGCCGGCTTCGAGCCTTGTCATATCGAGCAGGTTGGCAATGAAGCGGTTGAGGCGCTCCGACTCCTCGATGATCGTCGAAAGCAGATCGACTTTGCCTTCGTCATCCAATTTGCGCGCGAAGCCCCTAAGCGTCCCCGCAGCACCGAGAATGGCTGCAAGTGGGGTTTTCAGATCGTGGGAGATGGACGTCAGGAGTGCTGAGCGGAGACGATCTGCCTCGGCCCTGCGTTTGGCTTGGTCCAGATCGTCAACAAGATAGACTCGTTCAATCGCGAGTGCCGCCTGGTCGATCAGCGCGTCGAGCAGGCGGCGCTGATCGGGGGTCAGAAGCGGTCCAGCCTTGTCACTGTCGATCCCTACGATCCCGATGGCGCCTCGGCCGGTGCGCATCGGAAGGAACAAGCGCTTTGCGCCCGGGAGCGTGTCAGAACCGCGGCCAGCCGGGCGATTGTGCTCCCAAGCCCAAGTCGCCGCCGCTAGATCTGCTTGGTCGAGGACGTCCTCGGGTGGATAGCCAGCCTTGACGACGATCGAGCCATCCCCAGGCAGGAGCAAGACAACTCGCACTTTGAGCATCAACGCCGCTTGGTAGGCCGTCGCCCAAAGAACGTCGTCGAGGGTACCGACCCCGGCCAGCTTGCGGCTAAAGGCGTAAAGCGCGTCGGTCGTGCGCGCCCGGGCCATGGCGGCGACAGCAAGGGTGCGGACGCGCGCGGCCAGATTCGACACCACAATGGCGATGACCGTGAAGAAGAAGAAGGCCGCGACATTGGTTGGGTCGGTGATCGTGAAGGTGTAGAGCGGCGGCAAAAAGAAGAAGTTATAGCAAAGCGAAGCTGCCACGCTCGCAACCAGCGAGGGCCAAAGCCCATAACGGACAGCAATCCCGACGACAACGGTGATAAAGACAAGATCGATATTTTCGATGCCGAACCAAGGTTCAATGAGCTTGCCGATGCCGACCGCCGCGGCGACTGCGATAAGCGTGACAATGTAGGGCCGAAGATCGAAGGACTCGGTCCTTTCGGCGGTGCGCACCGTCTTTTTCGGGATGGCCTCCTTTTCAAGCCCCTCGCCGGCAATGACATGGAGGCTGATATTGCCGCAGGTGCGCAGGAGATCGCGTACGACGGAGCCATGAAGTAGCTCGAACCAGCGCGACCGCGAGGACTTGCCGATGATAACTTGCGTGATGTTATTGGCGTGCGCATAGGTGATCACATCATCGGCGATGCGACGGTCCCCACCTGGAACGGTAACCGGCTCTCCGCCAAGCGCTTGTGCGAGCCTGAGCGTGTCGGCGATGCGGTCCCGCTCCTCCTCGGTCAATTGCAGGCTGCGCTTGCTCTCGACATAAAGCGCGGTCCAAGAGGCATGTAGGCGATCAGCAAGGCGCTTGGTGAAGCGTACAAGCCCAGCTGAACGCGGGTCCTCGCTGATGCACACGAGGAGGCGTTCGCCCGCAGGCCAAGGCCCTGAAATCGCCCGCGCCTGCATCTCAGCGAGCAACTGCTCATCGACGCGCTCCGCGGTGCGTCGGAGCGCAAGCTCCCGCAGAGCCGTCAGATTGGCCGGCGAGAAGAAGTGCTCGAGCGCGCGTTCCGCTTGCTTGGGAACATAGACCTTCCCTTCCTTCAAGCGCTGGATGAGGTCATCGGGGGTAATGTCGACGAGCTCGATCGCATCGGCGCGGTCAAGAATCGAGTCGGGCACCGTCTCGCGCACGCGGACGCCTGTAATTTGCGCGACGACATCGTTGAGACTGTCTATGTGCTGAATGTTGAGCGTGGTGTAGACATCAATGCCGTTGTTCAACAGCTCCTCGACGTCGAGGCAACGTTTGGGGTGCCGGCTTCCTGGCGCATTGGTGTGGGCGAGCTCATCGACCAAGGCGAGCTGCGGGCGGCGCGCAAGAAGCGCGTCGAGGTCCATCTCGTCCAAGGAGCGGTTCTTGTATTTCAGGTGACGGCGCGGGATGACCTCCAGGCCCTCAAGCAGGGCTTCGGTCTCCTTGCGGCCATGCGTCTCGACGACTCCCACCACGACATCCTTGCCTTCTTTCAGTCTGCCGCGAGCTTCCAGAAGCATCTCATAAGTCTTGCCGACTCCAGGTGCGGCGCCCAGGAAAATCTTCAGCCGCCCAGCCCGGCTCTCTTCTTTTTTTGCTTTTTCGAGGAGCGCCTCCGGCGAGGGGCGGTGGCCTTGCTCACGCCGCTGGTCTGCCATGAGGTCTGGATCCTTGCGGCGGATTTGGGTCCGCCGGCCATTACTGCGTGCCGGCGCGATCCAAAGCTAGGTTCAGCGCAAGCACGTTCACGCGCGGCTCGCCGAAGAGGCCGAGGGTGCGACCTTCGATATGCTCTCCGACAAGATCGCGGAGTGCATTTTCGGGCATGTTGCGGGCTTTCGCAACGCGAGGCACTTGGAAATAAGCGGCTTGCGGGGAGATATCCGGGTCAAGCCCGCTGCCCGAGGTGGTTACCAGGTCGATAGGCACCTGCGCCGATGGATTCTCCTGCTTGAGCTTCGCCACATCGGCGGTGACGCGGTCGATGAGGGCCTTGTTGGTGGGGCCGAGATTGGAGCCCATCGAATTCACAGCATTATAGGGTGCAGATACCGTCTTGGACGGGTCTTTGGGGTCAGGCCCTGTCGTGGCGGAGGGTCGATTGTGGAAGTAGTTGTCGCTTGTGAATTCCTGACCGATCAGCTCGGAGCCGATCACCTTGCCATCCTTCTCGATGAGACTGCCTTGCGCTTGATAGGGGAAGAGCACGCCGGCGATGCCGGTCATCACCAGGGGATAGACGAGGCCGGTAATGAGCGTAAGAGCGATCACGAGCACGATCGCAGGGCGAATTTCTCGCAACATGGACGTCTCCTTCACACGAGATGCAAGGCGTTGACCACGAGGTCCAGCGCCTTGATGCCGATGAACGGAATGATGATGCCACCCACGCCGTAGATCAGCAGGTTCCGGCGCAACAAGGGCCCAGCGCCGATGGGACGATAGGCAACGCCCTTCAGCGCGAGCGGAATCAGGGCAATGATGATCAGGGCATTGAAGATGATCGCCGAGAGGATGGCGCTTTGCGGCGTCGCCAGATGCATTACGTTCAGCGCGCTCAGCTGCGGATAGAAGGCGAGGAACATGGCTGGGATGATCGCGAAATATTTCGCCACGTCGTTGGCGATGGAGAAGGTGGTGAGCGCGCCGCGGGTCATCAGTAGCTGCTTGCCGATCTCCACGACCTCGATCAGCTTTGTGGGATTGGAGTCGAGGTCCACCATGTTACCGGCCTCTCGCGCCGCCTGCGTGCCGGTGTTCATGGCGACGCCGACGTCGGCCTGAGCCAAGGCCGGCGCATCATTGGTGCCGTCACCGGCCATGGCAACGAGTTTGCCCTTGGCCTGCTCGGCGCGGATCAGCTTAAGCTTCTCCTCTGGCGTTGCTTGCGCGAGGAAATCGTCGACACCGGCTTCTGCCGCGATCGCGGCTGCCGTCATGGGGTTGTCCCCGGTGATCATCACGGTGCGAATTCCCATGCGGCGGAGCTCGGCAAAGCGTTCGCGAATGCCCCCTTTAACGATGTCCTTGAGATGGACGACGCCGAGCAGCCTTCCATCTTTGGCGACGGCGAGGGGCGTGCCGCCGGATTTGGCGATGGCCCCGGCTATGGCGTTGACCTCGCGCGTCAGCTCGGCACTCACGGTTATCTTTCGCGCAGCAGCGCCAACTGACGCGGGCTTGGGCGAAGATATCTTGAGATAATCGAGTATCGCATCGACGGCGCCCTTGCGGATCCATGAGTCGCCGATCTCTACGCCGCTCATCCGGCTCTGCGCCGTGAAGGGGATGAACTTCGCGCCAAGCTCGTTGATGTCGCGGCCGCGGATGCCGTATTTCTCCTTGGCGAGAACGACGATGGAACGGCCTTCGGGCGTCTCATCGGCAAGCGAGGCGAGCTGCGCCGCATCGGCAAGTTCTCGCTCGGTCACGCCCGATACCGGCTTGAACTCCGATGCTTGCCGATTGCCAAGGGTGATAGTGCCGGTCTTGTCGAGGAGCAACGTATCGACGTCGCCAGCCGCCTCTACGGCGCGCCCGGACATGGCTAGCACGTTGAAGCGTACAAGGCGATCCATGCCGGCGATACCGATGGCCGAGAGGAGCGCGCCAATCGTAGTGGGGATGAGCGTCACGAATAGCGCCACCAGCACGACTACGGAGACGGCGCCGCCGGCATAGGCGGCATAGCTCGGAATGGTGGCCGTAGCAAAGACGAAGATGATGGTCAGGCCGGCGAGCAGGATGTTGAGGGCGATCTCGTTCGGTGTCTTCTGGCGCTCGGCGCCCTCGACGAGCGCAATCATGCGATCGAGAAAGGTCGAGCCTTGAGCTGCCGTGATGCGCACCTTTAGCCAATCGGAGACCACCAGCGTGCCGCCAGTGACGGCGGACCTGTCCCCGCCAGCCTCGCGAATGACGGGCGCAGATTCCCCGGTGATGGCCGCCTCATTGACGGAAGCGATACCTTCGATCACCTCGCCGTCGGAGGGGATCAGGTCGCCTGCTTCGACCAGCACAACTTGGCCCGGCCCGAGTTTGTCAGCCAGAGTGGGCACGATGAGCCCCGTCTTCTCATCGACAATTAGCTTGGCCCTGGTATCGGTCCTGGTCTTGCGCAAGCTTGCGGCTTGCGCTTTGCCGCGTCCCTCAGCAACGGCCTCGGCGAAATTGGCAAACAGGACCGTGAACCACAGCCAGATGACAATCTGGAACTCAAAGCCAAGATGTTGTCCGCCGGTGAGGAGGTCGCGGATCAGAATCACGGTGGTGAGCGCGGTGACGACTTCGAGCACGAACATCACCGGGTTTTTCATCAGCGTGCGCGGATTGAGTTTGGCAAAGGCAGAGCCGACGGCAGGCCAAACGATCTTCGGATCGGTGAGTGCCGTTACCGGCATACGCTTGCGAAGTTTGGCAGTCTCCATCGAAATGACTCCCAGGTGAGATCGATCAGAACAAAGTCCCGGCCTGCATCGCGAGGTGCTCGACGATCGGTCCAAGCGCGAGCGCCGGGAAGAAGGTGAGGCCGCCGACGATGAGGATCACGCCGACAACCAGGCCAACGAACAGCCCGCCATCGGTCGGGAATGTGCCGGCAGACGCTGGCACCGTCTTCTTGGCCGCGAGCGAGCCGGCGATAGCCATGGCCGGGACGATCATGAAGAAGCGGCCGACGAACATCGCGACGGCGCCGGTGGTGTTGTAGAAGGGCGTGTTGCCGGTGATGCCGCCGAACGCCGAACCGTTATTGCCGGTGCTCGAGGTAAAGAGATAAAGGATCTCGGAGAAGCCGTGCGGGCCGGGGTTGGCGATCGAGGCCACCGCCGACGGCAGTACCGTAGCGACTGCCGTCCAACCCAGATACATCAGCGGCAAGACGAGGATGGCGAGCATGGCCATCTTGACTTCTTTGGCTTCGATCTTCTTGCCGACATATTCCGGCGTACGGCCCACCATCAGTCCAGCGACGAAGACCGAGATGATCACAAACAGCAGCATGCCGTACATGCCGGCTCCGACGCCGCCGATGATGACCTCGCCGAGCTGGATATTGATCAGTGGCACCATGCCGCCAAGTGCCGTGAAGGAATCATGCATGGCGTTGACGGCGCCGCAGGAGGCATCAGTGGTAATTACGGCGAAAAGGCTCGACAGCGGAATGCCGAAGCGCACCTCCTTGCCTTCCATATTTGCGGGATCAAGCCCAAGGGCCGCAAAGTTCGGGTTGCCTGCGGCCTCTGCCCAGTAGCAGACCACAACACCCGTGAAGAAGAGGAAGCCCATCACGGCAAGGATGGCCCAACCCTGGCGCTGGTTCCCGACCATGCGGCCGAACACGTTGGTGAGCGCGGCGCCGATAGCGAAGATCGAGATGATCTGGAGCAGATTGGACAGCGCCGTTGGGTTCTCGAAGGGATGCGCAGCATTGGCATTGAAGAAGCCGCCGCCGTTGGTACCTAGCATCTTGATGGCGATCTGCGATGCGACGGGTCCGACAGCGATGGTCTGCTTGGCGCCTTCCAGCGTAGTCACATCGATGTAAGGCCCAAGCGTCTGCGGTATTCCCTGCCAGACGAGGAGCAAGGCGTAGGGAATGCAGATCGGAATGAGGATGTAGAGGGTGCAGCGGGTGATATCGACCCAGAAATTGCCCACCGTTTTGGTCGTGGCACGTGCAAAACCGCGGATCAGCACCACGGCGAGCACGATGCCGGTGGCGGCAGAGAGGAAGTTCTGATGGGTGAGGCCGAGCATCTGCACGAGATAGGACATCGTGCTTTCGCCGCCATAGTTCTGCCAGTTGGTGTTGGTGATGAAGCTCACCGCCGTATTGAAGCTGAGATATTCGGGCACCGCCGTCATGCCCGCCGGATTGAAGGGCAGCAGCCCTTGCACACGCATTAGGACGTAGAGAATCAAAAAGCCGCCGACATGGAAGAGCAGCATGGCGACCGTGTAGGTCAGCCAGTCCTGCTCGCGCTTCTCGTCGACCCCTCCGAGACGATAGAGGGCGATCTCGACCGGCCCCAGGATCGGGGAGAGAAAGGTGCGCTTGCCGTTAAAGACGGCCGTCATGTACCAGCCGAGCGGCTTCACCAGCGCTATGACGATCGCGCAGTAGATCGCGATCTGAATCCAGCCATTAATGGTCATGATGCGCCTCTTAGAACTTCTCGGGCCTGAGCAGCGCGTAGGTGAGGTAGACAAGAAGACCGGCGGTGACGATGCCGGCAAGCCAATAGTTAAAGATCATGGGAGCCTCCTAGAGCCGGTCGCAGGCGTAAGCGTAAGCAACAGCGGCAACGAAGAAACCAAGACCCAGAGAGATGAGGATGAGGTCTAACATCGGATGCTCCTTGTGGCCGGTAAACCCGAACTGCAAATATTCTTGCGCGGACACCACGTTGACAATGTATCGAGAGTGCGAAACGCGTTCGGTCCCGCCTAAGCGCTGAATAGGTGCCATTTGTCGCATATGTTTTCGAGATGGATTGGAGATCAACTTTATAGGAATCTCATATAGATTCGGTCGCTTATGAAAATCCTATTTCACGGCGCTCCATCTCGATTTTTTACGACCTTTGGCCCCATCTACGGGCGCGGTCGTCGTGGACCGTTGATCGCGTGAGATGAATGTCATGTTGTTCGATCCGAAACACGAGGGTCCCCTTGATGCGCTGGAGGCACAGCTTCGTCGTGCCCATGCGGTCACGCCCGATCTCATATCCAATGTCATCGCGGACGCCTGCGTACGTCTTCCGGTGATGAAAAGGGCGGGAAAGGCTGCTCGGATCGATCAATTGATCGAGGCCGGCGCTTGGGATGACGCGGCGCTTGCCCTGATCGAGCTCGAACTGCCGGCATGGAAACTTCGTCGCCTCGTTTATGAGGACGGGGAATGGCTCTGCTCTCTCTCGAGTCACCCGAACTTGTCTGTGGCGCTCGATGACACTGTGGACGCGCGTCACGAGGTATTGCCTCTGGCGATCCTAAGTGCGTTCGTTGAAGCGCGCCGCAGAGCTAGCGCTATGCGCGAAACCAGTTTGCAGACAGTGCCGCCTGTCCGGCAGTCATCAGGCTACGCAATTTGTTGCGGCAACTTCCGCTGAGCAGCTGTCGCTTACTGGGGACCGCCCCGGCAGAATCTATGGGATGATTGGTATGGATTTGACGTTGAAGCAAGTCGATGACCAAACTGCTCTATTGAAAAGCCCAATTTTGGAGGAATCGCCATGGCTAAAGGACAGTTGACTTTAGAGGAAGAGGGTTCGCGGGGTGGCGCAAGGTCGGTTGCGATATGGGCCATTGTGTCGGCGCTTCTGATCGTTTGGGGCCTTTATACTGGCTTTAAGGGCCGACAAGTGGCGCCAACTACACCGCCGTCGAACACGGAGTCACCGGCAACGTCTGGCTCGAACAATCCGTAATTCAGCGCCTGGGGATAAAGCGGACATCCCTGATCCGCTCTCCAATGTCTGCTAATGACCCAAAGCGGACATTCGCCCCATCGCTTTGGAGCCCGAAACTACAAAGGGCCTCCGAGTCCGGCTAGGCGGCCGAGCAGCGCGGGATCGAGTCTACGTCAAATCTCGCCGACCGCCTTCTCAGCCGCCAGGATCTCAGCCTGGCGCCTGGCGATCATTTCGCCGATCGGCGGACCCTGGAAGCGCTTGTTCTCAAAGGCGAACCAGACGATGGCAGTCAGGATGAAGAAGCCGACCGTGATGTAGAGCGCCCAGTCGTTCGGCGGCTGGATGCCGATCACGAAGATCAGGATCATCGATATGATCGAGAGGATCGCGAACAGCGTGTAGCCGGCCCGCCCCATGTCCCACGGTCCCATCCTGTCCCACTTCGGAGTTCCCCAGGCGAGCAGGCCGAGCGTGATCGGGAAGGTGAAGGAGAGGAACAGGAAGATAACCGTGCAGGAGACCACGATGGTGTAGGCCGAGGTCCCGGCAATGGAGACCAGCGAGGTGCCCCACACGAACAGGACGGAGAGGGCCGCGGCGGTCCAGATCGCAGCGACCGGCGTGCGGTATTTCGGGCTGACCTTGGCGAGCGCGGATGAGCCCGGGAGCCCACCGTCACGCGAGAAGGCAAAAATCATCCGGGAAGCCGATGTCACTGTCGCTAGTCCGCAGAGGAGCTGGGCAACGAACACCACGAGGTAGACGAACTCCTTGATGCCCGGGCTCACGCGCTGGTCGAAGCCCCAGAACCAGACGTTCCAGCCCTGCTTGGCGGCTTCATCCATGTTGGGGATCATCAGCACGAAGGCACAGAGGAAGAGGTAGCCGAAGATCGCCGACCAGACGACCGACATCACCATCGCGCGCGGTACCGACCGTGCCGCCTTCAGCGTCTCCTCGGATGTATGTGCGGAGGCGTCGTAGCCGGTGATGGTGTAGATCGGCAGCAATAGGCCGAGCAGGAAGACCCACAGGTTGGAGACCGGCGGCCAGACATTGCCGCCCGGCTCGCCGGAATAGTTGGTGAAGGTGAAGAGCCGGCTGATATCCCAGTGCTCCGCTGCGATCAGACAGACGATCGCGATGAGGATGGAGCCGCCGAAGATCAGCCAGCCGGAAAAGTCCGTGAGCACAGCCGTCAGCCGAATGCCGAGGTGATTGATAAGGGCCTGGGCGCCGGTGATGATGATTAGGAAGATCGTTTGATTGGTGAGGTTGTTCTCGATGCCGAGCGCGGGACCGAAGGCCCCGACGAAGAAGGTCCAGGTGCCGACGTTGATGGCGCCGAGCACAGTGATCAGGCCGAGAAGGTTCAGCCAGGCCGTCACCCATCCAGTGCCCCGGTTGCCGAGAATGGAACCCCAGTGATAGAGCCCACCCGCCGTCGGATAGGCCGAGCTGATCTGCGCCATCGCCACGGCGAAAACGAGACTGACGAAGCATCCGACCAACCAGCCCACCCCGATCGCGATACCGCCGGCGCCCGCAGTGCCCTGGGCGAGCGAGTTGATGCCGCCCGACAGGATGCAGATGATCGAGAAGGATACTGCGAAGTTGGAGAAACGGCTCAAACGCCGCTCCAGCTCCTGGGCGTATCCCATGCCGTGGAGGATCGTCACGTCCTCCTTCTTGTCGGCCTCCGTGTATCCCAGCGTCGCCGCGTGTCGCATGTCAGCCATATCCCAACCCCTAGCGTAGACCGTCTACCGGCAAGAATTCATACCATAGCACAGCTTCCGGCGCGCAGCTGCGTTCTTGCCGCGGCAAGACGCCCAGCCGGCACGCCTCACCGCAGATTTCATGAGATAGCCTATGCACTTGCCGTCGCGATAGATGGTTTCGCGCCCGAGCAGCACGATCGCGGTTGGTGGGAGGCGCGGCGCATGTGATCGCGGAGATCGCGGACAAGGAGGGAGCCGATCTGATCGTGGCGGGAACACGCGGCTACGGCCCCCTCGTCGGGCTACTGCTGGGCAGCGTCACGCATCGTCTGTTGCAGATCGTGCACTGCCCGGTGCTGGTCGTACCTCCGATGTCGGCAGGTGCCTCCACGTCGTAGAAAGGCCCGCGAGCAACTCCTCGGACGCCCTGCCGCGATTCCGTCGGGCGGCTCCGCGGCTGCCCTTGGTCTTCGTCGCCGCCATCCGAGTTCCGACCAAGGGGCTGCGGATGTATATGCAAGTGGGCGCGCCCCTTGCCGACACGCTCAATCTTCCAGCCCTGGTTCCGCCAACTCATGTGACGAGTGTAAGAGTAGGGTAAGAGCAAGCGGCATGCTTACCGAAGAAATGAAATCCATCATCCGAACCTATCCTGTGGGTTTCGTCGCTAGCGTCAATGCCGACGGCACGCCTAACCTGTCGCCCAAGGGGACATTCGTCGTGCTCAACGACACGCAGCTGGCCTTCGGCCATATCCGCTCACCCGGCACCATTGGCAATATCGCCGAGCGCCCCATGATCGAAGTCAATTTCCTCGATGTACTTTCGCGCAAAGCGGTGCGGCTGCGCGGCCGCGCTAAAATGTTTTTCAAGGGCGTGCCTGAATTCGGTCCGCTCTTGGGAGCGCTTTCGGTTTGGAAGGGCTACACGGAATTGATGAAAGCCGTGGTGCGCGTCGATATCGAAAAAGCAACGCTCATCCTCTCGCCCGCTTATGACATCGGCCACACCGAAGCCCAATTGCGTGCACGGTACAAAGCGAAATTCACTTCACTTTGAGGGATTAGGGCACTCTGCCTTTGGCATCAAGCTGACTGACACACCATGTCGGCTTCTGGAAGACGGGCGACACCTGCGATAGAACCGCATTCCACGACCTTCGTCTATGTCTGCTTCTGGCACTAAGCGGACGTGCCACTCCCGCAGACTAATGTCTGCTTTGAGGGGAAGAACGGACATGACGCGGGCGTGATACCATTTCCGCTCTTGACCCATAGCGGACCAATCCGAGCGTAGTCGCCTTGGCTTTGGCCGTGAGTCATCTAACTGGACAATAGTACGCGGCTGCGCCTATCTCCCTCCAACCCAGGGGGGAGTCGGCGGCCGGTTAGATCAGCTTCTTCCAACAAAAGCCAGGTCATATGGCGCGCGCTCTGTCTGAAGCTTCCGTCTCGAATAGCAGCACTCACACCGGGCGGCGTGCGCGCAGCGACTTTTGGGCGCTCACGCTTGGCAGCATCGGTGTCGTTTACGGCGATATCGGCACGAGTCCACTCTACGCTGTGCGTGAGTCAGTCTTGGCGGCACGTGGCGTGAGCGAAGCCGCCAGCGCAGAAGTCATTCTTGGTATTCTGTCCTTGATCATCTGGGCGCTGATCCTCGTCGTCACGGTGAAATATGTGCTGCTCCTGTTGCGCGCCGACAACGACGGTGAAGGTGGCACTCTTGCGCTGATGGCGTTGGCACAGCGCGCACTTGGTGGACGTAGCTTGCTGGTGTTGTCGCTCGGAATCATTGCTGCGGCCTTATTCTATGGCGATGCCATGCTCACGCCGGCAGTCTCGGTGCTGTCGGCAGTTGAAGGCCTCGAAATCGCAGCTCCCGGCCTTCAGTTTTATGTGGTGCCGCTGGCGGTGGTTATTCTCGTCTCTTTGTTCGCGGTGCAGTCGCGAGGCACAGCCAGCGTTGCCGCGTTCTTCAGTCCGATCATGCTCATTTGGTTTGTGGCCATCGCCGCAGCCGGGCTATGGCACATTTCCCAAGACATCACCGTGCTGCAGGCCTTCAGTCCAGTCTACGGCCTATCTTTTCTCGCCAGTCACGGGTTGATCAGCCTCTTGACTCTCGGGGCCGTGTTTCTCGCCGTCACCGGTGCTGAAGCCCTTTACGCCGACCTTGGACATTTCGGCAGAGCGCCAATTCAGACTGCCTGGCTTATTGTTGCTTTGCCCGCGCTCACGATCAACTATCTGGGCCAGGGCGCGCTTCTGCTATCCAATCCGCAGGCCATCGAGAACCCCTTCTTTCTGCTTTATTCGCAATGGGCGCTGCTGCCGATGGTCGGGCTAGCGACGGCTGCGACGGTGATCGCGAGCCAGGCCGTCATCACCGGGGCTTTCTCGCTAACCCGTCAGGCGATCCAACTTGGATTTCTGCCACGCCTCGAAGTCCGGCACACGTCGGGGGCACAGTTCGGGCAAATCTATGTGCCGCGCATCAACACCATCCTGCTGCTCGGTGTGCTGCTTCTTGTCACGCAATTCAGATCGTCGAGTGCTTTGGCCGAGGCCTACGGCGTAGCAGTGAGCGGGACCATGGTCGTCACCACCCTGATGGCGATGGTGGTGATCTGGAAGAGCTGGAAGTGGACCCTGTGGGTAACTGCTGCGCTGATGGTTCCATTCCTGCTCATCGACACCACCTTCCTCTCCGCAAATCTTCTCAAGGTCTTCCATGGCGGGTGGGTGCCGCTGCTGATCGGCGCTCTGGTAATGCTTGTCATTTTCACCTGGCGCAAAGGCGCAAATATTCTAGCCGCGAAGACGCGACGACTAGAGACCCCAATCGACGAACTCGTTGAGGCTCTCGAGAAAAAGCCCCGACCCCGCGTTCCAGGGACGGCCGTCTTCCTCACCGGTGATCCTAACAGCGCTCCGACTGCCCTACTCCACAGCCTGAAGCACTACAAGGTTCTGCACGAGGACAACGTGGTGCTCACCGTTGTCATCGAGAACACCCCCTACGTCAAAACGGCCGACCGCGTCATCATCGAGCCTCTCGGAAAATCCTTCTCCCGCGTTCGCATTCGCTTTGGGTTCATGGAGTCACCAAACGTTCCTCGCGCACTTGGCATCGCCCGCAAGCAGGGATGGAGCTTCGACATCATGTCGACCTCGTTCTTCCTGTCGCGGCGTTCCGTCCGCCCTGATGCCAGGTCGGGGATGCCGCCATGGCAGGACCGGATCTTCATCTTACTTGCGCGAAACGCCGATGATGCGAGCAGCTATTTTCATTTGCCTACTGACCGTGTGGTCGAGATCGGCACTCAAGTGAGCGTTTAGCCGAATTGCAGGGGAGGACTGATGTCCGCTTCTGGCACATAGCGGGCGTGCCACTCGCTCTGACGAATGTCTGCTTTGAGGGGAAGAACGGACATGGCGGAGGCGCGACACCATGTCAGCTTCTGACCCGAAGCAGACTCTTTCCGCCCACGCTACCCATTTGAGCAAAAACCGTGGCTCAAGCGCTGGCTGCGTGGCTGGGGACCCACGTCCCGGTCTCTCATCTTCCCTACGTTAGACGTCTTGGTCTGCGAGGCCGCGTTGCGCGCAAAGAACTCGCATGAACCGATCGCTTGCGCATACCCATGGCCGCGTCCCCCGCGGCCTATGGCTCACGCGAGAGTGCGGCCAACGAGTCTGTCCTAGAATGCGATCCCTCACCTGAGCCTATCAGGCACCGTCCTGTCGCCAGGTCTATAATCGCGGCACCCTGCTCAAACTTGCCTCTATGTGGCTTTGAGTCATACCGGCTTGAAATCGATGCAACGGAGGGGGCAGAAGCGCACTCGTGAGTGACTGGCTAAAGATCCCCTGGGCCGGCGCCTCTTTAACGAGCCCCTCGCGTCGTGTGCTCCTGTCCCCGGTGGGCTTGGCAGTACTCGGGGGGGCCTCGTCGCTATCTTTTTCGCGCTATTCGATTGGATGGCCGAACTGCTGTGGTTCCGTGCAATCGGCTACGAAGGCGTTTCTGGCGACTCCGCATCGCCGAGGTCGCGATGTTTGCAATCGCCTTCGTTCCTGTGTTCGTCTCCGAAGGTATGCGAGCCCAAGCATCAACGTGCCGCTTAAGGTGAGCAGGACAAGGCCGATCTGAACGAGCTTCGTGGCATTTATGCCGCGTTTATGAGCTTCGTGGCATTTATGCCGCGTTTATGAGATTGTCCCTCCTTCTTTCTCGAATTCATATGCGTTGATGCGCATGTTGGTGATCTCGTAAGGAGATCATCAATGGGAAAGTCTGAGCGCTCATCGCCAAGATTACCGTCCGAGACATCGATACTCCTGCTTGGACGAAATAGCCGCGGCCACTGGGTTGTCCAGGACCAGCGTCACCAATGCGGCGGCATTTTCTTCAATCGCGCAGACGCAATCAAGTTTGCTCTATTTGAGAACCGCAACCGGCCGCGAGCGGTAATCATCGTTCCCGGGATTCTCGAACTGGATATGAGCGGAGAAACCGGGGTTGCTGCTAAGCCAGCACTCAGTTCCAAAGATTCTGTCCTCCGAAGGGCTGCATGAAAGATCTCGATTGGCCGGCGAAGCCTCTCGGGCAGCATCATCGGCATCAATCCCTGTCCCGCTGACTTAGGCGTTTGCGACTCTGCTCAGTCCGCCGGCCCTGCTTTGCGGTCAGGAGCTCGTCGGGGCCGAGGATAATCGGCCGCCGCCTCCGCTTTAGCTCGAGGAAGCGCCGGAGCTGTTCGAGTTCGGCTTCCGTGAGTCTATCGAACTCGAAGTGCTCGTCCTGCGGCATTACTCATTCTCCCATTGACGAATTAAGCCAGACCTTAGGGTTTCAAGAGCCGCGTCCAAGAGAAGGACGATAGCAACCCAAGTCGAATGGCTGCGCATCGGACTGTACCGCA
>Ga0207683_10002192_pt1 | contig 17170 bp, 15 predicted proteins | sample KBSM73metaG_FD_184333 | JGI IMG/M metagenome (GOLD analysis project Ga0207683, IMG submission 184333) | Miscanthus rhizosphere microbial communities from Kellogg Biological Station, Michigan, USA - KBS M7-3 metaG (SPAdes) (version 2) | ecosystem: Host-associated > Plants > Roots > Rhizosphere >... | reverse complement strand
AACTCGCGCAGTTCTCTGACTAGTAAACAGATGTTCCCCTGTGGCATTTCAATCCACCCCTCTCGATACCCTAGACTGGTAATTGGATTAGCGAAATGCCAACGCGCCCCTGCTGGGCTGAAATTCGCACCAGCGCCCTTGAAGCAAATTACCGGTTCCTTGCGGATATCGCAGCCCCTCATGCGGAATTGTTGGCCATCGTCAAGGCCAACGCGTATGGGCATTCGCTCGACGTGTGCGCTCCCGCAGTGATGCGCGCAGGCGGACGCTGGCTCGGCGTCACCAGCGTCGAAGAAGGTGTCGCCGCCCGCGCACTCTGTCCCGAAGCTCGCGTGCTTGTCATCGGAGGTGTCTTCGCTGGACAAGGCTCAGCCGTCATTCTCAACAAGTTGACTCCCGTTGTGTGGGAGCCTCGTCAGTTCGACGAGCTTGAACGTGCTGCGCGCGCAATCGGCATTCGATCCCTTTCCGTTCATCTTGAAATTGACACTGGCATGAGCCGTCAGGGTGCTGACCCCGACGAGCTTTCGCCCCTCCTTTCGCGCTTTCATCGCGGTTCACCTTTGCGGCTCGAAAGTGTAATGACCCACCTCTTCGCGGCAGACGAGGCTGACGAATTAGTCACAGAAGCCCAACTGGCGCGCATGGACCAGGCGCTCGACCGCATCAGTTCCGCGGGACTTCACGCAGGCTACCTGAACGTGGGCAACTCCGCCGCGCTCCTGGCAGATCAAGCGGCAACAATTGCTGCGTTAGCCTCGCGCTATGAGATGAAAACCCTCATTCGCCCCGGACTTGCGCTCTACGGGCTCGTCCCGCACTACGAGCCCGGCTTCGTTGGCGAAGAGCCATCTCCTCTCGCCGAGGCGCGTCGTTGCCTTCAACCCGTAATGACCTGGAAATCACAGGTCGTCAGCCTTCGCTCCATTCCGGCGGGCGCGGTGGTCGGCTACAACGGAAAATTCGTGGCCACCGAACCGATGCGGGTGGCGTTGGTTGCAATTGGATACGGAGACGGCCTTGACCGTCGCTTAGGCAGTCATTTCAGCTTCCTCGTGCACGGACAGCGCGCACCCCTTGTCGGTCGTGTCAGCATGGACCAGGCCGTAATTGACGTGACGGAAATAGAAAGCGTAATGCCGGGCGACGATGTCGTTGTACTCGGCAGTCAGGGCGACGAGACCATCACAGCCTTCGATCATGCCATAGCTGCCGAAACGATTCCCTGGGAAGTCTTCACGCGCATTAGTCAACGTGTCGGCCGCGTCGAAGTCTAAGGCGGTTTCGGAATTGGTGTAGACCGAAGGCACGCTGCAAAGTGGCGATTCGATCAAAAAAAGCCACCTTTCAACGCCCTCGAAAGTCTACGTGAATTCTAAAACTGCTCTAGCAGGGAACTCCCGTCGGACTGATCTGGCTCCCAACAACCTCTGGCACCGCACTTGTAAGTCCCGCAGATCCTTCAACCGCGGCGATCATTGCGTCAATCCCCATCGCAGAATTCAGCAGCATGTGGTAAAGCCCGCGAGAGCACCACTCCTGTTGATAAAACTTGCGAATGACGGCAGCGCGGCGCTTGTCATATGCGGCCAGCATCTGGTCCGCCTGCTGCGCCTGCTTTGGAAAAGCTTGCGTGAACCACTCCCGTTTCGCCTTCGAAGTTGCGTAGACAAACACGTGAAAGCACCCCGGCTGGCACGCCAATGCGCAGGCAGCGCCGCGACCCACCAGCACGCAATTTCCTTCCTTCGCCGCTTCCATAATTTCCTCGCGGATAAGCGTCAGCATTCGCTCCGAGTCAAATACTTGGTCTTCCGAAAGCCCCGTCATCTGGTAAGCCGTGTCATGCCAGAACACCTTGCCATAGCGGTAGTACCAGGGATCCAGGCGCTCATCGAACTTGGCGGCCAACTCCGGCGTCACGCCGGCTTTTCTCGCGGCAGCACACACCAATTCCGAATCCATCAGCTTCCAGCCCAGCCGGTCTGCCAGTTCGTGGGCAAACTCCCCACCCCTCGAGCCGTATTCCCTTTCCACGGTGACTACTCGAATAGGCGAACGCATCATCGAAAACCTTCCCCCCGCCACAGGAGAATACAACGGAATGGGATTCCTTCGGCAAGCAGAGGGTTGGCGCCGTCCATAACAGCCGCTCTGCACCATCCAAATCTATACCTTGACGGTCTACACAACTTTGTTGTAGATAATCTAGGTATGGGAAAACCTAATGATCTCGTTCAAGGCACGCTGGACCTCCTGATTCTCAAAACACTTCGTCCCGACGCCATGCACGGCTGGGCCATCGCCAAGCGCATTCAGCAGTTGTCGGGAGATGTGCTCCAAGTCCAGCAAGGATCGCTCTATCCCGCGCTCCACCGCCTCGAGCAGCAGGGATGGATCAAGGCTCGCTGGGCTGAGAGCGAAACCGGCCGGCAGGCCAAGTTCTACTCCCTCACGCCCGGTGGACTCTCCCAGCTAGAGAAAGAAACCGCTAATTGGAACCGGCTTTCCGAAGCCATCAACCTGATCGTCAGCGAGGCCTGAGCAATCTGGAGCGCCCCCATCCCCGGAGGAAATCAATGCGCTGGATTCAACAAATGCGAATGCGGTTTCAGATGCTGTTTCATCGTGGCACCGCCGCTGCACGCCTCGACGACGAATTGCAGGACCACCTCGAACGCCAGGTCACCGAAAACCTCGCCGCCGGCATGAACGCCGAAGATGCGCGCTATGCAGCCCTGCGAACCTTCGGCAATCCCGCCCTGCTGCGCGAACAGGCTCGCGCCACGTGGAGTTGGACATGGGCCGAGTCGCTCGTAAGCGATGTCCGCTACTGCATCCGAACGCTGCTACGCACGCCTGGCTTTGCTGCAATTGCGATTCTGGTCATGGCACTAGGCATCGGCGCCAATGTTGCGTTGTTCACGGTCGTGCGCAGCGTTCTTCTGAACCCGCTTCCCTATCGCGACTCCGATCAGTTGGTTTCCCTGTACGAACACGAGGCAAGACTCGCGGACTTCACTAACTATCTGCCGGTCGATGTCGGCAGCTTTACAGAGTGGCAAAAAGCCGCGCAGGGTGTCGCCCAGATGGCGATGTTGTCGCCGTGGCAGAGTTACAACGTCTCCTCAGAGGGAGGAAAGCTTCCGGAAAGAATCGATGCATCTTGGTGCTCATGGAATTTGTTCTCCACCCTGGGAGTCTCGCCAGCTCTAGGTCGCAGCTTCAATGCGTCAGACGACCAACCCAATGCAGAGGCCACCGTTATCTTGTCCGCGCAATTCTGGGCGCGTCGTTACGACAGCGATCCGGCCATCGTGGGCAAGAAGATCTGGCTCGATGCTAAGCCATACACGGTCATCGGCGTGCTCCCCACGTCGTTTGTGTATGAGGGGGCGTTCAGCGGCAACACGATGCAGGCCTGGACTCCGATCAACCACGAAGCCCCGCCCGAGGTCCTTCACACGTTTTCAGACCATGAGTTGATGGTCGTTGCGCGCTTGCTTCCCGGCACGTCTTTGGCTTCACTCGTCAGCCAGTTGAATGCATTACAGAGCCACATCAAGGCGACCCACCCCGGGCCGTCTGTCCACGACGGAGTCTCCGGCCGCACCATGCTCGACGACGTTGTTCACGACTACAAGACTCCTCTCTACGCGCTGCTCGCCGCGACCGGATGCGTATTGCTCATCTCGTGCATGAATGTTGCCAGCTTGCTGGTTGCTCGTTCCGCCGCACGCAAAAAGGAATTGGCCATTCGAGTAGCACTTGGTGGCGGGCGCATGCGCCTGGTACGTGAGCGACTGATCGAAAGCTCATTGCTGTCGATTGCTGGCGGATGTCTCGGTTTGCTATTTGCTGCCGGTGCTCTGCAGTGGCTCATCCACTCCCGCAGCGAAATGAACCGCATCGAAGCAATTCGCTTCGATGGCGTCGTGGCAATCTTTGCGGGCGGCACTATTCTGCTATGCGCCCTTTTCGCGGGACTCGTCTCCGCATTCAGCTCCAGCGGGAAAAACGTCCTCGCTTCACTTCACGAATCGTCAAGGGCGCACAGTGCCGGGCGTACGCGAGCCACTCTTCGCAGGACCTTTCTGGTTTTGGAAGTTGGCCTGACAGTCGTCCTGTTGGTCGGAGCCGGCCTGCTGCTGAAAAGCTACCGACACCTGCGGTCCACCGACATCGGTGTGCCAATTGACAACGTGTTGACAATGCACTTCAGCTTGCCCGAGGCTCGCTACAAAGAGCCTGCTCAGCAGGTGGCTTTCTTTGAGAGCGTGATCGCCCGCGTCCGCGCGTTGCCCGGAGTGCAGGCTGCCGGGCTTGTAAGCACAGCTCCAGGACAAGGGTGGGGCGGCGATCAGGCGATGTCCGTGGTGGAACATCCGCCTCTCGCAAAGGGTCAGAATATGAGCCTGATGGTGCGCGGAGCGGAGCCGGGGTACTTTGCAGCCATCCAGATTCCGCTTTTGCGAGGCCGCATCTTCAAATCCGACGAACGCCTCGATCGCGCCCACGTTGCCGTCATCAGTCAGGCCGCCGCGCAGCGTTACTTTCCTGGAGAAGACCCTGTTGGCAAGCATCTCAAAGTCGCCATGACAGGCGAAGTATTCGAGGTTCTCGGCGTTGTCGGCGATACGCGATGGTATGTTTCGCAGCCCCCGAATCCAACTCTCTACTGGCCCATCTATGGCAATGACTACAGCCACGCCGCGATTGTTGTCCGCTCCTTGCGCAACGTCGAAGCTCTATCTCTCCCCGTGCAAAAGATCATTGGCAGCCTTGATGCCGATCTGCCTGTCTCCGACGTAATGACTCTTCGCCAATCCATCGGCAAGGCCACAGTCGACTCGCAGTTCGACTCGCTCCTCGTACTAGCCTTCGCGGCGATTGCCTTGATACTCGCTGCGGCCGGCCTCTACGGAGTGCTTGCCTATCTCGTAACACAGCGAACAAGCGAGATTGGCATCCGCATCGCCCTGGGCGCGAGGCGCGTGCAGGTAATGCGCAAAGTGCTGTTCGATGGCCTGAACCCGGCTTTGATCGGGTTGTTATTCGGATTGGCCGCAAGCGCTGCCGTTGTCCGCCTCATCCGCTCCATGCTCTATGAAACGGAACCGCTCGACGTAGCGGTATTCGCCACAGTCGCTGCAATCCTGCTGCTCGTCGCGGCGATGGCCTGTGTTCTCCCCGCGTGGCGTGCCTCGCGGCTCGATCCGATTCAGGCGCTCAGAACAGAATAGGCGCGAGAGATTTAATCTCCCGCGCCCACTGATCGTTGGTTGAATCCGGCCTACTGCGTTACCGGCGGTGGCGGGGGCGCCTTTGGCTCCTTCAGATGAGGTGCATTGGGCGCGGCCGGAGCGGGCCCTGCGATCGTCGGCGGCGGATTCGGAATTCCAGTCCCCTTCTTGATACGAACGTCGCCATTCTCCGCACTCAGAAAGACCCTCGGGCCGCCCGAGCCAATATTCCCGGTCACAGTCTTGCTCTCGTTGCCCGTGATAGCAAGAGCAAAGTCCGTAACAATATCGCCATTGCGTGTGCTGCCTTCCACTTTCGCGTCGGCATTGGGAGGCATGGTCAATTCCACGTCGCCCTTGCGGTTCTTGGCTTCTACGGCGTAACTTCCGGCAGGCTCCACGGCAATGCGGCCATCCCGATTCTCGACGTAGGTCTCGCCGTAAATCTGGCTCAGATCCACATCCTTGGAATGCGTCGTGACTCGCACTTTTCCCTTGGCCTCAGTCACTCGCAGATCGTCGGAATTCAGCGTCATATCGCCCGGCAGCGACGCCACATCCAGATCTGTCACCGAGGTATGCAGATGGAGCGGACCGACAACATTCTCCATGTGCACATCGCCAAACAGTTCGCCATTGAGCGTTACCTTCCCCTTGATATCTGAGAAAGTGAGATCGTTGCAGTTTCCTTCCGCAGTGAGATCGCCATCAACTTGATGGGCTGAGAAATCCCCTCGCGCATTTGAAAAATGCACCTGCACAGATCCCTTGATCATGCTGAGATGTACATCGCCGTGATTCGAAGTAACATTGAGCCCCGTACCCAGGCCCGCCGCTGTCACATCGCCATGGCCCGAATTCACATTGACCTGTGCTGTCTTGGGAACAGTAATTGTCAGGTTCAAACGCCCGCTGTTGTTGCTTTCGGATTTCACGAGCACCGCATTGCCGCTCACGGTAACGTGCGCCTGCTGGGCGTCGAAAATCTTCTTTGCTTCAGCATCCGAATTCGCAAAAGCGATTTCATGCGCACGCACTTCGATGTTGGAAGTGTCACCAGCTGTCACGCTCACATCGCCGCGAGGATTCTCTATCTGTATTGATGCGTTGGCGGGAATCTCGACATTCATCACCTCCTGATCCAGATCGTGCTCAGGCAGGCCGAACATGTTGAAGAAATTATCGTCGTGATCTCCCCACTGGGCGCGCATCGGGCCCCAGAAGTTGCTGTTCCATCCGTTAGCCGCGAAGCCCAGAACGGCCAGCAAAATCAAAATACCCACAAACCCGCTGCTCCGGCGAACCGGGGTCTCACGGCGCAGATCGAGCGCCCACTCGCCAAGCATCGCCAGGCCCGCGCCGATCAAAAGCAAAGGCCACCAATGACCATACCAGCTCATGAACTGCGGTCCGGAAATGCGCCCGCTATAAATAAGGACACCCACGACGCCGATTGCGATCAGAATGATAGGGCCCACAACGGAAGGAACACGCGGGCCATAAGCGTGCTGTGCGTTCGCCTTCCACGCATACTGCTGAGCCTTCCATGCATCGCGCTGGGCCCGCCATGCGGCCTTCTGTTGCTCGCGATAGACCCGCCACTGATTTCGCGAGTCGTACGGGGGCGGCATTCCGCCCGGAGGTGTGTTCGGAGGTACGCTGCTCATGACTGTCCTCCTTCGGGACCTTTACCGAAGTCTTGCGTGTGAGCAGGAACTATGGATGAGCCCGGCTGCGCAGGAGGAGTCACTCCGGCTGCGTAGGGGTACGGTGCTCCCGGATACGAACCTTGACCGCCCGGATACAGTTCGTCATCGCCCGCAGCGGCCAGTGCTGCACGTTGAGCCAGCTTGAGCACGCCGATCAAAATCAACAGGAGCGGGAGGAAGATGCTCCAGTTCACGAGATCTGCCTGGTGCAGAAGCGCCACGACGCCGAGCAGAAGCAATATGGATGGGCCGGTAAGACGGCGAATCAATATGTAGCGGTTCATTGTGTACCCCCCTTCGAGTCACTGACTCGACGAACGATCAGCCACGCGCCGAGACCTATAAAGACCAGCGGCCAGAGAAAGTGGACAACCCGTTCAGCCAAATACCCCATTTGATTCAGCAAGAGAATCAATCCAAAGCCAATCAGAATTACCGCGCCAATCGGCTCCTTGCGGCGCCAGAAAAGAGGCGGCACCGGTGGAACCGGAGGAATCGCAGGATCAGGAAACCCGGCCGGTGGCGTATACGGCGTCTGATACGGGCTTGTATATGGAGCCTGATAGCCACCCGCTGCTCCAGTTCCCGCCGGCGCACCTCCCACCGGGCCTGGTCCATATGCGCCAGGATTCATTGGCCCTTGCCCAGGCTGCGCCGGATTGTGCGGACGTCCGCCAAGGTTCAGCCAGTTGCCAACCTCGTTCAATCCCAAGGGATCCGGTATTGGCTGCCCGTCGCGTATGGCCTTTGCCGTGTGGAACGCCTCAAACGACTGGTAGAGTATCCACGCTGGAATAAACAGGCCAAACAAACCGTAGTGGCTCGTGATGCTGATCAGCACCACGAAGATCACAACATGAATCAGCCCCTTGAAATACTGCCCGTTGTACATCGCGCCCACGCCGGGGATCAGACCCAGAGCGGCAGCCGCTGAAGGATTCGGCCCACCCGCGGGAGGCGCAACAAATGGCTGCTGATAAGCCTGCCACGACGTCAAACAAGGCTCACATAGTATCTGTCCCCCTCCGGCATTGCGAACGCAAGCCTGGCAGAGTGCCTTGCCGCAGTTCTGGCAGAACGCTGTTGCACTTACTCCACTGTGATTTACGCAGTCCATACTGTGCTCCTTTCCCGTATTGCTACTTCGGAGCCGCCGGAATGCACGGGCCGGTCTTGAAGCGTAACGGAGGTTTCAAGGTAATCAAAAGAATCTTTTAATGCCGGGGCCCCAGACTGTTGCGGCGGATCTACGCGGGATCCTCCATCTTTATGGCTGGGGTTTTGTTTTGACTCCCCCGGCGCTACCGGTTGAGTGCTTTTCTTTTTCTGGTTACTGTTTCCTTCACCAGTGCCGCGCAGCTCCCGCATCCGGGATTCAACTTCGTAGACAAGGCGAAGGTGGTCGTAATAACGGATGATCGGAGTGGAGGCCATCGTCAGCCGCCGTTCCATAAAGGAGCGCACCGCGCTCGGCCGCAGATTAGAAATCCGTAGATCGGTAAGCTTGACCCCCGTCATGTTGAGCGTCAACGCGATCGAAAAGAACGCCATCGCCGCGGTCATCAGCAGCCGTGGCTCGGCGAAGCGACGAATGCGACCCATCAGGCCTGGACGCTGCCAGGCTGGAGGCATCGGAAGCACATTGCTTCCCGCCACCAGGCCGTAGCCTTCCACTTGTCCCGGCCCGGTCTGCGCCAGAATCTTGTCCAAAAGCCCTTCCGGGACTTCGGGCTCGGTCGTCAGGAACCCAAGCCACTCTCGTCCCCGCTGGGCTTCCTCAAAGAGGGCGGTGCACGCCGGGCAGACAGCCATATGCGAGGTGAAAGTTGCCTCGTCCTCGGGTCGCAGCAGCCCGTCCAACGCATCGGCCAAAAGCGTTTCCCAAAGGCCGCAAGCTGGAGAATTCGGAATGTTACCGCGGTCTGCCATGATCACATCACCTCCCGCTTATTACGTTCCAGAAGGCGCGCTAGTTCCGCGCGTCCTCTGCTGATGCGAGACTTTACTGTTCCTTCGGGGATGCCCAGCACCTGGGCAATTTCTTTGTAGTCCATATCTTGAAGGTCTCTTAGGATAACCGCCTCGCGCAGCTCCACTGAAACGCGCGCCAGGGCGTTCTGCACCATTTTTGATAATTCTTTCTGCGCGGCCGACTCGTGCGGAGAAGGGCTACTTGATACGAGCCTGTCCACGGGCCGCAATTCGTCCGTGACATCCCAGCCCTCATCCAGAGACCCCGTGGCACGCAAGTTCTTGGTCCGGCGGAAGTTATCCACCAGCAAATTGCGCGTCATGGTGGTGATCCACACCTGCAGGCTGCCCCGCGCAGTGTCAAAGCTGGAAAGATTTGAATAGATTTTTAAGAAGACATCCTGAGTAAGATCTTCGGCGTCAGCGCCGTTTCCCGTAAAGCGATAGCAAAGGCCATAGACACGCCGATGGTGTGTCTTAACCAGTTCAGCCCATGCGCCAGAATCTCCGTCCATGCAACGGCGGACTACTTGGGACCAGTCGATCTCCAGCGGTCTCACCTCCCCACGAGTCAGGTAGGCGTCCGGCTTGGTCTGCTTTACCGTCGTACCGTCCTGAATGTGGTCTGCAACCAGCTGCTTGGCCGCGTCGTTTGACCGGGGCTCCAGCTTGCGCCGCAAAGGCTTAGGCGGCGATGCCAGTCCTACCACGCTCCAGCTTAATGTACCCACGCATTGCATAGGTGGTCTTACGAAGATTTTGCTGACTTTGTTCCATTCCAGGTCAACCGGGCCACTTTGATAAGCGACGAGACAGAATATTGGAGCACCGGAGCTTAGCCACCGCATCTCGACAGAACGACCTCAGGTCGCCCGCCGACTCGCCCCCGGCAGCTCCTAGTGCACGCCCGGCACCTCCGGAAGGTAGAAGAACACGATCCCCTGAATCAGGTAAACCGCCAGTAACAGAGCACCTTCCAGCCAGTTGGATTCGCCGTCCGAAGCAATCAGACCGCTGATCAGCACTGAGAGAAAGATCGCCAGCACCTCCGCTGGTGTGAACACCAGGTCCATCGGCTGCGGTCCCATAAAGTAGCTGACTGCCACCAGTACAGGTGCCACGAAAAGGGCAATCTGCAGACTGCTGCCTATGGCGATGCCAATCGAAAGTTCCATCCGGTTCTTCATCGCCATCATCACCGCGGTGCTGTGTTCCGCAGCGTTGCCGACCACGGCCACCACAATGACGCCAATAAAGACCCGGGTCATGCCCAGTGTCGCCGCCGCCTGCTCGACTGAGCCAACTAATATCTCGCTGACCCATGCGATGAGCGCAGTCGAACCCAGCAGGACAAGTACCGACCTCTTTAGTCCCCAGGCCGTCTTGGCCGTTTCCGCCGGGCTTCCCTCGAAGAGCTGCCGGTGTGTGTAAAGCGAGAAAACCAGGTGCGCAACATACGCCAGCAGCAACACAAGCGAGATTTCGAGGCTGAGGTCATTTACCCTCATCTGCCCGCCGGAGCCAGCCAGATAGTGAAAAGCCGCCGGCATGATCATGCCGATCGCTGCCAGCGTCAGCAGGGTAACCTGTTCGCGCGCGGCGACCGCATTGAACCGCTGCCGGGGGTACTTGACACCTCCCGCGAATATCGCTGCACCCAGCACCAGCAGCAGGTTCCCGATCACGGAGCCGGTCAGCGACGCTTTGACCACGTCATAAAGACCCTTTTGGATGGCCGCGATGGCAATGATCAATTCTGCCGCGTTGCCAAAGGTCGCATTCAGCAGCCCGCCAATGCCTTCGTTCGTATTGTGAGCAAGTTCCTCGGTCGCGCGGCCCAGCCATCCCGCGAGCGGAACGATCGCAAAACACGCCGCCACAAAGATAAGCATGTGGGAGGACGGCGACAGATACCTCAGCAGGATGGCGACGGGAACGAAGATCAGCAGATATTTGAGCATAGGTTTTAACAACGACGAGCCGCTCTTGCAGGCCGGAACTCATCAGGTTTCTGCCAGTTTCCCCGCTTCAGGCGGAACAGGCATAGCTAGCATAGGACCTCGCACCCGTGACAATGTCTGGAAATGTCCACGCTCCGCCGATAATCTGGCCCAACTCGCAAACACCGGAACGGACTTTTTCTCTTCCGATGACGATGTCCGAAAACCGCTAATCTTCAATCTATGTGGTGAGAAAATCTGTTCATGGAACTGCCCTCCCCAGAAGTTTGCTATCGAGCGCTGCAGAGCCGGGACGCCCGTTTCGACGGCCTGATCTTTGTAGGAGTTCGCTCGACAGGAATCTACTGCCGCCCCGTCTGTCCCGCGCGTACGGCCAAATTCGAGAATTGCCGCTTTTTTGCTTCAGCCGCGGCGGCCCAGGACGCAGGCTTTCGCCCATGTCTTCGCTGCCGTCCCGAAACAGCTCCTCATCTTGCCTCTTGGCGCGGCACTTCGAACACCGTTTCGCGCGCGCTGGCTCTCATCGACGACGGGGCGCTCGACGGCAAAGAAGCCAGTGTAGAAATACTCGCGGAGCGACTTGGTTTGGGCGAACGCCAGCTTCGTCGCCTCTTCCTACAACACCTTGGCGCTTCCCCGATCTCCGTTGCGCAGACCAGGCGCGTCCTCTTCGCCAAGCAGCTGATCCACGAGACCCGGATGCCTATGGCGGAGATCGCCATCGCCGCGGGATTCGGCAGCGTACGCCGCTTCAATGAAACCTTCCGGGGACTCTTCCATCGTGCCCCCGGCGCATTGCGCCGCAAAAGCGCCAGCGTCCCTGCAGCAGCCGAAGCGAGGGTCACGCTGAGATTGCGCTATCGCCCTCCCTACGATTGGGAATCGATGCTTGCTTTTCTTGAAGCGCGGGCCATTCCCGGAATGGAATGGATCGAGGAAGGCATCTACCATCGCACGGTCGAAATTGATGGCGGTATCGGCAGCGTCGAAGTATCGCACCTGCCTCGCCAACAGAGCCTCGGAGTCACCATCCGCTTTCCTGAAGTCAAAGCGCTGCCCGCCATTGTCAGCCGCGTGCGCCGCCTCTTCGATCTCGGCGCCGACATCGAAACCATCGATGGACATCTCGCCAGTGATCCCCTCCTTGCTCCCCTCATCGCCATGCGTCCGGGCCTGCGCGCTCCCGGCGGATGGGATGGATTTGAGTTGGCAGTCCGCGCAATTCTGGGCCAGCAGATCACCGTCACCGCTGCCCGCCGTCTTGCAGCACAGTTGGTCGCACTCCACGGTCGACCTGTGCCGGCCGGAATCGCACACCACCCGTCTCTGACTCACGTGTTTCCCACGCCAGGGCAACTGGCCTCCACAGATTCCATCGGCCTAGGGATGCCCTTCGCGCGCCTGCGGTCATTGAAAGCCCTTGCTACCGCGGTCGCAGCCGATCCCAACCTCTTTCGCACACAGGGAACGATCGACAGTGCGATCGCCCGCCTGCGCACAATTCACGGAGTCGGCGAATGGACTGCGCACTACATTGCATTGCGCGCAATGCGCGAGATGGATGCATTTCCATCCTCCGACATTGGCCTGCTTCGAGGCATCGCGCGAATCGATGACAACTGCTCCACTGCCGCCACGCTCCAGATGCGAGCCGAATCCTGGCGGCCCTGGCGTGCCTACGCCGCACAGCACTTGTGGACAGTTGACGCAAGCGCAATTGCAGCTTCGAAGGATTTCTATGACTAACCCTCTCCTCCTGTTGATGGACCATCTCAACACGCCCATCGGCGAGATGCTCATCGTGGCCGACGAGGAAGGAAACCTCCGCGCCATAGATTGGTCCGACTATGAGACGCGCATGTACCGGTCTCTGCGTCTCTACAATGCTGAACACTACACACTCGAACCAACACCAAACCCGCATGGCCTGACCCACGCCATCGAACGATACTTCGCAGGAGAACTCACAGCGCTCGACACATTGCCCGTGAAAACAGAGGGGACGCCCTTCCAGCAGTCGGTATGGACCGCGTTGCGCACCATTCCTTGTGGCTCAACGCTTTCCTACGCAGCTCTCGCCGCGCAAATCGGGCGACCTGCCGCGGTACGAGCAGTCGGCCTTGCCAACGGTTCCAATCCAGTAGGAGTCGTTGTGCCTTGTCACCGCGTAATCGGAGCCAACGGATCACTCACTGGTTACGGCGGCGGCATCCAGCGAAAATCCTGGCTGCTCAAACACGAATCCAGCGCAGCGACAAAAGATCAACGGTCAGGATTTTTGTTTTGATTCAGCAGTGATCGCCATCGCCGCAAGAGCCCGGGGGGACTCCCAACTCTTGCGGCGGAGCGTATCGATCAGAGCGCGAGCGACAATACCGAGTAAGATTTCGCCGGCAGCTTCAGCGTCATCGTCGATCCGACCTTGGGACTCTCCAGCTTCTGCGGCACCACTCGATTTGGTTCCGCAAAAGTATTGACCGCCTTCAAATCAGATCCCGTAATCGTTTCAAAGCCCGTGACCCTGCTTGGAGTCAAATCGCGCCAGTTGATTTCCAGGTCCTGCGCCTTTTCGAGATCGCGGTTAAGCACAAAAACGCTTGCCGTCTTCTTCTCTGGATCAAGAGTTGCCACCACATCCAGATAAGGCACGGCCCCAAATCCCGGAGCAGGCAGGCCAATGCTTTCAATAGGCCGCCCGAGAGAAGCGACTTCATACGTCGGGCCATCAGGGCTGATGCTGAGAGCACGGCCCTGCGCATGCTTTAGCGCCCACGCATACGGGTAGTAGATGCTGTGGCGCAATGTGCCATTCTCGTTCGTCATGATCGGTGCAATCACGTTTACGAGTTGAGCAAGGCACGCCACTTTGACCCGATCAGAATGACGGATAAGAGAATTGGCCAGTCCGCCGACGAGCAGCGCATCTTCCAGGTTGTACGGTTCCTCCAGAAGATGAGGAGCGGTCGTACCGTGGCCGTTCGTGGCGTCACCGCTGCGTGCGCGATACCAAACGTTCCATTCATCGAATGACAGGAACAACTGCTTCTGCGAGCGCTTGTGGGCCTTCACCGTGTCGCAAACCGCGACGATCTCTTCGATCTGGCGATCCATCGCCAGGTTCATAGACAGGTATTTTGAACTGTCGTTGTTGTTTTCTTCCGTATTTCCCCAATACCGGTGCAGAGAGATGCCATCGACTTCGTCATAGCACTCTTCCAGTACGGTGCGATCCCACTCGATGTACGTAGGCATGAAAGGACCGCTGGAACCGCATGCGATCAACTTGATCGAAGGATCGAGCACGCGCATCTGCCGCGCAGCATCCGTAGCCTTGATTCCGTACTCGCGCGCCGGCATATGACCGATCTGCCATGGTCCGTCCATCTCGTTGCCCACGCACCAGTACTTCACTGCATGGGGCTGATCATAGCCATGAGAGCGGCGCAATTCGCTCCACTTGGTCCCCTTCGCCACATTGCAATACTCGACAAGGGCGGCCGCATCTTCCGCCGTCCCTGTGCCGAAGTTGAGCCCGAAAAGCGGCTCAGTTCCCACCGTACGCGCCCAGGTGATGAATTCGTTCGTGCCGAACTGATTGGTCTCCAGCGTGTTCCAAGCGCGATCGAGAACTGTTGGCCGATCTTTCTTGGGACCCACCCCATCCAGCCAGTGATACCCGGAAACGAAGTTGCCGCCCGGATAGCGAACGATAGGCACTCCAAGGTCGCGGACTTCCTTCATCACGTCGGTTCGGAATCCGTTGGCGTCGGCGAACTTCGAATTGGGTTCGTAGATCCCCCCGTAGATGGCGCGGCCAAGATGCTCGAGAAAAGACCCGAAGAGGTGGCGATCGATCGGCGCAATTTGGCGATTCGAATCGATAATGACGCGAGTTGCTTTGGGCGAGCCCTGCGCCAGGCCGAATCTGCCCAGTGCGCTGCTCGCCGCTACGGCCATGCTTGCCTGTGTCGCTTTCTTCAGAAACCGCCGTCTTGAAACAGTCTTCATGACATTCCTTCCCTCTCGCGAACCGCGTCCAGACTCGGTGCCAGGCACCAGCCGGGTCGCGCACTCTTATTCACCCACCGATACGTTGCTCGTTGGATAACGATGCTTGGGTAAACGTTTGCTCGCGACAAAGAATAGAAGCCGCAACCCCTTTTGTCAAAGCGCAATCAAGGTGTGGAGGAGCACATTGCGACCGATCTCTCCTTCCCGGCGGAGAGACTACGCTTGGGGCGGTGCAGGAGTAAGGCCGTGCCGGAGCATGATCTCTGCCAACTTCGCGCGATCTGGCGGGCCGCCTGCCGCCGCGTGGAGTACTGCGGCAGTCTCACGGAAATACTGCGGTCCAATTGCTGCGGGCGTGATTACGCACAGAGCCTTCACGTCCTGACTTGTGTTGTTATCAAAACGGTGAATCGCTCCGCGCGGAATGCAGAGCGCCTGTCCCGGCCCCACCTCAATCGGATTTCCATTCACAGTCCACGTCATCACCCCGTCGATGCCGTAGATCGTCTCCTCGTAGTGGTCGTGGCTATGTGTCGGCGCCGGCAGCCGCTGCGCGCCCGGAACGACCAGTTCGAATGCCGCAATGCTCCCCGTCGAGTTGTCGCCCGTGATCAAGAAGTGCACCGTGAGCCCTCCAACAGAGATGACCTCATCGGAAGGATTGACCTGGAGGTCTGCGGTCAGTTGTGTCATGGTGGTCTCCTTTGGTAAATTTCGTTTACCGATGTTAATATTGGTAAACGTAATTTACTGGAAATGTCAATGATTAAATCGCTGAAAAGTTCCCCCGTCAAATCGAAGAACATTCTCATCGGCGCGCTCCTTCGCGCTCCGGCCCATGCAATTCATCGCCGCCTCATTCAGGAGCTCAACGCGGCCGGCTTCGACGACCTGCGCCTGCCCCATATTGCCGTGTTTCAGTTTCCGGGTCCGGATGGGGTTCGCCCGCTCGCTCTAGCTGAACGTGCAGGTGTAAGCAAGCAGGCAATGAACCAGTTATTGCGCAGTCTCGAAAGTCTCGGTTATATCGCCCGGTCCGACGCCCCCGACCAGGGGCGCACACGGGTCGTTCGTTTCACCAGGCGCGGCCACGCAGCATACTCAAAAATCTACGACATACTTCGCGACGTTGAGAGCGAGTGGGCCTCTGAGCTTGGCCCAAAGCGTTTCGCGGAGCTCAAGAAACTGCTGATTCGTGTCTGGGAGAGCCCTCTTTCCCGCTAACAAACCGCCGGAGAATCTCAACCCCGCCGCACGGCCACCCTCCCCGCGACTGTCATCCTGAGCAGCCCGACTCCCTTTCGGCGAGTTACGGATGAGATGGCACCCGCACGCGATTCTGATTCCATTGAGATTATTGGTTGTGTCTCCTGAGAGGACGAACGCAATGAGGAGTCGAAGGATTCGCGCTTGCAGTTGACCGTGTCGGCGTTCCGAACCGGTCTAAAAGTGGGTCACTTCCGCATCGCCCGGCATTGGACCCGAAACGACGGCAATACCGATAATGTGAACCACTGGCGGCAGGCCGACTTCGCGCTGCACCCCTTCAAAATAAATCCTTCCGCCTTTGCAGATAATTAACCCCAAATGGCGCACGATAAATACAGGAGAGCCGGACCAGAGAGTCCGGGCATCCAAGATCGCTCGGAGAGCGAGACTACCCCCGGGTCAAAATAAATATTCCTGTGGAAATTTGCAGATCATTACGCGCTTTTGTGAAACACTCAGCCGACCATGTAGCAAGCCGCCTCGCCGATGAACAGACCGAGGAGCGGAGCCACAGGCGCTGTGCGAATTTTGGCTTACTTCCGAGTAGCCCACTACACGCCCGGAACCGATTACACTGACGTAAATCATCTCTTTCAGGCGGGAGAACAATGAAGAAGATCGTATTGCTTACTCTTGTGCTTGCACTCTTTACGCACACTCTTCATGCTATCGAGTTGCCGAAGGCTCCATCAGGCTTTACATGGCAAGAAGTGCCGGAGCTAAAAGCTGCATTTCTGAAGCCCGACGGCTGGTTCTTCAAACAGGAGAATAACAAGCGCACTCTGGCCTACTTCATCACTCAGGAAGACCTCACAAAAAACAGTGAGTTTTCCACCGGGCTTACACTCAACGTCATCCACCTCAAGAAGAATTCGGCAGTTGAGCGCGGCAAGGCCATGATGGATCAGATGGCAGCGCAGCACCATGTAAAGACTTGGAGCCGAGTGGTTGGTCCCTTTCAGGAGTTCGGCTGCGAATTGAAGGATACCGATGCGAGCGGCACCAT
>Ga0207683_10002189_pt1 | contig 17181 bp, 11 predicted proteins | sample KBSM73metaG_FD_184333 | JGI IMG/M metagenome (GOLD analysis project Ga0207683, IMG submission 184333) | Miscanthus rhizosphere microbial communities from Kellogg Biological Station, Michigan, USA - KBS M7-3 metaG (SPAdes) (version 2) | ecosystem: Host-associated > Plants > Roots > Rhizosphere >... | reverse complement strand
CTTCGCCAGCTTCGTCGCCGGCTCGTCCTGGCGATTCGCGAAGACCTACGTCGAGTCGTATCCACACGAATACACGCTGCTTCAGGCGGGCGATCCCGATCGCTTCGACACGGCCATCGCCTGCATCGAGCGCTGGGGCATCGTCGAGCCATTCTGGAAGAGTCGAAGGCGGTACTTGTACGTGGACGGCCGGAAGTACTGGCACATGGGCGACCCCGCATCAGGGAGGCCCGAAGACCGGCCGACGCTGATCAATCGCAGCTGGACTGACGTGGCCAGTTACCGCGACGACGCCCGCGCGCTCGGATACGAGGGGGCGCGCCTGGAACAACTGGTCGAACAGTGGCAGGTGAAGCTGGATCGGGCGAAGGGGACGCGGGCCGAGGCGCCCTGACCCGCCCTGTCATGCTCCCACGAGATCCTGACGACTGCAGGCATCCCCCAAGCCGCCCTCAGACTGCGCTTCCGCAAGCATGCGCGCCTGTTACCTGGCGCAGTTCAGTCGCGCGGCGTTCGAGACCGACAGGTAGACGACTCGGGAAATGCGGTCTCAGACATCCGTCCGAAGCCGGTGCTCGGCCGGGAATACCCGGTCGAGCGGGAAGTCTTCGTCGAGTGACGTGAGAATCACGTCGAGAGTGACCGGTGACCGCCGCATCGCGTTGTCGCCCACCGCGTCGCGGATGGCGTTGAACACAGCGCTGAACCCCGCGCCCACAGGCGGTTCACCGATTCCCCGGGAACCCACCGGGGTGAACGGGTCAGGAATGTTGACGGCGTCCCATCGCATCCGCTTCGGGATATCCAGGATCGTCGGCGGACGATTTTGATGGAATCGCGTCGCCAACGCCACGCCGTAGTGCTTGTCGTACACCCATTTCTGCCCGATGGCCTGCGCGATACCCAGCGTCGATCGCCCGAGGATCTGGCCGCCGAGACTGCGCGGATGCAGCACCGTCCCAACGTCGGCCACGGCCAGATAATCGAGCAGGTCGTATTTTCCGGTTTCGACGTCCACGTCGACCTCGGCGAATCCCGCGACGAACGAAAACGGCTGGCCGCCGACCTTGTAGTTGTCCCGTGCCACGCCCATCAGACCGGTGCCGGCAAGTGCCGCGGCCGACGCTTTGGTAAGCGCGTTGATGTCACTCGGAAGCTCGTGTCCGTCGAACGCGCCTCCGAAATCGATGGCCTTCTGCGCCGCTTCAGCAAGCGTCAGGCTTCGGCCGTGGTCGGACACCCGTCCGTCGGCGACGGTGTACGACTCAGGGGTGCCACCCATGACCCGAGCCGCGATCTGCTGGAGCTTCTTGATCGCGTCAGTGGCTGCTGCGTGCGCAGCGCGCGTCATGGCGTGTGTGGTCTGGCTTCCGCCCGAGATGCAGGTCCACGGCAGATGTTTGCCTGTGTTGCCCCAGGTGATCTCCACTCGCTCCCACGGCACACCGAGAAGCTCGGCGGCGACACGGTGAACGTCACTGACGGACTCGGTCCCGAAGTTTCCGACCCCTGACTGGACCTGCAACGACCCGTCTGGCCTGATGACCAGCAACCCGTCGAAGCCGTTCGATCCCGCGAAGAATCCGCTCACGCCAACACCGACGCCGCGGATCTTCGTGCCGCTGCGCTTGCCGCTCTGCGCCTTACGAGACTCCCACTCGAACAGCTCCGCTCCTCTGGCGAGCGCTTCGCGAAGGAATACACTGCTGCCAGGCAGACCGCCTTCCGCGAGCGTCGGCGGACCAGCCATTGGCTGTCCCGTCGGCGCATTGAGGCGGCGCACCTCTACCTGATCGAGTCCGAGCTTCTTTGTCGCCTTGGCGATGATCGGATCGATCAGCGCGACGGCCTGCATGCCGCCTGGCTGACTCTGCGAGACGCGAACGGGTGTGTTGGTGAGGACATTCAAGGTGCGGAAACGCATCGCGCGCGGCTGATACAGCAGCGACGCGATGTACCCGCTGATGCCGCCGTCGCCCTGGGCCTCGTAGCCACCGTTGTCACAAATCACGAACATGTCGATGGCGGTGATCTTTCCGTCTTGTGCGAAGCCGACTTTGGCTCGCGCCTGGAAAGCGGGCCGCGCGCCGCCGATGAAGTGCTCGTCGAAGCGCGAAACCCGCATCAGCACCGGCGCGTTCGCCTTCCTGGATAGCAACGCCGGAATCGCGACGTAGACGTCGCCAGTAATCTTGCTTCCGAATGCCCCACCCGTGTACTCGCTGATGACGGTGACCTCGTCTGGCTTGATTCCGACCAGCGGTGCGACGGCAGCGATTGTCTGGACCGTGCTTTGGGTGGAACAGTGCATGAACAAGCGGCCACCCTGCCAGTAGGCCATCGCCGACCGCGCCTCGAGCGTCTGATGACTGACGTTCGACGTGACGAGGGTCTCGTCCAGGACCAGCGCCGCAGCGGTGAAGCCCGCCTCGACGTCGCCGAAACTCCATTCCAGTCCTGGTTTCCCTGTCGGCAGCTGTCCTTCTCCGGCAGCCGCGAAATCGGCATCAGTCCACTTCAACTCCCCGATGTTCATCGGCCCGAACGGCGCCGCTTTGTTATCTCCGGCCTTCTTCGCCCACACATTGCCGTCGGTCCGTGCGTTTGGTCCTCCCGGCCGCAGACTGTCGAGTGGATCGATCACAAATGGCAGCGGCTCGTAGTCAACGACGATCTTTTCGATAGCTTCGGCCGCCGTGAGTTCGTCGACCGCCGCGACGGCGAGAATCGGCTCGCCCTCGAACATCGGCTCCATCGTCAACGCTCGTCTGTTGTGCAGGTCGACCTCGATCTTGGCGCCGAGGTCGGTCACGCCTCCGGAGGGCTTCGGCAGGTCGTCGGCCGTGATGATGGCTTTGACGCCGGGCATCGCCAGCGCCGCGGTGGCGTCGATGTGGCGGACGCGCGCATGAGGTAACGGGCTCAGGAGCAGCTTGGCGAACAGCATCCCGTCCGCGCGGTAATCGTCTGCGAATTTCGCACGCCCGGTGACTTTTGCCACGATGTCCGGCGTCGTGTAGTTCTGGCCAACCAGCTTGACTTGAGCCATCGGTGTCTCCTCACTATCACGATCACGGGCAGCCAAAGAATGACGAACGCATCATACCCGTCTCCCCGACACTCCTGCAGGTCCTTCTCGACCAGTACGCGACGGCGTCCCGGGCTCGGCCGCTCTACCGGGCGGCGCCGCGACCGGCGGCTGGCGTCGCACTGCGCCTGTCCCAGCTGCTGGCACCCCGCGTCCCGCCGGCGCTGGAGCGCCCTTGAGAAAGATTCCACCCTTGATCGTCGCCGTCGCCTGTTTCGGACGTCTGCGTTCTGAGTCTAAGAGCGGCTCTCTACCAAAAGCTCGCAAGACCGAGGTCACCGAGTTTCATCGGATCTCCTCATGGACATTGTCCCCAAACCACCGAGCCTCCTGGCCCCGGCATCGGACACTCCGACGCGGCCGCACCCATCGCGGCCATAAACGCCGACATTGGAACCGGCTTGCCGTGTACGGGTGCGATGGTCGTCACGTTGAGGCCGAGGGTGCGCATCGTTCGATAGAACGACACCATCGCCGGCGTCGGCGTCGCCGGCGGCGGTTCGTGCGTGTCGAACAGGTTCGCCTGCATCACGATCTTCTCCGCCGGCAGATACCCGATCGCCATGCCTTCAGCGTGACGGAGCGGCTGAACGTAGTAGAGGTTCAAGATCCGGGACCCGTCGGTGATCACATAGTTCTCGTTGAACGCTTCGAAGTTGTAGCCCTCCGAGACCTCGGTCGGAGGCCACAGCGACACCATGTCCGGCGACACCGTGCGCGCCCGGTAATTGAGCACGTCGTGGTTCAGGAAATCGACGTTCTTCCGCTGAGTGACGATCGTGGCCCCGATGTGCAGGTAGGTGCGAATCCCGCCGATGTGATCGAAGTGCTGATGCGAATTCACGAGGTATCGAATCGGCTTGTCCGGTGCCAGCCTGGCGATCTGCTCGATGACGGCCAGGCTTCGGGCTTCGCTCGTCGGAGCTTCGAAGACCGCGACGAACTTGTTGAATTCGATGGCAATGCTGTTGGCGGGACCGCCCCCGAGCAGATAGACGCCGTTGGCAAGCCGCTCGACCGTAACCTCAGGCTGGCCGAACCGCGCCTGCCGGACCGCGTCGGGAACCGCAACGGGATCGCCGCAGTTGTTCGGTTCAACCTGCGGGAAGTTCCCGCCAAATGCGTTGTGTCCGGCGCTGACGTTGTCGAACCCGAAATTGTCGTCCCACCCCTGATGCGAATGCCACGTGGTCGGAAACTTCATCGTCCCGAACGTCTGTTGATTGGTTGACTCGTGCTCGTAATTGAAATCGCCGAGCGCCGGCTCCGAGACCATCGTGTGAATGCGCTGGATTTGATTCCGCCGATTGATCGTGGCATCCATGCGATAGCGACCCAGCGTGATCGAGACGACGTGCACCTTCTCGGGTACGGTCGTCGGGCCGTCGCGACCCATCTCGCCGAGTTCCCAGCGCCACACCGCTTTCGGATTCGCGCCAGGGAGCCGCGCCGCCTTCAGGAAACCGTGCGGGTTCATCCAGATCTCCAGCTGGCCCCTCGACACGTCGTCCGGAGACATGGCCACCGGTGGTGCGCCCGTTCCATCCATATGCCAGCCGTACTCGCCACTGATGACGAACGTCTGATGCAGGCTCTTTTGAGTCGGCGTGCCGTCCTGCCAGCCGAGGCCATACTTCCACGACGCTGGATTCAGGCCGGGCTTGCGGTCGAATTCTTCCGTGATCGAACGGGTCTCGTAATTGATGGTTCGCCTGTAGTTTGCAAGCGAATCGATACGGGGCCAGTCGATGTTGACACCCGATTCGAGCGCCTGCCCGACCGCGCCGCCATACCCAGTACCCGAGAAGGTGATGCACCGGACGCTCGCCTCGCCGATCTCCTTCGCAGCGGCGTTGAGAATCGGCGCCGGATCGACGAACCCGGGGGGAAATCCCTGTTGCGCAACGGCGGTGGTTCCGAGTACCGCCGCGACCGTCAGTCCTGGCAGCAGTCGCATGATGGGTTCTGCTTTCCGGCGCGACGAGCGCCGCCGGCATTATGGCCGAAACTCGAATTCATCAGCCGCGGGCCTTGCGCGTCGCGACGGCAGCGGGCAGCCGTTCAGGATCGTCAGCGATCGCATTGACAGACACGTGCGCCGGGCATATTTTGCCGTAGACGGCACACCTGAGGAGGGCGAGCGTGGCTGACGAAAGGCTCATCGGCAAGAACTACCTGACGCCGGACCTGGTCGCCAAGGTGACCGGACGCGCGAAGTACGCAGAAGACTTTCGCGCCGACGGGATGCTGTTCTGCAAACTGCTGCTCAGCCCGATGCCCCACGGGCGCGTCCGGCGCATCGACACCAGCGCCGCGCTGGCGATGCCGGGCGTCAAGGCGATCCTCACGGCGGATGACCTGCCCGAAGCGGCACGCGGCGACATGCCTGCGCTCACCAACGAGCCGCTCTACGAGGGTGAGCCCATTCTCGCCGTAGCCGCGGTCGACGAGCTGACGGCGACCGAAGCCATCGAACGAATCAGCCTGGATCTCGAGCTGCTGCCGTTCGTGACCGACCCGCTCGAAAGCCTGCGCCCGAACAGTCCGAACGCGACCACCGCCGGCAACGTCCTCGCGCCGGCGCGCGGTCCGGCGAGGCGCGACCTGGAAGGCGCTGTGGCGAACCAGACGGAACTTCGCGAGTTGAAGTGGACCGAGCAGGACTTCGCGAATGCCGGCGAAGGACAGCTGCCGATGGGAGAGGCGCCCGAGGAGTGGAGCTTCGGCGACGTCGAAGCAGGCCTCAAGAACGCGGCGCTGGTCGTCGACGAAACGTTTGTCGTCCAGGCGACCAGCCATCAGACGCTTGAAACGCGAAGCGCGATGGCCTACTGGCAGAACGGCAAGTTGTTCCTGCACGGATCCACCCAGAGCACGATGCGGACGCACCCAGCGGCCGCGAGCTGGGCCGGTGTCGATCCGAAGGACGTCGTCTTCGTCTGCGAGTACACGGGCGGCGGGTTCGGCGCCAAGGGCGGCGGTGCCGTGTCGATGTGCATTCCGGCGCTACTCGCGAAGAAAGCCAACGCGCCGGTCATGATGCGCATCAGCCGCGAGGACGAGCACTACATCGGGCATGCCCGCACCAACATGACCGGGCGAGCCAGGGTGGGGTTCCGCGCCGACGGCCGCATCACCGCGCTCGACCTCTTCATCGTCCAGGACAACGGGGCCCGTGGTGAGCGCGGCGACCATCGTGCGGCCGCGCAGGCGACGTCGCTGCTCTACCAGCCGCTGGCCATGCGCTGGCGCGCGATCAACGTCCTTACCAACACACCCACCCGGCTGTTTCAACGGTCACCTGGCGAAATGCAGGGCATTGCCATCGTCGAGCAGGCGATCACAAAAGGCGCGACCAAGCTCGGGATCGATCAGCTCGAGATGCGGAAGATCAACGCACCCGCCGGTAAGGCACCCTTCGGCCCCGTGCGGAACGGCCGGCGCGCATACACGACGAGCGCGTTCGTGAAAGAGGCACTCGATCGCGGCGCCGAGCGCTTCGGCTGGAAGGACCGCGTGGCGCGTGCCGGCCAGCGCAACGGCAACAAGGTGCGCGGCGTCGGTGTCGCGGTCGGCACGCATACCTCGGGATCTATAGGCCATGACGGGCTCATGACGATTCGCCCCGACGGCAAGCTGTACGTCCAGAGCGGCGTCGGGAACCTCGGTACGCACTCGCTGTTCGACCTCGCGCGGGTCGCGGCCGACGTTCTGGCGTTCCCCTGGGACAAGGTCGAGATCGTGTGGGGCGACACCAGCAAGCATCTCCCGTACTCCTGTCTCTCGGTCGGGAGCCAGACGACGCATGCGATGACGCGGGCGAACCATGCGGGTGCGATGGACGCGCGGAAGAAGCTGCAGGAGATTGCCGCGCGTGATCTCGGCGGCAACCCGGATGACTACGAGCTTGGGGGCGAACGCGTGTTCCGGCGCGGCAATCCGGGCCGCGGTCTGACCTACGCGCAGGCTGCAACACGGGCGCTCGCGCTGGGTGGCCGGTATGACGGACACGAACTGCCGGACGACATCCACCCGACGACGAAAGCTGCGGCCACCGCTCTCGCCGGACTGGGACTGATGGGTGTCGCCAAGGACGTGTATAAGCACGACGGCACGACCTTCTCGTTCGTCGCCGGGTTCGCGGAAGTGGAAGTCGACCTCGAAACAGGGAAACCCACGCTCATCGACTACTTTGGTATGGCCGACATCGGGACGGTCATCAACCCGCGGAGCATGGCGGCGCAGGTCTCCGGCGGCAGTTGCCTCGGAATCGGCCACGCGTTGACCCAGAAGTGGGTCTACGACCCGCACTACGGCGTGCCGCTGGCCAAGCGGTTCCACTACAACAAGCCGATCACGATCCTCGACGTCCCCCGGGCTATGCACGCCGACGCCGTCGGACTCCCCGATCCCGAAACACCTGTCGGCGCACGCGGCGTGGGCGAGCCTCCGGTCGGTGCCGCGTACGGCGCGGTGATGAATGCGATCGCGAGCGCGGTCGGTGTCGATGCGTTCCGGCGGGCGCCGGTGACAGCGGACGTCGTGCTGATGGCGCTCGAGCACGGGCGCCGGATGCACGAACCACTTCAGGCGCACCTCTAACACGAATTGCAGATTGCAGATTGCAGATTGAATAAGGTCTGGAGGGTTTACCTTGACCACGCGGATTGTCGCACTTCTAGCGTTCGCCCTCGCCATTCCCGCTCTGACTATTGCGCAGGGTAGCGGAGCGGCTCGCGGGACTGGAGCCGCCCAGGGCGCTGGAGCGGCACAGGGAAACACTGCACCGGGCGCTCAACCTGCGCCGGCCGCACCCGCTGACTATCCGCCGTACACACGACCGGTCACCAGCTACGTTCCGCCGCGCACGCCGGACGGCCAGCCCGATATCTCGGGTCTTTACGTCGGCATTCCGCTGCCGAGGAACATCGAGACACCGCTTGTGCCGGCCACTGCACGGCGCCCGGCGAATCGCGCCGGCGGCGAGTACATGTTCGGCTTGAACGAGCGCGCGAAGCTCCCTGCCGGCGCGATCGCGCGGCCCGCGGTCGTCGATCCTGCTGACGGCAAGATTCCGCTGAGACCCGAAGCGCTCGCCAGGCGCAAGGAAATCATGTCGCGCCAGAGTCAGCTCGAGTACCTCGACGGACGCGTCATGTGCCTCGAACCGGGCGTGCCGCGAATCACGGTGCCGCAGGTCGTGGTCGGCTACCAGATTTTTCAAAAGCCGGGCTACGTCGTCATCTTTTACGAGCAGAGCCATCTCTATCGGAGCATTCCGCTCGACAACCGCCAGCCGCTCGATCCGGCGATCAGGAAGGGCCTCGGCGTGTCGCGCGGTCATTGGGAAGGCAACACGCTCATCGTCGAGGTCACGAACTTCACCACCAACTTCGAGAACAACTGGGCCATCGCCTCACAGGGTAACGACGGGCAGATAGGGGCGGAGTCGCTGGCGAGCGGGCACGGCATCCCGCATAGCGACGCCTATCGTGTGACCGAGCGCTACACGCCCATCGACGCGAACACGATTCACTACGAAGCGCGGATCACCGACGAGAACGTGTTCACGCAGCCAGTGACGCTCGCCTGGTATGCCTTTGCGCGCGCGCCGAAGGAGTACGTGCCGCTCGAGTACGCCTGTTTCGAGGGCAATGCCAAGAACATCCTGCTGATGACCAACACGGACATCAGCGATATCCGCGTCGACGTGCCGTAGTCACCCGATCGATCAGGTCTGCACGATCCTGCGCTCGTCGAGCGACGGTGATCTAAAACAGATTCGGCCCGTTATGATGAGCCGCGGTCGTCGAGGAGACGGGTCGCTCAACGGACGGAGGCTGTCGTGCGAAGCAGATTGGCCTTGGTGTCGATCGGAAGTGTTGTTGTCGCCGTGGTGGCGGCTGCAGCGGGAGGATCGGGTTCGAGCCTTGGAGAAGGCACTGTGTTCCTGCCGAATCCCGTAGCTGACCTGCAGGATCAATCGCTGACGGATCAGAAAGACGCAGACTACCGCGCGCTGCAACCGGCCTATCACCGCGTGACGCTGACCAATCTTGATGGCAGCGGCTATCTCCGCGGAGATTGGGCCACCATCGTCAGCGAAACAGGCAACGCCGCCTATTCACCGGCCAACACGTTCAATTACAACCGGCACCAGGACGAGTTCGAGCAGGTGATGGCGTATTACTGGGTCACCGAAGCGCAGAATTACCTGCAGCGTCTTGGCTTCGGCAGCGGCACGTTCCGGCCTGTCAACAAGGAATCGCAGCGTGTGCGCATCAACCAGTGGGGAGCCGACAACTCATTCTTCACTGACAAGAGAGACGAACTCCGCTTCGGCAAGGGTGGCGTGGACGACGCGGAAGATGCCGAAGTAATCCTGCACGAGTATGGACACGCGATACAGGATTCACAGCAGACGCCACTCGGGTTCGGCTTTTCGCGGGAGGCGGGCGCGATCGGAGAAGGCTTTGGCGATTATTGGGCGGTGACCGTGTCAACGCTTATCGCCCCGACGCCGGATCCCGCGTGCGTGGCTGACTGGGATTCCGTTTCATACACGTCGACGGTTCCCCACTGCCTTCGCCGCGTCGATACCAACCTGCACTACCCCGGGGATCTCAACGGTCAAGTCCACCACGACGGTCAGATCTGGTCGCGTGCCTTGTGGGACATCCGCAAGGCCCTTGGCAACGTAGCCGCGGACACCACCATCATCGAGGCTCACTTCGACATGCCGAATCCGACGATGCCCCAGCTGGCCGCCACGACGGTTGCGGTCGCCAGGCAGCTGTACGGAAACGGTGCTGCGACGAAGGTCAAAGCCGCCTTCGTCGCGCGCGGAATTCTGCAGTAAGGCTGGATCGAGGACTCCGATGCGAATGCGATTCAACGTCCACCGTCTTGGGCTTGTCACGATGCTGAGCGCCGTCGTGGCGCTGTGCGGATCCGCACTGGATCCCGACCCGGTTGTTGCGCAGGCGCGGAAGCCGGTCACCATCACGCGCATCTTCACGGGGCCGGATGGACTCGCCCATGCTGAAGACATCGAGCTGAAATTGAACGGCCGCGGGGTGTCGGAGATGCTCAAGGCGACCGGCGCAGAGTTCAGCGTCCGGCCGCCGACACCTGGCGCAAGCCAGCGCAACACCGCGGCCAGTCCTGCCACCGATCCAGGCTGGCACACCGGACCCGCACGGCAGTTCGTGATTACCCTGTCCGGAAATTCCGAAGTCGAAGTATCAGGCGGTGTCCATGTCCTCGCCGGTCCGGGCCACATCAACCTGATCGAAGACACCACCGGGAAGGGTCATATCACGAGGAACTTCGGGCCTGACGATCGCGTCGTCCTGACGATTCCGCTGGCGGACGGCGTCGTGATCGACGGGACGCGAACGCCGAGGACCCGATAGGAATCTCACCTACTTCGAATTACTGCTGCCGAGTGCTGGCGAAGGCGTCGCGGGCTCGTTCGCTCTACCGGGCCGCGCCGCGACCAGCGGCTGGCGTCGCACTGCCTGTCCCGGCTGCTGGCGCCACCCCGCGTCCCGCCGGCGCTGGAGCGCCCTTGAGAAAGATTCCACCCTTGATCGTCGCCGTCGCCACGAACCGCTGCTTGAGCGTCCGCATCTGACGCGCGCCGTCGTTGTAATCGAAGCTCCCTTGCTCGAGCTCAAGAATGGCGACGTCCGCCGTGACGCCCGGTTCCAGCATGCCGATTTTCTCCGGCCCGTTCATCGCCCTGGCCGGGTTCGCCGTCGCGCCGGCGATCACCTGATCGAGCGGCATGCCAAGGTGCAGGAACTCCGACATCGGCACCAGCACGCTCGCCGGCTGACCGTCCGGCGTGCGGCTGATGTCGGTCGAGATCACATCCGGCCACCATCCCTGCGCCGCCGCCTTCTCCGACACCACCCACGAATGGTGTGTTGTTGTAAGTTGTCCGTCGGTGACGATGCCGCGATCCTTGAGCGCAAGGATCTGCGGCAGCACCTTGTCGGACTGCTTGCCGTCTGCACCGAAGAGATTCGAGTCGCGCTCGGACGGCGGGTTGAACGGATGCGCGAGGATGTCGCCTGCCTTCAGGATGTTCAGCAGTTCCGGCTCCGTCGTCCAGTGCATCATGATCTTCGTGCCGGTCGCGTCGGTGACCTCGCGCGCCGCTTTCAGGACGTCGATGTCGTGCGCGAGATCGCTGTGCCGTCCGTTGATGCGCACCTTGACCCCAAGCAGGCGATCGCGGTTGTTCGCGATCGTATTGATCGCCGCGCGTGTGTTGATCATTGCCGGGTCGAGATAGATCTCGTTGGTGACGATGAGGCCAATCGACGAGATGTTCAGCAGCGCGTAGATCCTGGTCTGCGCGCCTTCCATGACGTAGCGGCGCAGTCCCATGAACGACGTCGCGCCCGTCGATCCGCAGTCGAGCACCGTCGTCACGCCGTTCTGGAAGCCGACGATGTCCGAGTCGACGCTGAGGTTGATGGCATAGCGATAGACGTGCGTGTGCATGTCGATGAGTCCGGGCGTCACCAGCTTCCCGGCGGCGCTGTAGACCTGGCGCGCCTGCGCCGGCGGGATGTTCTCGGCGACCCTGGCGATCCGTCCACCGGCGATGGCCACGTCGCGCACCGCGGAGAGTCGCGACGCGGGATCGATCACCCGTCCACCTTGAATCAGGAGGTCGTACAAGGCGCCAGGCGACGATGAGCCTGCCGGCCCCTGCGCCGCAACTGACGATGAGAGACGGGCCGCGGCAGGAAGCACTGCGGCCGAGCCAAGCTGTTGTAGAAACGACCGTCGATTGACGTCAGACATCTGGGTTACTCCGAAGGTGCCCGGGAGGGCCACTGAACGGGGTTCAGCTGCGGCCCGTCAAACCAACCTTCCCATTGGCAGGTAGCGGTTGCCGTAATCCTATAAGGTTCCACGACTCCCTTGAGGAACATGTCATTTCCCCATCCCGACCAATGTCCTTACGACGGCGACCGTTCACCGCACGCCGAGCGATTCAGCGTCGAAAGCCTGTATTTATTGGTTGGAATTGTCGGCCGAGGGTGGGCGCCTACGCCAAGGCTTCGGCGCCCTCACCCGAGGCCATCTCGCCATAGCCCCGCATGCGGTTCGTAGCGGGGCGGCGCGGCGGATGATTTCTGCGACTGGTGGGCGTCCGCCTTCGCCAAGGCTACGGCGGACAGCCTTCGCGCGAAGGATGGCTTGCCAGCCATAGCTCCGCAAGATTACGGGGAGCGAAGGCTGGCGGGCTGTCTGGGGCGATCTTCGACCCTGGTGCCCCCGGACACGGCGCAGATTGGCCGCCCCTCAGCCACACGTCGAGTGCACTCAGTTCGTCGATGCGCCGGTGTATCGATGCTCCATGCCCACGAGCTTGGCTGGATCGGCGTTCGCCTTCGGACGGAACTTCTGCACGCGCCCGTTGAAGACTTCGGCGAGATAGAGATTGCCGTCCTGATCGACCGTGATCGAGTGAGGGCCGTTGAACTGCCCGGGCTGTCCGCCCGAGAGACCCCACCCGTACTGATACTTGCCATTGAGGTCGTACTTCACGATGCGGTTCGTGCCGCCATCGGCGATCCAGAGGCTCTGATCCGTCGTGATGATGTGCGCGTACGGCATCGAGTAGCGCCCGGTCGTGAACATGTCGAGGAACTTGCCCTCCTGGTCGAAGATCTGGATCCGGTGGTGTCCGCGATCCACGACGAAGAGGCGACCGTCTTTGCTGATCTGGATACTGTGGACCGTGTTCCACTCATTCGGGCCCGGATTGGCGGGATCCTTCGGCGGAGCGCCCCAGTCCTTGATGAACTTCCCGTCCTTGTCGAACTTTGCGACGCGAGTGCCGCCGTAGCCGTCACTGATGAAAAATGTGCCGTCGGGCAGCCAGTCGATATCCGTCGGCCGATCGAACAGCTTGCCGCCGTCACGTCCGCGCTTGCCCACGGTACCGAGCGTCAGCACCGGCTTCCCGTCGTAGGTGAACTTCCAGATCAGATGCTGCTGGTCGTCGATGATCCAGACGTGTTTCTCTGGATCGTAGGGGTTCATCTTGATCTTGTGCGGACCGCGGCCGCAGGGATCCTGGCTGAACATCTTGTCCATGAATGGCCACTCACCGACCATCTTGCCGTTACGGTCGACGATGAAGACCGTGTGGTGCCAGCGCCGTTCCCATCCGCGCTTCGGCGTTGGTTCGCAGGTGGCGCTCAGGCCGTCGGTGTTGCCGGTGGAGTTGCCGCGTGACGGGTTGAGCATGCTGTATGGCGTCCACGGCTTGGCGTTTGGCGGCAGGGGAAGCTCGCCGCGCTGCGCGATCCAGACGCGGTCGGGCGTTTCGGCATAGACGGCGCCGACCGAGCCCCAGGTCCAGCCATCGTGCTTGACGCCGTCCGAACCATCGGGGAGCGGCTGCGGCCAGTTCTCGACGAGTTCATAGGGGCCGAACTCTTCCTGGCCTCCGCGCTCTCCCGATGGGGTCGCTTGAGGAGCAGCGGCCGCCTGCACCGCGCCTGCCTCGGACGAGCCCGCGGGTGCGCTGCATGCCGCAGCCAGAATGCCAACACCGAGGACGAATGTGACAGACAAGTACGAGGTCGATCGACCGGCGGACATGTATCACGCTCCTTCCTGAAAGTTGCGCGCATTATAGGTCTTTATAGGTCCTTCACGCGGATGCGAACTCAAGGGGCGAATTCACTTGCCGGGATAGGACGCCTTGATGAGCTTGTTTCGGATCAATCGATCTTGCGGTGATGCCTGCGGGCGCGCATCATCCCGCTCGAGATGTCACGCGAGGTCATGCGTCCCCTGGCCACCTGTGCGCTGACCTTCATGATTGGCGCGGCGATCGCGGCGCAGGCGGCCGCACCAAGTCTGGTCCCGGTCATCTTCGAGACGGAGCTCGGCCGCATCACATTGGAAGTGGACGGCGCTCATGCGCCGATCACCGCCGCGAACTTCCTCAGGTACGTGGACGCGAAGTTCTATGACGACGGTGTCGTCGATCGCGCGGTGCGGCCCGATAACACGACGCGGCACGACGTCGAGATCCAGGTCATCCAGTTTCAGATCAACCCGACACGGCAGGCGGACACGTTTCCACCGATTCCACTGGAACGCACCAGCCTGACGGGACTGACCCACGTGAACGGCACCGTCTCGATGGCGCGCGGCGGTCCCGACTCGGCGACCGCTTCGTTCTTCATCGCGATCGGCGATCAGCACGAACTGGATGCTGGCGGCAAGCGCAACGCCGACGGTCAGGGGTTCGCCGCGTTCGGGCGCGTCGTCGAGGGCATGGACGTCGTGAAGAAGATTCAGTCGGCGCCGACGCAGCCAGCGGGCGCACAGGGGCCGTTCGGCACCGAAACGCTCAGTCCGCCAATCAGGGTTTCGCGGGCATTTCGCAAGTAGCACGCGGGATCCGTCTACCAGCCACCTTCAAGGAGATCTCATGAAGCTGCCACGGATACGCCTCACCGTCCTCGGCCTTGGGCTTGCCGCAATCACGATGATGTGGTCCAGCGACGCCCGCGTGCATGCGCAGGCGAGCAATCGCGCCGACGACGCCGTCGTCACACTGGCGGGCCGCAAGGTTCGCATCGACAAGAGCACCGGCAGGCTTCGCGACCTGTCGGCGGAGGAAGCGCGCGAACTGGTGTCTACCCTCACGACGATGACGACGCGGACCGAAAGTGAGGCGCCCGTCGCGTCCGGCACCATGGTTCGCTTCGAGGGGTTCGATCATGTCCTGATTGGCAGGCCGAACGAAGACGGCACCACGGATGTGCAATGCGTGAGCAGCGTCGAGGAAGCGGTGTCGTTCCTGTCCCAGACGCCCAAGTCGAGCGGAAAGGAGTAGCGCCATGAAGACTTTGAAGCGAATGGCAGGACTCGGCCCGCTCGCGCTCGTCGCATTCGTGCTGGCCGCACCGCGTCCCGCAGCAGCCGACGCTCACATCACCGTGATCAACGCCGACGGACCCAATGAAGGGTTCAACGATCCGACGCCGGCCGCGCCCGTCGGCGGCAATCCAGGAACGACAAAAGGGCAACAGCGCCTGATCGCGTTCCAGTTTGCCGCCGATCTGTGGGGCGCAGCGCTCGATACCAATGTCGAGATCAATATTCGGGCGAGCTTCGATCCGCTGGGAGCGAACGTGCTCGGCTCGGCCGGAGCCGCGTTCAGTATCCGCAACTTCAACGATCTCGCAGCCCCTGGATTCCCCGGCGGGGCACCAGACACGAACTACCATGGGGCGCTGGCCGACAAGCGAGCAGGCGCCGACCTGGCTGACGAATTGGGGCTCGGTGCTTCATTCCCCGAAATCGTTGCCCAGTTCAGCAGCGACTTCGATTTCTACCTCGGGCTCGACAACAACCACGGGGCCCAAAACGATCTCGTCGTCGTGCTGTTGCACGAGTTCGGTCACGGTCTCGGATTCTCCAGCTTCATGAGCCGTACAACCGGCAACACACCGGGCGGCGCGACTGACCCGTTCCTCAACAACGCGCTCGACGGCTCGACGAACACCACGCTTGCGTCGCTGCTGGCGTCGTCAGCGGCCGTGAGACTGGCCACGATTCAGAAAGTTGATCAAATCGTCTGGACCGGCGGGAACGTCGCGGCTGGTGTGCCGACGACGCTGTTGTTCGGTCGGCCGGAGCTGTTCGTGCCGCAGTTGGCCAGCGTCGACGGCAGCCGATACGGAACCGCCGCATTCGGCCCCCCGATCCCGGCCAACGGCATTTCAGGTTTCGTCGTCGTCGCACAAGACGGCGTCGGAGTGTCGACCGACGCATGCGAGCCGCTGACGCCGGCGAACGCTGTAGCCGTCCAGGGCAAGATCGCGCTGGTCGATCGTGGCACCTGCACGTTCGTTGTCAAGGTGAAGAACGCACAGAACGCCGGCGCGGTCGCGGTGCTGGTAGCCGACAACGTGGCCGACAACCCGCCTGCGGGCCTCGGCGGGGTCGATCCCACGATCACGATCTCGTCGGCGCGCGTGCTGCGCGCGACGGGCGACGCGATCAAGGCGTTCGCGGGACCGCTCACCGTCACAATCGGTCTGAACCAGAGCCGTCGCGCGGGTACGGATCTCCAGGATCGTCCGCAGCTGTACGCCAGCGTGCCAATCGCCTCCGGATCCACGCTCAACCACTGGGATCCGATCGCGTTCCGCAACCTGCTGATGGAGCCGGCCATCAATCCGGACCTGACGCATAACCTCATCCCGCCGTTCGACACCACGCTTCCGCAGATGCACGACATGGGATGGTTCACCGATGCCAATTTCGACGGGATCGAAGACGCGACCGCGATTGTGAACAGCTGCGACACGAGGCTCGAGAACGGGTTCATCGGCAACGGCGCCTTGCTTTCCGATCAGGCCCGCGCGTGGGTTTTGCAGTGTGAGATGACCACGTCGGGCTCGGTGGCGTTCGAATCGTGCGTCGATGACACGATCAAGGCCGCCAAGCATGAAGGCATCATCGACGGCAACCAGAGCGCGTTCCTGCGGCAGTGCGCGCAGCACCACGGCAAGCCGACCAACTAGACGGCGCGCGGTGGCGGATCGCGGAGCGAGGAGAAAGGCCGGCAGTATCGTGAACACTGCCGGCCCCTCTGTGCGGCGTCTGCCCGCCAGGTCTCGAACGCATTCAACAGACCGAACCTTATAGGCCCACACCCCCGCTGCGGGGGAGTGTTCTTCCCTCAACAGCACGGCTCGGCAATGCCCAGCCACATCGAGCGTGAAGGCCGCCGCATTTCTGAGCAATGAGCATCTTGACTCGCGCGTATATAGGTACGCTATACATAGGGTCGCGATGGCCACGATGAACCCTTCGATCAAGCGAGGCAGTGCGGAGCTGGCGGTATTGGCGGTACTTGAACAGCAGCCGCTCCACGGCTACGAGATTGCCCGCCGTATCGAACAGGAAAGCGACGGCGCCCTGCGGTTCACGCTCGCCTCGTTGTATCCCCTGCTCTACCGCATGGAGAAGCGGGGCTGGACGAAGGCCACGTGGGAGACCACGCCCGCGGGCGTCCGTCGTCGCTGCTACGGACTGAC
>Ga0207683_10002188_pt1 | contig 17182 bp, 13 predicted proteins | sample KBSM73metaG_FD_184333 | JGI IMG/M metagenome (GOLD analysis project Ga0207683, IMG submission 184333) | Miscanthus rhizosphere microbial communities from Kellogg Biological Station, Michigan, USA - KBS M7-3 metaG (SPAdes) (version 2) | ecosystem: Host-associated > Plants > Roots > Rhizosphere >... | reverse complement strand
CCAGCAGCGATGTTACGTTCGCCGTCGACGGCACGAAAACCTACGGGACGCTGGAGATACCGGCGCACCGCAGCGGCCAGCACCTGGCGGCCGCGCTGCTGCTGGCCGGCAGCGGGCCCACCGACCGGGACGGCAACCAGCCGTCCCAGGACGTCACCCCGCAGACCCTGAAGCTGGTCGCCGGCGTGCTCGCCCAGCAGGGCATCATGACGCTGCGGTTCGACAAGTACTTCACCGGGCAGACCGGCGCGGGCACCTTCGCGTCCGATCCCGGGACCGTCGACCTGAACGCCTACATCCGCCAGGCCGACGCCGCGTACGTCTTCCTGCGCGGCCAGCCGGCCGCCGACCGGCAGCACATGCTCGTCGTCGGGCACAGCGAGGGCGGGTTCTACGCGATGCTGGTGGCGGACACCGTCTCGCCGCACCCGGCCGGGCTGGCGCTGCTCGAACCGCAGGACCAGCGGATCCTGAGCCTGGTCGCGCTGCAGCTCGACGAGCAGCTCAACGCGGCCGTGCAGCAGGGCCAGCTCAGCGCGTCCGCCGCCCAGCAGCAGGCGGAGGGGATCAGCAACGCGATCGCCCAGTTCCGGGCCGGCCAGCAGGTGGAGACGGACGGCCTGCTGCCGCAGATCGTGCAGCAGCTCACCCCCGAGCTGCTCACCCCGGGGAACGCGAAGGTCGCACGCACCGATGACTTGGTCAGCCCGGTCGACGCCGCGGCCAAGGTGGCGGCGGGCACCCGCGTCCTGGTCACCGACGGCACCGCGGACACGAACATCCCGGTCAGCACGATCAGCTCGCTCGCCAGCGCGCTGCAGGGCGCCGGGACCACCGGTCCCGAGCTGAAGGTGCTCACCGGCGTCAACCACCTCCTGCACACGTCGGGCACGGGGAACAACGACGCCGTGCTGGCCGGCTCGGTGGTGGCGGCGCTCGAGGCCTGGGCCCAGCCCTTCGCCGCGGCCGGCTGAGGATCGGTCTCAGGCTTCATCCCGAACGGTCTCCTGACGGCCCCGGCACGCCTCGCGTCGTTCCTCATCGACACTCGCTTGTACGTTGACAACTGGCGTACCAGAAGTCCTCGAAAGACATCCGGGAGACGATGTCGGATCGGGGCAGGGGTGTTCGTAGCAGGGGTGAGTGGCCGCCCGCGGGGGCGTCCCCGGACCACAGGAGAAGTTCCGAGATGCAGTACCTCGTTTCCGTGATCTCTGACCACGATGGCCTCGCTACTCCGGACGAGGATGCGGCCATCGACGTGTTCAACGACCGGCTCGTGGCGGAGGGTCACTGGGTCTTCGCCGGCGGCCTCGCGGCGCCCAGCTCGGCCACCGTCATCGACAACCGAGGCGAGGAGGCGATGTTCACCGACGGGCCTTTCCTGGAGTCGAAGGAGTATCTCGCCGGCTTCTGGATCATCCAGGCCGCCGACCTCGACGTGGCGCTCAAGCTCGCCGCCGAGGGGTCGAAGGCCTGCAACCGGAAGGTCGAGGTGCGGCCGTTCCTGTGAGCGTGGCCCACGTCACCGACGCGATCACCCAGGCGCACCACGAGGAGTGGGTCCGGGTGGTCGCCTCCCTGACCAGGCGTTTCGGTGATCTCGACGTCGCCGAGGAGGCGGCGGCCGAGGCGTTCGCGACCGCGGTCGAGCGGTGGCCTGCCGACGGCGTACCCCCCAACCCCGGCGCCTGGCTGACCACCACCGCCAACCGCAAGGCCATCGACCGGATCCGGCGCGAGAACAAGCGCGGCGGTAAGCATAAGGAGGCTCAGCTGTTGCACGACGACGACCCGCCCGAGCCTCTCGGCGCCATCGACGACGAGCGGCTCCGGCTGATCTTCACCTGCTGTCACCCGGCGCTGGCGATCCAGGCCCGCGTGGCGCTGACGCTGCGCATGGTCGCCGGCCTGACCGTGCCCGAGATCGCCCGTGCCTTCCTGGTGCCCCAGACCGCCATGGAGCAGCGGATCACCCGCGCGAAGGCCAAGATCAAGGCGGCTCGCATCCCTTACCGGGTGCCGTCCGCGGAGGATCTCCCGGCCCGTATCTCCGGCGTCCTCGCCGTCCTGTTCCTCGTCTTCAACGAGGGCTACCTGGCGACCGGCCCCGACACCGATCCCGTACGTCACGACCTGACCGCCGAAGCGATCCGGCTCACCCGCCTGATCCGTGCGCTCATGCCGGACGACGGCGAGGTGGCCGGGCTGCTGGCGCTGATGCTCCTCACCGAGGCCCGCCGCACCGCCCGGGTTTCGGCCAGCGGCGAACTGGTCACCCTCGACGAGCAGGACCGCGGGGCCTGGGACGCGGCGCTGATCGCCGAGGGTCACCGGCTGGTGCGCGAGCGCCTGGCCGCCGGCGTGGCTCCGGGTCGCTACCAGATCCTCGCCGCGATCAGCGCCGTGCACACCTCGGCCCGCGATGTACGCGCCACCGACTGGTCGCAGGTCGTCGCCCTCTACGACCAGCTCGTCCGCCTCGACCCCTCGCCGATCATCGCGCTCAACCGGGCCATCGCGGTCGCCGAGCTTGACGGCCCGGAGGTCGCACTGGCCCTCGTCGACCGTCTTGAGCACAGGCTGGCCGGCTATCACGCCTACCATGCGGCCCGCGCCGACCTGCTCCGCCGGCTGGGCCGCAGTCAGCATTCGCGTGCGGCGTACGACAAAGCCATCGATCTGGCGGGCAATACCGCCGAGACCGCCTCCCTGACCCGCCGCCGCGACCAGCTGGGGTAACACATCAGCAGATCAGGCGGGCTGCCACAGCTCGATCCGGTTGCCCTCAGGATCGGTGACCCAGCCGAACCGGCCGACACCCTCCATATCCTGCGTTTCCGTGGTCACGTCCGCGCCCTTGGCGCGCAACTGCGCGAGCATCGCATCCAGGTCGCTGACCCGGAAGTTGAGCATGGTCTGCTGGGCGCGGGACCCGAAGTAGCCGGTCTCGGACTCGAACGTCGCGAACACCGTCGGCCCGGCTCCCTGACGCCACAGGCCGTTCTCGTCGGCGTCCAGGCCGAGGCAATCGCGGTACCACGCGCTCAGGGCCGCCGGATCGGCGGCCCGCAGGAAGTACCCGCCGATGCCAAGCACACGTTCCATGCCGCTAGTTTGCCAGGACGGCGACCGGATGGGCTGGCACCACACCGTGGCCCGCTTCACTCGGGTGATCGCCATATTTGTCCGGCTGCCGGCGGCCACGCCGCCGCGGTTACAGTTGGTGTGACTTTTCCTCGATGGGGGGTTGATGGGTAAGCCGGTTGTGCTGCTGGCGGACGACGCGCGGACGCGCGGACGCGTGGAGGCGGAGCTGGGTAAGCGCTACGGGGCTGACTACCAGGTCATTGTGACCGGTTCGGCTCAGGAGGCGCTCGACGCCCTGGGCGAGCTCCGCGACAGTCAGGGCCAGGTCAGTCTGGTGCTCGCCGGCCTGCGGCTGCAGGATGCGGCAGGAACGGAGCTGCTGGCGCGCGTTCGGGAGCACTATCCGGCCGCCAGGCGGGTCCTGCTTATCACCTGGGGCGATCAGGCGAGCGTGAAGGCGGTCGTACAGGCGACCGTCCTCGGCTACCTCGACGCCTATATGGTCAGGCCCGGGACGCCACCGGACGAGGTCTTTCACCGGTCTGTTACCGAGCAGCTCGCCGAGTGGGGCCGCTCGAACCTGCCCGGGATCGAGGTGGTTCGCGTCGTCGGAGAGGAGTGGGCCGCGCGGTCGCATGAACTCCGGGAACTGCTCGGACGCAACAGCGTCCCGTTCAGCTTCTACCCAGCCGACAGCCCGGAAGGGCAGCGCCTGCTAGACCAGGGATCCGGGAAGGCCCTGCCGACGGTCGTGATGTTCGATGGCCGGGTCCTGGCCGACCCGTCCAATTCAGAACTCGCCGAGGCTATCGGCGTGTCGACCAAGCCAGGCAGCGGCCGCTACGACGTGACCGTGATCGGGGCCGGGCCGGCCGGCCTCGCGGCGGCGGTCTATGGCGCATCCGAAGGGCTATCCACCGTGGTCGTAGAGCCGGAAGCCATCGGCGGCCAGGCGGGTACCAGCTCGCTGATTCGTAACTACCTCGGCTTCCCGTCCGGGGTCAGCGGCGGAGACCTAGCCGTGCGGGCCTACGCGCAGGCGTGGAGCTTCGGCGCGGAGTACGTGTACGGCAACCCGGCCACTAGCCTGCGCCCTGAGGGCCCGGATCTCGTGGTCACCGTGGCTGACGGCACCGAGATCCGTAGCGGGGCGGTGGTCGTCGCTTCCGGCATGGCCTACCGGCGTCTTGGCATCGCGGAACTCGACGCGCTGACCGGGGTCGGCGTCTTCTACGGCGCTGCCGCCTCAGAGGCCAAGGCCGTGCAGGGCAGCGAGGTCTTCGTGGTGGGTGGCGCCAACTCGGCCGGGCAGGCAGCGGTCCACCTCGCTAAATACGCCGCGCAGGTGACCGTGCTGGTCCGGGGCCGCTCGCTGGCGGACAGCATGTCTGAGTACCTGATCCGGGAGATCGACGCCGCCCCCAACATCGCCGTCCGCTGCCGCGTCGCGGTGACCGGCGGCGCCGGGCAGAACCGTCTGGAAAGCCTGACCCTTACCGATCTGGAATCCGGTGTGGCCGAAACGGTCGGGGCGGCAGCCCTGTTCGTCCTGATCGGGGCCGAGCCGCGCACCCAGTGGCTGCCAGATGCCGTACGCCGCGACCAGTCCGGGTTCGTGGTGACCGGGCCCGACCTCCTGGAGGACGGCCGGCCGGCCGGGGACTGGCCGCTGCGGCGGCTGCCGATGTTCCTGGAATCCAGCCTGCCCGGCGTCTTCGCGGTCGGCGATGTCCGCTACGGGTCCGTGAAACGCGTGGCTTCGGCCGTCGGCGAGGGTTCCATCGCCATCCGCCTGGTCCACGACTATCTGCGCAGCACGTGACGAGGCGCGCCGGCCTGGAGGCGCGGCACCGCTGGGACCGCCGCGCGCCAGCCACGCGCCCGCGGGCCGGTCAGTGCCGGCTGTTACCGGTCGTCTTCGCGGTACGGGACTTCCTGGCGTTGTTCGAGCACGTCTTCTTCGGGCTCATCGTCGGGAATATCGGGCGGCGTCGAGGGCTGCCCGCGATCCTCGGCGTCGTGGTCCGCGTACTCGTCGTCGGCGTACTCGTCCTCGGGATTGCTGTCGATGCTGGATGTCATGGCTGCGAGTCTCGCTTGCCGCTGCCCGGGACGCAACCGGCAGCCCGCGCCGGTACCTGGTATTCGATGATGTTGTGATCGAGGAGGTCGGGCGGTCGTAGTGCACCAGTTCGCCGAGCTCATCGCGCCGTCGCGTCTTGGTCGCAGCTTCCGCTGGCTGCTGGCTTCGTCGTGGCTGACGAATCTCGGCGACGGGATCACTCTCGCGGCCGGGCCGCTGCTGGTGGCGTCGCAAACGCGCGATCCGCTGGCGGTGGCGATGGCCGTGTTCCTGCAGCGGCTGCCCTGGCTGTTGTTTGGCCTGTACGCCGGCGTGCTCGCCGACCGGCTCGACCGACGCGCCATCGTCATCGCCACCGGTCTGGTGCGAGTAGCGATCCTGCTGCTCCTCACGGCGTCGATCCTGACGCACCGCGTCGACGTGGCGGTGGTTCTGGCCGCGCTCTTCCTGTTCGGGGTGACCGAGACCTTCGGCGATACCACTAGCACGACACTGCTGCCGATGCTGGTCGGCCCGCGCGACCTGGGTATCGCGAACTCACGTGCCATGACGGGCATCGTCGTATGGAATCAGCTGGCCGGCCCGCCCGTCGGCGCCGCGCTGTTCGCGGTAGGCATGGCGCTGCCGTTCGTCAGCGAGGGTGTGTGCGTGCTGGCCGGCATGCTGCTGATCACGCAGGTGCGGCTGCCGGCCCACGGCGCACGCGGGCGGAGCGCCCGGGTGCGCGACGAGATCCGCGAGGGGTGGAGCTGGCTGTGGGCGCACGCCGCGGTGCGCACGCTGGCGATCACGATCTTCACGTTCAACGTCACCTTCGGCGCCGCCTGGTCGGTGCTGGTTCTTTACGCGCGTGAGCGGCTGGGCTTGGGCGCGATCGGCTTCGGGCTGATCTCCACGGCCATAGCGGTGGGCGGCCTGCTGGGCACCGTGTCCTACGGCTGGCTGGAGCGGCACGTACGGCTAGGCGTCATCATGCGCGGCGGGCTGATTATCGAGACGCTGACCCACCTGGCGCTCGCGCTGACCCGCTGGGCCTGGTTCGCGCTGATCGTGTTCGTGATCTTCGGTGCGCACGCTTTTATCTGGGGAACGACCTCGACGAGCGTGCGGCAGCGGGCCGTGCCCGCCCAGTTCCAGGGCCGTGTCGGCAGTGTCTACCTCACCGGCGTGGTCGGCGGCATCGTGATCGGGTCGGCGCTCGGCGGGCTGGTCGCCTCGGCGTGGGGCGTCACCGCGCCGTTCTGGTTCGCCTTCGCCGGATCCGCTCTCATTCTCGCGCTGATCTGGCGTTCGCTGCTACAGATCGCGCACGCCGACGAGCAGACCCGGTCCGACGCCCCGCCGAAGGGGCCTGACGACGGCTCGACAGAGACCGGCCCGTGCGCTGACGCGGAACGCTGACCCCGGCAGCAATGTTCAGCCCGTGGCGGCGAGCGCGTTGTCGACCCAGGTCCGCAGGGCGGCCAGGGGGACGGCGCCGGTCTGCCGGGCGGCCACCTGCCCGCGGCGCAGTACCAGCAGGGTCGGGATGGCCTGGACTCCGAACCGCTGCGAGACCTGCGGCGAGGTGTCGACGTTCACCTTGACCAGCTTGACCTGGCCGGCCAGGTCGCGGGCAAGTTGCTCGAGCGCGGGGCTGACCATGCGGCAGGGCCCGCACCAGGGTGCCCACAAGTCGACGACCACCGGGATCTTGGCGGCCTCGGCGACCTCACCGAAGGTGGCATCGTCGGCGTCAGCGATCCACGGCAGCGCCTCATGGCACTTGCCGCAACGGGGCGTCCCGGCGGCTGCGGCCGGCACCCGGTTTGTCCGGCCGCAGTGTTCGCACCGGACCAGCCCGCTTGTCATGGCCTCATTATCCCCGCTATCACTATCTCCGCTCCAGTGCGCCAGGTCGGTTCTGGACTGGCCGGGGCAGGCCGAACCAGCTCCAGAGCGCTCCTCGCAGCGCGGGCACGGCGGTGCCGGCGGGTTCGCCGGTGGCTGCGGCCCACGCGATGTGGGCGTCCGGGCGGACCAGCAGGGCATCGGCTGGCCGGTGATCGGTGCGGGCCGTGTGGATGTCGATGCGAGGCTGCCAGTCCCGGGCGGCCTCGCGGAGATCCCGGCGGTCGGCGAGGTCGAGGAGGACGGGCCGCGCGGCCTGCATGAGTTCGGCGACGCTGGTGATGCCCTGGCCGGTGTGCAGGGTGAGGTCGGGTGCGAAGGTACCGGCCAGGGCGTGCTGGCCGGGGCCGGGCATCGGGTAGCGGATGCTGGTGCCGGCGATGAGGGCTCCGAGGCGGCGCAACGGCTGCTCGTCGGCGAGCAGTTGCCGGAAGAGTTCCCGGAGCGCTTCGGCGGCCGGGTCCTGTCCGCGCCGCAGTGCCACCTGCGCCTGGGTTTGCAGCAGTGCCCGCGCGCCGGCGAAGTGGCGTTCGTCGTGATAGGTGTCCAGCAGGCCGGCCGGCGCCCAGCCAGCGATGACGGCGGCCAGCTTCCAGGCCAGGTTGACCGCGTCGAGCATGCCGAAATTGATGCCTATGCCCGTGGCGGGAAACTGGTGAGCCGCGTCGCCGGCCAGCAGGATCCGCCCGTCGCGGTACCGTTCGGCCTGCCGGGCCTGGAACCCGTAGCGCGACAGCCGGGTCACGTCTCCCAGGGGAAGATCCGCGCCGAGCACGCGGCGGATGCTGTCCTGGAACTCGGTCAGGGTCATCGGCGTGTCATCGCTGAGGTCGGCGGGCTCGTCTTCGGTGGTCTGCATGAGCAGGCCCCCGTGTGTGAGCGACCCGAACCCGAACACGCCGCGGTCTGTCCGGGTGAAACCCGCGGGGATCCTGCCCAGCCCGGGGACGTCGAGGTCACCGTTGTCCAGCCGGGTCACCGAATCGGGCAAGGTGACCTGGGCCAGCCGGTTGACCTCCGGATAGGTGGTGCCGGGGAACCCGATCCCGGCCGTGTCGCGGACCTTGCTGTGCGCGCCGTCGCAGCCCACCAGGTAGCGAGCGGTCACCCGGTAGGGCCCGTCCGGGCCGCGCACATCCGCGGTCACCGTGGCGTCGTCCTGGCTGACCCCGGCTACCTCGTGTCCGCGGCGTATGCCGGCGCCGAGTTCGCTGGCGCGGTCGCTGAGCAGCCGCTCGAGCCGCGGCTGCGGGAGATGCACGACCCGCAGCGGGGGATCCGCCAGATGTGAGAAGTCCAGATGCATACCGCCGAACGGGGCCCCAGGAGCCGGAACGGCAGGACGGCCGCTGGCCGCTTCGACCCGGTCCAGCAGGCCCCGGTAGCGCAGCAGTTCCACAATCTGCCCGTTGAAACCGCTGGCCTTCGGAGTCTCCCGCAGCCGCGGCTGCCGCTCCAGTATCAGCGGCCGCACGCCAGCCAGGCCCAGCTCACCGGCCAGCATCAGGCCGACCGGACCGGCGCCCACCACGACGACGTCGGCGTCCATCACCCGGCCCTCCCCGCGTGGTCTGCGATTATGCGGTACGACCCGGATCGTGCGCAAAACCCCGGTAGGTGGATCCGCCGTCGATCCACCTACCGGGCAGAGCCAGTTCCCTCGGCCACAGGAACTCGACGGAGCACGCGTTCACCGCACAGCGCCTCGGCCGCCATGCGCGGGGCCGCCGACGTATCAGAGCCTGGTCAGCTGGGAGAAGGGCGTCGTAATCCGCTCCTGGCGTGAACCGAAATCGATCAGCACGGCAGCGTCGTCCTCCACGCCGATGACCCGGCCGAGGCCGTACTTATCGTGAGTCACCTGGTCTTGCACGACGTACTGAACGGCGGGCGGAGCGGCGGGCGGGGCGTTGAAGGGACTTGTGGGCAGGAAGCGCCGGGTGGCGCGGGCAGGTTTCATCATTACTAGTATGCGCCCGCAAACCGCTCGTCACTGCCTCGTCGGCCTGCCCAGCTGCAGACAGACCGCGCCTTGTGCCGGCAAAGCAGGGTGGCGCGGCTCCGCCCGGCCGTCCCGGCCTGCTCTCGCGGCTCCGCCCGGCCGTCCCGGCCTGCTCTCGCGGGACTGGCCGTCATGTCAGCCGGATAGCTGAGGGCTGGGGCACACAGCCCCCGCAAGACGGAGGTAAGGGCACACAACCCCCGAACCGCTCGCAGACGGCAGTGGCCGGTGGTGCCTGTGAGGCAGATGAGGACTGTCCGGTGGCCGACAGACGTTATCGTTCCGAGATAGGGGCCAGATCACGGGCACCGTGAAACGCTGCGGGCATCTGATCACGGACAATGCGGGGCCCTTAGGCCCCGGGCTCAGCGGCGCAGGGTGGTCTCCCGTTCCATATGCGACAGCTTCTCGGGGTTGCGCACGGCGTAGAGCCCGGTGACGAGGCCGTCGTCGATGCGTACCGCGATGACGGTGTCGATCTCGCCGTCGAACCGGATGATCAGCGCGGGGAAGCCGTTGACGTGCGTCGGCTGCAGCGAGGCCGTGCCGGCGATCCTGTCCAGCCCGATGGCCAGCAGGCGGGCCACCTTGCCGGCCCCCACGACGGGCGCCAGCACGGCCTGCACGACTCCGCCGCCGTCGCCCAGGAAGACGACGTCCGGCGCGAGGATATCGAGCAAGCTCTGCAGATCGCCCGTTTCGGCCGCCCGCTGGAACGCGTCGAGCGCGTCCCGGGTCTCGGCCGCGGATACCACCCCGCGCGGCCGGCGCGCCGCGACGTGTGCCCGCGCCCGGTGCGCGATCTGGCGGACCGCGGCCGGGCTCTTGCCGACGGCTTCGGCGATCTCGTCGTAGGCCAGGTCGAACACCTCGCGCAGCACGAACACCGCCCGCTCGTTCGGCGTTAGGGTCTCGAGCACCAGCAGCATCGCCATCGAGACGCTGTCGGCCAGCTCGACGTCCTCGGCCACGTCGGGCGTGGTCAGCAGCGGCTCGGGCAGCCAGGGGCCGACGTAGGACTCCTTGCGGCGGCCGAGCGTGCGCAGCCGGCCCAACGCCTGGCGGGTAGTGATCCGGACCAGGTAGGCACGCTGGTCCCGCACCGTGCCGAGGTCGACACCAGCCCACCGCAGCCAGGTCTCCTGCAGCACGTCCTCGGCGTCGGCGGCCGAGCCGAGCATCTCGTAGGCGACGGTGAACAGCAGGTTGCGGTAGGCGACGAACGCCTCGGTAGCGGGGTCCGGGCGGCCATCGCGGCTCATGCTCCCGCCGCGATTTCCGGGCGCGGTCTGCGACGTGCCGGTCATTGGGCGGCTCCTGTTCACTCTCGACTGCGTTACCCACCAGACACCGGGCCACGCCGTCTTGTGACACCGACAGGGTTGTGGCGCACGTCACGTAGGCGGCGCAGTCACAGGGACCGGACCGCCGGCATCTCGTGTTCGTCCGGTCCGGCCACATCCAACAGGCAACACGCAAGACGCAACACCACGAGTGAGGACCAAACCATGGAATCCCGGTTCAGCATGTTCGACAACGAGATCGGCGCCAAGTTCAGCAAGCGGTTCGCCAGCGCCAGCCTGGTGATCGCGCAGTCGCCGCTGCCGAAGTCCACGCAGGAGCTGATGGCGCTGCGCGCCAGCCAGATCAACGGCTGCGGTTGGTGCATCGACCTCCACACCAAGGAGGCCGCGGCCGCGGGCGAAACCGCGGTCCGGCTCAACCTGGTCGCCGCCTGGCGCCATGCCACCGTGTTCACCGAGGCCGAGCAGGCCGCGCTGGCGCTGGCCGAGGAGGGCACCCGGCTCGCCGACGCCTCCCGCGGCGTGTCCGACGAGACCTGGGCCCAGGTACGCAAGCACTACGACGACGACCAGATCGCCGCGCTGGTCTCCCTGGTCGCCTTGATCAACGCGGCCAACAGGCTCGGCGTGATCCTAGACCAGAAGGGGGGTTCCTACGAGCCCGGCATGTTCGCCAGCCTGACGAACTGACCGGCAGGCACTTCCCGGCCCGGCCCGCGATCATCCGATCCGGGCCGGGCCCCGGAAATGCCAGGCCCCGAAAATGCAAGCCCCCGGACACGCCCGGGCCCGAACACGCCCGGATCCGGACACGCCCGGACCCCGGCTACTGCGGCGGGACCTCAGCCCGGGGGACGAGGGCGAGCTGGCGCGACTGACCTACCAGGCGCCCGGTACTGTCCCACACCTCGCCGTCCTCTTCGAGGAAACCGGCGGAGACGAACCGGGTCGCAAAGCGGCAGCGGAGCCAGCCAGGTGCCGGCCTGGCCCGGATATGGGCCGTGAGCTCGACCGTCGGCGTCCATGCGATCGGCAGCCGGGCGTTGAAGACGGTGGGCGGGAATGCGTCGACCGCGCACAACAGGGCGAGGGTGTCGACAGGCTCGGCACCCGGAAGCCGGAACCAGCCTCGCATCAGCGGCTGCCCGGACTGGCGCCCTGTGGCGAAGGCGGCGTCGTCGGGATGCAGACGCAGATCGACCTGGCCCATGAACGGGGGCGGGAAGGTACCGGCCGGCTGCACGCGGACGCACTGCTCGGGTGAAGGCAGTTCAGGGGGCGCGCCCTCGATGAGCTCGGGTCCTTCGGCCTGCGACAGATCGCCGAGCGTTCCGAGCACGGCCAGCAGCGGGCGGGTACCCGCGAACATCGTCGCGGTCCCGGTGGCGAAGCGCTTTCCCTCCTTGATGATCTGGGTGACGATACGGACGCCGCCCGGCCGGCCAGGAGACAGGTAGTGCGCGGTGACCGTCACGGGGTCCGGCCGCCCGGTGGCACCGGTCAGGGCGCGGGCGGCCATGGTGAGCAGGTACCCGCCGTTGGCGTTGCCCGCGATTTCCCAGCCCGCGTCGATAGAGGCCAGCCACTCGCCATCCGCAGCGGGCTGGACCGCCGTCGCACTGGCAAACGGGCCAGTCAGGGGACACCTCGCTCAGACGGGGATTCGCGCCATGCTATCAAGCGGGCTATCAAGCGGCGCTGCGCCGCCCGCGGCTGCAGCCTGCGCGGCCGCAGCCTGCGCGGCCGCAGCCTGCGCCGCCACAGGTCGGTCCTTAGATGGCACCCTCGTCGACCGCAAGCTGGATCGGAGCGGCGCGGCCCGCGCGGAACATCAGGCCGCGGCCGAGCGGTCCCGGCCCGGCGTTGCGCGGCAGCCTGACGCCGAACAGGTCCCCATCATCGGGTGTGTCCACCGCCACCAGAACGCCGCACCGGGACTTGCGCGCCGTGGCGATGAAGCCCGAGTAGCAGCTGCTCAGGTCCGCGGTGGTGCCGGCCAGGATCAGGCCGTGATCGGCGTCCCGGCCGGAGACGATGATCCGCTCGAGGATCTCCGAGTTCGGCGCGTTGTACAGCATCTCGGCGTCGTCGACGAGCACCACGTACCGGTCCAGCGGGTTGAGCGTGGCCCGCAGGTACTCGACGTCGAGCTCGGATCCGAGCACGGCGAGCACCCCCGGCGTGCCCTCCAGGGAGCGCAGCGGAGAGCGCCGCGGGGCGATCACCAGGACGGGCGTCTGCTGGGCGATCAGCGACCGCGCCATCGTCATCAGCGTGGTCGACCGCCCGCTCCGCGGTGGCCCCGCGACCACGATGCCCGGCCCTTCCTCGGCCACGTCGAAGCCCTGCGGCGACAGTTCGTCCCCGCCGGCGCCGGTCATCGCCCACAGGGCCGAGGGCGGCACGAAGTCCGGATCCAGCCGGTAGGTCTCGGCCACGGTGATCCGCGGCGGGAGCGCGTCGACCCGCAGCGGGCGGTGTCCGGCCGGAAGCCGCCCGGACCGCTGCCGCGCGTCGGCGGCGATCCGCCGGAGCGCGCTAACCTGCGCCAGGCCGGCCGGATCCGGGTCGAGCAGCGCGACCTGGGCTTCCAGCGGGTTCGGCTTGGCGTAGAACATGAGCCGGCCGTCGGGCTGGTGCGCCGGGAGGCTGCGCTCCCTGATCTCGGCCAGGGCGCAGTCGCTCCTGTCGGTCAGCCGGAAGATCATCCGGCGGCCGAACACGGTGCCGATCTGGCCGAGCAGCGCGGCCCGGTCGGTGGTGACGACCGCGCGCAGCCCGACCGCGCTGCCCTCGCGGAGCACCTGGAGCAGGCTCTCGACCAGCCGTCCCATGTCGTACTCACCGAAGGCGGCGACGTACCCCTCCCACCAGTCGAGCAGCAGGAGCATCCACGGAAGCCGCTCCGAGCCCGAGGTTGCCGCCCGCTGCTCGGCGAGCCCGGCGAACCCCTGCGCGGCGAGCACCTGCTGGCGGCGCGCGATCTCGTTGCGAAGCTTGCTGAGCAGCCGCTCCACCCGGTCGGTCTGCTCCCTGGCCACCACGGCGCCGCAGTGCGGGAGCTCGCTCACCGGCTGCAGGGCGCCGGTGCCGCAGTCGATCCCGTAGATGTGCACGTCGGCGGGTGAGGTGTGCGCGGCCACCGCGCCGGCCAGCGTGCGCAGCAGGCTGGACCGCCCGCTGCGGGCCGCGCCGGCCACCACGGTGTGGGTGGCGGATCCGAAGTCGAGGGTGAGCGGCTCCCGGGACTGCCGGTGCGGCAGGTCGGTGAGTCCGTAGGGGATCGGCGGGACGTCGGCGCGCCCGGCCGGTCCGGCGAGTGCGGCCGGTCCGGCCGCGGGCAGGTCGCCGAGCGTGACGATCTCCGGCAAAGGCTCCAGCCACGGCCTGCGCTGCTGGCCGAGGCCGGCCTTGCGGTTGGCGGCGGCGATCGCGTCGACGAGCACGGACAGATCGGTCGCCATCGTCTCCTCGTCGGATCCGGCGGCCTTCGCCGGAGCGGGCAGCGCACGGCCCAGTCCGCGCCAGGGGACCGTCATGACCCGGGCGCTGGCCGCGACCGGCCCGCTGCCTGGCCGGCGGCCTCCGATGCGGGCCGACTGGACGGCGACCAGATTCGACGCGCCCGACCGAACGTAACACCGGCCGGGCGTGGACTTCGCGATGTACGCCGAGTCGGGTGCGTCGATGACGTCGGCCGATTCGTCGCTGCTCGTGACCCGCAGCGCGATCCGCAGGTTCGTGTTGGCCCGGATGTCCGCGCTGACCACGCCGGCCGGCCGCTGCGTGGCCAGCAGCAGGTGCACGCCGAGCGAGCGGCCGCGGCGGGCGATGTCGATGAGCCCGTGGACGAAGTCCGGCAGTTCGGCGACCATGGCCGCGAACTCGTCGATGATCAGCACGAGCCGCGGCATCGGCTCCAGGTTCAGCCCGGGCCGGAGCCGCCTGGTGTCCCAGTAGTCTTCGATGTCCTTGGCCCCCGCGTGCAGCAGCATCTCCTCGCGCCGCTTGAGCTCGGCGCCGAGCGAGTCGAGCGCGCGCACGGTCAGGTGACCGTCCAGGTCGCTGACCATGCCGACGGTGTGCGGCAGCCGCGCGCAGTCCTTGAACGCGCTCCCGCCCTTGTAGTCGATGAGCACGAACGTCATCGCGTCCGGCCGGTTGGCCACGCAGAGCACGGCGATGATCGTCTGCAGCAGTTCGGACTTGCCGGCTCCGGTGGTGCCCGCGATCAGGCCGTGCGGGCCGTCCGCGGACAGGTCCAGGATGTACAGCCCGTCGGCGCTGACGCCGATCGGCACCTTGGTGGTCCGGCCGCGCTTCTGCCAGGCCATCAGCACCAGGTCGGCGGACGGGTCCGGCATGTGGATCAGGTCGAGCAGCCGGGCCGAGTCCGGGATCATGGAGGCGGAGTCGTCCCGGCTGACGTCGCGGACCGGCGCGAGCGCGCGGGCCACCCGGTCGGCCCAGGCCACCGAGACCTGATCGGCGAGCATCGCGGGGCCGCCCTGCCCGAACGCGCCGCCGTGCCCCCGGATCAGGAACGGCCGCACCGCCGACGGCGCGGCGCCGTGTGATGCCACCGACCAGCCGCCGGCCCCGACCCGCACGCCGTGGTGGTTGCCGTTTGCCTGCCCGGGGATGTCCCAGGACAGCACCACGGCGCACTCTTCGGGCAGTACCCGCGCCGACTCGTCGATGCAGACGGCGTAGATGCCGGTCCTCTTCGCGGCGGCGAGAAGCTGCGGCATGCCGGGGATCCGGCGCAGCTGCCGCGCCCCGTCCAGCACGACCAGGACCTTCGGCCCCAGCTCGCTGTCGGCCACCGATTCGGCCGCGGCGCCGCCGAAACCGCCTCCCGCCGCTTCCGCGGGGACCTTCGCCAGCCGCGCGGTAACCTCCGCGACCAGCTCCGACACCCGCTTCGACGCCGACTCCAGGTCGGTGCCGACGAGCGCCACGCAATCCTCGCTGCCGCGCGGCACGCAGTGCGGCAGCCAGCGCACCCAGTTCCAGTGCGGGCCCGCGGCGGGGTCGGCGGCCAGCACCACGATGGACAGGTCGCGCGGGCTGTGCAGGACCGCGGACTGCGCCACCAGCCAGCGGGCCAGCGCCCGGGACGCGTCGACCGGCCCGGCCAGGCCGAGGACGCCGGTCGTGGTGAGCCGCATCGAGACGGGCACGCAGAACGCGGTGGGCACCGCGGGCGGCGTGGCCTCCTTGGGTGTGACCAGCTGGATCATGGCGGGCCCGTCGAACAGCCCGATCCGCATCCGCAGCGTGTCGGGTTCGTCGGCCTGCCGCTCCCAGAGCCGCCGCCGCGGCCCGGTGGCGGTGAGCAGGACCTGCGCCGGGTCCATCGCGTCCTCGCGGCGCCGCTTCTCGTCGGCGGTCCGGGCCTGGTCCAGCTTGGCCTCGACCTCGGCCATCTGCCTGGTGTACGCGCGCATCTTGCGATGGTGTGATCCGCCGCGCTGCTTGCTGCCGCTGAGCCAGGTGCCGAGGACCATGACCGGCATCATCAGCATGAACAGCGAGTACAGCCACTGCTTGGTCACGTAGACCATGACGCCGCCCATGACCACCGGGACCGCGGCGCTCACCAGCAGCGCGACGCCGTTGCCGTGGCCCTTCTTCGGCTCGGCCGGCACCTCGATCTTGACCGGCTTCAGATCGGGGCGGAACCGCGGCGGCCGGTGGTAGGCCAGCCCGCCGTCGGCCGGGGACAGGTGCGCGTCGGGCGTCTCGGGGCGCATCAGCTGCAGCACCGTCGTGGCTATCCGTACCACTCCGCCGAACGGCCAGGTACACGCCCCGGTGACCGGACGGCCGTCGAGCACCAGCTGGGCCGGCGCCCCGGCTGGCTCGAGCGACGGCTCGCTCAGGCCCCAGGCCACGGTGATCGTCGCCGCGTGCGCCGGCACCCCCGGCGTGAGCAGCCGAACCTGACAGCCGGGCCCCGACCCGATCGTGGTGGCGCCGGGCCCGAGCCGGTGCACGGTGCCCGCATCCGGGCCGCCGATGACCCGCACCTCGGCCACGCCGCCCGGCTCGGCCAGCGAGGTGGCCGCCGCGGCCCGCTCGATGGTGGTGACCACCGTCCCGTCCCGCAGCGTGCGGGCCACCGGCTTATCCGGGGGGATCTGCTGCCCGCCTGCCCACAGCACCGGCCCGCTGGCGGGCAGCGCCGTGCCCAACGCGGCCGCGGCGCGCGGGTGCATGATGACCGAGGCCAGGTGCTCCTTGGGCGCGAACGCCTCCTGCAGCGCCTCGGCGACCTGCCCCGCCGTGGCACCGTCGTCGCCGCTGACGATCACGTCCGCCGGCCCCTTCGGGGTAAGAGCGGTCAGCGCGATCCGCATCCGGCTCCTCCACTGCTAACCCGGGGCAACCCCGAAACCCCGCCCCTCGAGCCCCCCTCAGGCGTGCGGGCAAGTTGCTCACGTTCCGCCGCAAGTGCCGCTATGTTATCCAATTCCACCTCCCACCTCCCGGCGTATCCCTCTCTCCACCCCCCCACCCCTCTACCGTCCGCCTGCTGACGTCCCACCCGCTGCCGCCCTCCCAGCCCGGCGACCCGTCCCCGGAAACCGGACTCAGGTCACCCCGGCACCATCCGCACCACGGTCCGAGTGCGCCGGGCCGGCTGGAACGCCATGAAACCCCGGATCCAGTGCGTTTTAACGCCCTGAAACCCCGAATCCAGTGCGTCCGGCAGGGTCCGGCGGCAGGCCGGGCTTCATGATCAACTCACGCGGCAGTGCGCTGGAGCCGGCTGATGGCCGTATTTATCCCGAACGGGCCGGGTTGCCC
>Ga0207683_10002187_pt1 | contig 17185 bp, 16 predicted proteins | sample KBSM73metaG_FD_184333 | JGI IMG/M metagenome (GOLD analysis project Ga0207683, IMG submission 184333) | Miscanthus rhizosphere microbial communities from Kellogg Biological Station, Michigan, USA - KBS M7-3 metaG (SPAdes) (version 2) | ecosystem: Host-associated > Plants > Roots > Rhizosphere >... | reverse complement strand
TGGCGGATAGGTGTGAAGGACTTCAAGCGAGACTGAGACTGCGGCCCGCGCCTTGTTTGCGCGCAAGCTGGTATGCGCGGGCCGCCGCGGCGACGTCCTGAATGCCGACGCCGGAGCCGTCGAACAGCGTAATCTCGTGGGCTTCGATCCGGCCGGGTTTGCGTCCGGCGACAAGCTCGCCGAGCTCGGCATGCACATCGCTCACCTGCATCGTGCCGGCACGGATCGCGTGGTTCAGGTCGCCCATATAACTGCACTGCTCGGTCAGGTCGGTGACGACACGCGCGCGGGCCATCAGCGCAGGATCGATTTCGCTCTTCTCCGGATTGTCGGCGCCGACCGCCGCGATGAAGGTGCCGGCGCGCACGTCTTCCGGACCAAGGAAATGCGCATGCGAGGACGTGCAGGTGACGATGACGTCGCTGGCGCGCGCCGCAAGGTGTGGCTTGACCGGGACATCGACATCGAGGCCTTCGCCCGCAATCTCGGCCGCGAACGCCTCCGCCGCCGCGGCATCCTTGTCGATCAGGAACACGCGGCGGACATCCAGCGCGTGACGCAGCGCGCCAAGTTGAATGCGGCCTTGCGCACCGCAGCCCCAGATGGTCGCGACTTGCGACTCCGGCCGCGCGAGGTAACGCGCGGCAACCGCCGTCGCGGCGCCGGTGCGCTTGATGGTGATCTCGATCGAATCGAGAAGCGCGACCGGCGAACCCGTCGAGGTGTCGAACAGCAGGATCGCGCCCTGGATGGTCGGCAGGCCATGCGTCGCGCCATTGTCCGGAAAATTCCCATTGACCTTGAAGGCCGCGTAACCGGGACCGATCGGCAGGCTTCCGGCCTTGACATGGAAGCCGCCGCCGTCGGCCGGAATATGCATCGGCGGCGGAGCAACCGAGCGGCCCTCCGCGTGCATGCGAAATGCGTCGGCCACGGCGTCAACGTAGTCGCCGAACGACACCAGCGCGGTCAGGTCTTTGCGCGACAATACGATGAGTGCGGGAGGCGGCTTGGCGTTCATGTGCGCCGCGGCGCCGTGCGCCATGAATTCCATTGATGACGTGCGAGGCGCCGACTTAACGGGAACGCTGCTGCCTCGGAGAATATCGTTGACATTGGTGTACTCCGGATCGCATTGATTGACGTCTCTGCAGCGCTCAATAGGGACGAGCGGCGCCGGCCCGCAAAGCATCGTTTCTCCGTCAGGCATTAGTTTTTCTCATGAAGTCAGACCGATGCGGCAGCGCCTTCCCCCGTTGAATGCCTTGAAGGCATTCGAGGCCGCGGCGCGGCACGAAAGCTTCACCCGCGCCGCCGAGGAGCTTTTCGTCACGCAGGGCGCGGTCAGCCACCAGGTCAAGGCGCTGGAGACGGAGCTCGGCGTCAAGCTGTTCAACCGCGAGCGTCAGCGTCTCGTGCTCACCGAGGCAGGCCGCGACTATCTCACCGTCGTCCGCGACGCGCTGGACCGCATCGCGCTCGGCACCGAACGGCTGCTGCAGCGGCAGAGCGCGGGCGTGCTGACGGTCAGCACCTCGCCCGACTTCGCCGCCAAATGGCTGGTGCATCGGCTCGGGCACTTTGCCGAAGCCCATCCCGAGATCGACCTTCGCGTTTCGGCGACGCTGCATCATGTCGATTTCGCGCGCGAGGACGTCGATCTGGCGGTGCGCCACGGCGAAGGCAACTGGCCCGGGCTCGACACCGTGCGGCTGAGCTCGGAACAACTTTTCCCGGTGTGCAGTCCCAAGCTGCTGACCGGCCGGCGCCGGCTGACCCGGCCGTCGGACATCCTGAAGTATCCGCTGATCCACATGGACAGCCGCGCGGACTGGTCGAAATGGCTGCAAGCCGCGGCTCTCGAAAACGCCGAGGTGATCCACGGTCCGGTGCTGAATCGGGCCAGCATGGTGATCGACGCCGCAATCGACGCACAGGGCATCGCGCTGGCGCGGACCACGCTCGCCGCCTGGGATCTTTTCAACGGCCGGCTGGTGCGGCCGTTCCCGGACATGCTGCGCCTGTCGAAAACCTACTGGGTCGTTTGCCCGAAGGCGACCGCGGCGCTGCCGAAGATCGTGACGTTCCGGAACTGGCTGTTGACCGAGGCGTCGCAGGACATGCGGCGATTGCAGAAGCTCGGCTGGACGGTCAGAGACGCGGCGCAGCGCGCCGACTAGTTAGGGCACGGATCCAGTCAGCTGTCATGGAGGCCGTCGCCTTTGCGAACGCGCGTGTAGTCCGGCTCCGCGTGGGTTCGCTCAATTCTCCGGCGCGCGGTAAACGACTTCTCAATGACAGTTTTGTAATGCAGCGGTATCGTAACCCGGTGATCTGTCTGACGGGGAGCGAAGACCCAAAACGGCCGTGCCTCCGAGGTACGGCCGCTTTTTCTGGCGGTACCGGGACCGCGCCTTGGTCTTCAGTTCGCCGCAAGACTCCGCCCGCCCTCGTCTTTTACCTCGACTTGTAGTGTCGGCCACCGTACATTGGTGCCACCACCGGCAGGGGCAATGGCGCCGGTGGCTGAGAGACCAGTGCTCCCGCCTTATGCAAGAGAGCACATGCCGGAAAACCGCGCTGGTCCGTTCAGGCCGACAACAAACCCGCGGCTCGCCCCAGATCCGGCGAGCAAATGTCGCCGATGCCGATTCGGCGGGCCGACATTCGGCTGACGCACGCATCGACGCCCTGAAAAGCCAGTGACCGCCAAGCGCCAGCGTTCCACGGCCGTGACCGATCTGCGCACCAAACCCTTCCAGGAGTTCGCGTTACCTCATGCAGCATGAACGATCTCACGATAGCGACACGCCCGACATCCGCCTGTCGATCCGCGACCTCGCCCGATACCGCGAGCCGAGCGCCGCGCGCAGCGTGTTCGAACTGATCGTCACCGCCGTCCCGTTCGTGCTGCTCTGGGCTCTCATCTGGGTCTTGTTCGACGCCGGCTACTGGATCGCTCTCCTGCTCGCCATCCCGGCGGCAGGCCTGCTGGTTCGCCTGTTCATGATCCAGCACGATTGCGGCCACGGCTCGTTCTTTCGGCGCCGCGCCGCAAACGATTGGGTTGGGCGCGCCATCAGCGTGGTGACGCTGACGCCGTATGATTTCTGGCGGCGCTCGCACGCCATTCATCACGCGAGTTCGGGAAACCTCGATCAGCGCGGCATCGGCGACATCGACACACTGACAGTGCGCGAATATCTCGCGCTGTCGCGGTGGCGCCAGTTCGTCTATCGCATGTACCGGCACCCGCTGGTGATGTTCGGCATCGGCCCGGCCTACGTGTTCATCTGGCGGTTCCGGCTCCCGTTCACATTGATGCGCGCCGGCTGGCAGCCATGGCTCAGCACGATGGCCACCAATGCGGCGATCGCCACCCTGTTCGGCGCGATGATGTGGCTGGTCGGCGCAGGCTCTTTCCTCGCCGTGCAGCTGCCGATCACACTGCTCGCATCGTCGGCCGGCGTCTGGCTGTTTTATGTGCAGCACCAGTTCGAGGACACGGTGTGGGAGCATGGCGACGACTGGACCTTCCAGGAAGCGGCGCTACACGGAAGCTCGCATTATGTCCTGCCGCCGGTGCTGCGCTGGTTCAGCGCCAATATCGGCGCGCATCATATCCACCATCTGGCGAGCCGCATCCCGTTCTACCGGCTGCCGCAGGTGCTGCGCGATCATCCGCAGCTTGCCGCGATCGGACGGCTGACGCTGCTTGAAAGCTTCCGCTGTGTCCGCATGGTGCTGTGGGACGAGAGCCGGCGGCATCTCGTTTCGTTCACGCGCGTGCGCGCGCGCGACGCGTGGCCGCTGCAGCTGAAGCCGCAGCGGAATGCGACTGCACAGGCAAGCGCGGGCGATTGAGGCCGCTGATCAGCGCCCGGCCGGGCACGCGGTAAAGAGACGATACCGCCCATCTTCGATCTGCGCTGCGGTCACAATACCGGTCAGTGCGCTGCCTCCATCCAGGCAGAGGCGATCATGTTGCAGGACATGCGGGTCGGGATATCCCGACAGCATGCGATGCTTCGCAGGCGGCGTGTGGCCGTGAACCACCATCAGGCCGCCGAACCCGCCGCGCCACGCCAGAAACGGCTCCTGTATCCACGCCCAATGATTTCCACCGAAGACAGTCCAGGGGGCGGCGAGAGACGTTCCGGCATCGAGTGCCGGGTCGATCCCGCCGTGGACGAAAACCACATTGCCGAGCCGCACATGCTTTTCCAGATTGTCCAATCGCTGCATCACGGTTTCGCCGACGGCGTCGGCAACCAGGCTCCGCGTCAACCGGGCATCCGGGCGGGCGGTGCTCTGCCGCAGCTCATTGACGAAGGTCTCGCCGTCCATGCTCATCCATTTTGACCTGGCGCTTTCGGCGACGTCGCCGCCGCCGATGGACAGCATGAGCAACTGCTCGTGATTGCCCGCGAGGCGATGCACCTTGGCGAACGCCGCATCGAGGCTTCGCACCGACCATTTTTCCAACGCGTCAATGCTGCTCGGGCCGCGACAGATCAGGTCGCCAAGGAAGATCAAACGGGTTGCGGAGCTCCGCGCCAGTTCGGTGGCCTGTTCGAGCAGGGCCGAGAGTTGATCGGCACAGCCATGAACATCGCCGATCGCAAAGACCGTTTCCCTACCGACCCGGAACGGCGCTTCGCGCCAATCCGAGACGGAGAGCGCGCATGGCATCGATGCGGTTGTCATTGCAGCGTCACCCCAAGTCGCGCGGAAAGGGAAAGATCCGCCGCTCGCGCTTGATCCAGCAGCACCTCGTAATGCGCTGCTTCGACCGCGACGAAGCGCGCGAGCAGCAGCGTGTCGAGCGTCGTCGCAAGTTCCGGCGCCGAATGGCAGGACAGCAACGCATGGCGCAACCGCGCGGTCGCATCATCCGCGGTGCCGGGCGACGCGACCAGCAGCGGGATCGGCGTCATGACGGTCGACTCGACCACGCGCAGTTTTGATGCCGTCTCGGGCTCATGGCGCTTCAAGAGATCGTGCACGTAGCTATCGAGCGGGCCGACGTCGATCTCTTCGCGCAGCAGCGCATCGATGACGCGGCGCGGCGTGACCAGCGGGCCGATCCGTTGCGCAAATCGAGCGGCGCGCAGCGCCGCCAGATGATGCCGTACGGCCTGATAGCCCGACTGCGAATGCTCGACGGTCCAGCCGATGCGGCCGCCGAACGTGTCGCTCAACTGCACGAACGCGCTGTCGGCGCGCACGACAAGATCGGTGCAATAGCAAGGCTTGCCGCCATAGCGCGGCGGCGACGGGATTGGCGCGGCGACGATTTGCGGCTTGCGCGTGGCGGACGCGAACGGAAAGCCGCACATGAAGACGACGCCGAGATCGCCGCGCTGCCACAGCGCCTCGAGCGGCGCCGGCGCCGCGTGATCGATGTATGAAAGCGGCACGCCAGATTCTCTTGCGGTCCAGGCAAACAGATGCTGCCACGCCGCTTTCACCGCCGGCGTGACCGCATACATCCTGGCGTTAGCGACGAGCATCACGCGTAGCGCAGGCGCTGGCCGATGCCGAGGCGCATCGCCTTCTCCAACATGGCGCTGCCGAGCGCGATGTCGGAGAGCGACAGCCCGCGATGCCAGAACAGGATCGTCTCCTCGTCGCGCTCGCGGCCTACCTCGCGCCCGGCGACAATCTCGCCGATCTCGGCATGCAAGGTCGCTTCCGACAGCTTGCCCTGCTCGACATGCGCGCGCAGCGATCCGAACGGGCCGGACTTGCACTGGCCCCAGTCGTCCACAACCATCTTCGCCATGATGTCGGTCAGCGAAAGCTCGACCGCGCTCATCGTGCCGTAAGGGACCACCAGCGCGCCGGGTTTGATCCATGCGGTCTTGAGCATCGGCTCGGGCTTCATCAGGCGCGAGGCTTCCACCACGATGTCGGCGCCCTCGACGCAGGTGCGCCAATCGTCGGTCGCTATCACGGGCTTGCCGAGGTCGCGCGATAAGCGTGCCGCAAACGCATCGCGGCTTTCCGGCCGACGCGAATGGACGCGGATCTCGTCGAAATGAAACAGGTGATCGAGTAGGCGCACGTTCCAGTAGGCGGTGCCGCGCGCGCCGATGTGGCCGAGCACGCGCGCGCCTTTGCGCGCGAGATGTTTCGCGCCGATCGCCGTCACGGCGCCGGTGCGCATGTCGGTCAGATGACTGCCGTCGATGATCGCCTTCGGCACGCCATTGCCTGGGTCCATCAGCAGCAGCAGGCCCACTTCGGACGGCAGGCCCTGCTTGTAGTTGTCGACATAGTCGCTGATGACCTTGACGCCCGCGAGATTGATCGGCGCGCGGAACGCGCCGCGCAGCACGTTGAAGTGCCCGTGCACGTTCGGATCGGGCACCAGATGCATGCGCGGCTCGATCACCGCCTCGCGCCGGCCTTGCGCGGCGAGACCTTGCTCCACTGCGTGGATGATCTCAGCCTCCGTCAGCGCCAGCGCCTCGACGTCGGGCGCGTTGAGATAGTGCAGATGGATCGGCTGCATGACGCTTAAGGCGCGAGCTTGATGTCGGCGTCGCGGATCACCTTCCCCCAGCGAACGGTATCCGCCGCGATCAGTGCCGAGAGCTCGGCGGGCGTATTGCCGACCGGGCGCGCACCCTGCGCTTCCAGCGCGGCCTTGGCTTCCGGTGCACCGATCGCGCGGATCACGCCGTCGCGCAGCTTCGCGACGATCGCGTCGGGGGTGTTGGCCGGCGCCATCAGCGCGTACCACGAAACCGCCTCGAAGCCCGGCATGTTGCCGGCCTCGGCGATGGTCGGCACGTTCGGCATGACCTCGCTGCGTGCCGCGCTGGCGATGCCGAGTGCGCGCAGCTCACCGCTCTCGATCAGCGGCTTGGCGGTCGAGAGTTGCGCGAACATCATGGTGACCTCGCCGCGCAGCACGTCGGTCAGCGCCGGCGCGACGCCGCGATAGGAGACATGGGTGACGCGGAAGCCCGCGGTGCGTGCGAACAGCTCGGCGGCGAGATGCGCGATCGAGCCGGCACCGGGCGTCGCATAGGTGATGTTGGCGTCCTTCGCGCGTCCGAGCGCGATCAGCTCGGCGACGGATTTCACCGGCGACTTGGCGCTGACGACCAGCACGTTCTCGACATTGGCGATCTGCGTGATCGGCGCGAACTGCTTCATGTCGTACGGCAGGTCCGGGAACAGCGAGGGGTTCACCGCAGCGTTGCCGACCGGCACCAGCGCCAGCGTGTAGCCGTCGGGCGGGCTCTTTGCGACCGCCGCCATCGCGATGTTACCGGCCGCGCCGACGCGGTTCTCGACGATCACACTTTGGTTCCAGGTTTGCGCAAGGCGATCGCCGATCACGCGCGCGAGCGCATCCGGCGCCCCGCCGGCCGCGAAGCCGACCAGGATGCGGATCGCTTTTGACGGCCAGGCATCGTCGGCGGCGAGAGCCGCGCTGAGGCCCAGGACGGACGAAAACGCGAGTGCCGAGAATTTTGCGAGAATTGTCACGCGCGGCCTCTTGGCTGGTTTCGAGCGCGTCATGTTACGCGGCGACCGACGCGAGCGCGAGCCGCAAACTCGCTTTCCCCTCTCCCGCTTGCGGGAGAGGGTGGCGAGCGCGTAGCGCGAGCCGGGAGAGGGTGTTACTGCACCGACCTTAAGAAGAAAGAGAGCCCTCTCCCCGCCCGCCTTCGCTGCGCTCGGCGGTCGACCCTCTCCCGCACGCGGGAGAGGGGAAAGAAAAAGAGAGGCGCCTCCCCTACGCCGACATTACCTCTCCGCCTCCGCGCAATCCGCGAACTGCTCGGCCACCCAGTCGACGAACACGCGCAGCTTGTTGCTCAGATGGCGGTGCGGCGCGTATGCGATGTAGAGCGGCATCGGCTCGGTGTCCCAGCCCGCGAGCAGGGGAACCAGCGCGCCGTTCGCGATGTGGGGCTCCACCATGAAGGTCGGCGCCATGATCACGCCGAGCCCGGCGAGCCCGGCCGCCACATAGACGTTGCTCTCGTTCACCGCCGTGATGATGCGGCCGCGCACCTCGAGGCGCTCTTCGCCGCGGACGAATGTGAGCGGATGCGCGCGCGGCGAGGATCCGTTGAAATAGCCGACCACCGTGTGAGCCTTCTCAAGATCGCCCGGATGCTGCGGCGCGCCGTGACGCTCCAGATACGACGGTGCCGCGCAGGTGACGAACGCCATCGCGCCGAGCCGCCGCGCCACCAGCGACTGGTCGGTGACGGTGCCGGCACGGATCACGCAGTCAACGCTCTCGCCGGTGAGGTCCACCGGACGGTCGCTCGCGCCGATGTCGAGCTGGATGTCGGGATAGCGCGCATGGAAATCCGGCAGCGCCGGCACGATGCAGAGCATGGCAATGGATGCGCTGACGTCGATGCGCAGCCGGCCCTTCGGGCTCGCCTGCGCGGGCGCCATGCTGCCCTCGAGTTCGTCCATGTCGGCGAGGATGCGCACCGCGCGCTCGTAATAGGCGGCGCCGTCGGCGGTGGTGGAGACCTTGCGGGTGGTGCGATTGAGCAGCTTGGTGCGCAGATGCGATTCGAGCATCTGCACCTGTTTTGAGACGCGCGGCTTGGGCAGGCCGAGCAATTGCGCCGCGCGGGTGAAGTTGCCGGCCTCCACCACCCGGACAAAAGCGCGCATCGCGGAGAGTTGATCCATCAGCGATCCCGTTGCATCGCAGCATAAGCGCGGTCCGCTTGACCCATTTTGCGCTGTTTCCGACCGTTTCGGCGCATTTTGTAATCATTTCCGGTGATCGACGCCATCCGTAAGGATGATTGTTCTCCCAAGGGAAACAATGTGGAGTTCGAGGCGGTACTTATCGGTAACATCCGAACCGCCTATGTATCGCTGCACCGCAACAGACCCACGGGCACGGGCCTGTCCGCGTCACCCTTTCACATATGGCGCCGAAGGCGGCGCCCAAGGAGTCCGCCGTGAACACGTTCATCCGTCGCAGCCTTTGGGTCCTGGCGCTGGTCGCCGTTATCGGCGCCGGTTCGGCCGGCGGCTATTACGCGCTACGCGGCAACGGTGCGCAGGCGAGCATCCCCGCCGCGCCACCAGCAACGCCGGTGTCGGTCGCGAGCGTCGAGCAGCGCGACATCGCCCTGTGGGACGAATTTTCCGGGCGGCTCGAAGCGGTCGAGCGCGTCGAGGTGCGCTCGCGCGTCGCGGGCTCCGTGCATGCGGTGCATTTCCGCGAAGGCGCGCTGGTGAAACAGGGCGACCTGCTGATCACCATCGATCCCGCGCCGTATGCGGCGGAGGTCGACCGCGCCAAGGCGCAGGTGCAGGCCGCACAAGCGCGCGTGCTGTTCACCAAGAGCGAGCTCGAGCGCGGCGAGCAGCTGTCCGGCTCGCGCATCATTTCGCTGAAGGATCTCGACCAGCGCGTCAACGCCAACCGCGAGGCCGAGGCGAACCTCGCCGCTGCAAAGGCCGCGCTGCAGGCGAGCCAGCTCAATCTCGACTACACGCAGGTGCGCGCGCCGGTCACGGGACGCGTCGGCCGGCTGGAGATTACGGTCGGCAACCTGGTCGCGGCGGGACCCGGCGCGCCGGTGCTGACCTCGCTGGTCTCGGTCAATCCGATCTATGCGAGCTTCAACGCCGACGAACAGGTGGTGACGCGCGCGCTGAAGGGTCTTGCGGAGGCCGGCGTGACCGACGTCGCGCGCATTCCGGTGCGCATGAGCACGACCACCACCGAGACGGTCGATGGCAAGATGCAGCTGATCGACAACCAGGTCGATGCGCGCAGCGGCACCGTGCGGGTGCGCGCCGTGTTCGACAATGCCGACGGCCGCCTGATCCCGGGACAGTTCGCACGCCTGGAGATGGGCCAGCCGAAAGCCGAGTCCGCGCTGACCGTGAACGAGCGCGCAGTCGGCACCGACCAGAGCAAACGTTTTGTGATGGTGGTCAATGCCGAGAGCAAGGCGGAATACCGCGAGGTCACGCTTGGGCCGGTCGCCGCCAACGGCCTGCGCATCGTGTCGAGCGGGCTGAAGCCGGGCGAGCAGATCGTGGTGAACGGGCTGCAGCGCGTGCGGCCGGGCTCGCTGCTCGCGCCGAAGACCGTGCGCATGGACGACCGCCCGGAGTTGCAGGCGCAGACCGAAGGCGCGGTCGCGCAGAGATAAAGGCGCGCGGCAGTCCGCGCGGGAAGGCACGCCATGAACATCTCCAAATTCTTCATCGACCGGCCGATCTTCGCCGGCGTCATCTCGGTGCTGATCTTCGTCGCCGGCCTGCTGGCGATGCGCGCGATGCCGATCTCGGAATACCCCGAAGTCGCGCCCCCGTCGGTCGTGGTGCGCGCGCAATATCCGGGCGCGAACCCGAAGGTGATCGCCGAGACCGTGGCGACGCCGATCGAGGAGAGCATCAACGGCGTCGAGGGCATGCTCTACATGAGCAGCCAGGCGACGACCGACGGGCTGATGACGCTGACGGTCACGTTCCGGCTCGGCACCGATCCCGACAAGGCGCAGCAGCTGGTGCAGAACCGCGTCTCGCAGGCCGAGCCGCGGCTGCCCGAAGAGGTGCGCCGGCTCGGCGTCACCACGGTGAAGAGCGCGCCCGACCTCACCATGGTGGTGCATCTGCTTTCACCCAACGGGCGCTACGACACGACCTACCTGCGCAACTACGTGCTGCTCAACGTGAAGGATCGCCTCGCGCGCATCGACGGCGTCGGGCAGGCGCAGATCTTCGGCGGCGGCGACTATTCGATGCGGGTGTGGCTCGATCCGCAGAAGGTCGCCGAGCGCGGCCTGTCGGCGAGCGACGTGGTGCGCGAGATCCGCGCGCAGAACGTGCAGGCCGCAGCCGGCGTGATCGGCGCCTCGCCGGGCCTGCCGGGCATCGACCTGCAGCTCTCGATCAACGCGCAGGGCCGGCTGCAGAGCGAAGAGGAATTCGCCGACATCGTGGTGAAGACCGGCGCCAACGGCGAGATCACGCGGCTGCGCGACATCGCGCGGCTCGAGCTCGGCGCCTCCGAATACGCGCTGCGCTCGCTGCTCGACAACAAGCCCGCGGTCGCGATCGGCATCTTCCAGGCGCCCGGATCGAACGCGCTCGCGATCTCGGACAATGTCCGCAAGACGATGAGCGAGATCAAGCGCAACATGCCGGAAGGCATCGAGTACCAGATCGTCTACGACCCGACGCAGTTCGTGCGCGCGTCGATCGAAGCGGTGGTACATACGCTGCTCGAAGCGGTCGCGCTGGTCGTGGTCGTCGTGGTGATCTTCCTGCAGACCTGGCGCGCCTCGATCATCCCGCTGCTCGCCGTGCCGGTTTCGATCGTCGGCACGTTCGCGGTGATGTACGTGTTCGGCTTCTCGATCAATGCGCTCAGTCTGTTCGGGCTGGTGCTCGCAATCGGCATTGTGGTCGACGACGCGATCGTCGTGGTCGAGAACGTCGAGCGCAACATCGAGGAAGGATTGTCGCCGCGGCAGGCGACCTACAAGGCGATGCAGGAGGTGTCCGGCCCGATCGTGGCGATCGCGCTGGTGCTGATCGCGGTGTTCGTGCCGCTCGCCTTCATCAGCGGTTTGACGGGCCAGTTCTATCGCCAGTTCGCGCTGACCATCGCGATCTCGACCGTGATCTCGGCGATCAACTCGCTGACGCTCTCGCCCGCGCTCGCCGCGCTGCTGCTCAAAGGCCATGGCGAGAAGAAGGACGCCCTCACGCGCTTCATGGACCGCACGCTCGGCTGGTTCTTCCGTGGATTCAATCTCGCCTTCCGGCGCGGCTCGCAGGCTTACGGCGGCGGCGTGCGCCGCGTGATCGGCCGCAAGACGATCATGATGGGCGTCTATCTGGCACTGGTCGCGGTGACGTTCGGCCTGTTCAAGGCGGTGCCGGGCGGCTTCGTTCCCAGCCAGGACAAGCAATATCTCGTCGGCTTCGCGCAGCTTCCCGACGGCGCCACGCTCGACCGCACCGAGAACGTGATCCGCCGCATGAGCGAGATCGCGCTCAAGACGCCGGGCATCGAGAGCGCGGTCGCGTTTCCCGGCCTGTCGATCAACGGCTTCACCAACAGCGCCAACGCCGGCATCGTGTTCGTGACGCTCAAGCCGTTCGACGAGCGCACGACGCCGGAGCTCTCCGGCGTCGCGCTGGCGAAGCAGCTGAACCAGAAGTTCGGCGCCATCCAGGAGGCCTTCATCGCGATGTTCCCGCCGCCGCCGGTCGCGGGGCTGGGCACCATCGGGGGCTTCAAGCTGCAGATCGAGGACCGCACCGGACGCGGCTACGAGGCGCTCGACGAGGCGACCAAGGCGTTCATCGCGCGTGCCCAGAAGGCGCCCGAGCTCGCCGGCGTGTTTTCGGGCTATCAGGTCAACGTGCCGCAGCTTTACGCCGACATCGATCGCGTCAAGGCGCGCCAGCTCGGCGTCGCCGTCACCGACGTGTTCGACACGATGCAGATCTATCTCGGCTCATTGTACGTGAACGACTTCAACCGCTTCGGCCGCACCTATTCGGTGCGCGTGCAGGCCGACGCGAAATTCCGCGCCTATGCGGAAGACGTCGGGCAACTGAAAGTGCGCTCAGGCAGCGGCGAGATGATCCCGCTTGCCGCACTGTTGCGCGTGAAGTCCGCCGCCGGGCCGGAACGCGCCCAACGCTACAACGGCTTCCTCGCCGCCGACATCAATGGCGGCGCGGCGCCGGGCTTCTCCACCGGGCAGGCGCAGGACGCGGCGAAGCGCATCGCGGCGGAGACGCTGCCGAACGGCTTCGAGTTCGAGTGGACCGATCTGACCTATCAGGAGATCCTCGCCGGCAATTCGGCGCTGCTGGTGTTTCCGATCGCGATCCTGCTCGTGTTCCTGGTGCTCGCCGCGCTGTATGAAAGCCTCACGCTGCCGCTGTCGATCATCATGATCGTGCCGCTCGGCCTGCTCGCCGCGATGACCGGCGTGTGGCTCACCGGCGGCGACAACAACATCTTCACCCAGATCGGGCTGATCGTGCTGGTCGGCCTGTCGGCGAAGAACGCGATCCTGATCGTGGAGTTCGCGCGCGAGCTCGAGTTCACCGGCAAGACGCCGGTCGAGGCCGCGATCGAGGCGAGCCGCCTGCGGCTGCGCCCGATCCTGATGACGTCGCTCGCCTTCGTGATGGGCGTGCTGCCGCTGGTCACGTCGGTCGGCGCCGGCGCCGAAATGCGCCACGCCATGGGCGTCGCGGTGTTCGCCGGCATGATCGGCGTGACGCTGTTCGGGATCTTCCTCACGCCCGTGTTTTACGTGCTGCTGCGAAGGATGACCGGGAATCGCAAGCTGAAGCAGCATGGGGAGCAGGTCGCGCCGCTGCTGGAGGCGGCGTAGCGACTTCGCACGTCACCCCCCAAACCGCCCTGCCCTGACCAGCATGCGTTGCAGCACGCCATCCTTGCGAATGAGATAGTGAAACAGCGCCGCCGCCACGTGCATGCCGGCGAGCAGCACGATCGCGAACGCGCCGAGCATGTGCCAGAACAGCACGCGCTCGGCCGCCGGCTGGTTGGGAGATGCCAGCGCCGGCAGCGTGAGGCCGTGCACGTCAAGCGCCGGGTAGAGCGAAATCCCGATATAGCCGCCGATCGGCACCACGATCAGCAGCAGATAGAGCAGCCAGTGCGTCGCGTGCGAGACGCCTTTCTGCCACGGCTCCAAGGTCGGCTCGTCGGCGGGTGCGCCCTTGGTCAGGCGATAGGAGAGCCGCGCCACCACGACGAACAGGATGATCAGCCCGAGCAGCTTGTGACTTGAGTAGAGCCAGTTGGTGGTGGCGTCCCACACGTTCAGGCCCTTGCCGCGGTACACCATCGCAAGGCCGAACGGGATCTGCACGGCGAGAAGCGCCACCGTCCACCAGTGGAAGCGCCGCGCCGCGACGCTGTATGGCCCGGCTGGCTTGTCGGCTGGCTGCATGGTCGTCATCCCCTGGCGTTCTCGGCAATCTAGACGACGCCGGCCCGCCTTTCACGCCAGCGGAGAATATGTCGCGCGTGACGCCGGCCGTGCGGAGCGGCCCGATGGCTCTCCGTGCGCAATGAGGGCATAATGCGGCCCGCGAATCCGCAGCCGGCCGCCCGGCGAAAGCTCCGTCATGACGATCCCGCCATCGGAAAAAGTCTACGTGCTCGAGATTAACGGCGCGCCGATCCTGGCGTTCGCCGCCGTGTCGCATCGCGAGGCGCAAAGCCTGCTGCGCGAGGAATGGCTGCGCGCCGACCTGCGCGGCATCCGCTCCGGCGGCAAGCCGATCTGGGACGGGGCGGCGAAGCTCGGCGTGCGGCACGCCGGCGTGGAGGAGGCCGAGCGCTATGCGGCCGGCGCGACCGGCTCGCCCGGCGACGACGATCTGCAACTGGTCTATCTGGTCGACCGCGACGGGTGAACCCGCTCCGTCGAAGACGGGCGTAAACGCCCGGATGCGGGTGCTCGCGCCTTCGGTTCGTTTCAGCGGTCGGGGTCTTCCGGCCGGATCAGCGCATCAGCTGTTCCGACGACGGCGATTTCGTTTTTTCCTGCGCGTGGTTGAGGACGACGATCAGCGCCGCTCCCCACTGCACGATGTAGGCCGCCACAACGGCGACAACGATGAGTGTCTGCATCGATGCCTCCTCACGCCGCCAGCGGGACGGACGGCACGTCCGCCGTCGCGGCCGTGTTCGGCTCCGCTCGCAATACATGGTCGGCGATCATCGCGTTGACGACCGCCGCATGCGTGAACGGGCCCATGTGACCGGCGCCGAACACGGTGCGCATCGAGCAGGACTTCATCGCCTTGGCGAGCTGGCGCGCGATGATGCGTACCGGCTCGGAGGTGTGCTCGCCGGCCATCAGCAAGGTCGGGAAGCTGAAGCGCCGGTAGGCGCCGATCGAGGTCGGCTCTTCCGCCATGGCGCGGAATTCGAGGCACGCCTTCGGGATGTAGCGCGCCATGAGCGACTGCGCGTGCGGGTCCATGCTGGACCATGCGCTGGCGCCGTTCCAATACTCGATGAACATCTGGGCCGCCGCAAAGAACGCGCCGCACAGCACCGCGCGGTCAATGCGCCCGGCGAGCGCCATGATCTCCTCGAACGCGGCGTGCCCGTCGGGGCCCGCGGTCTTGAGCACGTGGAATGCGACCGGCTCGTAGAGCGTGAGGCTCGCGATGCGCGCCGGGCGTTCGCGCGCGACCCGCAGCGCGACGCCGCCGCCATAGGAATGGCCGACGAGATGCACCGGCGCTGCGGCCGCATCGATGATGTCCACGATGCGCGCGGCCTCGTCCGAGGCGGTGAACGCATGGGTGCCGCTCCAGTGGCCGGCCGTGCCGCAGCCGATCAGGTCCGGCGCGACCACCTTGAAGCGCTGCCCGACCACTTGGGTCAGGCGGCGCCATTCGTAGCCGCCGGCGCCGGAGCAGTGCAGCGCGACGACCGTTGGGATCGTATTCGACATGACGTTTCCTCTCACCAGTCGCGCGGCATTAGCTCGCGCACACGGAATTCGATTTCGCCTCGCGGCAGTCCGATGTCCTTGAGCGTGCGGTCATCGAGGCGCTGCAGGTTTTGCACGGTGCGCCAGACCATCCAGGCATGGATGCGGCTGTGCACGGCGCAAACGATGAAGCGGATCAACCTGAGGCCGATGCCGACGCGGGCCTGGTGCTCGGGGAGCGAGCGCGGAAGATCGAGGATGTAGGCCATGTCACTGTGCTCCCTTCGAATCGCCGGTCGCCGGCATGGGTCCGAAGCCCGGCACGCCGCCCTCGGCTTCCGGCCAGTCGAACACGACGTATCCGAGCGACCGCACCGGCACGTACGCCTCGGGGGCGCGCGCCTCGGTGGCAGGCTTTGCGGCATGACGCTCTGGCAGCGGCACTGCGGCCGGGGCCATGGAGTAGACGGCTGCGGCGTAGAGGATGGCGGCCGTGCCGAGCATCATGACAATGACGTGACGAGGGTGAAATTGCCTGTTTTCGCGTCTTGATTGATGGTCAATGGTCATGGTCTTACCCTTTCCTCGCGGATGCGCGCGCGAGCGCGGCAATCCGCCTGCTGTGGCTGGGGGCGCAGCACTGCGTCCCGTTGACCGAGCTTGTACGGGCGGCAGGGCTGCGATGCTTGGAGCGGGCGTTTAGGAGGGCGTGATTTGTCTGCAGATTGTCTGGAGATTTGGAAAACGTGGTATTCTGCGGGCGCAGTCGCCATCATCGAGCCGGCTTCGCCCGTGGTCTTGCGGGCGGAGGCGGCTTAGTCACTGTGGCTTGATGTTCGGGCACGAGGGCACGTCTTGAACTTCCGATTCGGCCAGTACGACATTGATCTGGCGCAGCAGGAATTGCGCTGCGCGGGCGAAGCCGTGCCGGTGGAGCCGCAGGTGTTCGACGTGCTCGTCTATCTGGTGCAGCACCGCGACCGGATCATCAGCAAGGATGAGCTGTTCGAGACGGTGTGGCAGGGCCGCGTGGTGTCGGATGCGGCGCTGAATTCGCGCATCAGCGCGGCGCGCCGCGCGGTCGGCGACGACGGCAGCGCGCAGAAGGTCATCCGCACCATCCACAAGCGGGGATTCCGCTTCGTCGCCGAAGTCGAGCCGGACGCCGCGCCGGCCGTCGTGCCGTCGTCCGAGGAGGCGCGCGCCGACGATGCGCCCACGCTCGCGCCCGCCGCCGAGCCGGCCGAGCCGTTGCCGCTGCCGAGCAAGCCGTCGATCGCGGTGTTGCCGTTCCAGAACATGAGCGGCGATCCGGAGCAGGACTACTTCGCCGACGGCCTCACCGAGGACATCATCACCGGGCTGTCGCAGCAGCAATGGTTCTTCGTGATCGCACGCAACTCCTCCTTCACCTACAAGGGCGGCGCCGTGGATGTTCGCCAGGTCGCGAGCCAGCTCGGCGTGCGCTACATCCTCGAGGGGAGCGTGCGCAAATCGGCGAGCCGGGTGCGCGTCACCGGACAGCTGATCGACGCGATGCACGGCAACCATCTGTGGGCCGACCGCTACGATCGCGAGCTCGCCGACATCTTCGCGCTGCAGGACGAGATCACCACCCGCGTGATCGGCTCGGTCAGTCCGCAGATCCTGCTCGCCGAGGCGGCGCGCGTGCGGCGCAAGCCGCCGCAGAGCATCGACGCCTGGGACCTGGTGATGCAGGCGAT